>Ga0210409_10003808_pt1 | contig 16597 bp, 11 predicted proteins | sample IncBWH17MmetaG_FD_161649 | JGI IMG/M metagenome (GOLD analysis project Ga0210409, IMG submission 161649) | Forest soil microbial communities from Barre Woods Harvard Forest LTER site, Petersham, Massachusetts, United States - Inc-BW-H-17-M | ecosystem: Environmental > Terrestrial > Soil >...
TGAAGTGATGCTAGCTTCGAAGGCTTTCACATCAATCGAGCCAGAGAAGTAGTTGATCAAAGCGGCGACGGTGGGCGAGTCGTCATCGAGGTGCTTGGTCGCTTGACCAAGGAGGTTGTTTTGACGGTCGCCGCGGGCGAGGCGATAAAGAAACTCCTCCACGCGACCTTCCGCCCCGTCGCAACCACCTTTATCGTTGTCGCGAGCTTCGATCTGGTCTGATAATCCATACGACTTTTGGACCCATGGCGCTGTTCTCGAATTCCGTCATCACGACAAATCAAACCAGCTCGGTGATCTCGCGGACGGTCCCTACAGTGACTGGAGCGGATATCGTCCGATCAATCCGCCCGGCACTGTTCCCGCACGCGCTTCGTTCATCAAGCCTCTCAACCCCGAACACTGGCAGCCGCTCACTTACACCGATTCCACCGGTAACCTTGTCCTGCAGATGTTTGCAGGAGCGCAATGGTGCTAGGTGACGCCGTTTGCGATGAGCAAAGGCGCCGAGTTTCGCTTTGCCGTGGAACCCGGACCATTCAAGTACGACATGCCTGAATATCAACAGCAGGCCGAAGAGCTGATCGCGTTGAGCGCCTCACTGACCGACCGCGAGAAGGGCCGACGGCCCCGGCACCGACCAGCCTCGCGGCCACTGGCTGCGCTTCGCGGAGTACATTTCCGAGCGCGACCACCACTCACTTGATGATGACGTGAAAATGTTCTTCGCCCTCTCGAATGCGATGTTCGACGCCAGCATCGCCGCCTGGGATGCAAAACGCGAGTACGACTCCGTTCGGCCCGTGACGGCAATTCCCTTGCTCTTTCGTGGAGAGCCGATTCGCGCCTGGGGCGGTCCGGGCAAGGGCACGGTCGAGATGGACGGCTCGCAGTGGATTCCGTATCAGCCGGCAACATTCCCCACGCCACCTTTTCCCGAGTATGTTTCGGGTCATAGTACCTACAGCGCTGCCGCCGCGCGCATTCTGGAACTGTGGACAGGAAGCAATCGCTTCGGCTACTCCGTCACCTTGGGCCTAGGATCCTCCAAGATCGAACCGAGAGTGACGCCATCCAAACGAGTGGTGCTGAAGTGGGAGACGTTTACCGATGCCGCAAATGAAGCCGGCATGTCGCGCCGCTACGCCGGAATCCACTTCAAAGCGTCTGATGTCGCCGGTCGTCGCGGACAACGCTTGGCAGAAGGCGCAGAGCTATTTGACGGAACAGCTAAGCGCGACGCGGTCGTTGATCCATCATCTCAAAAGTCTTCACTCCATTAGCTAGGCGCATCGGCGTGTTCGTCGATCCACCGTTGCAAATCCGATATGCGAAAACGGATACAGTGACGTGACAAAGTGAACCGTTGGTATTCGCCGCTCCGCGCATGCCTTCTCGTACCATACAAGGCTGTGGATTAGGAGTAGTTTTTCGGCAGCCTACTAGGGCCACCAAGAGACCTCCCTCTTTCGTTGCTCAACCTTCATTCCGATGATTTCACTCTGTCCCATTGCATCCGGAGACCACTCGCCATAGACTGTCGGCCAACTACGATGAACAACACAAACAAAGCCGCCACTGCCGAAGAAGCTGTCCGAATCGCCGCAGGTGAAGCGATCGAGGCAACATTACAGAACACATTCGCCGTCGGAGGAATTCTCGTCGACAACCGGCGTGGAACCGTGATCTGCGCTCTCCACAATAATGTTCTGGAATCCTTCGAGGGCAGCAAGCTTTTCCTGCTTCACGATCCCACGGCGCATGGCGAGCGCCAGATCGTCGACTGGTATTTCAAGAATCGCAAGAGGCTGAGCCTTCCTGATCCGGCCGGTCTCACCGTCATCACGACGCTCGATCCGTGCGCGATGTGCGCCGGTGCACTGTTGACGGCAGGACTGAATGTCGGCGTGTCCGGTTCCGACGACTACGCTGGAATCAACTACAACCTGTCTTTCCAATTTCCCTCCGTGCCGGCGAAGTGGAAGAAGGTAGCCCAGTCGACATTTTCTTATTACGGAGTCGACGCTCCAGTAAAGCGAGCCTTCCAGGGCGGCAAAGGTGCGGCGTTCGCGAAGCAGAGCGTCAGCGCGCACACTTACTTTCTCACTGAGGCGATCTTCGAAAGCAGCGTCAATAGCGTCCGTGTGCTCGACAACAATAGCGGGAAAGATCCATCGAATCTCAAGAACCCGAAGGGCCTGCCGAGCAGTTCGAAGGTGAGACAAGCTTTGCTCGATACCTGCTCTGAAGCCTTCAGTGTCGCCAGTCCAGAACCCAGACTCCCCGGCAAAGAAATTGCCGATGTGTTATTGAGCGCCGCCAAGAAGGCACACCGCCGGGGCGCTGCTTTCAACTCCGTTGCTTTTTTCGATCCGTTTGGAAACCTGCTTCTGTGCTCAGGAGGCGCCGAAGATCGCTCTCCGATTCGAACCGCGTTCATGGAAGTGACCCGAGCCTACGCGCACGTCCGCTGGGTCTTGATGAATCATCGGGACAAGGCAGTTCGCGATCAGGCGAGCAGTGTCCTGACCCATCCGAAGTTCGGAACATTCGTCTTTCTTTATGCTCCGGATCCGAATGCTCCCCAGGGGCTGATGACAATGGGTGCGTATGGCTCCACGATGGAAGGTCCTATCCCCGAGAGTTTTCCGTCGAACTTCCAATACGTCCTCCTCCCAGATGGCGCCTCGCAGGCGGAGGTCTCCGAGATGGCCATGAAACTCCCGCCGTTCTATACGACCGGCGTTCAAGTGGCTCCTACTCAGGTATTCGACCGAGACCTGATCGACGAAACCCGATCGACCGTGGGCGAATACCTTCCTCGCGCACGAACATCAGCGGCTTAATATCGGCAGTATCCGTGGCAGAAACCGCTTCGAGCTAAATCGAACGGTAACTCCTGCGACAAACCTGCGTGCCCGAACGTTGACATTCAGGTAAACGAAGAATAATCTCAGCGCCCGGGAGGCGATCCAATCTTGATCGAATCCACTATCTCCCACTACAAGGTCTTGCAGAAACTCGGACAGGGTGGGATGGGAGAAGTCTACCTCGCCGAAGACACCAGGCTCCTGCGCAAGGTTGCGGTGAAGATCCTTCCTGGCACGGTAGCGTCCAGCCCCGAAGGTCTGGCGCGCTTCGAGCGTGAAGCCCGGACTGCTGCTGCTCTCAATCATCCGAACGTTGCGACCATTTATGACGTCGGGTCCCAAACGCGCCCTGATGGCTCGCAGACCTATTTCATCGTCGAAGAGTATCTCGAAGGAGTAACTCTCCAATCGCTGCTCAGGGGCGGCAAGCTATCCCTTCAAAAAGCTCTGGCTCTGGCCATCGAAATTGCGGAGGGCTTGTCAGCCATCAATGCAGCGGGCATTGTTCACCGCGATCTCAAGCCCGGCAATATTTTCATCACGTCGAAAGGGCAACTGAAGATTCTGGACTTCGGCCTCGCCAAGTTGACTCACCCCGATCGCACCCAACCGGGCGTAGTCAATTCGCCGACCATGACCTTTTCGATCACCAGCAGTGGTACCGGTCAGGTTTTCGGAACGCCGGGATACATGGCTCCCGAGCAGTTCGACAATGCGGAAGTCGATCAGCGCGCCGATATCTTCGCGTTCGGGACCATCCTTTACGAAATGCTGTCAGGGGAACACCCGTTCGAAGGGAAGAGTATTCACAGCACGATCCACCGCATCCTGAACGAGCCTCCGCGTCCGTTGGACCAACTCCAGTCCAATGTGCCTCCTCGACTGCAGTGGATCATCGAGAAATGCCTGCAGAAAGACCCCGTCGAGCGCTATCAGCACAGCTCCGATCTTGTGGTCGACTTGCGCGCCGCATCGAAAAGCTCAATCGACCCCAATGCGACGACGAAGAATACCTCAGCCAGCGAAATCGCCTGGGCGCGCCTTGGGATGATCGTCGCGGCCGCCTTCCTCTGCGGATTGGCCGCGATCTGGCTGCTTCAATCGATCGAACCGCGTAAGACCCGGCCCCTCGCGTCCATCGTCTTCGATTTCCCCTACAAAGGCCAAATTCGCCCCTGGGATGGTCCCGCCATCTCTCCCGATGGCACCATGATCGTCTATCGCGACGCCGGCACGCTCTGGATCCGCGACCTGAGTTCTCTAGCGCCTCGTAAACTCGAAGGGACCGAAGGCGCGGGCCAGCCCTTCTGGTCGCCTCGCAGCGACGCCATCGCGTATTTCACCCAAAGTCAGCTCTATAAGATCTCCAAAACCGGAGTAGGCATTACTGCGCTGTGTCGTCTTCCCTATGAATTGTGGGGAGGCGGCTACTGGACGCCGAACGGCACCATCCTCTTCGGTCAAGGTCCGGGTGGCATCTACGAAGTCGACGAACAAGGAGGCCAGCCGCGACAAGTCATCAAGCCCGAGAAGGGAGAGAACTGGCTCTATTGGCCCAGTTTGCTCCCCGACAGCAAAAAGTTGATGTACGTGATCCTCAAGGAAGATGACTCGTCAGAAATTGTTGTCCGCAGCGGCCACCAACGAACCTCCTTTGTGAGTCGCCCGGAATTTATTACTTGGGCCAGTTACTCGCGTTCCGGACACGTTCTCTACCAACTCGGCAACTCGACCCAACGTGGCAACGCGTCGTTCAGCGTATGGGCTTTGCCCTTCGATGCCGGCAAGCTGACGAGGACATCCGAGCCGTTTCAAGTTGTCGCTGATGGACTGGCGCCCACCGTCTCTTCAGCCGGCACACTCGTCTACCGCACCCGCCGCGAGATGGAAAATCGCCTGGTCTGGGTCAACCGGCAGGGAAGGATCATCGGGCCCATCGGCCAGCCGCAAGCTGTGATCCGTAACCCCAGTGTCTCTCCCGACGGACGCCGCGTGGCCGCCGAAGGCGCCGATGCCAACAGCGGATTCGACGTCTGGATTCACGACTCGCGCGGGACCAAGGATCGAATCACCGCCGAGTTCGCGGACCGCAGACATCCCGTCTGGTCGCCGGGCGGAGACAAGATCGCATTCGATTCCGGCGGCAATATTTTTGTGCAGCAACTCGATCAAAGCAGCGAGGCGACGAAAATCCTCTCCCTCGGCGCCGTCGAAGAAATTTTTCTGAACTGGGGCCAGGGCGGACAAACCCTGCTCTATGACTTTCTCTCGCGCAATCGCAGCAATCGCGATATCTGGTATCTTCGTCTGCCGCCGGGGAAAGAAGGTACGCCCCTAGTGCAGACACTCACCGACGAAACACTCCCTCAGATCTCTCCCAACGGACGCTTCGTCCTCTACCAGTCGAACGAGTCGGGTGGCTATCTTCCCGACATCTTTGCCGTGAGTTTTCCTGACGGGAAGCGGAAGACCAAAATCTCCATCTCGGGCGGTACCCATCCGCGCTGGAGCCCCAAGGGAGGCGAGCTCTTTTATGTCGACCCGGAAAACGGCCTCGTGGCCCTGAGCGTCACTCGGGATCTGAAGTTAGGCCAGCCGCACCGGCTGTTTACTTCCGAAGAGGTCGGCTCCGACTTGTCGCTCGACACGCTGTCCTATGCCTACGACGTCGGGCCCAAGGCCGAGAACTTTGTAGTCGTGCAAATGCCCACCGGGGGGAGAATCGCCGTAGTCGAGAACTGGCTCGAGCAACAGCGAGCCGCGCGGTGAGGGTGCGAGGCTTTCGCGCTGAGGCTTTTCACGCCGAGAGCTTGGTCTCCGTCCGTTCCTGCAGATATTTGTCTAACTCATCCAGCGAAGTAACCAGCTTGTCGACGGAGCACTGGATCATCAAATTCACCGTCTGCCACTTGAAGTGCAGCCGCCAGTCGGTATACACGCCGACCACGTGCTTGCCCAACCCATGAGCGTACCCGAGTTCCCACGCTGTGCCGGCATCCACGTCGATGCCGTCGAGATTGGCGACGATCAGGTCCGCATGGCTCACCTGGTTCCTGTCATCTTCGAAAATCTTCTTAACATCACCTTGACTCGTGAGCTTCCTGCCGTCTCGCTGGGGAACATAGGTGGTGTACCCCGCCTTTTGTACCCGAACATTGATCTCGCCGTTCCAAAACCTCTCTCCTTCATTGAACAACGGCCCAGCAATGTAAGCATGCATGTTGGTTTCCCTGGGATTCCGGATCGTGGTATCTGTCCGAAACCTTAGCTAGTGACGATCTACAACCAGGCGGATTCTAGCACGGGTTTTGTGGAAGGGTTAGGACTGGAGTTTTGCCGCTCTACTTGGGGCCCAGGCAAGGAGTGCGATCAACCAGTGAAAACAACTACGCTTCTTCGATTTTAGATAGCGTGGCAACCTCGTGTGGCGCGCACGCGAAGCCAGCCCACACTGCACATGCCCCTTCGCGTGGGGGCTGGGTCACAAGTACTGGCGGTCGCTGTGGCGGGAGTTGGAGACCCATATGGGTTTGCACTTGGCGCAGGCGTTTTCGAACCGCGCTCCACGGGAGGGAAGCATGACTTCAAGGACGCCGACTGCTTTGCGGGGTAAATATCGCAGATTTCTAGGAATGAGCATCTCGTTGTATACTTCTGGGCTCTGTCGATTAGAGAGACCTCCCCCTCAGGACTCAAATCCGGGGCGGCTTCTGCCGAATATTCGGCAGCCCGGCCCGCACCACTTTATGGTGCCCAAGAATCCTCCGCATCCACGTGACAGGGGCTCAGCGTCCTCTGTGGAAAAAATTGCCGTGCGCAATGGGACTTCAGGAGAGCAAGTCGGCCCGACCGGGGAAGAGAACCCACCTGCGATCGACATTGGATCCAAGGTACCCCACTCATCAGATACTTCAGCGGCAGACTTTCCAACCGTAGCTGACCTGGTTGGCACGCCCCCCCGGGCCGCCGTTGCTCCTACCCGCAACCCACAATCCTATCCGGCCCAATTTGTGCTGACGCCCGGCATGCTGGTGGCCGTTCGATACGAAATCCTCGAGGTACTCGGCGAAGGAGGCATGGGCACGGTCTACAAGGCCAGAGATCGCGAACTGGATCGTCTGGTAGCCCTGAAGGTCATCCGTCCAGAACTGTCATCAAACCTGGACATCCTCCAACGCTTTAAGCAAGAAATCCTTTTGTCAAGCAAGGTGACCCATCGCAACGTCGTGCGGATCTACGATCTGGGCGAGGCGGAGGGTTTCAAGTTCATCACAATGGAGTACGTTGAGGGCCGGGACCTGCGCCAAATCCTCAAGCAGCAAGGCAAGCTGGAAGTTAACGAGGCTGTGGACATCATTGAGCAGGTGTTCAGTGGCCTAGGCGCTGCTCACCGCGAGGGAATTATCCATCGTGACTTGAAACCCAGCAACATCATGCAGGACGCCACCGGTCGTGTTGTGATCATGGATTTCGGTCTCGCCCGTTCCATCGCGAGTGACGGGATGACACGAACTGGCATGATGGTTGGAACGATGGAGTACATGTCACCGGAGCAAGGTCATGCCAAGGACCTAGATGTGCGCTCCGACGTTTTCACCGTAGGTCTGATTTTTTACGAGCTGCTTACCGGTAAGATGCCGTACCAGGCCGAGAGCGCAGTGGCCAGTCTTTTGAAGCGCACCCATGAACGGGCGGCGCCAGTTTCGAGCCATGATGCTGCGATTCCTCGTCCTCTCAGCTCGATCGTCGCCAAGTGCCTGGAACCCGACCAGAGGTTGCGATACCAGAATACGGCCGAGGTTCTCGCCGACCTTGAAAACTGGCGGGAAAAGGGAGCAGCCTTAACCCTGCGCTTCCCCGACGTACGACCTTGGGCAAGCGATATTCCATGGCCCTTAATCGGCGTAATCACGACGGTGCTGGCCCTGGCCGTCACCAGTTTCTTGCTCCGAAACAAGTTGTTTGGGCCAAAAATGGCAACCACTCCAGCTCCGGTTTCCGTGCTGGTGGCGGATTTCCAGAACAATACTTCGGACTCGCTGTTTGACGAAACGCTGGAGCCGATGTTCAACGTCGCGCTGGAAGGGGCGAGCTTCATCAACGCTTACAACCGCAGTACTGCACGGCAGTCGGCCGCCAAGCTGCCCACTCCAACCGGTAAGCTCGATGAAAATGTCGCTCGACTGGTTGCTGTTAACGAGGGTGTCGCGGCAATCGTAACCGGTTCACTGAGCAGCCGCGGGAGTGGCTACACCTTATCGGTGAAGGCCATCGATGCTGTTACCGGGAGGACGCTCGCCAATGCCAATGTCAATACTGCGAACAAAGACGAACTCCTTCTCGCAGTGCCGAAGGTCGCCGCCCCGATTCGCCAGGCCCTCGGAGACACCATGCCCGAATCGGTACAAATCGAGAAGGCTGCCGGTGCCTTCTCAACTTCGTCCTTGGCCGCTGTGCACCAGTATGGGATTGCGATGGAACTGTTGTTGGCGGGGAATTCGGAGGGAGCCATCCGGTCCTTTTCCAACGCCATTGCCTTGGACCCGAACTTTGCGCGTGCGTATGGGGGAATGGCGTCCGCCTACGGAAATCTTGGCAGAACGCAGGACGCGGAGAAGTATGTGAAGCTGGCGATGGAACACGTGGACCGTATGACGGAGCGGGAACGCTACCGGGTGCGTGGTCTTTTCTACTTCGCGACCTCGAACTATGCCAAATGCATTGAAGAATACGGCGAACTCGTCAAACGTTTCCCCGCTGACGATTCAGCATGGGCCAACATCGCCGCCTGCTACTTAAGTGTGCGCAGAATCCCCGAAGCGGTCGCCGCGGCCCAACGGGCAGTCGAAATTGTTCCCAAAGGCGCTGTACAACGGGTGGTTCTGTCGTTTTATAGTTCCTACGGTGGGGATTTCGCTACCGGCGAACGCGAGGCGCAGACTGCGCTGAAACTTAATCCCTCCTCCCAAGCCTATCTCGCTCTCGCGGAGGCGCAACAGGGGCTAGGTCAGATGCCCCAGGCCGCCGAAACTTGTCACAAGATGGAAAAGATGGACGCGCTGGGCGCTTCCTTGGCCGCTTCTGGCCTTGCGGATATCGCTTCCTATGAAGGCCGTTACGCAGATGCGGTGCGAATCCTTGAGCAGGGTTCAGCCGCAGACATGGCCACCAAGAACGCGGACAGCGCAGCTGAGAAACTTGCTGGTATCGCTCAGCTGCACCTCTTGCGCGGACAGAAGGGACCGGCGGTAGCCGCTGCCACGAGGGCTGTGTCTGTTAGCCAGTCTGTACCGGTGCGGGTTCTCGCAGCGCGAAGCTTGCTCCAGGCCGGGGAAATCGCTAAAGCACAGAAACTGGCCGACGGCTTGGCTTCCGACGTCCAACCGGAGACTCAAGCCTACGCGAAAATCATACGGGGTGATCTGGGCTTGCAGCGTGGAGACAAAAACGAGGCCATCAACATGTTTACAGGCGCCAACCAACTAGTCGATACCTGGATTGGCCGCTTCGAGTTAGGACGCGCCTATATGGAGGCCGGGATGTTTGTCGAGGCGGATTCAGAATTTGACCGCTGCATGAAGCGGCAGGGCGAAGCCCTCGAGATTTTCCAGGACAGCACCCCCACCTTCGCTTATTTCCCATCCATCTATTATTACCAGGGACGTGTACGCGAAGGCCTCAAGAGTCGCGGATTCGCGGAACCCTATCGTACGTATCTCAGCATCCGCGGCAAAGCCGGGGAAGATCCGTTGCTTGCTGACATTCGCCGCCGCCTTCGCCAGTGAGGCATACACAACAGAAAACGACGAGCGATCTTCCGGCCGCTGGTGGCTTCAAGGTGTACTCGAATGCCTCTGGATGCCTCCTTCTGCTGCATCTCTAGTGCCCCAAGGCTTCGATCGAAAGTCCTTCGCTGGCATCTCCTTCGACATCTCATTCCTACTCGTTTCGCAAAACGGCCGGACCTTGAGCATCCCGGCCTTTGTTCAATGTCACAACTTCCCTATTTCTACTTTACCGTGAGTTGAACGGTCGTACTGTGGGTGAGGTTGCCACCTACAAGTGTCCCGGTGAAGGTCAGCGGGAAGGTCCCGTGATTCACGTTCTTGTTCGCGAACAGCGTCACCGTCGACGTGAGCGCTGCACCTTGCAAATTATCTGTGGACGGAGAGACCGAGCATGTCGAATTGAGTGGCACGCCACTGCAAGATAGAGCAATCGTACCAGTCAGGCCACTGATCGGGGTTACGGTGATGCTGTAGATCGCCTGGTGTCCCGAGGAGATGGTCTGAGCACTGGGCGTAGCTGTGATGGAGAAGTCTTCTACAACCTGGGTTAGGCTGGTAGACGTGCTAGCCCTGAAGTTGCCGTCAATGTTGGTGTAGACGGCGGTAATCGGATGGGTGCCCGCCGTAAGCGCGGTGGTAGTCAGTGTAGCTGTGCCCAGGCCACTGACAATTTGGGGCGCGCCGAGGACCGACGCCCCGTCCATGAACTGGACTGAGCCGGTTGGTGTGGCCGTGCTGATCCCCGCCCCGGCGGTGTTCGTCACGGTCGCGGTGAACGTAACCGACTGCCCGAAGACCGACGGGTTCACCGAGGAAGTCACAGTCGTGGAAGTCGGCGCTGGGTTGACTGTCTGGTTCAAAGTCCCAGAGCTTCCGCTGAAGTTTCCGTCGGCGTTCGTATACACCGCTTTGATGGTGTGCGGCGAGCCACTGACGCTCAGGGTTGCTGTTGCACCGCTTGTGGCCGTAGCCACAGCTCCCGATCCAGATAGGGGCACCGGCGCGCTGGACGCCACACCATCAACAAAGAACTGAACGGAGCCACTGGGCGTGGCGGTGCTGATCGCTGGCCCAGAAGTGTTAGAGACTGTCGCGGTGAACGTAACCGACTGCCCGAAGACCGACGGGTTCACCGAGGAAGTCACAGTCGTGGAAGTCGGCGCTGGGTTGACTGTCTGGCTCAGAGTCCCAGAGCTTCCGCTGAAGCCTCCGTCGGTGTTCGTATACACCGCCTTGATGGTGTGTGGCGAGCCACTGACGCTGAGAGTTGCCGTCGCACTGCTTGTCGCCGTCGCCGCAGTTCCCGACCCAGATAGTGGCACCGGTGCGCCGAATGGCACGCCATCAACCGAGAACTGGACGGAACCAGTTGGTGTGGTCGTTGTGGTCCCTGTATTGGTCACCGTCGCCGTGAATCTAACCGACTGTCCGAAGATCGACGGGTTCACCGAGGAAGTCACGGTCGTGGAGGTCGGCGCACAGGTCGGTATGGCAGACGTGGTGTTAGACGGTACGCTTTCCTGCCGCGGATTCGTGTTCGCGAGCACTGCGGTCACGAAAAACGAGTATGTGGGTCCGCAGGTGACATTCGTATCAGTGAACGTAAGCGAGGTGCCAGCAACCGAACTAATCAACACGGCTGTTGCCCCGTTCGTCGAGCGATAGATGTTGTAGGAGCCGATTTGCCCAAAGGTTGGCGCGACCCAATTTAGCTGTATGTAACGTGGCGGGGTCGTTGGTGACCCCGTCAGGTTTCGAGGAGAACGGACGAAGGAGTTCGCCGTTTGGAAATTGAGATCCCCGACGCCAGTACCGACTGTGAGTTTGCCCGCACCCACGGTGAGTTTGCCAGTCCCGACCGTTAATTTGCCTGTCCCGACTGTAAGTTTGCCGGTACCCACCGTGAGTTTGCCGGTACCGTAAATCCCACCGCCGGTAGCTCCAATCTGACGCAGGTCAAGGTTCGCCCAATCGTCGTAGCCGCGCAAAGCGGCGTTGATGGTACCGTCGAAATTGAGATCCGAGCTATTCACCCACGCCGACGCCGGTGTAATCGGGTTAGCGGCGCCCTCGACAACGTACATCGTGGGATCCGGGTCGGTATTCGGCGACAGTGGTGTGCCATCACAATGGAAGTTAGCTGGTGAGCCTATTCCGCCCGGCGGATTAGGCGTATACCATCTTGTGGTCGAGTACGCGGGTGCCGACCCGTCGGTGGAGGTCAGTCCGACGGGCAAACTGTTCTCATTCAACGTGCTCAGCAACTGCTCGGAGAAATCCAGGACACCATTCCCCAGGAGATCGACCTGGAACTGGTAGCTCATGACACTCTGATAATTCGGTTTGCAGTTGGGCTCGAGCGTGGGGACGTAGCTGCCCAATATGTCGTAATAGAGGCCTCCGTGAGTCAGACCAAGCGAATGTCCCAACTCGTGCATGAACGTTCCGGCTTGCACTGGGTCAGTCTGCCCTGCGGCTCCCCAAAGACCCAGCGTAACGAGGGAGTCTCCACCGCCGATATCGGACACGCCGGATGTTGAGCGGATTCGGCCCGACGCCACCGCAAGCCACGGATCACTCGACTGGGTATAGGTCGCGTTGGCTGCCGTAGGGATTTGTATGGTGAAAGTGTAGCCACTGGCAGTCTGGACGATGTAAGTCCCGTTCAGACTCGGATTCGTGATGGCATCGGTGATAGTTACGCGGTCCGTCCCGACCGTCAGGCCGTGTGGGGTTGATGTGGTGAAGGTAACGGTGTTACCGGAGGCGACCACGCTCGTCAGGCTGCCACCCTGCAGACCCCACTCCGGCAGGCCCGCGGCGTGCGCGAACAACGCATAGTGATAGCTGTCCTTTCGCCCGTGTTGGAAACGCCGTATGCACGCGCCGCTGAGGGCCTGCTCGCAGGAGGTCTCGTCGGGGTAATTGAGCGGTTGGTTCTTGAGGAACTCCAACCCCGCCTTCCAGCCAACCAGTCCGGGCTGGCCTGGGTATTCACATAGCACCGGATTCCCGGAAGCGTCCGTCGTGTCGGTGCAGGTTTGCTCCCGGATCGCGCCTGTGGCAAGTGCCGCCGGGTATTGTGGATTCCCTGGAATGAGATGCAGGTTGGTCCCCTTGCGCGAGAACGCGTTCGTCAACATCGTTAGAGCGCCCGCGGAGGGATAGAAGGAATATCCGTTGGTCGTGTCACAAGTGCCATCTGCCTTTACGATGCTGCACATGTAGTCAAGCTGCACAAACAGATCCTTCTCCCCTGACGCGGCTCCGGGAAGCGATACCCAGGAGGGATCTGTAGTGGCGCACACACCTTCGTTTACTGAAGCATCGCAGTATCCTTGCTTCTGTTTCCACACATCCAGAATGCCGTCGCTGTCACTACTCTGAACCGTCGTGCTTACGATTACTGCCCCCCAGGATACACAGCCACTGTTCGAGGCGTTCGGCACCACCATGGTCGTCGCTGAAGCATCGTTGGCCTGTACAGGGTTGCTGGCGCCGCTGAAGCTCCACGTCGGATTGTCCCAAGACCCGTTGTAGTAACCGGGGAAGGGGGGCAGGCTCCCGTATCGGGAAGGCAGGTTCAAGCCGTCCAAAGACACGGTTTCATACTTGTTGCTCTGGCCGTTGCCGACGATGTGCGTCAGCTTGGAAATCGGACCAGTTGCCGCCTGGTAGAACCCCTGCATGGTCTGCGACATGGTCGAGGAGCCGTTGGCTGGGGCAAAAGCCCCGTCGTAGATGACAACCGAGGTCAGGGGTAACGAGGCGGTGATGGCGCGATAGATGATAATGAGGCTGGCGCCCAAGGTCAGCGGAGCTCCGCCGCCATTGCTTCCGCTATCAGGAAGGCTAACTTCATATGTGCCGTTAGCCAGTACATTTCCCTGGGAATCCTGCGGCAAAAACCGACTTACATCTGCGGCGTACGTGCGCATGGTCTTGGAACCTTGCGAACTCCCCGAACATCCGCCCGAACTCCATGACACCGGGGCATTGGGATTCCCCAACAGTACTCCGGCAATCGGATATCCCGTCGCCGGTCCGCCCGCAAACACCGGTCGGAAGAATCCGTTCTGCCCGGCAAACGCTGTCTGCGAACCTTCAACGGTTTCCCAGTAGAGGAAAGCTGCCACAATGTCGGCCCCTGGAGGAACGCCCGTAGCAGGAACCGAATTCGCATCTGGCATGGTGAACTGTTGCTTTGCGAGACCGTTCACCCCAAGGCCGCGCAGGCCTACGCCCGAAACGACGTAATCGCCAGTTACAAAATAGTTATTTTCGAAATTCAAGGCCGGATTCGCTTGCGCAAACCCGGGTTGCCTAAAACCAATCACCAAAAGTAAAACTAATCCAGATAGGGAAGAAGTGACCTTACGGACAGCACGGCAAGTGCGTGTGCAAGGACGACACGACATGAGTGTTCCTTATTTGATCGAAGGAACTGAGAAGCCTCCGAGATTTTTGGGGACGACAGGCCAACTTGCAAGGCCGAAGGGGGGAGCCACCGACGTTTACGCCAACCAAGGGATCTTCCACTTATTCGCTTTAATTGTCAATGGATGTCGCTCCGACATCATCGCCTAACCTTCTTCCTCGATTGCCTGACATGTCTTCAAATTCGCGCCGCTCGTGTGGGCGCCCTGTCCAGAGCCTGTGGGCGGTTCACACTGACACACCGAATTTCGTAGCAGGGACTCGGAACGGGATGTTTCGTTTCGCTCCTTTCGTTCTCAGTTCACGGCTCTCCGCGCGACAGTCGTCGCCCGGGAGTCGTCCCAGAGGATTTACCCTTCGCCCGAGCATCGATTTGGTCATGGGAGGCACCGAGTCATAGGTTGTGGATTTGAGCTTGTCCCGTCCTCGTCATTATTTCTTTGTACCGCACCGATGAATTCTGTGTCGTTGCTGACGAGCAATCAAGAAACCTGGCGGAGACAGCTAATCGGTAGCGCCCGGCCGGATCGCCTGATTGCGAGATTTGACGTTCACTCCATCGGTAAAATGCTGGTTGCGCCTGTTTTAACTGCGGATTTCAATGACCAGAGCTGAACAGCACATTCGTGCTTGGTGGAATGTTTTCCGTCGCTTTTTAATATCATTACAAGATCGCTGCAATGAGTGCTCCCGCCCGGTTACGTTCTGACAATGCCCTTTGTGTCAGGTGATTCCCGAGCAGGAGCGGCGGGTGCTTCATTTCGTGAAGGTTTTGGTAACGTTCGTTTCTTGGATGAGGAAGCCGACCGTAGGCGCCGGCACATCGAACCCGAGCGCTGTGCCGGTCGTCAAGGCGTTGAAGAATTTCATCTCTCCGTTTGTCACTACCTCGCCGCCTCCGGGCAACGTCTGCCGGGTGTCCCCTCTGGTGTCCGAGGAACCACCAATGGACGCAGGCATTTCAACCCAAGTGACAGCGAAAGTTCCGCAAGGTCCGTAGCTGGTCGTAAAGCCGGTCACGTTGCATGTGTTCACGTTCAGCGTGACCGTCACGTTCCCAGTGTTTATCGAGCCTTTTGACAGGTTGACGCTGGAAGCCGACAAGGGATTCCGGCCTATCACGGTCCGACGGAACGTGGAGCGCCGGATACTGCGATTTTCGTTGTGCTTCGGGGTTCTCGCCACGATGGTCGCAGGTTTTGCCTACGTGGCTACTCTTCGTGCCGACGTTCGCAATCTCCAACGTATCAACCAAGAAGCTCTCGATGAAATGCCATGCGATGTCGATGTTTGTCAGTCGAACAAATTCACCACTGACCCGTACACCGACAGCCCAGACTACGTAGTTGATCCAAAGACCAAGTATTTTCTTAGCGCTCCTGGGTCAACGCCTGAAACCGCAACGCGCCTTGCTTCATTGGATTTTGTGGACGGTGGATTTGTGAAGCAGTATCACCAGCCGGATTCCTACAACTCGCTAGATGGCGAAAAGTGGCGTCTGTTTTCTCGTCCAGCCGCTATTGGGAGCAAACCAGTTGGGGTGATCGTTGGGTACGCGGAGAAACAGCCCACCAAAATCTTGGAAGCGTCATCACGAGACTTGCCCTCAATTGTTAAACGTCTGAGGCAAGAAGCAGACGGAATCGCCGCCAACTTGGCGAAACTGAGGGAACCCTCGAGCCATGCAATTAAATCAGCGTCTAAGTTCTCTGCAGACGGCTTTATGGTTCTTGATGCAAATACTGGCGAGGTGTTGGATTAGGGCTACTGGTTGCCGGCGTTCTTGCCGAGTGACAAACAAATTCCTACACCCGGGCGAAGACTCGTGCTCAACGGCCCACTCATCGATCTCGAACAGGTTGATACGAACGGACGCCTCATTGCGGTCAGCCTCGCTTCCCTCGGCGATCTGCGGTGGCTCTGTGTGGTAGTCGTTGCAATTTTAAGTCTGTCCACTTTGGTGGCGCGTTATTTGAGCCGAAAATTTCTGCGAAGCTATTTTCTGTTTTCGCAAACACGTGTTCCCACGCTCGAAGAGGCGCTGAGTCAAGGCGAGGGAACAGCGGTGGAGTTCAAACGTGGTTTGTCGGATGATGAAGGCAGGACCGGAGCAGCGGAGGAAGAGTTTCTGAAGACCGTAGCAGCTTTCGCGAACAGCGGCGACGGAGTGATCTTTATCGGTATCGACGATACCGCAAAGGTTAAAGGACTGGACCTCGACGCAACTAGAAGGGATCGACTAGAGCGGAAGATAGGCCAACTAGTGAGAAATCGAATACGGCCTAGGCCGCCGATCCAAGTCACTTTCCAGAGGGTGAACGACCGAGAAGTCGCCTGCGTCACTGTCGCTCGCGGCGAGGCGCTGGCGTACCTGCTTGGGGGCGCGATCTATCGGCGTCATGGTTCGGCGGACATACAGGCCCAACCTGAAGACCTAGCGCAGTTGGTCGCGCAGTATGCACTTTAGTGTTGTTGCCAGTTCCAAACAACGGCATAGGGATA
>Ga0210409_10003809_pt1 | contig 16594 bp, 12 predicted proteins | sample IncBWH17MmetaG_FD_161649 | JGI IMG/M metagenome (GOLD analysis project Ga0210409, IMG submission 161649) | Forest soil microbial communities from Barre Woods Harvard Forest LTER site, Petersham, Massachusetts, United States - Inc-BW-H-17-M | ecosystem: Environmental > Terrestrial > Soil >...
GCCAACGGACGCAGCGGCGTACCAACAGATGATGCATGACGTGAACGATTTGCACGTCGGCGGGTTTATCACCATCACGCATAGCTCGCCGCTGGGAATCGTAAAGAGCCAGGCGTACCCGACCGCAGTTCTGCTCAATCAGCTTCAGTCCAAGTCGAAGCTGCCATTGCTGATTGGCGCAGACTTCGAACGTGGCACGGCGATGCGGCTGGATGAAGGCACATCGTTCCCGACGGCGATGGCGCTGGCAGCCGCGGGCGATTCGAAAGACGCGTACACCATGGGCAAGATCACGGCGCTGGAAGCGCGCGCCGTCGGGATTCAGTGGATTTATGCGCCGGACGCCGACGTAAACAATAACCCTGGAAATCCGATTATCAACACGCGTTCGTTCGGCGAAGATCCCGCGCGCGTCGCGGAATTCGTTACCGCATTTGTGAATGGCGTCCAGGAAAACGGCGGGCTGGCAACAGCGAAACATTTTCCGGGACACGGCGATACCGCAGCAGATTCACACATTGATTTGCCGGTGATTCACGCGGACCGCGAGCGGCTCGAACATTTGGAACTAGTTCCCTTCCGCGCGGCGATTGCCGCGGGCGCGGGCAGCGTTATGACTGCACATCTCTCGATTCCGGCGCTCGAGCCTGATTCGAACACACCCGCGACCCTCTCGCACAATATCTTGACGGGACTCCTGCGCGACGAACTCGGGTTCGAAGGACTGGTCGTCACCGACGCGATGGACATGGGCGGAATCACGGTGCGATTCGCGCCGGGCGAAGCGGCCGTGCGCGCGGTGGCCGCCGGAGCGGACGCGCTGCTGATGCCGCCGGTGCCGGATGCGGCGTTCGAAGCGCTGCAGGCAGCAGTGAAGTCAGGGCGGATTTCGAAAGAACGGTTGGATGCGTCCGTGCGTCGAATTCTGCAATCAAAAGTGCGGCTTGGCCTGAATCAAAACCGGCTTGTGGATGTGAACGCGATCAATCACAAACTCGGAAGCGTTGCTTCGCAAAAAGAAGCGCAGGACATTTCGGATCGTGGTGTAACTCTTTTGCGCGACACGCCGCACCGTTTGCCGCTCGATGGTACGAAACCGTGGCGGGCCCTGCTGCTGGCGTTTTACGCCGATCCAGAGCCGTATCCGGGAGAAGACCTGGAGCGCGAGTTTCGTTCGCGATTTGATTCGGTGACGACGCTGCGCGCGGACACACGATTTGTGAATGCCAGCACTTTGAAATTGCCGGCACCCGATTCGTACGACGTTGCAATTCTTGCGCTGTTTGTGCGCGTGAGCGATCGCAAAGGAAACGTGGATGTCCCGGCGGAGCAGGCGGCGCTGGCAGAACAGGTTTACAAAACGGGCAAGCCGGTAATCACCGTGGGATTTGGAAGTCCGTACTTGATTGAAAGTTTTCCGAAGGCGGAGACGTGGCTGGCGGCGTTTGGGATCAGCGATGTCGCGCAGATTTCCGTGGCGCGCGCGCTGTTTGGACAAATTCCGGTGCGCGGGCATTTGCCGGTCACGATTCCTGGGGTGAATTTGAAAGCGGGATTTGGAATGGAATTGCCGGCGAATCCGATGACGGTGCAGCCGATGGATGCGCACGGCGAAGCGCAGTTGCAGCCGGCATTCGATGTGATCGAGAAAGCGATTGCGGACAAAGCGTTTCCCGGAGCGACGCTGGCGGTGGGTTATCACGGAAAAGTTTCGGTGCATGCGTTCGGCAAATTGAGTTATAACGCGACGGCTGCGCCGACAAATCCGAGTACGATGTATGACATTGCATCGCTGACGAAGGTGGTGGCGACAACAACACTCGTCGCGAAATTGGCGGAGGGCGATTTCGCGGTTCCGCTGGATCTGGATGCGAAGGTGGAACGGTATCTGCCGGAATGGACGAGCGGGCCGCAGCCGGAGTGGCGTCACAAAGTGACGGTGCGGCATTTGCTGACGCACACTTCGGGTTTGCCGGCGTTCAAGGAATATTGGCGAACGTCGAAGGGCAGGGCGGACACGCTCGCGAGAATATTCGCGGAGCCGCTGGAGTATGAGCCGGGGACAAAAGAAATTTATTCCGATCTCGGAATTATTTTGATGGCGGAGATCATCGAGCGATTGACGGGGCGAACGCTGGATGATCTTGCGCGCACTTTTATTTTTTCGCCGCTGGGAATGAAGGACACGATGTACCGTCCTCCCAAGAAACTTTGGCCGGCGATTGCGCCGACGGAGATGGATAACAATTTGAGGCACCGGCTGGTGCAGGGCGAAGTGCACGACGAAAACGCGTTTGCGATTGGCGGCGTTTCGGGGCATGCGGGAGTATTCAGCACGGCGCCGGATCTGGCGGCGTTCTGCCAGATGCTGCTGAATGGCGGCGTTTACGCGCATCAACGGATTTTGCGGCGCGCAACGATTGCGCTGTTCACAGCGCCGCAGCAGCTTTCGGGCGGGACGCGCACACTGGGCTGGGCGGTGCCAACCGAGGGCGGATCGAGCGGACATTATTTTTCGGCGCACAGTTTCGGGCACACGGGATTTACCGGAACATCGATTTGGATCGATCCCGACCGACAACTTTTTGTGGTGTTGCTGACGAATCGCGTGCATCCGACGCGGGAGAATACCAAGATTCAGCAAGTGCGTCCTGCGCTACATGATGCGGTGATGCAGGCGCTGGGATTTGCGACAGCGGCAGCGCGTTGAACCCAGTTGTTAGTTGTAAGTTTTTAGTTCTTAGTCAGAGAAGACAATTTCTATACAAAACAAGGTGTATCGCTGACGCTGCTCTCGCGATGAAACAGTTTTCAGTTGTCAGTGTTCCGTTTTCAGTCAGAGAGGAGTGCTACCTCGGGCCGCCTCCCCCTTGGTAAGAAAGAGCCAAATTTAGCGAGCCTTCGCCCGCGACACGACCTCAGTGTGGCGTTTCTGCCGTGGGAGCGGGCGTCGTTGCGGCGGCCTTGGGTTGGATGGAGAGGAGTTCGACTTCAAAGATGAGCGTGGAGTTGGGGCCGATCTGCTGGCCTGCGCCTCGCTCGCCGTAGGCGAGGTCCGAGGGGATCACCAGCTGCCACTTCGATCCTACGGGCATGAGTTGGAGCGCTTCGGTCCATCCCTTGATCACGCCGTTCACTTGAAAGGTCGCTGGCTGGCCGCGTTTGTAGGAGCTGTCAAATTCGGTGCCGTCGAGAAGCGTGCCGCGGTAGTTGCAGACGACGGAATCGGTAGCGGCGGGTTTCGGGCCTGCGCCCTCTTTCAAGATTTTGTATTGCAGGCCGCTGGGAAGAGTGATCACGCCTTCCTGGGCCTTGTTCGAGGCCAGAAAGGCATCACCGGTTTGCTTGTTGGAAACGGCGGCCTGCTGCATTTTTTCCTGCGCTTTTTTGCGCAGGTCATTCTGCATTTGTACGAGGGTGGCTTGCGCTTCCTGCTCGGTCAAGAGAGTCTTGCCGGCGGCGAGCCCGTCCTTCAAACCGCGCAAGAAGATCGCGGGGTCCACGTCCACGGATTGCTTGTGGAGGCCGGACCCGAGATTCATGCCGAGGGCGTAGCTGAATTTGTCTTTCTCCGTTTTGAGAGCGAGAGGGACGGCGGTTCTTGGCCTGGCGGCTTGTCCCGTTTTTGCGGCGGGGGCTTTCGGGGCTTGCGCCGCGGGAGTAGTTGGAGTGGTGGCGGCCGGAGTTTGCTGTGCGTGGGCGTTGCCCAGGAGCAGGAGGCCGGCGGCCAAAGTTTTGATTGAGGTGATGAGTAGTTTTCGCATGGAAGCATTGTCCCATTGGTTGCGCGGTATCGCAATTGCTGCTGAGCAAAGAGTGAGAACGCTTGCAATTGGAGCTTCCGTGACTTTGTGGCAGGCCAACCGAGATCGAGAGAGCATTGTGAGGCGTCCGCACTGAGCAGCGCGGAGTGCGCACTGGAAGTCGAGTCCCTACCCCCTAGTTTTTGTAAGTGTTGCTGATAAAGGAGTTAGTGTTTTTGTAAGTGGTTTAGAATCAACAGTTGCGGGATGGTTTGTAGGTGTTGATTCTAAAGGAGTTTGCTGTCTGGGCGAGGGCGGGTGAGGCGCGCGAGGGCGGTGCTGAGGTCGCAGGCGGAGAGGTAGTCGCCGGAGAAGAGGTAGTCCAGGTCTTTGCCGAGTGTTTCCGCGGCGGCGGCTTGGGATTCTTGTTGGGCGTGGTAGAAGCAGAAGTGGGGATGGGTGGCGATGCGCGGGGTGCGGCTCCGGCGGCCGTCGGAGAAGGTGAATAGACAGAGGGATACGCGATCCTTTTTACTGAGAGGACATAGAAGTCTCCTTTAGAGTTTGAGTTTTGGGATTTGCTTGCGAAAAAAAGAGCGCAGGCAGGAATGCCTGCGCTACTCAAAACAAAACGCCCCGGCTCGGCCGGGGCGCAGTGGTCAACAGAGATATTGTACCATGAGGGTAATGCGGGTCAAATTAAAAATTAGGGCCAAAAAAAAGGAAAGGTCAAAACCCGCAGCCTTGAGACCGAAGTCTGCGGCATCCAATTCGTCGTAGCGGTTTAAGCCTGCGCCACGCGCCCGAAGCCTCGCTGAGGGCTGCTGTGGTCTAGAATTGTTGAGTCTAGGAACGAAGGAGAGTTAGGATACGCGAGCCTCGAGTCCAAATCGGAAATCCCGGGGGAAATATGATAGACCACGTTATTCTCACAGTCAGCGACTTCAAGCGTTCCGTCGCTTTCTACGCCGAGGCGCTGGAGCCACTCGGGATCACAACCCTTCCAGACTACGAAGGCAAAGACGGACACCCAGACTTGAGAGGTTTTGGTATTGGCAAAAGCCATTTTTTCTGGCTCAAAGAGGGCAAGCCCGATCCTCAGGCCGTTCACGTCGGATTTGTAGCGAAAAACCATGCCGAAGTAGATGCATTCTACAAGGCCGCTTTAGCAGCTGGAGGAAAGAGTAAGAAACCACCTCAAGCCCGTCTCGAATACTATCCCGGCTATTATGCGACGTGGGTGCTTGATCCTGACGGCCACGATATTGAGGTCGTCCATAAAAGCTAGCCGCCGACAGAATATTCTTCTTTCATCGAGGTGCTCGCCCGGATGAATGATAGTGACGGCCAGGGATGCTCGTGCGGTCGTTCCGCGTGTTTACGACTAACTTCGGCTACCGCTGTTTGGACTTGGCGGACTTAATGCGTTTTGCGTGCGCGTTGACTCTTCGGCGTGCGGACCCATTCCGTTTCTTGAATGCCGCCCCGGCTGTGGCGGATTGCACCATGTAGGCCGAGCGCGTCATGCCCGCCCGCCTGGCTAGACGGTCGATCATCTCGATCTGGTTTTCGCGGGCCGTGACATTGACGCGCACGGTTTTCGTTTTGTTGAAGTCCGTTGTGACTAGAAACGCCACTGCATTTTCCCGATTGGGATCGCCGGCCAAATCATCCATCTTGGAAGGCTTGGGGATCTTTTCTCCGTCTTCCAGCATCCCCGCGATATGAAACGCCAGCGCTTCCGGAGCCCTGCGGCGAGCCTCTTCGAGCGACTTTCCGGCGGTTACGCAGCCGGGGAAGTCCGGGAAGCTGACGCCAAAATCCGACTTACTGTCTTTGTGCAAATAGGCGATGTAGTCCATTTTACCTCAGCCTGATGCCTGCTTGTTTTTCAATGCTTCTAAGCGTCCCGACGGGAATATCACGCACCGGGTGCGGCACCGTGACTCGGCCCGTTTTCGTGCCGTGCTTGAACTGCTTGTGACTCCCCTCTTGCGCAACTTCATACCAGCCGTCTTCCCGCAAACGCTGGATGACCTCTCGGCTGCTCATGGCAAATAATACACACTTTTAACACACTGGTCAAATTCCCTCTTGCGGCTAAAGCAAAATGCGGCGACAGGTGGTTATAGACGGAGGTTTTGCTGCAAGTCGAGGGCGGCTTGGGTGAGGTCGGCGGGGCGGCCGAGGTCGCGCCAGTAGTAGTGGTCGGCGCGGAAGGCGAGGATTTTTTGGCCTTCGGAGGATAGGCGAAGGTAGGAGTCGATGATGGAGAAGATGCCGGTTTCGGTGAGGAGGGGGAGGAGACGGGGGGAAATTAGGTGGATGCCGGAGAAGGCGAAGGGGTGTAACGCAGCCTCAGGGGCTGAAGCCCTTGCGTTGTCCGCGCTTTGCGGTGCGGCTGAAATCGTGGCTGATGGATTCTGGGTTGCGGTCAGTTGAGGCGCACAGTCAGGAGTGACTGTGCTACTGGCGCGGGCGCGGAGTTGGTTGTGGTTGTCGAAGAGGAGTTGGCGGGAGGAAGGGCGGGATTGGACGGCTAGGGTGGCCAGGGCGCGATGGTCGTTGTGGAATTGGAGCATTTGGGCGAAGTCGATGGTGCTTAGGACGTCGACGTTGTGGAGGAGGAAGGGTTCATCGAGATTTTTTGGATCTTCGAGGAAGAACCAGGAGGCTTTTTTCAGGCCGCCGCCGGTGTCGAGGAGGATTTCTTCGCGGGAGATTTCGATGCGCAGGTTGAAATTGTTTTTGGATTTCAGGTAGTTGATGACCATGTCGGCGTGGTGGTGGACGTTGATGATGACTTCGGTGACGCCGAAGGTGCGGAGGCGGGTTAGGGTGATTTCGAGGAGGGTGCGGCCGTTGAGTTCGACCAGGGCTTTAGGGCGGGCGTCGGTTAGAGGCTTGAGGCGGGTGCCTAGGCCGGCGGCTAGGATCATGGCTTTCATTGAGGAGATTTTCCGGGAGTGAAAGAAGTGACGAGTGGCGAGTGGCGAGTGGCGAGAAGAGGAAAAAGATAACGCGGAGACGCGGAGGAAACGGGGAGAGGAGGGGTGCGGCGAGGGATTGCGCAAGCAGTCCGCCTCGGAAGGCGGACCCTACAACGGCAAAGAGCGGCGGGCGGGAACGTCATTTGGACATTTTCTCGAGTTCGAGGTGGCGCAGCACCACTTCTAGGCCGTTGCGGCGACGGAGTCGTTTGGCTAGTTGTTCGGCTAGGTAGACGGAGCGGTGCTGGCCGCCGGTGCAGCCGAAGGAGACCATGAGATTTTTGAAGCCGCGTTGTTGATAGGTGCTCACGGTGGAATCGACGAGGGAGAGGGCGCTTGCAAAAAATTGGTGGACGCTTTCCTGTTGCTGGAGATATTCGATGACGGGGGCGTCTTTGCCGGTGAGGGATTTGAAGCGGTCTTCGCGGCCGGGGTTGGGGAGGCTGCGGCCGTCGAAGACGAAGCCGCCGCCGTTGCCGGTTTCGTCTTTGGGCAAACCTTGATGAAAAGAAAAGCTGAAGATGCGGACGACGAGATTGTCGGCTTCGGAGGCGATGGCCTGGAGTTTTTCGGAGGCCAGCATGCTTTGGAAGGCGGCGGTGAGCGTGGGGAGAGCGATGGGGAGTTCGACGTTATGGAGGAGCCAGCGGAGATTTTTGAGGGCGTAGGGAACGCTTTGGAGGAAATGGGGCTTGCGTTCGTAGAAGCCGCGGAAGCCGTAGGCACCGAGGGCTTGCATGATGCGGATGTAGACGTAGGGATAGAAGTGCTGGAGAAAGGCGGCGCGGTCGAGCGGAATGAAATTGGCGAGCGTGTCGAGATAGTGATCGAGGAGTTGCTGGCGGAGTTCGGGGGGAAGATCGGCTTTGGCGTCGTAGAGGAGTGAGGCGATGTCGTATTGGAGGGCACCTTTGCGGCCTCCCTGGTAGTCCACGAAGAAAGGATCGCCGTTACGAAGAAGGATATTGCGGGATTGGAAATCGCGATAGAGGAAGTAGTCGCGCGGGGCGGTGAGAAGAAAATCGGTGAGGCGGCTGAAATCGTCTTCGAGGGCGCGTTCGTTGAAGGGAATGCCGGCGAGGCGGAGGAAATAGTATTTGAAATAGTTGAGGTCCCAGGCGATGGATTGGCGGTCGAAGCTGGGGTTGGGGTAGCAGACGGAGTAGTTCAGATCGCGGCCGGCTTTGACTTGAAAGCGCGGGAGGATGGCGACGACTTTGCGGTAGGCTTCGACGGCTTGGGGAGCGATGGTCGCGGCGGTGCGATTCTTTGTAAGGAATTCGAAGAGGGTGGTGTCGCCGAGGTCTTCTTCGAGGTAGGCGCCGTGGTCGAGATCTTCGGCGTAGATTTCAGGAACGGGGAGGCCGTGGCGGCGAAAGTGTTTGGAGAATTCCACGAAGGCGATGTTTTCTTCGCGGACGCCGTAAAGGACGCCGATGGCGCGGTGTTTTTCGGTGGAGAGACGAATGATTTTGCGGCCGGAGGCACCGAGGTCGCCCTGGAGAGGCTGGACACGCGCGGGCGAGGCGTGGAAATGGCGCTCGAAGAGAGCTTTTAGAACGTCGATCGACATAGGTTTCGGGTATTCCGTTTCGCAGCTTCTCTAACATAACTGATTTTTGGCAAGGAGACTCGCTCGGTTGAGAGGGAGTTGCTTTGTTGGTTGCGCGTACTGGAAGCGCACAGGCCTTTCGAGGCTCGGGGTCAACAGGAGTGGTCCGCGGCGGTGGATCGTCTTGTGCTTGTTGGAAGCGCACAGGCAGGAGTGCCCGTGCTACTGGGGATTTTGGTGGTCTGTATAATGCCTTGATGACCTCGCGAACCAAGGAACGCAGGAATACGGAACAGAGAAATGCGGCGTCGAGGAAGCTCGATCGGATGACGGCGGGGGAGATTGTGCGTTTGATGAATCAGGAGGATCGCTTGGTGGCGGCGGCTGTGGGGCGGGAGTTGGGGGCGATTGCGCGGGCGGTGGATGCAATTGTTGGGGGGATTCGAAAGGGCGGGCGGCTGATTTATGTGGGGGCGGGATCGAGCGGGCGGATGGGAGTGATGGATGCGGCGGAGTGTCCGCCGACGTTTGGCGTTTCGGCGAAGGTGGTGCGGGCGTTGATTGCGGGAGGACGGCGGGCGATTACGCGGGCGGTGGAAGGTGCGGAGGATTCGAAGCGGAATGGAGAGCGGGATTTGCGGGGGATTCGAATGACGCCGAAGGACGTGGTGGTGGGAATTGCGGCGAGCGGGACGACGCCGTACGTGCTGGGGGCGCTGAAGTATGCGCGCACTCGCGGGGCGACGACGGTGGCGGTGACGTCGAATTTGCGGATGCCAGTGGGGCGGGTGGCGAAGATTGTGATTGCGCCAGAGGTGGGGCCGGAAGTGTTGACGGGGTCGACGCGGCTGAAGGCGGGGACATCGCAGAAGATGGTGCTGAACATGCTTAGTACGGCGGCGATGGCGCGGCTGGGACATGTGTATGAGAACTTGATGGTTGACATGTTGTTGACGAATGAGAAGTTAGCGGAGCGGGCTTTGCGGATATTGGCGGAGGCGAGCGGGAAGAGTGTGTCTGCGGCAGAGGGCGCTTTGCGGGCGGGGGGACACGATATGAGGGTGGCGTTGGTGATGTTGAAGATGGGGGTCGGGGCGGCGGAGGCGAGGAGGAGATTGAAAGGAGCGCGGGGGGATTTGCGAGTAGTGCTGGGGAATAACAGAATGAATTAACACAGAGAACGCAGAGAGCACTGAGGGCACGGAGAAGAGTAAGACGGGCCGGGCTAAAGCCCGGCATCTACACGAGCTCGGACGCGGGCTCGGCAGAGAGAGCGAATGGATAAATTTTTGATCAAGGGCGGGAAGGCGCTGCGGGGGAGGGTGGCGGTCAGCGGGGCGAAGAATTCGGCGCTGCCGGTGATGGCGGCGGCGTTGCTGACGGCGGAGAAGGTGACGCTGCACAACATTCCGAAAGTGCGCGACTTGATCACCATGAGCAAACTGTTGGCGTTCATGGACGCGCGGGTTTCGGTGATGGAGGTGCCGGCGAGTGATTACGAGATCGAGGCGCCCAGGCTGAATCATGCAGAGGCGCCGTATGAATTGGTGAAGACGATGCGTGCGTCCATCTTGACGCTGGGGCCGCTGATGGCGCGGGTGGGAGTGGCGCGGGTTTCGCTGCCGGGCGGGTGCGCGATTGGGGCCCGGCCGGTGGATTTGCATTTGAAGGCGCTGGAGCAGATGGGGGCGGAAATTGTCACGTCGCACGGGTACATTGAGGCGCGGGCGCCGAAGGGCGGGCGATTGAGGGGCGCGCACATCGTGTTTGAGAAAATTACGGTGACCGGGACGGAAAATATTTTGATGGCGGCGGCATTGGCGGATGGGGAAACGGTACTGGAGAATGCAGCGCGGGAGCCGGAAGTGACGGATTTGGTGGCGCTGCTGCGGAAAATGGGGGCGCAGATTTGCGGGGATGGGACGGCGACGCTGCGGATTCGCGGCGTGAAGGAGCTGCATGGGACGGAGCATACGGTGATTCCGGACCGGATTGAGGCGGGGACGTTTTTGGTGGCGGGGGCGATTACGGGCGGGGACTTGACGATTGCGAATTGCGCGCCGGAGCATCTGGGGGCGGTCATTGCGAAATTGGAGCAGGCGGGAGCGGCGATTGAGATTGTGGACAAGAGCACGGTGCGCGTGCGGGGTGCGAAGAAACTGGTGGGATCGGATATGACGACGGAGGAATATCCCGGGTTCGCGACGGACATGCAGGCGCAGTACATGGCGCTGGCGACGCAGGCGGAGGGGATGTCGGTGATTTCGGAGAAGATATTTGAGAACCGGTTTTTGCACGCGAGCGAGATGATTCGAATGGGGGCAAATATTTCGATTGATGGGCACACGGCGGTGGTGCATGGGCCAGCGCAATTGTCGGGGACCACGGTGCAGGCGTCGGATTTGAGGGCGAGCGCGGGGCTGGTGTTGGCGGGGCTAGTGGCGAGCGGGGAGACGTTGATTGAGCGGGTTTATCACATTGATCGCGGGTACGAGGGGATTGTGGAGAAATTGCGTGAAGTAGGGGCAGAAATTGAGCGAATCCACGAGACGAGCTAGCGCGTGGATCGAGAGCCTCGGCGAGCTTCCTGATGAATCTAAAGTACTTACCCGCTAGTACGAGATTCCCATTTGCGCCTCGAGCGCCGGGATGATACGTTTCCTGCCTCATGAAATTGGAATCGCTGTGGGGCATTGCTGCTGCCTTAGGCGGGCTCTCTTCGCCGTCCCTTCCTGCGAATATTGCAAATCTGCGTTTGCGCACCAAACTGCTGCTGTCGTTTGTGGTGCTGTGCGCAGGACTTACGTGCGCGACGCTGCTGGTGGTGCGGCAAAACGCGCAGGCGCAGATGCAACACCAAGTCGAGCAGGATGTGCGCACGGCCACGCTGATGTTCCAGGTCATGGAGCACCAGCGGCAGGCGGCACTGAGCCACAAAGCGGACTTGCTAGCGTCGCTGGCGTACATGAGGAATGGGGACAGCACGGCGATCCAAGAGGCCAGCGAAGACCCGTGGAAATCGGATGAATGCGACATGTTTGCCCTGGCCGACAAGAAGGGCAAAATTGTGGCGCTGCACTCGGCGACCACGACATTTCCGATGGCAACCGCGCAGCAAATGCTGAATCGCTCGCTCGGCAGCGGCAGCACGGCGGCGTGGTGGATAAATGACAAGAATGTGTACCAGGTGGTCTTGCAGCGCTACTACGATGGCCCTCCGGTAAAAAGCAATTTGCTGGGGACGGTGGTGGTAGGCCGCTCCATGGATGCGCGGGAAGCCAGCGAATTGGGCCGCCTTTCCTCAAGCCAGATCCTCTTCCGTTACGGCAAAGACGTGGTGGTGAGTTCGCTGTCGAGCCTGCAGGAACAAGAGGTGGCCAGGCAGATTCAGGACCAGCGGGCAGAAGAACAGATTTACATCGGGAACGAGCGGTTTTTGACGAATTCCGTGGACCTCGCGCCGGGCTCACCCATCCGGGCAAATATTATCTTGCTGAAATCATACAAGGAGGGGGCGGCCAACCTGGAAAGGCTCAACAGCCTGCTCCTGGGATTGGGGCTGGTGGCGGTGCTGGCGGGAGGGACGCTGGTGTACCTGATTTCGGATACCTTCACGCGGCCACTGGCAGGGCTTTTGAAGGGCGTGCATGCACTGGAGGCAGGGAATTTTGCATACCCGATCGAAGCGCGCGGAGGCGATGAACTAGCGGAAGTGACGCGAGCGTTTGACGGGATGCGCGGCACGCTCCAGCGGAACGAGGCGCAGAGGGGGCAACTCGAAGAACAACTGCGGCAAGCGCAGAAGATGGAAGCGCTGGGCCGCCTGGCGGGCGGAGTAGCGCATGACTTCAACAATCTCCTGACGGTGATCAAGGGCCATGGCGAATTGCTGATTGACCGGATGAAGCCGGCGGACGCCACGTATGGCAGCACGCAACAGATTGTGAAAACCGCGGACCGGGCGGCTTCGCTGACGCGGCAACTGCTGGCGTTCAGCCGAATGCAGGTGCTGCAACCAAGAATCCTGGACTTGAACGCGCTAGTGGCGGACATGAGCAAATTGTTGCGGCGGCTGGTTCGCGAAGATATCGAATTTGGCTTCCGGCTGGGCGACTCACTGGGGCGGGTAATGGCGGACCCGGGACAGATCGAGCAAGTGCTGTTGAACCTGAGCGTAAACGCCAGCGACGCCATGCCAAACGGGGGAAAATTAACGATTCAGACACAAAGATTGAAGGTAGATGAGGCCTACGCCGGTGCACGGCCGCCACTTAAACCGGGCGAGTATGTGCAGCTGGCGGTGACGGACACGGGCCATGGAATGGATGCGGCCACGAAGTCACGGATCTTCGAGCCTTTTTTTACGACCAAGGAGTCCGGCAAAGGAACGGGGCTGGGCCTGGCAACGGTATATGGTGTGGTCCGACAGAGCGGCGGCTTTATCTGGGTAGAATCCTCGCCGGGGGAGGGTTCACGGTTTGAAGTATATTTGCCACGAGCGGTCGAGAAACAAAAGGCTGTTTCCTGGGAGCGGATTCCTGCAAGAGCCAGGCAGGGAACCGAAACCATACTGGTGGTGGAGGATGAAGACGAGGTGCGATCCCTGGCGTCCGAATTCCTGCGGTCCGCCGGTTATAACGTGCTGACAGCGAAGGACGGGCTGGAAGCACTTGAAATTTCCAAGCGCCGCGGGAGCACGATTCAGCTGCTCCTGACCGACATAGTGATGCCCAAAATGCGAGGAACGGAGCTTGCACATGAGCTGAGGGCGCGCTTCCCGAACTTGAAAATCGTTTATATGTCCGGCTACCTGGAGCAAGACACGTTCGGCGGGGAAGCGCTGGAAAGAGCGATGCTGCTGCAGAAACCCTTCTCACGCGACACGCTTGTCGCACAAATCGGCGAGGCGTTTAAAGACAAGGGTCGCCGAGAGGCGATGCTGGGCGAGGTTTCTCACTAGCCGCCGGCCCGCGGGGCAGGCGAGTAATCGAACCGGCGGAGCCTCCCTTCATTTGGGTGAGGGCTCTACAGTGAATGTCGTCGGCAGCTCTTGATCCAAGAACGCAAGATAGGCGGCAATCAGCCGGTAAGACTGATAGTAATCATCGAAGTGAATCGCGTCGTATTTATCCCGTGGGCTGTGAAGAATTGAAAGGGTTTCCTGCGTAAGCGAGTGAAGTGTTACTGTTCGGATGTGGCGCTGAATGAATGGCTCCTCGTCGGACTGTCCAACCCTTTCAACGTTTACGCCTTTGAGTGGAATCTTCAACGAGTAGGCCGTTGTATTCAGGGCTTGAACCAAATCCTTGTCGGAACGACTCACCCAAACGGCAGTCGGGCCTAGTCCCAAAGTATCCATATTGACCATAGCTTTAACCCTTGAAAGTTTTCCCTTCGGAAGAGCGCTGACGTAGAAGCGGGAGCCGACAAGGCCCTTTTCCTCGCCGCTGAAGGAAACGAAGACGAACGTGTGGTGCCTAGCATCACTTTTTAGCGACTGGTAGAGACTCGGGAGCAACGATGCGCCGCTCCAATTGTCGACCACCCCTTCTCCGAAATCGACGTGATCAAAATGCGCACCAACAACGATCTGGGATTCCGCTTCCCCTGGGAGCGTGCAGATTACGTTGGGTTGTTTGAGTCCTTTGACAAGCTGTTCAGTAAGCAGTTCTCCTGAACAGCCGACCGTTTCGAAAAGCGCTTTGAGAATCGCTTCTCGCTGAGTGTCGTTGCCTTTGTGGTCCCGCAGCCGTTGCTCGATTTCAGGGGGCGTGGCGAGGAAGTAGTGAAGTTGGCCGCCCGCGGCAAGCAAAGGAAGTACACCACCCAGGCACAACAATAATGCTGCGAGCCGGTCATTCTTGCGGCGCATTTGATCGTATGTTCCCCGAGGGATATTACAATGGAAAGTTGGTTGCCAAGTCCAACTTCACAAGGAAAACTGAACAACAATTTCGACTGAAGTTTGGTACAATGCGCGGCACGATTTAGGCGCGGGTACGCGCGGGGTTGTTGGACGGCGCGGCCTGTTCGGGAGGCGAGCCATGGCGAGCGCGGGGTTGAGTGCGAGCGTGAAGAATGCGGGTTTGCTGGCGCGGCTGGATGCGGCGATTGCGGAGAAGAGTTTGCTGAAGCATCCGTTTTATCAGGATTGGCAGGCGGGGAAGCTGAGCCGGGAGGCGCTGCAGCTGTATGCGGCGCAGTATTACCGGCATGTGGAGGCGTTTCCGGGGCACTTGCGGGTGCTGGCGGCGCGGACGGAAGGTGCGCTGCAGGGATTGATCCGGGAGAACCTGGCGGAAGAAGAGAGTCCCGAGGGATCACATCCGAAGCTGTGGCGGGATTTTGCGTCAGCGGTGGGCGTGGGAGAGGACGACATCACGTGCTGCCCTTCTCTGCCGGGGACGCAGGCGGTGGTGCAGAAATACCGGGAGATCTGCGGGGACCGGCCGGTAGCGGAGGCGGTGGCGGCGCTCTATGCATATGAATCGCAGGTGCCGGAAATTGCGACGACGAAGATTGATGGGCTGAAGAAGTTCTATGGAGTGACGCGGGCGGAGGGGCTGGCGTACTTCGAGGTGCATGAGGAGGCGGACAAGGCGCACCGGGCGGCTTGGCGCGGGTGGCTGGAGGAGCACGCGAGCGGAGACGAAGAAGAGATTTTGAAAACCACGAATGAGGCGCTGGATGCGCTTTGGGGAGCGTTGGATGCGGTGCATTGTGAGAGGCAAGAGATAATGAAGTAAGGAAGTAAAGAGGTAAGGACGAAGAAAAAGAATTAACACAGAGGGCACGGAGAACACGGAGAACACAGAGAAGAGTTAAGAAAAAGGCCCCCGAACGAGTCGGGGGCCTTTTTCTTTTAGCCAGATTGATGCTGGTTATTCGTTGGAGCCGGAGTCGCCGCCGTTGCCTTCGCCGCCGGAGGGGCTGGTGGTGCCGCCGCTCCCAGCAGCGGCTTTTTGCTGCTTTTCGCGGGCTTCGCGGATCAGGGCTTTGCGGGAGAGGCGGACCTTGTTGCCCTCGATGGAGAGGACTTTGACGAGGACCTGGTCGCCGAGTTTGAGTTCGTCGCGGACGTCGCGGATGCGATGCTCGGAGATTTCGCTGATGTGCAGGAGTCCGTCGGTGCCGGGGAAAAGTTCGACGAAGGCGCCGAATTCCGCGAGGCGAACGACTTTGCCGAGATAGGTTTTGCCGATTTCGGCGCTGGCGGTGACGTCGCGGACCATTTGCAAGGCCGCGTCGCCGCCGGCTCCGCTGGTGGAGAAGATGTGCACGGTGCCGTCTTCGAGGACGTCGATTTTGACGCCGGTGGCCTCGATGATGGACCTGATCTTCTTGCCGCCCGGACCGATGAGGTCGCGGATTTTGTCCTGCGGGATTTTCAGCTTGAAGAGGCGCGGGGCGTAGGCAGAAATCTGCGCGCGCGCTTCGCTGAGAGCCTTTTCCATGGTGTCCAGAATCTGGAGACGGGCTTTCTTGGCCTGGGCGAGGGCTTCGCGCATCATGGCTATGCTGATGCCCAGAACCTTGATGTCCATCTGGAGGGCGGTGATGCCCGCGCGAGTGCCGGCGACTTTGAAGTCCATGTCGCCGTAGTGGTCTTCGGCTCCCGCGATGTCCGTGAGGATGGAGTATTTCTTATCGTCACCGACGACGAGGCCCATGGCGATGCCGGCGCAAGCGGCCTTGATCGGGACGCCAGCGTCCATCAGGGCGAGAGAGCCGCCGCAGACGGTGGCCATGGAAGAGGAACCGTTAGATTCCAGGATGTCGGAAACGAGACGCATGGCGTAGGGAAAGTCCGCTTCGGGAGGAAGCAGGTTCACGAGGGCGCGCTGCGCAAGAGCGCCGTGGCCGATTTCGCGGCGACCGGGGCCACGAAGGAATTTCACTTCACCGACGCTGAAGGGCGGGAAGTTGTAGTGCAGCATGAAGCGGTTGAACTGATCCTGCTCGAAGAGCAGGTCGAGGCGCTGCATGTCTTCCTTGGTGCCGAGGGTGAGAGTGGCGAGCGCCTGCGTTTCGCCGCGAGTGAAGAGCGCTGAGCCGTGGACGCGGGGGAGCAAGCCGACTTCGCAGGTGATCAGGCGAATCTGGTCGAAGGCGCGGCCGTCGGGACGGCGGCGAGCATTGAGAACGTCATCGCGGAAGATGTTCTCGCGAAGGCGTTCGAAGGCGCGCTTGGTGAGCGTGCGCTTCTCGTCCATTTCCTTCTTGGGCTCTTCGGGAATGGCCTTGATGATGTCTTCCTTGAGAGCGTCGATGAGGTGGTAGCTTTCCTTCTTGGGATGCTTTTCGGTGTT
>Ga0210409_10003810_pt1 | contig 16590 bp, 17 predicted proteins | sample IncBWH17MmetaG_FD_161649 | JGI IMG/M metagenome (GOLD analysis project Ga0210409, IMG submission 161649) | Forest soil microbial communities from Barre Woods Harvard Forest LTER site, Petersham, Massachusetts, United States - Inc-BW-H-17-M | ecosystem: Environmental > Terrestrial > Soil >...
CGAGCCCGCCAAGATCGAGAACCTCCAGGCGCGCACCGGCTTCCGCGAGGAGAACCTGCGCCGGTCGATCACCAACCCGAACGAGAAGCCGGCCGATGCCAAGCCGGAAGCCGCCAAGCCGGGCGACGCCAAGCCGGAAACCGCCAAGCCGGGCGACGCCAAGCCTGAGGCTGCCAAGCCCGGCGACAAGAAGGACGACAAGGCCGCGGCAGGCCAAGCCACCCCGTCGGGCGATCCCGACGAGCCGCCGAAGGACGCTGTGGCCGACTACCAGCTGCTGCGCGCGGCCGACCTGATCCGCGGCATCTCGCTCTACAGCAGCCGCGGCAACTGAGCGGCCTCTAGTGGAATGACGTCGTGGCCGGAACGGGACAGCGGCGCGGCGGCCTGATCGCCGCCTACCTGCTCGTTCTTGGCCTGATCGCAGCCAGCGCGGCGTTCGTCTTCGGCGTCGAAGGCGAGACGCCGCGCGTCGCCGACCGGGCAGCGGCGGCTGCAGCGCCCGTCACGACCGGTTCGCTGGCGCTGCCGCCCAAAGCCGCGCCGCCCGAGCCCGCGCCGATCAAACCGGCACTCTTCCGCGGCTTTGCGCCGGCCGAACTCCGCGCAATGATCGAGGTCACCGAGGAGGGACAGCGGCTGCCCCGCATCTCGCCGTCGGGCTGGATGCCGTGGATCGCTTATGCCAGGCGCTTCGATCCCGCCGGTCCATCCGCGCGTGTCGGCGTGCTGATGATCAATCTCGGCGCCAGCGAGGCGCTGATGAAGCGCGCCATCGACGAATTGCCGGGCGAGGTGAGCCTGGCCTTCCTCGCTGGCACACCTGAGCTGCCGCGCCGGCTCCGCGAGGCGCGCGAGCACGGCCACGAGGCCTATCTCATGCTGCCCCTCGAGGATCCGAACGGCCCCGCGGAGCGCGGCATCCGGCCGATCCAGGCATCGGCCGAGCCGATCGAGAACCTGCGCCGGCTGCGCGCCGCGATGGCCCGTGGTGAGGGCTATGTCGGCTTCGTGATCGCCTCGGCCGGTCTGGTCTCGCAGTCCGAGTCAGCCGTGCGGCCGCTCCTGAAGGAAATCGCCGACCGCGGCCTCGCGCTGATCGAGATCAACCCGACGCCGGCCACGGCCGCCGTCCATCGGCTGACCGTGGAACTGGGCACGGGCTACGCGCGCACCGCCGACGTGCTCGACTACAAGCTGGCCGACGGTGGCGTCGCGGGCAATCTCGACCGCCTGGTCGCGTGGGCCGGCGAGACCGCGCCCGAGCAGCCGCCACGCCACGGCTTCGGCGTGATGCAGGCCAATGACGAGGCAATCGACGCGCTCCTGGCGTGGTTCAGGCGCCAACCCGAGCGGCCGGCCGCCTCGTTCGTGCCGATCATCGGCCACTTCGAATGCCGCGACGCCTGCATGGCGCGCGTGCGCGCCCAGCCGGCGCAGCTCCGCCCATGATTCGCAGCCGTCCCGAATTCTACCGCCGCAATGTCGGCCTGATGCTGATCGCCGCCGACCGGCGGATCTTCGTCGGACGGCGCGCCAAGCAGCCCGACGCCTGGCAGATGCCGCAAGGCGGCATCGACGAGGGCGAGACAGAAATCGAAGCTGCCTGCCGCGAGCTCTGGGAGGAGGTCGGCACGACCAAGGCGCTGCTGTTGCGCGAAAGCGCCAAGTGGATCACCTACGACGTGCCGGAGGCGCTGCGCCCGGTTCACTGGAAGGGACGCTGGCACGGCCAGGCGCAGAAATGGTTCGCGTTGGCCTTCACCGGCTGCGACGCCGACATCGATATCGCCGCCCACGACCGCGAGTTCGACGCCTGGCAGTGGCAGGCCGCGCGCGACATGCTCGACCACATCGTGCCGTTCAAGCGCCCGGTCTACGAAGCCGTGCTGAAGGAATTCGACGATCTGGTGAAGTGAGTCATACGGACCGCGGGCCTCCAGGCCCGCTCATGATGCGGGCCCGGAGGCCCGCGGTCCGCTTGAGAGCTTATGCCCCTTGCTCGGCGAGCCTGGCGGCGTTGCGGCTCAAGAACCACAGGCCGATGCGGGTCATCAGGCCGTTCAGCCAGCCCTGCGGCTGCAGGCCGACCGCCTTCAGCACCATAGCCATGGCGCGCTGCACGTGGGTTTGCCGGTAGAGCGGATAGGCGCGCCTTGCATAGGCCTGCCGGCAGCGCTTGCGGTCGTAAACCGCGTCGGTGGGTTCGTTGGCGGCGAAGTAGGCGTAGGCGAGTTCGTCGTCCTCGCTCTCGGCGAGGCGGCCCCAGCCGATGCGCAACCTGCTCCAGCGGCTGAGGCGATCGCGCTTCAGGCAGCGCCGCAGGTGTGCGTAGAAAAGCTTGTAGTGGCGGAACTCATCGGCGGCGATCTTGGCGCAGACCTGCTTCAGAACGGGCTCCTCTGCCGCGTCCTTGAGCGCGCTGTAGTAGGAGCTGGTGCCGGTCTCGACGATACAGCGGGCCATCATCTCGCCGGCCTGGCTGCCGCGCACCGAGCCGTTCGCCTCGAGCGGCACCTTGTAGCCGGCGCGGAAGCGGGCGAACGCCGAGTCGAAATCCCAGCCCGGGTCGGCGAGTTGCGCCCAGCAGCCCAACGCCATGCCATGCTGGATCTCTTCGGCGACCCAGCCATTCACCGATTCCCTGAAAGCGGCATCGTCGGCAAAGACGCGACCGAGATAGACGCCATAATCTTCGGCGTTCCGCTCCACCAAGGCCGCGGCCTTGATGTTGCGCAGGATCTCCAGATCCACTTTCGACGCGTCGAACCGATCCCACCAGATCGTTTCGAGTGTCCAGCTCCCCATGATCGAGAACCCTCGGCGACTTGTCGCTCAAGCGTAATAAAGCGGGCTATGGCCCGGCTTTCAATGGCTCGGCCACACTGATTTAGAAAGAAAATTTCGCGTAGGGTATGAAGTCAGCGGCTGGCGTAATAGGCCTGCGCTCGCCGCAGGTCCTTGGCCACCGCCAGGTCTTTCTGGGCGGCGGCCTTTTCAGCGTCGGTGGCAGCGTCGACCAGCTCGTGCTCGGCCGCCCGCTCGCGCTCGGCGAGCTGCTCAGCCGTCACCTCTTCGAACGGCATCACCTCGTCGGCCAGCACGGTGCAGCGCTCGGGCGTCACCTCGGCGAAGCCGCCGACCACCAGGAAACGCTGCTCGGCCTTGTTGCCCTGGAAAACTTCCAGCACGCCCGGCCGGACGGTCGAGATCAATGGCGCATGGCCATGCAGGACGCCGAAGTCGCCTTCGCTGCCCGGCACCACGACCATGTCGGCCTCGGTCGCGAGCACCTCGCGCTCGGGCATGACCAGCTGGAAGGCGACTTTGGCCATCGGCTTAGGCCGCCTCGGCGGCGAGCTTCTTGGCCTTGGCGACGGCCTCGTCGATGGTGCCGACCATGTAGAAGGCGGCTTCCGGCAACTCGTCGTAGTCGCCCGCGACGATGCCCTTGAACGCCTTGATCGTGTCCTCGAGCTTCACGAACACGCCAGGCGTGCCGGTGAAAACCTCGGCCACGTGGAACGGCTGGCTCAGGAACTTCTGCATCTTGCGGGCGCGCGAGACGACCAGCTTGTCCTCTTCCGAGAGCTCATCCATGCCCAGGATGGCGATGATGTCCTGCAGCGACTTGTACTGCTGCAGCACGCGCTGGACGGACAGCGCCACGGTGTAGTGCTCCTCGCCAACGATGCGCGGATCGAGCATGCGCGAGGTCGAGTCGAGCGGATCGACGGCCGGGAAGATCGCCATCTCGGCGATCGATCGGCTGAGCACCGTGGTCGCATCCAAGTGGGCGAACGAGGTGGCGGGCGCCGGGTCGGTCAAGTCGTCGGCTGGCACATAGATCGCCTGCACCGAGGTGATCGAGCCCTTCTTGGTCGAGGTGATGCGCTCCTGCAGCGCACCCATGTCGGTCGACAGCGTCGGCTGATAGCCCACCGCCGAGGGAATACGGCCGAGCAGCGCCGACACTTCCGAGCCGGCTTGAGTGAAACGGAAGATGTTGTCGACGAAGAACAGCACATCCTGGCCTTCGGCATCGCGGAAGTATTCGGCGACGGTGAGGCCCGACAGGCCGACGCGCGCGCGGGCGCCCGGCGGCTCGTTCATCTGGCCATAGACCAGCGCCACCTTGGAGCCCGGCCCGTCGAGCTTGATGACGCCCGATTCGATCATCTCGTGATAGAGGTCGTTGCCTTCGCGGGTGCGCTCGCCGACGCCGGCGAACACCGACACGCCGCCATGCGCCTTGGCGACGTTGTTGATCAGCTCCATGATCATCACGGTCTTGCCGACGCCGGCGCCGCCGAACAGGCCGATCTTGCCGCCCTTGGCGTAGGGCGCCAGCAGGTCGACGACCTTGATGCCGGTGGCCAGGATCTGGGCTTCCGTCGACTGATCGACGAACTCCGGCGCATTGCGATGGATCGGCAGGGTCAGCTTGTGGCCGACCGGGCCGCGCTCGTCGACCGGATCGCCGATCACGTTCAGGATGCGGCCGAGCGTCTCGGGACCGACCGGCATGGCGATCGGGCTGCCGGTGTCGACCGCCTTCTCGCCACGCACCAGGCCGTCGGTGGTGTCCATGGCGATGGTGCGGACCTCTGATTCACCCAGGTGCTGGGCGACCTCGAGCACGATCAGGCGATTGTCGGCGTTGACGTGCAGGGCGTTCAGGATGTTCGGCAGATCGGCGTCGAAGCGCACGTCGACGACCGCGCCCGTGATCTGGGTGATCGTGCCGATGTTGTTGGTGGCCATGACGGATCCCTTTCCTTCGATTGCGCGGCAGCCGGCCTAGATGGCCTCGGCGCCCGAGATGATCTCGATGAGTTCCTTGGTGATGGAGGCCTGCCGCGAACGGTTCATCTGCAGGGTCAGTTCCTTGATCACGTCGCCCGCGTTGCGCGATGCGCTGTCCATGGCCGTCATCTGCGAGCCGAAGAAGCTCGCTGCATTCTCCAGCAGCACGCGGAAGATCTGGACGGTGAGGTTGCGCGGCAGCAGGTCGGCCAGGATGTCCGCCTCGTCCGGCTCGAACTCGTAGACCGCGCCGCCCACCGTGGCGGGGGCCGCGGTTCCGGCGCCCTCGGGGGCCGGCGGCGGGATGAGCTGCTGGCGCGTGACGATCTGGGTCATCGCCGACTTGAAGCGGTTGAAGATCACCGAGGCGACGTCGAACTCGCCGGCCGCGAACATCTCCATGACCCGCGCCGTCACCTTCTGCGCGTCGCCAAACGACAGGCGCGGCCGGCCAAGGTCGCTGATCGTCTCGACTATGTAGCTGCCAAAGTCGCGCCGCAGCTGATCGCGGCCCTTGCGCCCGACCGCCAGCACCTTGACCGTCTTGCCTTCGGCCACCAGCGCGCGGATGGTCCGCCGCGCCTCGCGCACGATCGAGCTGTTGAAGGCACCGCACAGGCCACGGTCGGAGGTGGCGACGATCAGCAGATGGACCTGGTCGGAGCCGGTGCCGGCCAGCAGGCGCGGGCCGGTGCCTTTGAAGCTTTGTCCCAGCGACGCCAGGATCTTGTCCATGGCCTCGGCATAGGGACGAGCCGCCATCGCCTGCTCCTGCGCGCGTCGCAGCTTGGCTGCGGCCACCATCTTCATGGCCTTGGTGATCTTTTGCGTCGACTGGACGCTGCGGATCCGGAGGCGGAAGGTTTTGAGACTGGGCATCGAGACCTGCGAGAGCTCAGGCGAACTTCTTGCCGAAGTCGGTGAAGAACGCCTTCAGCTTATCGTCGGTCTCCTTGACGATCTCGCGCTTGTCACGGATCGAGGCGAGGATCGAGCCCTCGGCGCGCAGCGCGTCGAGCGCCTGGCGCTCGAAGTCGCCTATGCGCGCGACCGGCAGGCCGTCGAGGAAGCCGCGCGTGCCGGCGTAGATCGAGACGACCTGCTCCTCGACCGGCATGGGCGCATACTGGCCCTGCTTCAGGAGCTCGGTCAGGCGCTGGCCGCGCGCCAGCAGGCGCTGCGTCGAGGCGTCGAGATCCGAGGCGAACTGCGCGAAGGCCGCCATCTCGCGGTACTGCGCCAGGTCGAGCTTCATGGTGCCGGCGACCTGCTTCATCGCCTTGATCTGGGCCGCCGAGCCGACGCGGCTGACCGACAGGCCGACGTTGATCGCGGGCTTGACGCCGGCGTAGAACAGCTCAGCCTCGAGGTAGATCTGGCCGTCCGTGATCGAGATCACGTTGGTCGGGATATAGGCCGAGACGTCGCCGGCCTGGGTCTCGATGACCGGCAGCGCCGTCAGCGAGCCCGAGCCGTTCTTCTCGTTGAGCTTGGCGGCGCGCTCGAGCAGGCGCGAATGCAGGTAGAACACGTCGCCCGGATAGGCTTCGCGGCCCGGCGGGCGGCGCAGCAACAGCGACATCTGGCGGTAGGAGACGGCCTGCTTGGAAAGGTCGTCGTACACGATCACGGCGTGCATGCCGTTGTCGCGAAAATACTCGCCCATGGCGCAGCCGGTATAGGGCGCCAGGAACTGCATCGGCGCCGGATCCGACGCCGTGGCGGCGACGATGATGGAATATTCCATCGCGCCGTTGTCTTCGAGCGTCTTGGCGATCTGGGCGACGGTCGAGCGCTTCTGGCCGATGGCGACATAGATGCAGTAGAGCTTGCGGCTCTCGTCGGTGCCCTGGTTGATCGTCTTCTGGTTGAGGAAGGTGTCGATGGCCACGGCCGTCTTGCCGGTCTGGCGGTCGCCGATGATCAGCTCGCGCTGGCCGCGTCCGACCGGCACCAGCGAATCGAGGGCCTTGAGGCCGGTCTGCATCGGCTCGCTCACCGACTTGCGCGGAATGATGCCGGGCGCCTTGACCTCGACCAGGCGACGCTCGGTCGTGGCGAGCGGGCCCTTGCCGTCGATCGGGTTGCCGAGACCGTCGACCACGCGGCCGAGCAGCCCCTTGCCGACCGGCACGTCAACGATCGTGCCGGTGCGCTTGACGACGTCGCCTTCGCGGATGGTGCGGTCTTCGCCGAAGATCACGACGCCGACATTGTCGCTCTCGAGGTTGAGCGCCATGCCCTTGATGCCGCCCGGGAACTCGACCATCTCCCCGGCCTTGACGCTGTCGAGGCCATAGACGCGGGCGATGCCGTCACCGACCGAGAGAACCTGGCCGACCTCGGCCACTTCGGCTTCGGTGCCGAAATTGGCGATCTGCTGCTTGAGAATGGCCGAGATTTCGGCGGCACGGATATCCATTTAAGCAACCCCCTTCATGGCAAGCTGCAGGCGCTGCAGCTTGCTGCGGATGGACGAATCGAACAGGCGCGAGCCGACCTTGACGACCAGGCCGCCCAGGATCTCGGGTTCCACGCGCGCATCGATTGAAATCTTGTTGCTGCCCAGCACGGAACGCAGCGCGTCGTTGAGCTGCTGGAGCTGGGCGGGTGAGAGTGGCACGGCCGACGTGACGGCGACCGTGGTCTCGCCGCGACGGCTGGCCAGCTCGGCGAGGAAAGCCGTCGCCATGGCGACCAGCTCGCGGGCACGGCCGTTGGCGGCCACCGCGCCGATGAAGTTGCGCGTCAGGCCCTTGATGCCGGCGGCGTCGAGCACGGCCAGCAGCGCTTGGCCCTGCAGAGCACGGCCGATCACTGGGCTGGCGAGCAGGCGGGCGAGGTCGGGACTCGAGCCGACCATCGTGCGGAATGTGGTCAGATCCTGTGCAACCTGGTCGAGCGACTTGGCACTGTCCGCCAGCTCGAACAGGGCGCTGGCATAGCGTCCGGCAACGCCGGCCGTGGCGGAGGTAGCGGAAGACACAGTGAAAGCCTCTCCATTGCCCGTTGGGTCCGGCCGGTAATTCGCTGATCCGGCAGGACTTTTCCCAGGGGTAACGTGCCGCGCTGCCCTCGCCCCACCCCGGAAAAGCGCGCGTTGCTACCATGCGGTTTTCCCAGGCGCAAGATTGCTAAAGCCCCGTATTACCGCGCTTTTTCAGCGCGCCACCTCACAGGAAGGAATACGGATCGACGTCGATCTGCAGGCGCACTGAACCGGGTAGGCCGATCCTCTCCAGCCAAGTCCGCAACAACGGTTGCACCGCAATATCGCGCGAGGTCTTGAGCAGGAACCGGCGGCGATGGCGACCGCGCAGCAAAGCGAGCGGTGCGGTCGAGGGACCCAGCACGGTGATGCCGTCCTGATGCGGCGCGCGGCGCGCCAGCGCGCCGCAGACATTGTCGACGGCGGCGGGATCGGGACCGGAGATGATCAGCGACGCCAGGCGACCGTACGGCGGCATGCCGGCGGCTTGGCGGTCGGCCAATTCGGCCGCGACGAAGCGATCGCGATCGCCCGACACCAGCGCCTGCATCACCGGATGCTCGGGCGTATGGGTCTGCACCAGCGCCTGACCGGGCCGGTCTTCGCGGCCGGCGCGGCCGGCGACCTGATAGAGGAGCTGGAAGGTTCGCTCGGCCGCACGCAGGTCGCCGCCGTTCAGGCCGAGATCGGCATCGACCACCGCGACCAGCGTCAGATTTGGGAAGTGATGGCCCTTCGCCGCCATCTGCGTGCCGATCAGGATGTCGATCTCGCCCGCCACCATGCGATCGATCGCGGCGGACGCCTCGTCGCGGTTCATCAGGCTGTCGGAGGTGAAGAGTTCCAGCCGCGCCTCGGGAAACAGTTCCAGCGCCTCCTCGGCCAGGCGCTCGACGCCCGGCCCGCAGGCGACGAACTGGTCGACGGCGCCGCAATACTTGCAGGCATGCGCCGGCGGCTCGCTGTAGCCGCAGTGATGGCAGATCAACGTGCGGCGGAAGCGATGCTCAACCAGCCAGGCCGAGCATTGCGGGCATTCGATGCCGTGTCCGCAGGCGCGGCAGAGCGTGAGCGGGGCATAGCCGCGGCGATTGAGGAACAACAGGGTCTGCTCGCCGGCGGCCAGCGTCTTCTTCATCGCCTCGACGACCGGCGGCGATAGCCAGCGGCCGCGTGCCGGCGCCTGGCGCCTGAGATCGACGGCCGACAGCTTGGCCAGTTCCTGGCTGCCGTGGCGGGCCGGCAGATGCAGCGCGCGGTAGCGCCCCGACGTGACGTTGACGACGCTCTCGAGCGAGGGTGTCGCCGAGGCCAGCACGACCGGCGCGGAGACCAGCCGCGCCCGCACGACGGCCATGTCCCGCGCGTTGTAGGTGACGCCCTCGTCCTGCTTGAAGGAACTGTCGTGCTCTTCGTCGACCACGATCAGGCCCAAGGTGCTGAACGGCAGGAACAGCGCCGAGCGCGCGCCGACCACGACACCCACCCTGCCCTCGGCGATGGCGCGCCAGGTCTCGCGGCGTTCCAGACTGGTGAGGCCGGAATGCCAGGGCGCGGGCGGCGCGCCGAAACGGTCCTCGAAGCGTTTCAGCCACTGCGCGGTCAGCGCGATTTCGGGCAACAGCACCAGCACCTGCCGGCCGGCGGCGAGGGCCGCGGCAATGGCCTCGAAGTAGACCTCGGTCTTGCCGGCACCAGGCACGCCATCGAGCAAGGTCGCGGAGAAGGCGTGCGCCAGGACCTTGTCGACCAGGCCCTGCGCCGCCACCGCCTGCTCGGGCGACAGCGCCGGCCCCTGCTGCTGGCCGTCGGGTTGCGCGAAGGAACGGCGCATCGTGCGCTCAACGCCTTCCAGCAGGCCGATCGAGGCCATGGTCTTGATCACCGACGTGCCGACGCCCGCGATATGCGCCAGCTCCGCGGCCGGCATGGCCGGACCGTCCTTCAATTGCTCGAGCACGCGCCGGCGCTGGGCGGTGAGTTTTAGCGCCGCATCGTCGGGCTGGACGGCGGCGCGATAGACGATCTCGGTCTTGGGCGCCTCGAGGGCCGACGGCACGCTCATCGCCATGCGCAGCACCGCGCCGGGCGGCGCCAGGGTGTAAGCGGAGACCCAGTCGACGAAGCGGCGCAGGGGATCGGCCATGGGCAGCGCCGGCAGCACATGGGCGATATCGCGCAGCTTCTCGCGCGCCACCTCGCCCGAACCCTCGCCCCACACCACGCCCACGGTCTCGCGCTTGCCGAGCGGCACGATCACGAAATGCCCGGTCGCGACATCCAGTCCATCGGGGACGCTGTAATCGTAGGCATCCGCCAGAGGCAGCGGCAGCAGCACGCGAACCGTCCGCCGGAGCGGGTTTTCCACCGGGCCGGACCGCGTCGAAGTGCTCCCCTCGGCTTGTGGCTCCGAGGGGGAAACGCTAGAAATTGTGGTAGCAGGCGAGTCCAAACCACTGGCCATTGGGGTAGTTTATATGAAGTTCTCCTTCGATACCGCCGATGCCGCCGAAATCAAGGATTTGGCCGCAGGCCTGTTCGACGCCTCTTCGATCCTCTGACCCGGAGCGGGCACCATGGGCAGCCAAAGGGGCAGCGACGGCACGATCCCGGCGCCCGACGGTTCGGGGCGGCAGATCAAGGTCATCACGGTGGACGACGTTGTGGCCTATCTGAAGGCCCATCCGAATTTCTTCGAAAACCATGCCGAGCTCGCCGAGGCAATGTCGCTGGTGCCGCGTGTCCAGGGACCGGGCGTCATCGACATGCAGCAGGCGATCCTGAAGCGCCTGCGCTCCGAGATCGACCGCCTGAAGAACGAGCGCACCGAGATCATCGCCAATTCCAAGCAGAACCAGATCGTCCAGAATCGCATCCAGGCAGCGGTCATAAGCATCATCCAGGCGACGACCTTCGAGAAGATGATCCACGTCGTCACCCACGAGCTACCCGAGCTTTTGGACGTCGATTTCATCACGCTCGCCATCGAGGCCAATGCCGACGCCCCCAAGCGCGTGCCGGTGCGCGGCGTCTATGTGCTGGCGCCGGGCGCCATCGATGCCGCCATCGGCCCCGACAAGCACGCTCGCCTGCGCTCGAGCATCGCGGGCGAGGAGGCTTTCTTCGGCGACGTCGCCCGCTTCGTGAAGTCCGACGTGCTGATGCGGCTTCGCGTGTCAACGGGCTCGCCCGATGGCGTGATGTGCTTCGGCTCGCGCGATCCCGAGTCGTTCGGGCCCGAGCAGGCAACCGAGCTCCTCTTCTTCCTGGCCAAGGTACTGGAGAACACCATCCGCGCCTGGCTCGACCTCCCTGAATAGGCACATGGTGAGTCTCGAGGCAGCGCGCGAGGCGTGGCGGGACTGGCTGAAAAGCGAACGCAGGCTCGCCGCCCACACGCTGGTCGCCTACGAGCATGACGTTGCGGTCTTTCTCGGCTTCATGACCACCTATCTCGGCGGCCCGCCGACGCTGGCGGCGCTGGCCAAGCTGAAGCCCGCCGAGTTCCGCGCCTGGCTGGCCGAACGGGCGCGCCAGGGGCTCGCCCGCACCTCGACGGCCCGTGCCTTCTCCTCGGTACGGTCCTTCTTCAACTTCCTCGACAAGCGCGGACTCGTGCACAACGCCAGCATCGGCGCCATCCAGACGCCCAAGCTGCCGCGGTCGATCCCCAAGGCGCTCTCCGAGCGCGACATGGAGGACCTGCTCGACGCGCCATCCGAGCAGGAGCGCGCGGACTGGCTCGACCTGCGCGATACGGCAATCCTGTTGCTGCTGTACGGGGCGGGCCTGCGCATCGGCGAGGCGCTGGGTCTCACCAAGGCGATGGTCGACGGGCTGCTGAAGGCGGGCCACGATACGCTGAGCGTCACCGGCAAGGGCAACAAGACCCGGCTCGTCCCCCTCCTTCCGCAGCTGCTGGAGGCGCTAAAAGCCTATCGCGACTCCTGCCCGTATATGGCGGCGCTCGACGCCGGCGAAGCGTTCTTCGTCGGCGCGCGCGGTGGCCCGCTCGATCCCGCCATCGTTCAGAAACGCATCCGCGAGATCCGCCGCGGGCTGGGCCTCGCCGAAAGCGTGACGCCGCACGCGCTGCGCCATTCCTTCGCCACGCACTTGCTGGGGGCCGACGGCGACCTCAGGACGATCCAGGAGCTTCTGGGCCACGCTTCGCTGTCGACGACCCAGCGCTACACCGATGTCGATTCCGCACGCCTGACCGCCGTCTACCGCGCCGCGCATCCGCGGGCGAAAGGCTAGTTTCGACCGCCCTTGCCCCAGAAGATGTCGTACGCCCGATCGAAGGTAACGAACATCAGGCACGCGCTATCCTGGCAGGTGAACTGATGCGCCATGCCACCCGCCATCGCGGCAAATCCGCCCGGGCCCAGCGTCGTGGCCGGAAGACCAGTCATCTCAGCGACGATCGTGCCGCTGATCATCAGGATCTGCTCCTGCGCGGTGTGGGAATGCCAAGGCACCACGCACCCCGAAGGCGCCTTCAGGATCAGGGTCGACGGACCGGTCGCCGGATTGCCTGTCTCGATGGCCGACGACAGGCATTTCACGTCGTTGTCCGGCAGGAACTGCACCGACGACAGTGGCCGCAAGATGCCCATCGCCGGACCTTGGGCAAGGGCCGCCCCAGCCGTGAAGATCGCGACACAGCCGATCAGGAGCCAGCCAAACCGAGACCTCACGGCAATGGCCGGACGGGAAGTCGATTAAGAGTTGGGCTTGGGCAGGGTCGTGGGCGAGATCCGGAGGATCTTGTACCCCGCCTGCTCGAGCTTGACCGCCTCGGCTTCCGCTTCCGTCAGACTGGAATAGCCGATGCCGATCTGGGCCTTCGTGGTCGGATGTTCTGTCCAGACCATGTGCTTGCCGAAAACATCTTTTGTCATGCGCGCATTATACCGACCTCGAGAAGCCGGCGCGACCGCAATCGGGCGCCCGCGAATCGCTCAGGGTCCGAGAGATTTTGCCAAAAATGCCTTCACGTCGGCGACAAACGCCTTCCACGCCGCCTCGTTGGCGCCGTAATGCGCGCCGCAGCAGCCGCCCGGCTTGCTGCGGTTGCCGACGCCGTCGAGATAGCGCACCGGCAGGCCGAGCGCGTCGAAGCTGTGATACGCGCCCTCGTAGATATGTGGCTCGATCAGATCGCGGCCCTGCACGATCCTGTCCAGGACCGCCTTGCATTGCGACACCGGCGTCCAATCGTCGAGTGCCGCCATGGCAATGAGTGTCGGCTGGCGGACGGCGAGCTTGGCTCCCATCGCATCGGCCAGCGCGCAATCGGGATAGACAAGAATTGCGGCGCGCGCCGGTGCCGGCGCTGTATTGTCGGCACCCGACAGCGCGCGCAGCATGGCCACGCCGCCACCATAGGAATAGCCCATGAAAGCCAGTCGCTTGGCATCGACGAAGCTTTGCTTGCCGAGCCAGGCCAGCGCCGCGTCGATATCGTACGCGCGCGATTCAGCGGCGGCCTGGGTCGGCCAGTTGCGGCCACAGACATCCTTGAGCCCGCGGGCGGAGAAACTGTCGACCACCAGCGCGACATAGCCCCAGCCTTTCAGGAGCTCGGCCATGCGTGTGTTGTTGACGCCGACGCCGCCGCAGCCATGAAAGATCGTCACCGCCGGCAGAGGCTGTGGCGATGCCGGACGATAGAGCTGGGCGGTCAGCTGGATAGTGCGCCCGGCCTGCTCGACGGGCACGCGCGTGACTTGCTGACCCAGAACCGGGCCGGCGCCGATAAGGCACAAAAGAACGCTCAGGAAGCCACGCACGGCCGTCAGCCTAGAGGCTTTCCGACAAGCGCGGAATCGTTCAAATCGGCGCAACAACCACCGACCTCATCCTGAGGAGCATCGCGCAGCGATGCGTCTCGAAGGATGGGCCCAGGTACGCAGACGGGGCAATCGCCAGCAAGAAGAACGCCATGCCGAAGGCGCGGGCGAGCCTGGTCATGGTTGCTGTTTCCTCCGGCTATCTTTGCGGGCCGGCGGATCGGCCAGGGCATTCTCGAGCTCGGCCAGCAGCGCCAGCAGTTCGTCGACGCGGTCGCGACCGAACCGGCGAGCGATTTCGCGATGGATGCCGTCGAGAAAAGGCGCCGCCCGCGTCACCGTCGCCGATCCCTTGGGCGACAACGAGAGCAGGCTTTGGCGGGAATCGTCCGTGCCCGGACGACGCCTGACAAAGCCGGCCGCCTCGAGGTCCTTCAGGATGCGCGAAAGGCTCGGCGCCAGCAGATAGCTGCGGCGCGCCAGGTTGGTGGCGTCCGTCTCGCCGTCGAGATAAAGGACACGGATGACCCGCCACTGCTGTTCGGTGATTCCGCCCTTGCGATGGTGCGGCCGGAAATACGACATCACCGCCTCGCGCGCCCGCAAGAGCGCGATCGGCAGCGACTGCCGGTCGTCCATGATCCCGGCGCGTGGGAATCTCGCGACAGGCTTGCGGTCGTTCATGTCGGCCGCTCAGGCATCGACGACGAAATTGCCCGCCTCGAAGACCACGGGCGGCGCCACAGCGTCGAAACTCACGCCCATCGGATCTTCGCCGCGCGCCACCACGCCAACCTGGCGATGCAGCAGACGGCGCAGCATCACCACGCCCTGGTCGCTGGTCGCGAGGTGCTCATCGGAGTGAAACGCGATTGTCCCCTGGCCGATCTGCGCTTCCCAGTCGCCGGGAGCCGCCCGCCGCTCCTCCGGCGTCATGTCGCGCCATTTGCGGCCGGTTGCGGCGCCCGCGCCCTTGGGCAGGAACACACCCTTCTCGCGCACGCGACCGGCTGTGTAGATCCGGTAGTGGCCGTCGTCGATCGGCAGCGTCCAACCGATGCTTTCGACCCGGCCATAGCCGCCGACGAACGGGTTGGGCACGACGCGCAGCGTAGGCAGCGCGACCTCGGTCGTGCGCTGCATGAGCTTTCCGCCTTCCAAGGAACGTGTCGAGAAGGCTTTTACGCCGCGCTCGGTATAGTCCCATGTCACCTTCGGCATCTGGTTCATCACTTCGGTGAACTGCGTGCCACTGAAGTTCCCGTGCAGGATGGGGACGTGATAGGTGTCCAGCACGTTCTCGAAATGTTGTAGCCAGTTGCACGGCGCGATGGCGTCGCCGCCACTGCCGATGCTGGTGTCGTCGGCGTCTAGAAACTCGCCGGCGTCGAGCACTTCCAGGCACTCGTAGCGCGGCAGCACCGGCTTCTTCTCGGGCGGGCCCATGTAAGCGAAGACCAGGCCGTAAAGTTCGCGCACCGGGTACCAGGGCTGACGCACACGGTCGCGGAACCGGCCACCCTCCGGCTCGCAGGGTTGCTCCAGGCAGCGGCCTTCGACGTCGAACAGCCAGCCGTGATAGCAGCAGCGGACACCGCGCTCCTCGACCTTGCCGTAGTAGAGGGTGGTGCCGCGATGCGCACAGCGCGCATGCACCAGCCCTGGCCGGCCGGTCTTGTCGCGGAACAGGATCAGGTCTTCCCCCAGTACCCGGACCTCGCGCGGTGTCTCCGTGGCGTGCGAGCCCAGTCCGACCGGATGCCAGTAGCGGCGCAGCAGGTTACCCATCGGCGTGCCCGGACCGACCTCGGTCATGGCCGCGAGGTAAGTCGGAGCCTTGCGGCCAAAACCCGTGCCAACGTCGGGCTGGCTGGCGGGGGCGCGATCATTCATGGCGTTCCTCCGTCTACTCCGCGGCGTCCTGCAGTTCGCGACTGGCGGCGAATGTCACGGGCGGTGTTTGTTCGTCGAAAGCCACGCCCGCGGGGTCGTGTCCCTGGGCGACCAGCTCCACTTGCTGACGCAGGAACTGGCGCAGCAGGGCGATGCCGCGGTCGCTCTCCACGAGATGCTCCTCGGAATGGAACGTGATGGCGCCCTGGCCGGTCTGGGCCTCGAAGTCGCCCGGAAACCGCTGGTGCTCTTCTCGCGAGAGTTCCTCCCAGAGCTTGCCGCCCTGACGCGAGCGCATACGGCGTAGTTGGCCTTTCTCACGGACGCGGCCCGCCACGTAGATGCGAAAATGCGTGTCGTCGATCGGCAAGGTCCAGCCGATCGATTCGACACGGCCGACCAAGCTCGCCCCGGCGACGCCGGCGCGCGGGTTGGGCACGACGCGCAAGGTCGGCAGCGCCACCTCGGCCGAGCCGCACATCACGGTGCCGTCGGCAAGGCGACGCGTCGACGATGCCCGGACGCCGAGCGGCGTGCGTTCGAAATGCACCTCATCCGGCATGCGCGCCATCATCTCCGAGAATTGCGGCCCGCTATGCGTGCCGTGCAGGACGACGACATGATAGGGATCGACAACATTCTCGAAATGCTGCAGCCAGTTGCAGGGCACGATCTGCGGGCCGCCGCTGCCGATGCTGCCGTCGTCGGCATCGATGAACTCGCCGGCGTCGAGGACTTCCAGGCACTCGTAGCGTGGCAGCATGGGCTTCTTCTCGGGCGGGCCCATGTAAGCGAAGACCAGCCCATAAAGTTCCTGCACGGGATACCAGGGCTGACGCACGCGGTTGCGAAACAGGCCGCCTTCCGGCTCGCAGGGCTGCTCCAGGCAGCGGCCTTCGACGTCGAACAGCCAGCCGTGATAGCAGCAGCGGATACCACGCTCCTCGACCTTGCCGTAGTAGAGCGTGGTGCCGCGATGCGTGCAGCGGGCTTGCACCAGGCCGGGCCAGCCGGCCTTGTCGCGGAACAGGATCAGGTCCTCGCCGAGGATCCTGACCTCGCGCGGCGTCTCCGTTGCATGCGATGTCAGCCCCACCGGATGCCAAT
>Ga0210409_10003811_pt1 | contig 16590 bp, 15 predicted proteins | sample IncBWH17MmetaG_FD_161649 | JGI IMG/M metagenome (GOLD analysis project Ga0210409, IMG submission 161649) | Forest soil microbial communities from Barre Woods Harvard Forest LTER site, Petersham, Massachusetts, United States - Inc-BW-H-17-M | ecosystem: Environmental > Terrestrial > Soil >...
CTGCTCCGCGAACCCCTTGACGCGAGCCACCATCTCATAGTCTGAGCCCTGGGGGACTCGAACTGCAAATTCGCCGCGCGAATTCGTATAGCTTTCCCACCGGAATTTTTTTTCTCCTGCCTTACGGATGCGAAGTTGCACGCCCGGGAACGCTAGAGCCTTTTCCGTGAACACCGTTCCATGAATCAGAAAATCATTGGCGTGACTGTATTTTTTCTTCCCTGGCTTGTCGGGAGTTGCTCGAGGAGCCTGCGAGCTGGGAGCGGAACTGGACTGCGGCGGAGCCGGTTCTTGCGCCCGGCCAAACGTCCCACCAAGCGAACCGATGAGCGCTGCCGTCGGGAGAATCGTCGTCCACTGCGGGCGGTGCATTTCGTTGCTCCTTATGAGTTTAGATGGCGGCAACAGCTCTGGAGGATGCCATTCACTGCGGGGCGTGGGGCGTGCCACTTACTCCTCGTCTTCTTCTTCGTCTTCTTCGTCATCATCGTCGTCAATGAGGTCACCGTTCTCTCCGGGCTTGTCTTCTTCTTCCTCGTCGTCCTCTTCGTCCAGATCATCGGCGATGAGATTCAAGTGCACCGGATGCGTCTGCGAAACCTCGAGTTCAGATTCGCATTCCGGACAACTCAGGATCTCGCCCTCTTCGACTTCATCTTCGTCGACATCGATTTCGGCGGAACATTCAGGGCAACGAATCACGGCTCCACCCTCCGTACAGTTGTTTCGAAAGTGGGGGTACGAGGACCGTGCCCGCCACTGTGCAGCGTATTATATACCGAGGTGTATGAAGTCAACTCCCATGCATCGCGGCGCTGCTTTGAATGCCATGGCATCCTGTTCAAAAGGACCTTTCAAATGACCTCTTCCAGAGAATACCCCGAACGGCCCGTTGTTGGCATCGGGGGCGTGATCATCGATCAGGGCCAGGCGCTCTTGATCCGCCGCGGCAGCGAACCGCTGCTCGGTGAATGGTCTATTCCTGGCGGCACATTGGAGCTCGGAGAGAGTTTACAGGAAGGTGTAGCCCGCGAATTGCTGGAAGAAACGGGAATCGAAGTTCGCGTACTGGATCAAATCGAAGTGTTCGACCGAATATTCCTGCCACAAGGGACAACCGGCGGAGAGGTCAAAGGAAAACCGCGATTTCATTTCGTCATTGTGGACTATCTCTGCGAACGCCTTGCTGGCGCGCCCCGCGCGGGGAGTGATGTAACCGACGTCGCCTTCGCGCGGGAAGAAGAACTCGCCCGGTTTCGCCTCACGGAAACCGCCACACGCGTGCTGAAGAAAGCGTTCGCCATGGATCGCGCGCGGCGGGCGCCCAAATAATGGGAGGAAGATTCAAGGAGCCTTGGCGATTTCGATGCTTCCATTGGAATCCGTGAGCTGGAGCTGGCAGCCGCCTGAACCGATAGTCCCGTTGAGTGAATCGCCTCCGATACTGCCCGACGAAGTGACTGGCAATTCCGAAGAAATCCGCCCGAACGACGTCCTCGCGGTGAGGTTGTAGCCCAGGCCTTCCGGAACGCGCACGCGAATGGATGAGAACGAGGTCTTGAGCGAAATGTCGCGGCAGCCGCTGGCCGGTCGCATGGCTGTCACCGATATCGCGCCGTTCTGATTGTCCACTGTGATCCGCCCTCCGATCGACTCCAGTGTGACTCCGGCAAAGGAGGTTTTCACCCCGGCGTCACCCTTCACTGTTTTGGCGGTAACCGAACCGTTCGTGTTCTCCACGGTTAGATTGCCGGCGATCCGTTCCACCAGGACGCTTCCGAAACTGGTCTTTGCAAAAGCATCGCCTCCGATGTCGGTGAGGGTGATGGCTCCGTTCCCCGAAACGGCACGAATTCCCTTCGGTATGTTCGAGGCTTCGATGGCGCCAAACGAGGATTTCAGCGTGACGTCCCCGCGTGCATCGCGCAAGGTGATTTTTCCATTGGAAGTTTCGGCATCCACGGCGCCGCTGATAGCGTCCAGTTCGATGTTGCCGAACGAATCGCGAATGGTTACGGATCCGCCCGTTGCCGAGCTGCCCTTGACGCGGCCATTGTTCGTCGTGCAATTCACGCGGCCATGCACATCTGTAAAAGTGACATTACCAAAGCTATCCGTAATATCGGCCGCGCCGCCGACGGTCGAAATCTCGATGTTTCCGTTGTTGTCGCGGATCGATAGGTTGCCACGGATGTTCCGCGCTTCGACACTCCCAAAGGAAGTCGTGATGTTTGCCGAGGCGGCATCCTTCAAAACAACCGCGCCATTGCCCCCGCTAATCGTGGCAGCGCCTTGAATATTCCGAGTGGTGATGCCGCCGAAACGGTTACGGATCTCAAGAGTTCCCTTCACGTCAGATACTTCGACGGAACCGTTGTTGTCGTTCACCACTGCATTTCCCGCAGCCCCGGCGAGTTCAATACTGCCAAATGCATTGACCCACCGCCCGGCGCCGGCGTCACGCACGGTGAGCGTGCCATAGCCGTTCTCGACGTCCGCGGCTCCGCGAACGCTCGTTACCTCAACACTTCCAAAACTGTTTCGCACCGTGATCGGCGCATCGGACGGCATCCCTATGTCATAACTGACGGACCACGAAGAGTGCTTGCTGAAGTGAAACCAGCTCCTTTCTTCGTCCGGATAGATCGTCTTGATGCGCACTCCTTCGCTCGTCTGCTGAACCTCGATCTTGATTTTTTGCGCGAAAGATTCTGCCTCCTCGTGGGAGCTCGCCTGTGCGCGGATCGTGGCCGAAATCTTGACCTCGCGGCCAGACTCACCGTGCAGCCTGACGCTCCCAAACTTGTGCTCGACGCGCACGGACTGCCCGGCGCCAAGCGTCACTGTCTGCTGAAAGTCTCTCGCGACTTGCTCCTGCGCCGAGGTTGCCGCGTACATGGGGCTTGCAGCCGAAAGAAGCGCCGCGGAAATCAGTCCGGCAGCCGCCCGGCAGCGCAAGGCCGCTCTCCGGAATAGGGCGGGAATTCGGATCATTGTGGTTTTGCCTCCAAGACTTCCTCTAGCGTGTGTTGTTTTTCCTGGTACATGGCCAGCAACTGGTAGCGCAGTTGCGCATTCGATGGATTCATTCCGGCTTGCGCCCGGAGCTCCGCGATGGCGCTATCCAGCACCAGTAATTTCTCGTGATAGTTGGCGAGCAGCGGGGTCGCTGGATTCTCGAGTTGCGGCTTGGCGTCGGCGGCAAGCTTGTCAATCGCGCGCTCGTACGCCGATTCCGCGCTTTCCACTTCCTTCAGCGCACTGCTCCTCAGCAGTGATGCGTCCTCGTTTCTCACGCGAACCGGCCTGTGAATAGATAGCCATCCCGCTGAAATCGCAAGCGCCAGAACGAGACCGCCAGCTAAGGCCGTTTGCCACCCAGGCGAAAAACTGGGCAGGAAGGCGAACCAGCTCTTAGGCCCCGCGCGCTCGGCTGTCTCGGCCGCTTGTTCGGCGAGCGCGCGCTCGATTCGCGGCCAGAACGAAGGGCTGTCCGAGTACTCGCGCAGTTCTGAAGCCGCTACGCTCAGGGACTTCCAGGCGCGAACCTCTTCGGCACACAGCGGACAGGAGGCGGCATGCGCTTCGAGCGCCGCCCACTCGGCGGGCGTGCCTACTTCAAAAATTCGATCGCGATCACTGCACGTGACATTCATCGTCGTTCACCGTGCCTCCGCCGAGCTGCGCGGAGGTTCGAGCATCTGGCGAAGATTCTTCTTCGCCTGAAAAAGTGTGTTCTTCGAAGCCGTCTCGGTCAGGTCCAACATTCCGGCAATCTCCGCATGGCGGAAGCCTTCGACCTCGTACAGGAGAAAAACATTGCGCTGGTGTTGGGTAAGCTTGGCAAGCGCGCGCTCCAGTGCCATCCGGAGAGAAGGATGTGCCCCAGGTGCGCGCGGTTCCGGGCGCAGGGTCTGTTCCGAATCATCGTTCGCGACTTCCTTTTTGCGTATCCTGCTGCGCCGCGCGTCGTAGCACGTATTGATCAGGATGCGGTAAGTCCAGGTGAGGAAGCTCGACTGCCCGCGAAAGCTCGTGATGCTGCGCTGCACTTTCAGGAAGGTTTCCTGTACGGCGTCTTCGGCGTCGCTCGAATTGCCGAGGACGTTCCGCGCCAGATTTTTCATCCGCGCACCATGCATGGAGTACAAACGCTCGTAGGCGCGCAGATCCCCGGCCCGGCAGGCAGCGGCCAGTGCGGCATCTTCGCTCAGGGCATCCGTGACGGACCGGCTAGGCCCGTCCGCAAAGTGCTCGGAAGGTTCCACTCGCGTCCCCCGTTCGCGCGGCAAGGAAGAGATTCTAGCCTTCCAAGGCAGCGCAAGTCCCATAGTTCCCATTCCTGGCTCCTGGGATATAGACGACCGCGAAGGGCGGAACGTCAGGGAGCCCGACAGTTGCAATTGGGGACGTACTCTCTCCCAATTTTTCCTTGACCTTCCTTGATGTTCTAGTACACAAGTTGACAGGTAAACTTGCGCTACCTTCTGCCTTCCTCCGGTGCTCCAGTCCACCATGACCCCGTACTGAGCGTCTAAGCCATTTAGAATCAGTAATTTGAGAATGGTCGCAGAAGCGTTTATTCCAGACACCTTGAGAATCTTTGGAGCGTTCGGAAGAAGAATACGTCTGGGAGCTCCGTTCTTGCACAATTCTAGTCGGACGTAAATCCATTTCGAATGAATGCTTCCAGAAGTGTCTCAAACAAACGACTTTATTCCCGTTTAGAATCAACACTCAATGAAAAAACAAGGGGGGGTAGGGGCATACGGCGGCACGTACCGGCTACTGGCCGATAGACCGGTGCTAGGAAGGAAACGCCTGTCACACAGGTGCCGAGACGCCATCCAACCAGTTTTGTAGTATTTGTAGAAAGCAGGGTACCCCCTGTTTCGCAGTGTTTGTGTAAGCGGGGAACGGGTCCAACCAGCCTCCTCATCCCATTCACCCCAAGGGTGCCCCTTTGGAGGTGTCAAATGTTCAATTCCCAAATCCGTAGGAGCCTTTGGCTTGTTTTGGCAACTGGAGTCGTTTTTGGCGGAGTCGGTTGCTCAAACAAGCCTGCTGAAGAAACAGCCGGTGCTGCCAGGAAACCCGCTGCCGCTAAATCTGCGGCGGTGGCAAAGGCGGCCCCCGCAGTTAAAGCGCCTGAGCCATCCGCAATGATCACCCTGCCAAAAGGCACCGCGATCAGCGCGGCGGCAAGGCAAACGCTAGCCACCGACAAGAACAAGGTCGGTGACACCTTTGCCGCCAGCCTCACCGAGCCGATCCAGGTAGATGGAAAGACGGTGATTCCCAAGGGTGCCCAAGTAACCTGTCGTATCGTCAAGGTCAAAAAGCACGAACTGAAGGTGACGCTCGCCTCGGTCGTGATCCACGGGAAATCCTACCCGCTGGACACGAATTCGATCACCGGACCGAAGAGCCAGCCGAAGACCGATGCCAAGAGCACGGATAAGGCAAAGGCGAACAAGGACGTAACCTTACTTGCCGCCAAGAGTAAGTTGACGTTCAAACTCGCGAAGCCGGCAACCATTCCCGTGAAGGGATAACCAGGTACTTGCAAGCCGCCGTCGCCTCAGCCAGCGCCAGCTGGCTGGGGACGCAGCGGTTTTCGTTTCAGGCTCCAGGAATCCCTTCAAGGCCCAAGTAGATCTTTTTGTGGTATAGGCTGTTTTCGTGGCCAATCACAAAATGAGTTTCGGGATCATCCTCAATAATGAGCAGCCGCAGTCTCTCTGCATCATTGGGTACGTCGAAAATCAAATCCGTGGTGTACGATTCGCCTGGACGCAAAGCTTGAGTAAGCGGAGTGGTTGAGCCGTTGTTTCGCTCAAGCGCTATCTGGCCCTCGAGCGAAAGCGGGAACCTTCGTCCCTGCTCGTCCACAAGGAGGACCCGGCGCCTGTTAGGCGTGAGCGGGCCGTTCCCACGCTTGGGCGAGACCGTCTTTTCGTCAAACCACGTTTTCACACGAACGATTTCAAATTTTCCCTGCGCGGTGATCTGCTGCATCTCCGGGCCAAATGCGCCCGCCGATTGGACATCCACAACGGAATACGCCAGATGGCAATCAATCTCACAAAAGTATTTCCGGCCGCCGGGAGGCAACACTTTTTCGCTGCTCGCGAAGGACACGCCAGCAAGCAGAATGAAATACCCGATTCCGACTGTCAGTGCTGTTCCCCCGCCCAGTTTTAAAAAAAGCGACGAGCGGCGCACCGTCCCATAGAGCAAGACAAGGAAACTAAACCCGAGCAACAACACGCTGCCCAGAAACAAGAGCACCACGACAGGAGCAAACTTCGGCGTGAATTCAGCCACTTGAGCCTCCCTGCGAGTCCAACTCCTCTTAACCCGCGACGGCGTCCGGCAAAGCGCCGCGAGTACGTTCGCGTCTGGCGAACTCCCTGACAGCTGACTCCAGATCGGCCGCTGTAAAATCCGGCCAGCGTTTATCCAGAAACACGAATTCTGCAAAGGCGCATTCCCACAAAAGAAAATCGGAGAGCCGCTGCTCGCCGCCGGTACGAATCAGCAAATCAACCTCCGTCGAGCCTCCCCGGTGGACTTCGGCAAGCACGGTGCTGAACGATTCGGGCGAAAGTTCCGTAACTTTGTAAAACCGGCAAGCCGCGTGATAGATAGCCTCTCGCGCTGAATAATCGACCGCCAGCCGCAGGTGCAGGCGCGAGCCCTTTGCGGTTGCGGCTTCTGAATCCGCGATCGCCTGTCGGAGCGTGGCGGGCAAGCGATCACGGCGCCCGATGACGCTGAGCCGCACGCCTTCATCCATGCAGTGCGTCGTTTCCGTAAGCAGGTATTCGTGAAGTAGCCGCAGGATCGCATGGACCTCGGCGGCGGGACGCTTCCAGTTTGCTGAGGAAAGTGCAAAAAGCGTGAGTGTGTGAATGCCGATCTGCGGCGCAGCCTCGATGACGCGGCGTGCCGATTCCGCTCCTGCCCGATGGCCGGCGGAACGAGGCAAGCCCCGCGAAGTGGCCCATCGTCCATTGCCGTCGGAAATAATTGCTACGTGAAGCCGCGGCGCCTGGGTGATGACTGGCTGCACCGTGGGAATTTGCCGAACTGTGAGTTGAGACATGACCATGTTCTTTCTCCGCCGCGGAGGAAATACCGTAAACTACTCTGTCCTATAAAGTACGAAGCCAAAATTTTTTCCCGCTTCAGCCCTCGCGCGTCGCGCGAATCAATGCTTCCATGTGATTCAGATACCGCTCCAGCGCCCGACGCCCTGCTGCCGTCAGTCGGTATTCCGTCTTAGGCAGGCGTCCGTCGAAGGATTTCGTGCAGACGATGTAGTCGGCCTCTTCCAGTTTGCGCGCGTGAACGCTCAAGTTGCCGTCGGTGGTTTTCAGCAGCGCTTTCAGCTCATTGAAAGTCAGCGAGCGGTTGACCGCCAGGGCGCTCACGATTCCCAGGCGGATGCGCTCATGAATCAGGCGGTCCAGGTCGGCGGGCACGGCTTCCCGCGCCGGATTGCGAATAGCTTCCAGTGGAGCGCCGCTCTCGCGAGAACGCTGGAGCCGCTCTTGACGCGCTGTGGACAATTTACCCATCGGAATTCCTGCTAGCCTCCATAGTGCCGCGCGATCCACCAGCCAAATCCGATTTGTACGACGCCAAATCCAGCTGCCATCAACGCATCTCCCCAAGCCGCAGGAGCCAACAGCGCCGCGCCGCCCAGCACCATCAAGCACAAACCCATTACCGGCACAACACGCACGGAAAACGCCCCACCCGTAACAATGGCAGTCCCGTACAACAAGAGCCAAATACCTGGCAGCGCGGCGACAATGCCGGCGTGATATAGCGCGAGAGTCAAAAGACCACCCGCGACAATCGGGGGAGCAAAACTTAGGACAAATTTGCGGCCCGGCCCGGAGAAAAGCGCGGAATTGGCACGATGCGCTTTGGTGGCTGCCGCGGGCGCCGCAATGGCCACCGCCACGAAGGCTTCGATCAGCCAGACCGCCAGCCATGCGCGAGGCGTAGTCTGCCGCGAAGCTGCAAGCGCGGCGACCAGTGCCGTAACCCCCATGGCCACGCCGCCCCATCCGGGCACGGCCGTAAACTCGGCGGCGCTCTCCATGGTCTCGCGGATGTAGCGGAGATGGTCGGCGGCGCGAGCATCGATAGGGATGGGCTCGCGTTGCGGAGAGCGAAGCGGACCGGTGGTCGCCATAAGAATAAGCCTAGCGCAGGAAGCAATGTCTGTCAAGTACTTTGTATTACAAAGTGCATTGCGGACGCCTCACGTTTTTCGCGGGTAGCGCCCTTTCAACGAATTCCAGCGGATCGTGAACACGTCGGTGAACATCTGGATGCTGTCATGCAGCATGCTCACTTTCGTGGCCGGCGAATGTCCCCAGCGCACCGGAATCTCCGCCGTGCGCAATCCGTGATGACGCGCCAGATAAAGCAACTCCGGGTCGAAGCCGAACCGTTCAATGGTCTGTTGCTCGAAGATGACGCCACACCGTTCGCGAACAAACGCCTTGAAACCGCACTGCGTATCCACAAACGGCAGCCACAATATGCTCCGCACAATTTTGTTGAAAATAATTCCGGCGAATTCCCGGAAGGGAGACTCGTGCACGGTGATCAGGCTGCGGTCCATTGCTCGTGAGCCGATGGCCACGTCATAAGTCTCCAGAGCGACAATGAGTTTTCCGGCTTCTTCGATTGGCGCGGAGAGATCCGCGTCCGTGAAGAGGGCCAGGCGTCCCCGTGCCTCCTGCATGCCGTGCCGCACGCTGTAGCCTTTGCCCCGATTTACGCCATTCGAAATCACGCGGAGCGTGGGAATCTTGATGCGGAAATAATCAGCCACGGCGGCCGTACCGTCTTTTGAGCCGTCATCCACGACCAGCACTTCCGCCTCGCGCTCAAAGGTGGAAAGATATTCCGCAATCCGCTCGAGTGTAGCCGGAAGGCGCAATTCCTCGTTATACGAAGGAATGATGATGGAAAGTTCAGGAGCTGCGGAGCTCATCGTTACGATTGTTCCTGCCAGCCATGGTAGCCGACGAGCGGCACAAATCGGCAGCCTTCCAGCATCTTTGTGGGGAAAGTTTCACCGTGCTTTTCGATGAGCTGCAATTCCTGATGCTCCGTGTCTCCCACCGGAAGAATCATCCGCCCGCCCTCGGCGAGCTGCGCAAGGAGCGGCTTAGGAACTGAGGGAGCTGCGGCGGCAACCAGGATGGCGTCGAAAGGAGCGAAATCCGGCAGCCCAAGTGTGCCATCACCGCAGTGCGCGTGCGCATTGGCATAGCCAAGCCGGGCAAGCGTCGCGGAGGCAGCGGAAGCCAACTCCGGCCGCCGTTCAACCGTAAAAACTTCCTTGGCTAGAAGCGAGAGCACAGCGGCTTGAAAGCCGCAACCTGTGCCAATTTCCAGCACCCGATCGCTCGGCTGCAAGTGCAAAGCCGCGGTCATGGCTGCAACGATGTAAGGTTGTGAAATAGTCTGCCCGCCGCCGATCGGCAAAGGCACATCTTCATACGCGCGCGAACGCAGCTCCTCGGCCACGAATTCGTGCCGTGGTACCGCCGTCATTGCTCCGAGCACGGCGGAATCACTGATGCCACGCCGGCGCAGCTGCTTTTCAATCATTTCCAAGTGTTGCGCAGCGTATTCTTTTTTTTCAGGCATGCGTAACCGCCGCGTTATGCTTTTCCCACGCGCCGGTTTTCAGGATTTCTTCCATTTGCGCGAGGGCAAAATCGCATTCCTCATCTCGATTGTAGAAATGCGGCGACAGCCGCACTCCGGCTTTCGGGCGGTAATCCACCATAATTTCCCGCGCCAGGAGTTCGCGGCACACCTCATACGCGTGCGGGCATTCCACCGAAACCGTCCCCGCGCGCTCCGCTGGGTTCTCCGGAGTATTCACGCGCCAGCCGCGAGTTCGCGAGCCTTCGATCAGCCGCGCCGTCATGCGCTTGGACTTTTCGCGGATCGCAGCAATGCCAACCTTGTTTAGAATTTCCAGTCCCGGCTGGCACGCATAAAGTGCGGGAATGTGCGGAGTGCCGTTCAGATAGCGGAAGGAATCCTCGCGCGGATCGATGACGCCAGTCTCGAACTCAAACGGACGCCGGTGCGCGATCCACCCGGTAAGCGCCGGGCGCAACCTGGCGCGCAAATCTTCGCGGACGTACAGGTAGGCGACGCCCGGACCGCCGCAAAGCCACTTCAGTACTCCGCCCACGGCGAAATCAACTCCCAGTCCGCGCACGTCCAGCGGGATCGAACCCGCAGCCTGAAATAGATCGAGAATCACGTGAGCGCCGACGCGATGAGCCCGTTCAACGATGGCGCGTGCGTCAACAATCGAGGAACTACGGAACAGCACTTGCGAAATCGGCACCAGGAGCGTCGTTTCATCAATGGTCGCCAGCACCTTATCCAAATCGATGCGAATGTCGTCCGGAGTCGGCACAACTTCGACTCGCGCGCCAAGCCGGCGCTGCTCCTGGTAGAAGTACTGAATCGAAGGAAACTCCAGCTCAACCATCACAACTTTGTTGCGAGGCCCGCGAAAATCAAAGCAGGAAGAAATCACCGCCTGTGTGAGCGTTACGTTCTGGTGTAGAGAAATCTCGCCCGCGCCGGCTCCGATCAGCGGCGCGATCTGATCGCCCACTCCCACCGCCATTTCCCACCAGCCCTCTTCCCAGGCGCGCACGCCGCGTTCCGCCCAGGAATCGGCATAAGAACGCAAACTTTCATACACCCGACGAGGCATTGCGCCCAGCGAATTGCTGATCATATAAGTGGTGCGGTCGAGTATCGGAAATTCCGCGCGCCACTTCAGAAGCGAATCGATTAGCGGCTCCAAGTTCGATCACCCCACTGCCACAAGACCAAGTTTAGCCTGTATGATGCGGCCAAAGGTTGGCTGTGAGCAAACGATATGTCCTGAGCGAATATGTCGAACTGGCGATGGGGTGTGGGCCTCAAGCTTCGACACCATCTACCCGTTATCGAAAGTATTGATTTGAACAGGGAACCTGCGCGTGAGCCGGTGGACTCCTTGTAAAAGCCGCGGAAGCTCATCGATCGTGCGATTCTCCCGGGACGGGATTGCGGGAACGGGCCCTTCTAGAGACAAAGTAACACACCGTGAGGAACGCCAGCCAGGGTAGGCCGGCCATCAGCGTTATGCGAAATCCCGGAACCCACCAGGTGGAGATCAATACGGCCAGCACTCCTCCCAACCCGGCCAGTGACAACCACGGCCCCGGAGGCCCTAATCGCAAATATGGCCGCGCATTTCTTTCGTGGAAGCGGCGGAACGCCAGGTGCGTGAGCAACGTCATCAGCCACGCGAACAATGCTCCAAACGAACTCAGCCCGATCATGAAAACGAAAAGCGAGTCTTTGAAATATTCCGACAACACGAGTGCCGCGACCATTCCTCCGGCCGAAGCCAGCACCGCAGTCACCGGCATGCTCTTCTTGCTCAACCGGCCAAGCGCTGCGGGAACATAACCGCCGCGCGCAAGGGAAAAAGCCAGCCGCGCGGCGAAATACAAATTGGCGACAGCGCTCGAAAGCGCCGCGGTCAGCACCACGAAATTCATGATGTGGCCCACGGCAGGAATACCGGCCGTCTGAAAAACGCGGACGAAGGGACTTTCGCCGAGCCCGATCTGCGCCCACGGAACGATGCCAACAACGAGCGCGAGCCCCGCAACATAGAACAGCACAAGCACGATGAGCGTTCTGCGCAGCGCTTTCGGAACCGCTGCCTTTGGGTCCGCCGCTTCGCCTGCAGTGCTTCCCACTACCTCAATTCCAAAAAAACTGAAAAGCCCCAAAACGACCCCCAGCCCAACGCCTTGCCAGCCATTCGGAAGAAAGCCGCCGTGCTCCGTATAGTTTCTGAAGCCGGCTTTTGGAAATCCCACGCCGCACAGCAGCGCCGTCCCCAGAATCAGAAATGCAACGATGGTCACTACCTTGATCATCGAGAGCCAGTATTCAAATGTCCCAAGATTTCCGATGCTGGTGCAGTTGACGTAGAGAATCACCGCCGAGAAAAACCCGATCCACAATTTGCAGTAGATCGACGCCGCCACCACTTCACTGCCCACCACCACCATCATGCACAGCCAATACGTCAGCCGAATCGCAAACCCTGCCCAAGGATGCAGGTACATCTGCGCATAGAGTCCAAACGATCCTGCTGCCGGATGCGCTGCCGCCATCTCCGCAAGCGCCAGCATCATCGTCACCGCGATGCACGCGGCGCCTGCAAAACTCAGAATCACCGCCGGCCCGGCAAGCTTCACGGAGATGGCGCTTCCCAGAAATAAACCCGTGCCGATCGTGCTCCCCAGTCCGATCATGGCGAGCTGACCGGGCGTCAGTTTGCGTTCGAGGCCCGCTTCGCGTTCGACGACTTCCGCGGACAGAACCACCTCAGCTGCTCGGCCACCGCTTGTTTCCGTGTTGTCCATGGCCAGGCATCGTACCAGATATACAATCCCCCTTCCGGCCCTGAACGCAGGGCCAGTGAACGCCGCAACACAACTGTCCTTCGATACAGTCGCGCCCCATCATCGCTCTTCCTAGAATCATTGACGTGGCACTGACCGAAAAGCAGCCGCCACGGAGGCAGTCATGAAAGCGGTCCTTGCACTGGTCATTATTTACGTCGGTACTTTTTTCCTGGTGATCCAGGGAGCTTCGCAAAACTCGGTGCAAGCTTCGCCTCAGGGCTCCGGGCAGGGCAACGCGGTATCCCGACAAGCCAGTCCTTCGATGGACCCGGCAAAAGAGGCGGACATCCGCTCTCTGATGGAACTGGTCGGCGCTCGCGACCTCGTGCAGGACGGCGAAAATGCCGCCATCGAACAATCCCGCGAAAAACTCCTCGCCACGGTGCCGAATAACGACAAGGGCCAGGCCTTTGTGAACGCCTTCGCCGCCAGTTACCAGAAGAAATTTGACGTCGACCAGGTAACGGATCAGCTTGTCGAGTTCTACGACAAGCACTTCACGGACGACGAAATCAAAGGACTGCTGCAGTTTTATGGTTCGCCCCTCGGACAGAAGGTGGCTGCGGAGATGCCGAAGGTCAGCCGTGAAACTCAGGCTGCCATCCGGACCGCGAACGCCAAAGCCGCCAAGGACGCTCTTGCGGAATTAAAGCGGCAGAATCCTGAGATTGGGCAGTCAGCGCGGCTTGGAAACGGACAAGGGCAGGGCCGCTGGCAACAGCGCCGCGTGCCGCAACGCGGACAAGGGCAAGGGTCGCAGCAAGCGGCCGCCGAGCAACAAGATCCTCAGTAATTCGAATTGCACTCCCCTAAAGCGCTTTCAGCCTACTGAAAGCGCTTTTTGATTTTTATGTCTATGCCGAACGTCCCGTTCTGATCGCGCAGTCCGACAATGGACACATTGCGATCCACGTTGTACTCCACTTGAATCACTTGCTGCTGCGTCGAGCTCACGTTCGAAACGTAAGTAATGGTGAGGTTGCGGGTAATCTGCTGTTCGACCGTCACGCGCGCCGCTGCGTTCTGTTCCGAACCTGTCGAGCCCACTCCCGCGAGGCCCGGATCAACGCGAAACCGGGTTATCCCGAACAAACGCTCGAGGCGTCCGCCTAATTGGCTGGAAATCGCCTCCGAGAGAATCGCCGAAGCTCCCGCGGTGCCGCTCTGCGTCGTACCGCCGCTCCGCGCCGTGGCTTCAGAACTGGTCTGGCCCAGCGCAAGCAAGGTGATGATGTCGTTCGCCGGAAGCGGCGGATCGGACCGGTACGCCAGCGTCAGCTTGCTCGCCGGACCATTAAAATTCAGCGTGATTTCATATTGCTGAATCGTCGTTGTTGCTTCCACATTCAACACCGGGTCAAGACGGAACGGATTGGAAAAGTTCAAGTCGCCGCGCGAAACACGGTAGCGGTTACCCGCAAAATACAAATCTCCGGAAAGAATGTGGATGTGCCCGAGGAGAATCGGATGCTCCCAGGTCCCCCGCACGCGAAGATTTGCATCGGCTTGCAGTTGCGCGCCGGGCCATTCCATGCGCGCGTCGGGTGCCGAGAGCGCTTCGACGTCGAATTGCAGGTTGCGCAGGTACGGTGAACTGGTTGTCGGGCTGGTAATGCCTTCCTTGGCCGACACCAGCATGCCCGCGACTTCGAGCCCCTGCGTAAGAGTGACGCGCTCGATCATCACTCTTCCGGAGAGCAATCCCGCCGCCGGTGTCCCTGTCAGCCTCAGCGATCCTCCGACCAGCCAGCTCATTCCCTCCGGATAGCGGATGCGCACCCGATCCGTTCTGACGCTCACGTCATAGCGAAGCGGGCTCTCCGCATAATTCAAACTGCCGGAGATTTGCAAAGTACCGCCGCCGGACTCCGCGCTCAAGTTCTCAAAGTACAGCCGCGTCGCATCGAATACCACGTCCCCTGTGATCGCGCTGAGTCCGGTGGGAAAATCCGCGGCCCGGGCCGAAGCGTTTTCGATGTGCACACGCCCGGTGATGCGAGGCCGGTCCAGCGTCCCTTCGAATGAGGCATTGATTTGCGCTGGGCCACGCGCGTCGACATGCGGAAAGAATCCCCGGATGAGCCGCAGGTCCAATGCCCCATTGAGGTGCAGCCCGACGCTGCGCCGCCCGGCAAATTGCACCGAACCCGATATCTGTAAATTGGTGTCCGTCCCCTTTAGCGTTACCGGTTCTATTTCCAGGCTGTCCTTCGTCGAGCGGAAGTGAACTGGTCCCGTGTTTTCCAGCCGCACGTTGGCGTAATTCATGGTCAGCCGCGAGAGATTCGCATCCACGATGATTTTGTCCGGCTGCATAAGCGAACCATTCACGGCAATGTCACCGTCCGCGTTTGCATGGCCGCTGAACTCTTTCAGGTGCAACGCCGCGAGCAGAAATGGATCCAGGTCAATGTTCTTGATGGAAACCTTGCCGCCCAGCGGGTAAGGGTCGGCAAGCCCCAGTGTGTAGCCGCCGGAAATCTCTCCCGTGTTCATTGCCGAGCTTAATTCCAGATGTGCTGTGTGGCTGTCCGAAGTTAGTTTGCCGTCAAAGCTCCCTACGACCACTTGGCCAATGCGCAGGTCCACGACTCGGAACGTGCCTTCCCCTAGCGGCGTTCGGAGCGGCCCATTGGCTTTCAACCGGAAAGTTACCTGGCCGCCTACCGGCAAACGCGCAGACTGCAATTTTTCAATGTTTTCCAGCGGCAGCGCTGCACCCACCAGGTCCGCGGAAATGGTCTGGTCCGGATAGTGATACGCCGCCGATCCCGTGATGATTCCCGCGCCGCGCCCATTTTCCTTTCCTGGAGGAAAGAATCGCAGCTCAGCGTCCGCAATGCGCACTTCCTCCGGCGAGATGTTCAGTTGCCCGCGGAGGCGGTTGAATGAGAGTCCATAGGCCTTGCCATCGGCCAGATCGAAAAGGCCCGTAACATTGGGCTGATCCCGCGTGCCTCGGCCGTGAAATTGTCCCGTCAATGCTCCGCCGACGGGAAAAGTCAGCCCCAGCATTTTTTCAAGACTCGCTGCCGGAACTTTCTCGAAATTCGCCTCCGCCGTCCAGCCGTTCTTCGGCAGAAAACTCCAATTCGTCAAGGCTAGCCTACCCTCGATATTCGCTTCCATGTCGCCGCTTCTGGCATTTCCGTGCTCCACCGCCAGTTGAGAGGGTGAATAGGTCAGATCACCTTCGATAAAATCCACGAACACGCCATCGTAACGTGCGCGCTCCCCGCGCAGGTGTCCTTGAAACGTTGAGCCGCCCGGCGTCGCCACGATCTTGCCGTCCCACCGCGCGCTCCCCGATAGTTGTTTCGCGGCTTCTGCCGATCCCGGCGTTGCTCCCCGCAATCCGTTGATGAAATCTTTGTAGATTTCCAGGGCTCCGGTTTCGAACCGTACATTCAGAATCGAGTTGCGCGGACCAAGAATTCCGTCAATGGTGCCGCGGGACGAGGGTGTCTCGAATTCTCCCGAGTCGATCGCCAAAATATTGGAATCGTAGCGATAGCGGAACCGCCATGCGGCGCTCACCGGTTGATGATGTTCCGCAAGATGCTGAGGAGTCTCCCACACCGTGTTGGCCGAGATTTCAAAGTGCCGGAAAGGACCGCTCCACGTTTCCACCGTGTCGGCGGTGATCAGCCCATCCCAGTGCAGCTCGTCGATGGGGAAATCCCGGTGCTCAATCGCCGGCAGAACTCCGGCGAGCCTCACGTCTTGCACGTGCGTGTCCGCCCGGAATTTCAGCCCGTCGAATTGCATCGTCACGCGCCCGGTTACCCTTCCACCAAATGCCCCGGCATAAAAATCCGGAACCTCCAGTCCATGGTCGTCGATTCGATAGCTGCCACGACTGGTGAGCCCGTTGGCATGAAATATCTCGTACGGCAGCGCGATGTTCTGTCCGGAGTAAGTCCCGCTACCCTTGAATTGGCCCCCGGCAAACTGGCCTTCTCCTCGCAGATCAACCCGGCCCGTCGGCACCGAGGGTTCCCGAAAGGTTTCCCGGAAATCGAGCAAATCCACCCAGCCGCGGTACCGGAAACTC
>Ga0210409_10003813_pt1 | contig 16588 bp, 11 predicted proteins | sample IncBWH17MmetaG_FD_161649 | JGI IMG/M metagenome (GOLD analysis project Ga0210409, IMG submission 161649) | Forest soil microbial communities from Barre Woods Harvard Forest LTER site, Petersham, Massachusetts, United States - Inc-BW-H-17-M | ecosystem: Environmental > Terrestrial > Soil >...
CTGACGTGGACGAAAAAGTGCCGCCGGTGGAAGCTGGCGCGTCTTGCGCAGTGGACGACGTGGTGAGCAAGGCGGGGCAGCAACTCATAACCCTTATCAGCGATGTGGACCGGTTTGCGGCAACGGAGTCGCTTACTCATGAATCGATCAACAAGAGTGGGCTCGCTTCCTCTCCGGAAAAGCGCAAGTTTGCTTATGTGGTTTCCATTCAGGAAGTGCAGCATGGGTACCTGAATGTGGAGGAGTACCGAAACGGCACTGGCGGTTCTATGGCCGATTTTCCGGACGGCGTGGCGACCAACGGACTGCCTGCTCTCGTTCTGATTTTCCATCCTTACAACGCCGTAAACTTTGAGATGACGTGTGAAGGATTGGCGCGATGGAACGGTGGTCTGGCCTGGCAAGTCCACTTTAAGCAAAGGACGGATAAGCCGAACACAATTAAGAGGTACAGAGTCGGCGCAGACGGACCATCCTATCCAGTGGCGTTGAAGGGCCGCGCCTGGATTTCAGCGGACAGTTATCAGATCGTGAGGCTCGAGACGGATTTAGTTGCTCCTGTGCCGCAAATCCGATTGCTGGCCGATCATACGGCAATCGAATATGGTCCAGTGAAATTCAGCAAAGCCAATGTGAATATGTGGCTGCCGCAGAGCGCGGAAGTGTATTACGACTGGAAAGGGCGGCGCATTCACCGGCGGCACAGTTTCAGCGACTACATGCTCTTCGGGATAGAAGATAGGCAGAAGATCTCAGTGCCGAAGGTCGATGACTCGGCTGCGGACGTTGCGCCCGCCGAAGCGCCAAAACAAAAGCCACAGCAATAACCGCAGCAATAGCGCGTTTTTCCATCGCGATGCGAACAACCATACGTTCTAAGACTTAAGATCTAAAACTTGAAATACCTCATTTGATAGTATTGTGTGTTTGGCGGCGAAGGAACTGGCCTGCGCCGGGGTGGCCGACGAATTTTCCGGCGTCGATGACGGCGCGGCCGCGCGAGAAGACCGTTTTTGGCGCTCCTTTTATTTGGATGCCCTCGAACATCGAGTAATCGACGCGCATGTGGTGTGTTTTTGCGCTGATGACTTGTTCCTCGTTCGGATCAAAGATTACGAGGTCGGCGTCGGAACCAACCGCAATGGTTCCTTTGCGAGGGTAAAGGCCGAATAGCTTTGCGGGAGCTGTCGACACGAGTTCGACGAAGCGGTTCGCGGAGAAGCGCTTGCCGTGGACTCCGCCCGTGTAGATGAGGCTGAGGCGGTGTTCGATGCCCGGGCCGCCATTGGGAATTTTCGTGAAGTCGTCCTTGCCCATTTCTTTTTGTTCCTTGAAACAAAAGGGGCAGTGGTCGGTAGAGACTACTTGTAGCGTGTCTTTCGCCAGACCTTGCCAGAGTTTTTCCTGTTGCCATTTTTCACGCAGCGGCGGCGTGAAGACATATTTGGCGCCCTCGAAGCCGGGAGCGTCCATATTTTCCAGAGAAAGGTATAAATACTGAGGGCAAGTCTCGGCATAGGCGGGGAGGCCGCGATCGCGCGCTTCACGGACTTTTTCGAGTGCCTCGTTGCAGGAGAGGTGAACGATGTAGACCGGTGCGCCGGCCATCTCCGCCAGCGCGATGGCGCGCGAGGTGGCTTCCGCTTCGGCGGTCGTCGGGCGCGTGAGCGCATGATATTTCGGCGCGCGTTTGCCTTCGGCCAGTGCTTGCTGAACGATCACGTCTATCGCGCCGCCATTTTCCGCGTGCATGCAGATTAGGCCGTCGTATTTGGCTGCCTGGCGCATGGCGCGAAAAATCGTGGCGTCATCGAGCATGAAAACGCCGGGATAGGCCATGAAGAGTTTGAAGCTGGTAACGCCTTCATGCACCAGCTGGCCCATTTCTTCGAGCTGTGCAGCGCCGAGGTCAGTGATGATGCAGTGAAAGGCGTAGTCGGTGACGGCTTTGTCGTGCGCTTTTTTCATCCAGGTGTCAAAAGCCTGGCGAAGAGTCTGCCCTTTATATTGGATTGCAAAATCGATCAGCGTGGTGGTTCCACCAAAGGCTGCAGCAATTGTGCCGGTTTGGAAATCGTCGGCGCTGGTGGTGCCGCCAAAAGGCATGTCGAGGTGGGTGTGCACGTCGATGCCGCCCGGGATTACGAGAAGTCCCGCGGTATCGACGACACGGCCGGCGTTCTCGATCGGGAGCTGAGAGGCTATCGCAGTGATTTTGTCACCGTTGATGCCAATGTCCGCGACGAACGTGTCCGACGCCGTGACTATGGTGCCGCTGCGAATGACGGTGTCAAAACGCATGGGCAGGTCTCACTGGGCGGTTCTCTGTGTTGATATGCGAGTAACAAAAGGCCATGGACGAGGCACCCCTCCCCCCGGGTTTTTCGTAAGCGCTCATTCTAAAGGATTTTAAGTTATCCACAATCAACACTTGTAGAAGTGCGGATTCTAAAGGACTTGAAGATTTTGGGTTATGGCAAAGTAGTGACGGGGGAGGGTGGAAGCGTGCCGGAGGATTGCGAAGGTCCCGCCGGTGGACGGTCATGGCATCTTGGCGCGAAGGAGCAGCGCCACATCATAATCGGTACCCACTATAGCATATCGGTATTAGTCGTCAAGTGATAAACAAAAAGCCGTTTATTTTCCACGAATTAGCGGGCGTCCAGGGGACTCAGGAGGACGGCGTTGCCTGATAGTAGGGGAGGACGTCGCGGGCGTAGATGTCGAGAGTGTTTTCTTCCTCGCCGCACATCAGATAGATGTTGAATTGCGTGACGCCAACCTTGCGCAGAGCTTCGAGCTTTTTGCGGTGGGCTTCGATCGGCCCAATGATGCAGAAACGGTCGATGACTTCGTCGCTGACGAAATCGGCGTTGTCGCTGCCGACCTCGCAGTGGTGGTGATAGTCGTAGCCACCACGGTTTTTGACGAACGACGTCAGCGCGGGAGGCAGCTCTTCGGGCTTGTATTTCGAGATAAGGTCCATCACGTGATTCGAGACGAGCGCGGGGAACCAACGGACATGGTCGCGCGCGGACTTCAAATCATCCGAGGGCCAAACGGGGGCGGCGGACATCACTTCGAACTTGCTGAAGTCGCGGCCGGCTTCTTTGGCACCTTCGCGCACGAAGCCGAGGCACCAGTCGATCAGATCCGGATCGGCGAACTGCAGGATCACTCCGTCGCCAATCCTTCCGGCGGTGCGCAATGCTTTAGGGCCGTATCCGGCGACCCAAACGCGCGGCACTTCGCCGCTGGCCCAGGGAAAACTTGTTGCCACGCCATCGAGGTCCACCGTCTTTCCGGCATTTAAATCGCGAAATACGCTTACAAAAGACTCAAGATTTTCGAGCGTGGTGGGTTTCTTGCCGAGCACGCGCCGCGAACTGTCGCCACGGCCGATGCCGAGCTGCATGCGTCCGCGCGAGGCGAGGTTCAGCGTGGCAAAGAGGCTCGCGGAAACTGTCACGTCGCGAACCGCCGGATTCGTGACGCACGTTCCTAGGCGCATGGTCTGGGTGCTCACCGCCATAAGCGTCAGTATCGGAAACGGTTCTTTCCAGATGACGTGCGAGTCGAAAATCCAGCCGTAGGAAAAGCCGCCCGCTTCGGCCTGTTGCGTTAGGCTTACGATGCGGTCGATGTGAATGTCGGGTTTGATGGTGATGCCGAAGTCCATGAGAGCCTCACGAAAGTTGAACGGAAAAGAAAGAAAAAGATTTTACACAGAGGACACAGAGGACACAGAGACACAGAGGGCACAGAGAAGAAAAAGCAGATTCCTCGCCTCGTTCGGAGTGACAATTTTGAGATTTGGGATGTTCTCAGGGTCATGTTAGTCCGCCAGTTGAGGGATAGGCGCGGGTTTGGGCGTCAGCGCGAGATAGGCGCAGAAGCTGACGGCGAAACCGACAAACCACGCGTAGTTGTAGAGCACCCGAAGAGCGGGAACGAAGAGCCCCACAAACGCGACGCCTGCGCCGGCCGCTAGTGCGACGATGGCCTGCCAGTTGACGCCTCGCGAGTATTCATAGAGTCCGCCGCGCTGGTAGAGATCCTGCGTCGAGAGGTTTTTGTGACGAATCACAAAGTAATCGCAGATTAAGACTCCCGCTATGGGGCCGAGGAAGCCGGAATACCCGACCAGCCAGCCGAAAATGTAACTGCCATAGCTGGACATCAGCTTCCACGGCTGCATGACGATGCCCATAATGCAGGTGATCAAGCCGCCGGTGCGAAAGCTGATGCGCCGCGGAGAAAGATTGGAGAAGTCGTTGGCAGGCGAGACGACGTTGGCGGCAACGTTGACGTTCAGCGTGGCCATGAGCAGCGCGATCATGGCAATGACGACAGCCAGCGGATTACCGAGGCGTGAAAGAACATCTACGGGATTCCAGAGCGCTTGGCCGAAAATAATCAGAGTCGCGGATGTTACCGCGATGCCGATGAAAGAATAAAATGTCATCGTTGCGGGAAGGCCCAAAGCCTGGCCAAGCATTTGATCGCGCTGGCTGCGCGCATAGCGCGTGAAGTCTGGAATGTTGAGCGAAACGGTAGCCCAAAATCCCACCACGCCGGTAAGAGAAGGAATGAAGAAGCGAAAGAATTCCCCGAAGCTATGAAACTTCGAGGGCGTCGCCAGCATTGGCCCGAACCCGCCCGCTTTTCCTTTTGCCCAAAGAAGAAGAGCGAGGCCGATGAGCAGCAAGAACGGCGCCGAGACGCCTTGCAAAAAACGGATGGTGTCGATGCCGCGCAGGATGACGAGAACATTCAAAATCCAAAAGAAGCCGAAGCAGACGGCCGGGCCGAATGCAAAATGTTGCCAGCCCGGGGAGAGGGCTATAAGCATGGCGTTGATCGCTTGGCCGCCTATCCACGTTTGAATGCCGAACCAGCCGCAAGCCACAAGCGCGCGCAAAATAGCCGGCACGTTCGCGCCCAGTACGCCAAACGAGGCGCGCGCGAAAACAGGGAAGGGAATTCCGTAGCGCGTCCCGGCATGCGCGTTCAGCAACATGGGAATCAGCACGAGCACGTTGCCAAGAAAAACGGTGAAGAGCGCCTGCTTCCAGCTCATGCCTCCAGCAATCATGCCGCTGGCCAGCAAATACGTTGGAATATTCACGCTCATGGAGATCCACAGCGCGGCATAATTGTAGGTGCCCCAGGTGTGGCGCTCTGGCGGGACGGGAGCCAGGTCTTCGTTGTAAAGCGAGCTGGTTCGAATAGTTTCGGTGGCGAGAGAAGCCGCGTGCGAGTCATTCATTGAGCGAACTCCCTCGGACAGCGTCAATGGAAAGAAAAAGCAGATTCCTCGCTACGCTCGGAATGACAATTTTTATTTTTTTTGTCAGGGTGACGACGGCTGTTTTGCTGGGTGGCATAGAAGATTCAGTCGGCGGCTTCGGAACTTGACGCTGCGCGAGTGCGGGTAATTTCGCCATAGGATTCCGGCCGACGGTCGCGGTAAAACTGCCAGGTATCGCGCACCTTTTGAATTTCGTCGAGGTTCAGCTCCGCAACGAGCAGCTCGTCTTTGTCGCGGCTAGCTTGCGCAACAATTTTTCCTCGCGGATCGCAAAAATAACTCTTGCCGTAGAATTCGCCGATTTTCCACGGCGCCTCTGTACCCACTCGATTGATGGCGGCGACAAAATATTGGTTGGCGACGGCGTGCGCCGGCTGTTCCAGCTCCCAGAGATATTCGGAAAGCCCCGCGACGGTTGCAGACGGATTGTAGACAATCTCCGCGCCGTTCAATCCGAGGACTCTCGCGCCTTCGGGGAAATGGCGGTCGTAGCAGATGTAAACGCCGACGCGCGCGTAGCGCGTCTCGAAAACAGGATAACCGGCATTTCCCGGGGTGAAATAAAACTTCTCCCAAAAGCCGGGGTGACAGTGGGGAATGTGATGCTTGCGATATTTTCCCAGGTAGCGGCCGTCGGCGTCGATCACCGCTGCCGTATTGAAATAAACTCCAGTCATCTCTACTTCGTAGATCGGCACGACCAGCACCATTTGGTGCTGTTTTGCGAGCTTCTGCATGCGCGCGATCGTGGGGCCATTTGGCACGGGCTCGGTCAGTTCATACCAGCGGGTCTGCTGCTCCGCGCAAAAATAAGGGCCGTAAAAAAGTTCCTGCAGCCCGAGGACTTGGACTTTTTTCTTAGCGGCGCTGGCGATCAAATCTTCGTGCTTCGCCATCATTTTTTGTTTGATTTGGGCGAGAGAAAACTTCTCTGGCGACCATTCACAGCTGGCCTGGATGAGGCCGCAGCGGACAACTTGAGCCATGAGTACCTCCCCACGAACTTCTACACGAAATGCTGGCGAAAGTTTACCCCGTGCCCGGTAACCTCACAAGGATTACGCGGCTAAAGGTACCGGGACGGCGCCGGAGGCGCGATGCCATTCTTTCGCTTGCAGGGGCAGCGGGACGTACGCTCTTTGCTGCATTTTGCGGAGGCGCATTGAGTTTTCTCGCGATTGGGTTCATAGTTCTGCCCGGCGCTTGCTATCGTAAATTTGTTCTCGTTGCGGATGGAACACTGTCTTCGGCATATCGGAGCCGCAGGCGATTCGTTCTCTGCTGCGCCATTCAAAATCTTCCTATGAGGTGCTACGTGCTTCGAATGAAAGTACTCTCGATAGTTGCGCTTGTCTGGCTCGGCCTATTGCCCGTCGCGAAGATTACTAAAGCGCAGCAATATCCTGAGAGCACGTATCAGGAACTTCGCTGGCGGATGATCGGTCCCACGCGCGGCGGACGCACTCGCGCGTCTGCTGGTGTGCCCGGTCAGCCAAATGTTTTCTACGTCGGAGCAGTGAATGGCGGCGTCTGGAAAACAGACGATTCGGGGCGCACTTGGACGCCCATCTTCGACGACCAGCCTTCGCAAGCGGTCGGAGCGATCGCCGTGGCGCCTTCAGACCCCAACATTGTTTACGTATCCAGCGGGGAAGGTCTGGCGCGTCCCGATCTCGCCGTTGGTGACGGAATTTACAAATCGACTGACGCGGGCAAGACATGGACTCATCTTGGGCTACGCAACAGCCAGGGCATTCCAGCGCTTGCAGTTGATCCGCGCGACCCGAACCGCGTTTTCGCCGCCGCGCTCGGGCATCCATACGGACCGAACGAAGAGCGCGGAATTTATCTTTCCACCGACGGCGGCCAAAACTGGCAAAAGGTTCTTTCCAATAGCGAAAACGTGGGTGGCTCGGACGTGGAAATCGACCAGGCAAATCCGGATGTCGTCTACGCAGCACTTTGGGAGTTGCGCCTCGCTCCTTGGGAAGACGGAAATCAATACAACGGACCAGGCGGAGGCCTTTTCAAATCAACCGACGGTGGCAAGACCTGGCATCCGCTGACGAACGGACTTCCCAAAGTCGTCATTCAAGTCAATCTCACGATTGCGCCCAGCCAGCCGAGCAGGCTATACGCCAGCGTGGCCGGCTCGCGCGATGCAAATGTTCTCGGAAACGAGGTTGGGATATATCGCTCCGACGACGCTGGAGAAAACTGGCAACGCATCACCACTGACCCGCGGCCAGCGGGACGCATCGGCGGCGGCGATTTGCCGATGCCGAGAGTGGACCCAAAAAATCCGGACGTCGTCTATAGCACCAGCACGGTGACGATGAAATCGGTAGATGGCGGGAAAACGTGGATCAGTTTCCGCGGCGCTCCGGGCGGGGACGATTATCAAAATATGTGGATCAATCCGAATGATCCGAACATTATTTTGCTGGTCGGGGATCAGGGCGCGCTCGTGAGCGTCAACGGCGGGAAGACGTGGAGCACCTGGTATAACCAGCCAACCGCGCAGCTGTATCACGTCGCAACCAGCAATTCCTTCCCCTATCTCGTTTGCGGCGGACAGCAGGAGAGCGGCTCGGTCTGCGTTTCAAGCCGGGGTAACGATGGCGAAATCACGTTCCGCGACTGGCATCCCGTTGGCGTCATTGAATACGGTTACGCCGCGCCGGACCCGCTGAATCCGGACATTATTTATGGAGCTGGCAGGCGCGAGGTCTCGAAATATTCTTTGAAAACGGGCCAGGTGCAAAATGTCGCGCCCATTCCTGTCGCCGACCCCAAGTACCGAGCCGATCGCACGCAGCCGATTATTTTCTCGCCGGTCGATCCGCACACGCTGTACTACGCGGCGAATTTTCTTTTCAAAACTATCGATGGTGGGAACACATGGAAGACCATCAGCCCGGATCTTACGCGCGAACATCCCGGCATTCCCCCAAGCGTTGACGGCGCTGCCAGCAAGGATCCCAACGCTGACAAACAACGCGGTGTTATTTATTCGCTGGCCCCATCTTTTAAGTCCCTGAACACGATTTGGGCGGGAACCGACGACGGCCAGATTTGGACCACGCGCGATGCCGGGGCCAATTGGAAAAACATCACGCCGACCGAACTGACGCCGTGGAGCAAAGTGTCTCAGCTCGTCGCGTCGCATTTTGACGATGAGACCGCGTACGCGTCGGTGAGCCGTTTTCGCATTGATGATCAGCATCCTTACATTTATCGCACGCACGACGGCGGAAAGACCTGGAAGCTCATTGTCGCCGGCCTTCCCGACAATTCTCCTGTCGACACCGTGCGCGAAGACTCCGTTCGCAAAGGTCTTTTGTTTGCGGGCACGGAAACAAGCGTGTGGGTCTCTTTCGATGACGGCGATCACTGGCAAAGCCTGGAGCTCAATCTGCCGCACTCTTCGATGCGCGATCTCTGGATTCACGACGATGACTTAATCGTCGCCACGCACGGACGCTCGTTTTGGGTATTGGACGACATCACTCCGCTGCGTCAGATCACGGAATCGCTGGAGAAGTCGCCTGCGTTTCTTTTCAAGCCGGGCGCGGCCTATCGAGTCACGCGCGATACCAATACCGATACGCCAATTCCACCGGATGAACCCACAGCGAAAAACCCTCCCGATGGGGCCATTGTGGATTATTTTCTCGCGCAACCTGCGGACGGTCCCGTTAAGATCGAGATTCTCGACGCGCAATCCAAAGTTGTACGGCGGTACTCCAGCACAGACAAGCCGGATATCACCGAGGAAGATCTCGCCAAGCAACTGATTCCGCCGTACTGGGTGCGTATGCCGAAAATACTCGCGACCACCGCGGGGATGCATCGATGGGTGTGGGACCTGCATTACGCAACGCCGGTTTCCACGCGCTATGACTATCCGATCGCGGCGATACCGGGAGACACTCCGCGCTTGCCGCAGGGTCCGAGCGCACTCCCCGGGCAGTACACCGTGCGGCTCACGGTTGGTGGCCATACCTTTACGGAGCCGCTGACTGTAAAGATGGATCCACGTGTAAAGACTCCTCGCGAAGGGCTGGCGCAGATGTTTCAGCTCCAGGCGCGGCTGGCAGCGATGATGACGGCAAGCTCGGAAGCACTGCTCGAGGCACGCCCCGCGCACGAGCAATTGCAGAAGCTAGCTGGGCAGGCTAATGGGCCTGTCGCGGATGCCATTTCCGCATTCGACAAAAAGCTCGCGGCGCTCATTGGCGGAGGTGGTGGCTTCTTCGCTCCGCCCTCGCCCAACCCAACGCTCGGCCGCGTCAACGGCAACGCGACCACGCTCTACGGTGAGATAGGACGAGCGGACGCCACTCCCACCGCTGCGCAACTGAGCGCCACGGACGAAACCGAAAAAGTCTTCGCGGAAGTGTCAAAGCTTTGGAAACAGCTGAAGTCGGTCGATCTCCCGGAGCTGAACAAACAGCTTCGCGGCGCAAATCTTCCGGAGATTCATCTGGAACCCGAGAAGCCGGAACAAGACGATTCCGACGACATTGACTGACACGCATGAACCTGCAAGTGCAGGGTCGCAGGTGTCGAGTCAGCTTCGACGCGTTTGGATTGCGCATTAGAGGACAGTTTCGCTGGGTCAAATAAAAAGGGGATTTCCGGCATGCCCCTAAGGAAAACGTGCGCCCCAGAGGCTGATCTTAGCGCGGTCCATTTTTACTTAACTTTTTCTCTCCTATAATATCGCACTCGTGAAGCCTTTCGAGTTGCTTGGCCAGACCGTTTCTCCCGACGGCACCGTCATGAAACTGATCCGTCGCGGCGACGAGTACCTCATACTCGCCGACGGCGCGATCCTTATGTCCAGCCGGATGCACGGCTCAGAGGAGGCGCTGGCCACGTTCGCCTGCCAACGAGTGCGGACGTTGGAGCGGCCCAGCGTGCTTATTGGCGGCCTCGGAATGGGTTTCACGCTGCGCGCGACACTCGATCTCCTCCCAGCGGATGGGACTGTGGTCGTCGCCGAGCTCGTGCCTGCAGTGGTGGAGTGGAATCATGGTCCGCTTGGGCCGTTGGCCGGACAGCCGCTCGAGGATAAGCGCGTGCGCGTCGAAAGAGGTGATGTCGCCGTCATACTCAGTTCACGACTCGGCCCATTTGATGCCGTGTTACTCGACGTGGACAACGGTCCAGCCGCAGTTACGGCCTCGTCCAACGCGGGGCTCTACGACAGACAGGGTATAGCCGCTACCCATGCAGCTCTTAAGATGAACGGCGTGCTGGCTGTCTGGGCGACGCGAGAGGATCGAAAATTCGAGCAGCGCTTGGGCGATGGTGGCTTCGACGTCCACGTGCAGCGCGTGCGTGGTCGCCTGAAAAGGGGCGGTCCCCACCACACTATTTTTCTGGGGCACAAATTATAAGGTTGACGTTTTGATGGACACTTCTGGACTGCGACCGTAAAGCCGGATTTCGGCAGGCGACTTCGCACGTCAGATGGCCACGGTTGCAAGCTGCTTGAGGTGTATCTGCTTAAGTTCCTGCACGAAAAGCACGGAAAAAGTGGCGCGCCCGGTGAGGGTCGAACTCACGACCTACAGCTTCGGAGGCTGTCGCTCTATCCATCTGAGCTACGGGCGCACGGTTGCGTTTCACAAGACGGCAGCGGAACGCGCTCACGCTAAAGCTGCTGCATGTGCCGTTATTTTAACGCTTGCGCGCATTCCGCGCCAGAGCACCTTCCGCCCATCCGGTAAGGATCGTCCGCGGACGAAAGTGCTCTGATTTAACCCTTTGCCCGTGTCCTAATGTCGTGTGCAAGTTTTTCAATTTCTTCGGCTTTCTTCACCAGCGCCAGCGAGAGCACCTGTGAAGAGTCCGTTTTCTCCACTTCCGCCTTCAGGTCCGTTGCGAGCTGGTACAGCTTTTCGATGTTCTTCTTAATATCCTTTTCGTTGGCTTCGAGGATTGCTTTCGTTGGTGATTTCGCTGGCGTCGGGTCAGAGCTTTCCGGTTCCTGATTGGGGTCGGAAGCTGGTGGCCGGCCCGTCGGCTTGGCTTGCCCGCCTAGACTCTCCGTGCGCATGACTACAAACGTCCCTGCGCCGGCCAACATGGTCAAAAACCTTCGTCTCGTGTCAAACATACCCACCTCCACCCCGATGCCATCGGCGGCTCTAGACTGAACTTGCCCACGACGCGCATCCCCGCTCGTCCAATGTTATACTTTCACTCCCGAAAAAACGATGACCAGTCTCCCCATTCACTGGCCCGAATTCACGTTAAGCGCCATACTTGACCTCGTAGCCATCTTCCTCATTGCTCTGCTGATCAACCGATTTCTCCGCGTGATGACCAATCTGATGATCAAGCCGGCCGCTACGCAGAGCCGGGCCGCGCAAGTCCGCGAACAGCAAACCCGCACTCTCGCCAGTGTGCTCTATGGTTCCTTAAGCAAGGTTGTCTGGTTCGTGGCGTTGCTGACGGCGTTGGATAAAGTCGGAATTAATCCCATCCCGGCGTTGACGCTTGCAGGCTTGGCCAGCGTCGCCGTGGGATTTGGCGCGCAAAATCTTGTCCGCGACCTGATTACCGGCTTCTATATCGTGCTCGAGGACCAATACGTGATAGGTGATACAATCCAGGTTGGAGATACGATCGGACGCGTCGAACATTTGACGTTGCGGCGCACCGTTTTGCGTGATGCCCGCGGGGCGCTGGTGACCATTGCCAACGGCGAAATACGCACCGTGAGCAATCTCAACCGTGATTGGTCGCAGGCATTTGTGGACATATCCATCGCGCCCGAAATATCCCTCGAGAAAACCATGCATGCGTTGGAAGCCGCTGCCGCGGAGATGCGCGGCGACCCGTCGTGGTCTCAGGCGCTCGTGGATGGCCCGCGCATTCTGGGTGTTCAAGCCTTTGACCGTTCGGCTTCGACCGTGCGGTTACAGGTGCGCACCGCGCCGACACGACAGGACGAAGTTTCTCGTGAACTTCGCCGGCGCATCCAAATCGAATTTCAACGCCAAGGCCTTCCGCTTTCCACGGTGCAACGCGTCGAACTGGCGAGCGCCTCTCCTTCTCCGCAAGAGACACCCAAGCCAGAGCACCAAAGTTAGAGCAAGGAGAACCCGAAATGAGCCAAGTTACGTACGAAGAAGTAAATCTGATGCTGAAGCTGTATGAGATGAGACGTGAGCCGAGGCTGCGACAAGCGCGCGGTTGGTTCCTGGAAAACTTTCATCCCACGTCGCCCGAGGACATGATTCAGAAGTTTCCGCAAGGCGGCGAAGAAAACACGTTCATACGCATGGTCATCAGCTATTGGGATATGGTGGCCAGCATCGTCAATCGCGGTTTGATCAATGACGAGCTTTTCTTCGAAAGCAACGGAGAGATCTGGGTCGTCTGGGACCGCATGCACACCATCGTTCCCATTTGGCGATCCGCGTTCAAGAATCCGCAGTTGTTTTCCAACATCGAAGATACTTGCCGACGGCTGGAGGCCTGGCGCGAGAAGAAGGCGCCAGGATCAAGCGCCGCGATGCGGCAAATGATGGATCAGGCTAGGCAAAAAGCTAGCGGCGCTTGAATTTGTCTGCGCCACGAATGGTTCACCCTCAGAGCTTCCTCAACGCCTGCGCCGCACGGCTTGCGGGGCCATCTCGTGTGACGCTTCCACCTTAGCTCCTGGCTGTGCCATCCGAAGACAATAGCGCCCGGCTGCTTTTGCTTCGTAGAGCGCGACATCCACCTCGTGCAACAATTCCTCTACAGGTTTCTGCCCCCATTCCGAGCTCAAAAGCACTCCAAAACTCATAGTGAGAATCAGCGGGCCCTTCCCGGTCTCTAGAGCACGATTCGAGATGGATTTGCGAATCTCTTCCGCTCGGCCTGGGGCATAGGATGGATTGCAATTACTTAGGCCGACGAGGAATTCTTCCCCTCTGTAACGGCCCACGAAATCATAGGAACGCACCGACTTGAGAAGGCGGCCGGCAATTTCTATAAGGACTTCGTCACCCACGACGTGACCCAGTGTGTCGTTCACGCGCTTAAAGTGATCTACATCCCCCAGCAGAATGGCGGTGGATTTCTTCTCGCGATGCGAGCGGTGTAACTCTCGCACGAGCAAGTCCATGACAGCCCCGCGGTTGAGCAAGGAAGTCAACTGATCGTGTGTAGCCCGGAATCGCATGTTCTCGCGGGCTTCCACCAGGCGGTCTTCTAAAAGGAGAATGCGCTCTCCCACGCGTAGCCGCGCGCGTAATTCCTCGGCGTTGAACGGCTTTGTCAGATAGTCGTCGGCTCCAGATTCGAGACCCACCACGGTTTCTTCTTTGGACCCCTTGGAGGTTAGCAGCACCATATAGGCGTAGGGCTGCTCGGTACGCGTCCGAACCGCGCGGCACACGCCGGGCCCGTCCAGCTCCGGCATGATCCAGTCGAGCAAAGCGAGTCGCGGTCCGTTCGGCTTGCAAAGTTGTTCCAGGGCTTGCTTCCCGTTCTCAACGGCGATGACTTCGTAGCCCGCGCGATCCAGCCTTTTTTCGAGCAATCGACGCGAGAGCGCCTCATCGTCAGCGATCAAAATCTTCAACGCCGCACCTCCGCCACATACGCATCTAGTTCTGGTAAGAGACTCTTCGCTTCACTTTCCAGTGCCTTGAGGGCGCTTTTCAGCGAGGCTGTTTCTCCAGCGGACGATAGGGCCTCAAGCTTTGCCGCCGCGGCTGTTGCGCGTATTGCGCCCAGACTGGAAAGCATTCCCTTGAGGGTGTGACTCAATCTGGCGCAGCTTTTCAGGTCCTGGGCGGTTACAGCTGTCTCCAGGGATTGCATCGTTCGGGGAAAGTCCTCCTTAAAGATAGTGAGGAGTTCTCGCAGCAGAACCTGATCATTGTCGACGCGCTCAAGGAATTCATCCACGTTCCAAACCGGTTCTGAAAGACCTTGTTCTTTTTCACTCATCGTTACACTTTCCTGGTGGCGAGCGGGGCCAAGCCAAAAGAAGCTCAAATCAATTGGTCCATCTAGAGGTATCTACTTCGGTCTTGGACGGGCAGCAGGCGCTGGCGCATAGCTTGTGACGCAAACAGACCAAAGACGCGTCACGCTCACTCACGGGCACCCCGAGGCCCTGGGCACGGTTGTGAAGCACAACGACCCCATGTCTTTGGGGCAAGACTGAGGCCAGAGATGTCCGATGCAGCGGTGGTTAAGCTATTGAAAAAAGATACGTTACAGAGTTCAAGGCGAGCGGGAGGAACAATAGAATTCCCAGGTTTGGACAAACGCAGTGAACCATTTCACACTGGAACAGACTGGGGGTTTTTCGTTCTGAGCTGCTGCGCCGAGCTCCGCTTCAAGCTTTTGCGGGAGGCAGCCCGTTCGGGATAAGCGGAAGTCCGCGAAGCCGGATCCCAGTGGCGTCAAAGATAGCATTGCCGATGGCGGGGGCGACCCCCATGATAGGTGTTTCACCCGCTCCCGCCGACGGAAGATCCTTGCGATCGAGAAGGATGGCTTCGACATCCGGGACGTCGCGGAAACGCGGAACGCGATAGCGCGAAAAACGTGGATTCGTTATGCGGCCATTTTCGAATTCAATCGCTTCAAAAAGCGCACCACCGAGCCCCTGAATATTCGCGCCGATCACCTGATTGCGCAAGCCGTCGGGATTGACGATCGCGCCACACTCGAACGCCGTTGTAATCCGCACCACGCGGACTGCGCCGGAAGAGCGATCTACCGCGACTTCGGCGCATGTCGCCACATATCCCCCTTTTTCAAAACCGCCTGCAATGCCGAATCCCTGCCCCTCCTTCGTCTTTTTGCGCGGCCAGCCAAACGATTTTGCCGCTGCTTCCAACACGGCGCACAGCCGGGGATCAGCCAGATTTTTCAGGCGGAAATCGAGCGGATCCAACTGCGCAGTGTAGGCCAGCTCATCCATGTGGCTTTCTCGCGCGAAAAAGTTCGCGGTCGCGGCAAGCCCGCGATAGGAACCGCTTCGCAGCGGGCACTGCGTGGGGTGAAATTCGATGTGTTGGTTGGGAACGACGTACGGCGTTTCAATGGCCGACATTCCCGAGTTGTAATTGTGAAATTCCCACGCCGTCAGGGCACCGTCCGCCGCAATTCCGCTTTTGATTTCCATTACGCCTGCGGGACGAAAGTAAGCCCAGGTGAACTCTTCCTCACGCGTCCAAACCACCTGCACGGGGCGCCCCGCAGCGCGCGCCAGCCGGGCGGCTTCCAGCGCGGCGTCTCCCGTGTGTTTGCCTCCGTAAGCAGAACCCGTGTCCGGCACGATGACCCGCACGTTAGACTCTGCAACGTGAAATACATCGGCCAACTCATCTCGCACCGCAAAAGGGCGCTGCGAACCCGTCCAAACAGTGAGTTTTCCATCTGACCATTCAGCCACAGCCGCCCGCGGTTCGAGTGGAGCGTGTGCGATGAACGCGACGGTGTACGTCGCTTCCAAACGGTGCGCCGCCGCAGTCAGGCCGTCCGCAACAGAGCCTTTTATTCTTCGAGAACGATCATCGCCACCCGCTTTCGCATTCTGCTTAAGGGACGAGAAAAGTTCTTTGCCCGAAATCTGCGGCACTTCCTTCCACTCGGTGTGGATGGCCTCAAGAGCTTTGCTTGCTTCTCGTTCATTGGCCGCGGCAGCGCCGATGAAGTCGCCGTCGTGCACGATGACCACTCCACTCATCGCTTGCGCCGCCTTCGCATCATAAGAAGTCAGCGTCGCGCCAAAGGATGGCGGGCGAAGCACTTTGCCATACATCTGGCCTGGCCGCCGGAGATCGGGCGTGTACTGATGTTTGCCGGTTACAAACGTTCGACCATCTTTTTTCGGAATGGGTTTCCCCGCGATGGTCCATTCATTGGGCGGAGTAACGGGATCCTCTGCCGGAAGATTTTGTGCGAGCGTCTTGCCCCGGGCCAACTCCGCATAACGAAGTGAACGGCCGCTCGCTGGATCGGTAACTTTCGCGTCAGCCGCAACAAGTCCCTCCGGTGCGACCTTCCATTCTTTAGCGGCTGCGTTGACCAGAAGTTCGCGCGCGGCGTTTGCAACGCGGCGAAGCTGCGGCGACATCGTCGGCATCGAGCGGCTGCCCACGGTGCCGAAATCGAACGGCGTCAACGCGGTGTCGGCAGTCACCATGGTTACGCTTTCAAACGAAACGCGCAATTCGTCCGCAACCGTTTGGGCCAGAGATGTGCGGATGTTCTGCCCGATCTCAACTTTGCCCGTGAATGCAGTCACGTTTC
>Ga0210409_10003814_pt1 | contig 16586 bp, 16 predicted proteins | sample IncBWH17MmetaG_FD_161649 | JGI IMG/M metagenome (GOLD analysis project Ga0210409, IMG submission 161649) | Forest soil microbial communities from Barre Woods Harvard Forest LTER site, Petersham, Massachusetts, United States - Inc-BW-H-17-M | ecosystem: Environmental > Terrestrial > Soil >...
AGCGGCAGATCGTACAAACTGCCCCGCGAATAGGTGCCCCGTCCAGCCACCATCTGAACGGCCAATAGTCGAACTACGTAGACGGTCCTGGCAGCCGCGAGGTGGGCGTAGATCCGCCCCCAGTAACCCGTGGCTTGCGTGAAAAGATAGGCAGCCCCGCCGACAAGCACAACGTTCTGAAAAAGCGAGATGGCACTGAAGGCTTGGATGTACTGCCTGCTGTCAACCGCGATGTATTGCCAAGGAACCACTGCGAAGACGTAAAGGTAGAGCCACCAGCAGAGAATCAGCCCAAAATCCACGTACCCATACGCTGTTTTCCGGTCATCCGGGCGCATGTGCGGCCGCACGGCCAGAGCGGCAATCATTGGGATGGCATGGAGGTAGAAAACTATGTCGACGTTGAAATGATATCCGTTGAAGAGATAAGGCGTGTGCTGGTGCTGGTAGATCTCCAGATAGGTCCAGATCGCCTGGCCCACCAGCCAAAGTGAACTGCCCAGAGCCAGCAGCATCCAAAAGGCTCTCTTGCGCCAGTCCGTGCTGACGGCATTGACCAGCAAAGCCCCGTTGACGAGGAGAGGCATCAGGCAAAGAAGGATGTCCGCCAATGAGGTCCGGGCCGCGCCCGCGGGGATCCACTCGCAAATGGCGATGTAACCACCCAGCAGGACAATCCAGGCGGCGACACACCACGCGACTCGGGAAGGCGGCTTCATACTCCGAGAGATCGTTCACTCTAGCATGTGCAAGAGACACCGGGCAGAACTTGAGGGACAGCTATGGCCAAAGAATTATCATCCGGAACGCGCTTGGTGTGGATCAGCGCCTTCCTTTGATTGCGGACCCTAGCGTTTGCCGTTTTTCGAGTTTGCCGCGGACGGGAGCGTTTTCTCGAGCCAGCGGGACATCACCGCGGCAATCTCCATGTTGTTGTTTTCCAGCATCATCATGTGCCCGTTGCCGTGGATGCCGACGTCCTCCAGCTTGATCCAGGTGGCATGGACTCCCGCCTGTTCCAGATACTTGACCGTGCAGTGATCGTACCCTCGGTGATAGGACGATTCTGACGTCAGAATCAAGATGGGCATTTTTTGAAGATTTGGAAGCTGGCGCGCGGGCGATTTTTGCGTCCAGCAGCGGGTCACATTCGGTCCGTCTGGCTGGTCTTGACGGACAGTCGCGAGATCCGAAGGGCTCGCGGCAGGGGGAGAATACATGAGCGGACCGGCCGTGATTCCCCAAGGCCGCTGCTCCTCGGAATCGCGAAACCAATCGGGCGCGGGGATGTTTTCCACATTGTAAAACGGCGGGCCGCTGGGCTCGACCGCGACAATTGCTTTCACCCGGCCGGGCTGGGCGTCGGCCACAGGCCAGCCTGTCGCTCCGGATTGAGAGTGAGTCAGCAGGATCGCAGGGCCGATCTTCTCGAGTAGCGCGAGAATGCCGCCGCTGCTGAGCTCCTGCTGAAGGGGAAAACTGGCCATCGCCTGCACCTGCGATGCAAAGAACTGATCGAAGATCGGATCGCCCGGCGTGCCCTTGCCCGGCCACTGCGTGTGAAGATGCGCTTGCGGCCAACGGTTGTAATTCTCAATCGCCGTGAAGCGCTGCTGCACGAAATCCACACTCGGGGTGGTTTGTGCGCCATAGAGGCTCTCCAGATAGGCGCTGCGGCCCCGGCCGGCTTGATCCACCACATAAATCGCGTAGCCTTGGCGCAAGAAAAATTGCGCCCAGCCTTCGCGGCCGTCGGGCGTTCCGGTGAAATTAGTTCCGGTCTGGGCTCCGCCGTGAATGAAAACAATCGGATAGGGATGCGTCTGATGAGCGGGAATCTGGAATTCCGCGTAGATCTGTCCGCTCATTATTTTCGCATCCTTGACAGTCGAATATTTCCCACCCGCGAACAGGTAGCCTTCCCGAGCAATTTCCAATGGCGGCAGTTGTCCGGAGCGGGCTTGTGCCGAGCTCGCCGGCGGCGAGGAAACATATGCAGGCTGGTGAGACTGAGGGGACGCCCATCCTCCGATTGCGAATCCCAGCATCGCAACCGAAAGAAAAACGACGGCGCGTTTCAATTTGTCTAATTGATTTCTCATCGCTGCGTCCTCCGTCATGGCGCATTCGTAGGACAGCCACTCTTGGCTGTCTTCAACAATATCAGCAGGGTTTACGCGGACAGCCAAGAGTGGCTGTCCTACTGAAGCCTGACCGTAACCCAATTGGCCGACTTCAACCGATTCGCGCTTTTTCCGACGCCCGAGAGACTACACCCGCTTGGACTCGATGGTACTACTTTTGAAGGTGGAAAGTATTTGACGCCCCGCGTTCGCAAAGCCGGCGTGGAAGGAATAAAATGGGCGTTATGGCGGAAAGCAGCGCTCAGGAAAAACTCCAGGTCGAAGAGGCGCGCGCGGATTTCGTAGCGCGTTTCCCCGGCTACAAAAAGACAGCCTTGCTGGACGAATTGCGCGCGACAGAATACCGCCGCCTGGATGAACACGGCCAGGTCTACCTCGATTACACGGGCGGTTCCCTGTACGCGGAATCGCAATTGCAAAAACATTTTGAGCTTTTGCGTTCCGGGGTTTTAGGCAATCCACATTCCGCCAATCCGACTTCGGCAACCACAACCGATCACGTCGAGCGCACCCGCCGTTTCATCCTGAGCTACTTCCATGCGCGCGCGGAAGACTACATCCTCGTCTTCACCCAAAACGCTTCCGCAGCGCTCAAGCTCGTGGGCGAATCTTTTCCTTTTGCACCGGGAAGCCGCTGCCTGCTCACTTTCGACAATCACAACTCCGTAAATGGAATTCGTGAATTCGCGCGGGCCAAAGGGGCCTTGATCTCCTACGCGCCGCTGGTGATGCCGGAACTGCGTTTGGATATGGCGCGGCTCAATCCTTTGCTGGACGAAGCCGACTCCGCCCGCGCCAATCTATTCGCTTTCCCGGCGCAGTCCAACTTCTCCGGCGTAAAACATCCGCTCGACATCGTCGCGAAAGCGCAGAGCAAAGGATGGAGCGTGCTGCTCGATGCCGCCGCCTTTGTTCCCACCAGCCGCCTGGATCTCTCGGCCGTGCAGCCGGATTTCGTGACGCTCTCCTTTTACAAAATGTTCGGCCATCCGACAGGCGTCGGCGCATTGCTGATCCGGCGATCCGCATTGACGAATCTGAAGCGCCCGTGGTTCGCCGGCGGTACTGTAAATTTCGCTTCGGTCCAGGGACAGGCGCACGTGCTGTCACCGAACGAAGCCGCGTTCGAGGACGGCACGCTCAACTATCTTTCCATCCCCGCCGTGGAAATCGGATTGCTCCACTTGCAGTCCATCGGTATCGAGACCATCGCGGAGCGCGTGCGCTGCCTCACGGGATGGCTGCTCGAGGAGTTGCTCGCTTTGCGGCACGCCAACGGCCGCGCGATGGTGCGCATCTACGGCCCGGCAAACACGCAAGCGCGCGGCGGAACCGTGACGCTCAATCTCTATGACCCGCAGGGGCACTTGCTCGATTACCGGCGCGTCGAGGAACTCGCGGGCGCCGAGAACATTTCCTTGCGCACGGGATGCTTCTGCAATCCCGGCGCGGGAGAGATGGCCGAAGGTTTGACGGAAGAAGATATGCGGGCCGGCTTCACCATGGGCGCCGATATCAATCTGCTGAGTTTCGTCCGCTTGATGCAGGAACGCGGGCACAAAAGCGCAGGCGCCATCCGCGCTTCCATCGGCCTGGCTACGAATTTTGAGGACGTCTGGCGCTTCCTGCGTTTCATCGCCGGCTTCCGCGACCAGACGCGCCTGACCATCGGAGACGTCAGCTTTGACATCGAGTCCTGCCGCGTTATCCGCGATGGAAGCTAGCTTGCCAGTGGCGCAGGCTTCAGCCTGTGCCACTAAAACCGCGTAGGTGCGTCCTCTCCCGCCACTATGCATCCAATATTGTTGAACTATAAAGGGGGACGACATGCTGAGGGTTGGAATTATCGCGGGGAGTACGCGCCCGGGACGAAGGGCCGCGGCGATTACAAAGTGGGTGTACGACGTGCTGAAGGACCGCCAGGACGCGGAGTTCGAGATCGTGGACATTGAGGATTACAAGTTGCCGCTCCTGGATGAGCCGGCGCCGCCCTCGCGGCGCCAATACAGCAAGGCGCACACGAAGGCGTGGAGCGCGAAGATCGATTCGCTCGATGCTTTCATTTTCGTCACGCCGGAGTACAACCACGGCACGTCGGCGGCCTTAAAGAACGCCATCGATTTTCTCTTCCACGAGTGGGGCAACAAGTCCGCCGGATTCGTGGGCTACGGCGGTTCCGGGGGCATACGCGCAGTGGAGAGCCTCCGGCTGGTGATGGGTGAAATCAAGGTTGCCGACGTCCGCGCGCAGGTCGCGCTTTCTTTGCAGACCGATTTTGAAAACTACACAACTTTTAAGCCGCAGGAGAAGCATGAAAAGACCGTGCACGCCATGGCGGACGAAGTCATCGCGTGGGGCGGAGCTCTGAAGGGATTGAGAGCGGCCGGAGGAAAACCTGTCGCGTAGATTCTCCGCTGCTCAGGAAAGACCGCGTTCCAAAGCCGCTCCACAAGAACAGGCAAGCAACGTGGACTGAGTATGGCGGAGGGGGAGGGATTCGAACCCCCGGGACCCTTTCGGGCCCAACGGTTTTCAAGACCGCCGGTTTCAACCGCTCACCCACCCCTCCGGTCCTCCCAGTTTAACTGGCAAGGCTTCCTACTTCCAACTGCCAAGATGCAGGCAGCCTCAAATCCGTACAGCTTCGACAATTTCCAAAATTTCCACATTCAAATATCAGCTTAATAACTTTGCGCCGTCTTAAGTCTAGGACCGCGAACCGGTCCGGCGCTCTTCCGGGCCGCGACGAAAACAATTTGGTTCACTCACGACGATTTCGGGTGTATAACGTGCCCATCTGGGCGGTCAAAACGGAAATCGTTGGAATCGCTCTTGCCCACGGTCGGTCGTGTAAAACGGATTTCGTCCTCACAAGAATACGGAGGAGCGCCATGAGAAACAAGATTGCGGCCATTTCCTTCGCAGTAGTTTGCCTGTTGGCCGTTTCCGTGCCGCTGTTCGCTCACCACGGTTACGCAGCATACGACACGGATAGAAAGGTCACTCTCAAGGGGACCGTAACGCGGTGGATCTGGTCCAACCCCCATTGCATGATTCAGCTCGACGTAAGCGATGACAGCGGTCACGTGGTGCGTTGGATCACCGAGACGGAAAATCCTACCACCATGACTCGAAACGGCTGGACCGACAAATCCATAAAGGTCGGGGAGCAAATTACAGTCATTGTGCTGCCGGTCAAGAATGGCAACCCTGCCGGGCGCATCCTCGAAGTTGTGCTTCCTAGTGGAGAGAAACTGCCTGGCCGCGTAAACCCGGCCACCCAGGTCAAGCCGGATGAATCTGCGAATCCGTGAGGAGCCGCACACGAACGCTAAACCGTGGAAGGGGTTCGCACCATGCTAAAGCATCGGGAGCGTGTTGTACTTGTTTATCCTGAGCTTCGAAGGGCAGCCCGCCGAAACTTTGTCGCCTTGGGAGTTGTATTGGCAGCGTTGATATTTTTGCCCTTCGTGCGTTCTCAGACAGATAAGCCGAGGTCGCCAGCCCCTACTGCCCCGGGTCTGGACGGTTGGGGACGTCCCATAACCCCACTGGCGAAAGATCGGAAGGCAGCCCCCGCTCCACCGCATGACATTTCAGGAACTTGGGAGCAACCGGATGGGAGCGGAAACCAGATACTCGGCGCGAAGGCGGTGCCGGAAGACGGCAAGCCGGAACACCGGTTGCCCTACACGCCCCTAGGGATGGAAGCGTTGAAGCGCACGAAGCCAGGCAATGGAACCAGAAGCGCTCTCCCTGCGGAGGCAAATGATCCCGTATACTCCTGTGATCCCCAGGGATTTCCTCGCGTTGACCTTCATGAATTAAGAACCACTCAGATCCTTCAGACGCCCCAAAACGTGACCATCCTGTACCAATACAACAGGGTCTGGCGAGTCATCTGGACCGATGGCCGGGAACTCCCCAAGGATCCCGAACCGCGGTGGTTCGGCTATTCGGTGGGCAAGTGGGTGGATGATTACACGCTGGTGGTTGAGACCATTGGGACGGATGAAAGAACCTGGCTCGATCGAGCCGGCCGCCCGCATAGCGCCGATCTGCGCGTGGAGGAGCGGTTCCACCGCCTGGATCACGATCACTTGGAACTGACCGTGACGATTGACGATCCGAAGATGTATACCAAACCTTGGGTCGCCCTGGACAAGTTCGTTTTAGAGTTACAACCGTCCAGTTTCGATGTCCGGGAGATGATTTGTTCGCCGTCGGAGTTTGAGCAATACAACTCTTTGATCGGCAACACCGCCAGCGATAAAGAAAGCCACTAGGGTAACAAAAGAATTTCAATAGGGAAGGCCGGGCTCCTTCAAAGGCAAACCTCTCCTCGTCTCAAACAATGTTATCTGCTTTCTTGACGGCACTATACTCTTGGTCCACGTCAAGTTGCATGATTCAGTTCACCCACCCGCCTTCGACGAAACAAATTGGTTCACTCGGAATGATTTCCGGTGTATAAATTTCGTATCCGGGCGGTCAAAACGAAAATCGCAGGTATCGCTCCTGCTCTCGTGCAAGCGTGCAGGATTGAATGCCGCCTCGCAAAAAATGTGGAGAAGCGCAATGATAAAAAAACTCGGGATTATTTCCATTGCGGTCATCGGTCTGTTGGCGGTTTCCGCTCCGCTGTTCGCGCATCACGGCAACGCGGCGTATGATGCGGAGAAAACGACCACAGTGAAGGGAACAGTAACGGACTATGTTTGGTCCAATCCCCACGTTTTCGTGAAACTCGACGGCAAGGACGACAACGGCAACGTGGTGCATTGGATTGTCGAAGGTCAGAATCCAGTTTCCATGACTCAAATCGGCTGGACCAAGAATACATTCAAGGCCGGAGACGTAGTTGAAATTGACGCCATGCCGGCCAAGAATGGCAACCCGATCGCCTTTCTGGGGAGTGCCAGCCCAACTGCCCCGAGAAAGCGCATCGTGATCAACGGCAAACAGTTCCAATAGGAATCTTTTGAGCCACCGCCTTTGCCGCAGCGAGTAGCGGGACCCGCCGATCGCACATGGGACTGTGATTACGACGGCTAGAGAGGCTGCGGAAAAAAGTAGTTCGAGGTCATCCCGAGCCCGCCCGAGGCAGGCGAAGCGAGGGATCTGCTTTTTCGCCAATCCCAAGAAAAAAGCAGATTCCTCGGGCGAACTGCGCCCTCGGAATGACACTTTTGGAATTTTCCCGCTACCTGTTTAGCCGCGGATAGATGCGCAGAGTTGGGATCGAAGCTGTTGGAGGCATCTCGGAAATGTCCAAGCGCTTGGTGGTCTCAGTTGTTGCCCTGCTTGCAGGATTGACGCTTTCTCCCGTTCTGGGCGCGCAAACTGCTCCTTCCAAAACGTCTGGGGCCGAGCCCAAGCCGGACGTTTGGAACACCATCCCGCCGATCAAACCCTGGTACGCCGGGAAGAAGTCTGCCCCGGCGCCGCGCCGTGACATTTCTGGAGTTTGGGATGCGGCAGAGGCAGATGGGGGACGCCAACCCAGTGGCGCGCTGGAACACCCCGCACTGATAAAACCCCGAGGACAGGGCATTGAAGGCGGGCAACCCGACGAGACGGGCATTATGCACCCTTTGCAGTACACACCTGCGGGGCTGGCAGCGCTCAAGGCCAATAAACCCTCCGGACCCGGCGTCAGACAAGTCCCCGCCGCGCTGACCAATGATCCCGTAAGCCAGTGCGACCCGATCGGGTTCCCGGGCATGGAACTGTATGAATTAAGGACCATCGAGCTCGTTCAGAATGCAGACCAGGTGATTTTCTTAAATCAATTTTACGGAAACTTCCGCATCATCTGGACCGATGGCCGGCAACTTCCCGAGGACCCAGAGCTGCGTTGGAACGGGTACTCTGTCGGAAAATGGGTGGACGACTATACCTTCGTGGTCGAGACGACCGGGCTGAATCCGAGGAGCTGGCTCGATCACGCGGGCCGTCCGCATAGCGATGAATTGCGCGTCGAGGAACGCTTTCACCGCGTGGACCATGACAACATGGAACTCACGGTCACGATTATCGATCCGAAAATGTATACCGAGCCCTGGGTTGGCCTCAACAAATTCCCTCTGCACTTGCAACCGCCCGGCTTCGACATGGAGGAGTTCCTCTGCTCGCCAATCGATATCGAGGAATACAACAAGCAGGTTGGGACCGCAGTCCTGCCTGCGTCCGATAAGAAGTAGCTCACTCGAGTCCCCATTTGCATTTTCAGGCGCTGGTGCGCGCTTTCGCTGAAAACAATTTCGTTCTCTACGAACAATTTCAGGTGTATAAATCGTGCATCCGGGCAGTCAAAACGGAAATCGCTGGATTCGCTCCTACCCTTGAAAAGCGGCACCGGTTTGAAAGCTTTCGCGTGAAGAAATACGGAGAAGCGCCATGTTCAATAAGCTCGGGATTGTTTCCCTCCTGATTGTGGGCCTGCTGGCCATTTCCGTTCCGCTTTTCGCGCACCACGGATACGCGGCTTACGACACGGACAGAAAAGTTACTCTCAAGGGAACCGTTACTCGTTGGATATGGTCCAATCCCCACTGCCTGCTTCAGCTCGATGTAACCGATGACAGCGGCCACGTGGTGCACTGGGTCACAGAGACTGAAAATCCGACCGCCATGAGCCACGTGGGCTGGACCGACAAGTCCTTAAAGGTCGGGGATCAGATTACCGTCATTGCGATTCCCGTCAAGAGTGGCAACCCCGTCGGGCGCATCGTCGACGTCGTGCTCGCCAATGGCCAAAAGCTGCCGGGCCGCGTAAACCCGGCCAGCGAAGTCAAGCCGGATGATGCTCCCAAACCGTGAGGAGCCGCGAAGTCTCGCTAAACCATGGAGAGGGTACCCACAATGCTGAAGCGTTTGGTTGTCCCGGGGGTTGTGCTGGCAGCGTTGATCTTCCCGCCTCCCGACCGTTCTCAGACGGACAAGCCAAGGTCGTCGGCCCCTACCGAACCGGGCCTGGACGGTTGGGGACGCCCCATAACCGCGCTTCCGAAAGATCACAAATCAGCCCCGGCCCCGCGGCACGACATTTCGGGAATTTGGGACTCTCCCGAAATGGGCGGAATCCAGCCACTCGGCGCCAAGCAAGTACCGGATGACGGAAAGCCGGAGCATCGCCCCCCTTACACTCCTTTGGGGCTGGAAACGTTGAAGAGCACCAAACCGAGCAATGGGACTAGAAGCGTTCTCCCGGGGGACACGAATGATCCCGTTTTCAAGTACGGCGATCCCCAGGGATTTCCTCGCGAAGACCTTTATGAATTAAGAGCGACTCAAATTCTTCAGACGCCCCAGAGCGTGGTCATCCTCTACCAATTCGGGAAAGTCTGGCGGGTCATCTGGACCGACGGCCGGGAACTCCCCAAAGATCCTGAACCGAGGTGGTTCGGATATTCGGTGGGCAAGTGGGTGGATGACAACACGCTGGTCGTCGAGACTTCCGGGACGGATGAAAGAACCTGGATCGATCGCGCGGGACGTCCGCACAGCTCCGATCTGCGCGTGGAGGAGCGCTTCCACCGCGCGGATCGCGATCATCTGGAGCTGTCCGTGAAGATTGATGATCCGAAGATGTATACCAAGCCCTGGGTAGCCCTCGACCGATTCGTTTTCGAGCTGCAGCCGGCCAGTTTCGATGTACGGGAGATGATTTGGTCGCCGTCGGAGTACGAGCGATATAATCAATTGATTGGTAATTCCGCTAGCGACAAATAGTACCAACAGTGGAATCCAAGAATCGGTAAAATTCTCCACGTCGCATCCGAAAAGAAGTTACTAACGCCAATCCCCCATTCCACTTAGAGGTCATGGAGAGATCTCACGCTGGAAAGACCCTCGCCCCGCGTTTAACGCTCGGAACCAGGTGTGTGACATTCGGGTCTGTAAAGAATGAATGACACACTGTCACCATATTGTGACTCAATTGTCACCAATCGTGCCACCTGCAACTGTCTCTGAATGAGTGAAAGTCCGGTTATCTGACGGCTGGCAAAGTGGTTCTGTTAGGTCTTTTGTCGGGTGGCAAACCGGGAGTTCTATGTTTCACTAACGCAGGTTTCTATCGCTCACCCGCCCTGCAAGGTAAAGAATGGAATTCCCGATCAGTAGGTGACCGACCAGCACACCACGGTCATGGTCAGGACCAGCAACAGCAGCCCCAAACTGACCATGCTGAGCCCCTTGCCGTGGCCCAGCAGGTAATCGCGCGATTCCGCGTTGACGCACAGGAGCACAACGACGACCAGCACCACCCCCCACGCCAGTAGCGGGGGCACGCCCGGATACTTTCCAATCATCTCCAGGAATTGTCCTGGAGGCTGCCCTGCAGGGACCCACCAGGGCAACATCGGCGCCAGCCCGGCGGCCAGCGAAAATGTGAGCAGCTTCCTCGTGAACCATCCCTTGACCTTTGGCTTGGCCTCATTCCAGACGAAGTAGTCCCACGCGAGCAATGCAACCGCGATCGGCACCCAGCCGTATAGGGCCGCCTTGTGGTCGAACCACAGCCACGCCCGAAACACGAAGCGCGAGTGCCCCCCTTCGGCAAGCCGTGGGAGCAAGAGCAGTCCCACTAACGCATTGCAAAGCACCGCGACCAGCAGCGTCGCCAGGCTCATCAGCTGAAACCAGTGCCGCGTAGCCGCCACGTGGCAGCGCGCGCATACAGATTGTTTGGGCAGAAATGTCAGGCCGCAGCGGTCGCAAAACACGGTTTTCCTCCCACGGTGCTGGTGTGGGCCTACTTTAATCCAGCGTCAGACTACCCCCAACTCGTCCCATAAAACTACTGGTCTGATGTTCAGTGAAATGAGAACCAATCCCGCCCGTCCCTCCGGCCAGTTCCGGTTTCTCGCAACCGGAACTGGGCCGAGGTGCAAACCCCATGAGGTTGGCTGGGATTGACAACGGCCGCCGCGCATCGCGCACTTTGTGTCGGGTACGGGTTTTCCTCCTGCTCTGTCTTGCCGCGGCAGGCTGACCAGTTCGAAACTGAGACTTCCCCAGCCACAATACGATCCTTCATTATTTGACATCGCACCCGTAACCAATACGAATCGGAGACGCGACAACCATCGGGGAATTCCCGCGCATCTAAGCTAGTGTGGAGTTGTAATTTGACGGATACCGCAGTCGGGGCGGGGCACGTAGATGATTTTGGGGCTGGTGGTGGCGATCCTGGGGGTTGTGGGTGTGGCGCTGCTGCTTCGTCCGTGGCCTTTTTTTCTCCCTCCTGAAGAATCTGACTCCTATCATGACCGCAACGTGGCGGTGGAATTCGTCAAGTGGGTCGAGCGGCAGGCGTGCGCGCGCGGATTGAGTGTGCGCGGGGTGGCGCGGCCCGTGCCGCTTGAATGCAAGAAGTGCGGAAAGTCCTCCAACTACTTCGTCTATCCCGATGAAGTCTGCGAACGCTGCTGGCGCGCTACCCTCAAACCGATTTCCACTCCCGCCAAGGAACACCGGCCGTAACCTGAATTTCTCCTACGTTTATGTAGCGCCCGTCCCGCGTGCGGGACGGGCATCTGCTTGATTCAAAAATGCCAACCTGAAGGTTGGCGCTACATGAGCGCGGCTACGCAGTACAATGATCCGCGGTGGAGGTCACATTTCAATGGAAGTTTTTCTGACTGGCGCTACTGGATATATCGGAAGTGCTGTTGCGGAGGCGTTGCAGAAAGCGGGCCACAAAGTAACCGGCCTGGCGCGCACACCTGAAAAGGCGAAGCAGCTTGAGGCGCGCGGAATCCGCGCCTGCATCGGCGATCTGCTGAAGCCGGAGACGCTTGCCGCGCCGGCGCGCGCCGCCGAAGGCGTAATCCACACGGCCAATACCAACGATGCCAACTCCGCGCAGGCGGACGCGGGCGTGGTGCGCGCGATACTCAAAGCCCTCGAAGGCACGGGGAAACCGTTCGTCTACACCAGCGGCGTGTGGGTGCTGGGCTCGACCGGAGACAAAGTTGCCGACGAGAACACGCCGCTCAATCCCACACCGCTCGTCGCGCAACGTCCGGCCATGGAACAGGAAGTCCTGGGCTACAAAAGCCGCGGCGTGCGCGCCATCGTGATCCGCCCCGCGCTTGTCTACGGCCGGGGAGGAAGCATTCCAAAAATGATCGCGCAGTCGGCGCGTGATAATGACGCGGCGCGCTACGTCGGAGACGGCCAGAACCGCTGGCCATTCGTGGAGGTCGGCGACCTGGCGCAGCTTTACGTCCTGGCCCTCGAGAAGGCCGCGCCGGGATCGCTCTATCACGCCGCGCATGGGCCCTCCTTCCGGGTTCATGAGGTGGCCGAGGCCGCCAGCATCGGAGCGGGCGCGCAAGGAAAGACGCAAGCGGTGCCGCTCGCGGAGGCGCGAAAAACTATGGGAGCATTTGCGGACGCGCTGGTCCTCGACCAGCAGGTCGGCGGCGAGAAGGCGGTGAAGGAACTGGGTTGGTCACCGCGCGCGGCGTCGATTCTGGAGGATCTGAAAACCGGCTCGTACGCGCGTTGAGCGGAGCCCGGGCCGCAGGGCAACCTGGATTTCCGCTCATCTTCCGTTCGATCCGGATGGCGCGCCTGGCCGGCCGATTTGCCAGGCCGGAAACTCCGGAAGATTCCATCCAGCCACCAGCAAAAGAACGCTTCCGAAAACAAGGAGCAAGTAAACCGCTCGCTGTTTGCTGTTCATATTTTTATCCTTAATGCCGCGCAGGACCCGGGGCCGGGGATGTGGAGAACTGCTTGACGGCGAAACGATGCATGCGCCCGTTTGACCTGATCATTCCATCGTCATAAACCTGCCGGGACGTTGGACAAAAGCCGTGGCAGCGGAAACTTTTTTGCTTGTCTCGATGCGGCTCCGGCTTTTTCGTTTCAACGTCCAAACACGGACAAACCCAGGGGTTTCTCCGGGGCGGTATCCAAGGAAGGCTGAGTCTGAGATTCGCGCGCGCTGGCCAGGCGTTCGAGCGCATCCGCAATACGCCGGAGATGAAAGGCCATCACTTCGGTTTCATCGGATCTTTTGATTGTGACGAAAAACCTGCGGCTTAACAGAGTCGCAACCCATAACACCAGAAGAGCGGCCACCACGCCTGCAGCGGCAATCACCCAACCCATTTGAAAAGAAACGACGGAATGAAGAAACGACATTGCGAATTCCTTCCCGGGCGGGCTAAACCGAAATTACCACTGATTACGGCTCTTGCGCAACAGGGGAGAAGGGACGTCGCGGTCAGGAATATTGCGCTGACTTGAGGCACGGTCGCAACGCGCCGAGATTGTCCCGATTTTAGAGTTAAGTGCGCAGTCGTGGGAATTCGATTGTCTTTATGCCAGTTTAGACATAGAAAGGGAAAACGCAACATGGCTAAGACAATCAAAATAGTGCAAGGCAGCGGAAATGTGTTCGCGGATATCGGTCTGCCAAATCCGGAGGAACGCCTTGCAAAGGCAGATCTCGCGATTCGCATCGCCTCGGCCATCCGCGCACGCCGGCTAACGCAGGCTCGCGCAGCCCGCATCTTGAAGATCGATCAGCCGAAGGTCTCGCGTCTCTTGCGCGGGCGGCTTTCCGGCTTCTCCACGGAACGCCTCATGCACTTTTTGACTCTGCTCGGTCGCGATATTGAAATCGTTGTCAAGGCCGCCCCGCGCTCACGCCGTCAAGGCCGCCTGCGCGTCGTGGCCACGGGGTAAGCGATAAAGACTCAACTCGCCAGCGCCGCGGTGAGGCGGCTCATGTCGGGCGCGTTTTCAAGGGACTTCACGAGTTCGATGACCGACGCGGCCTTTTGCGCGGGCCATTTGGCGAATTCGGCGTTGCCTCGAAACTTATCGGCCACTTCTTCATAGGTCATGGGATTTTCGGGACTTCCTTTGGCGGGTTCGGTGCGGCCTGAAATCACCCGGCCGTCTTTCATGTAAATTTTGAGGAAGCTTTGCTCGACCAGCATGGCTTGCAGCGAAGCCCCTTGAAGCTCCAGCTTGTTGTATTCAGGGTCCACGTAATAGCGCACGCGGCGGATCATGTCTTGCACGTCGGGGCGCTGCACCACGGCGTCGGTGAAGGAGGCCAGCGTGGCCTTGCGCTCGATCAGCAGGATGCTCATGGCATATTCCATGCTGAATTTTCCCTGCAGGCCGGTCGTGGGGTGGTGCTGAAAGAGCGTGTTGTAATTGCTCTTGTTCCCTGCAACCTCCACCTTTTCGACGTCCGCGGCTTTTATGTCGTTCTTCTGAATGAGGCGCAGCATTTCGTCCATCACCTGCTGCTGGATCGTGCCGCACGGAAACCGCTTAATTAAATCGCCAGGCGAAGCGAACATCCACGGCTTGCCCAGGCGATCGACAATTACTTTCGGATCGAATCCCCCGCCCACCTGGAAAAATCCGAGCGGCGCTTCCAGGATATCCGGCGCGGCCGTCCAGCCGATGGCCGCCAGGTCCGCGGCGACGCTGCCGCTTTCACCGGCGTGCCCGGCGTGAAACGGCTTGGTCATGGAACCAAAATTATCGCGCAGGCCGCTGGCCTCGGACCCGGCGATGGCCAGCGCGATGGCGGTCTGCTCCGCATTCAGGCCGCGCAGTTTCGCGCAGGCCGCGGCGCTGCCGAAGGTTCCGATCGTGCCCGTGGTGTGAAAGCCGTCCTGCTGGTGGCGGGGAGAAACCGCGTCGCCGATCTTGTTGGCGACTTCGACGCCTACATGGAAGGCGAGCATCAAGTCTTTGCCGCTGAGGCGATTTAATTCACAGAGCGCGAAGGACGGCGGAAGAGTTGGCGCGGCTACATGCAGCGCCGAGCCGGTGTCGTCGTAATCGTCGGCATGGATGGAGATGCCGTTGGCCAGCGCCGCGAAGCGCGGATGGACTTTCATTTTTGTTCCGATGACGCTGGAGCTTCCCCCACAAGGGCCGAGCGACTCGATGTATTGCCGGATGCGCGGGCCGGCGGTGGAAGCGGATCCCGCGAGCGCCAGGCCGAATGCGTCCAAAATTGTTTTCTTGCCGAGGGCCATCACGTTTTCCGGAATGTTCTCGTACTTCGTATTCACGATAAATTCGGAGACGTATTTGGTCAGCCCCGGCGCCTTGGGCAATTCTTCCGCGGGAATTGCCAACGCTTCCGTTGGTCCGCCGCGCAGCGCCAATCCTGCGAGAGCGAGCGATGTCTTGCAGAAATCACGTCGAATCATGGGGGATCTCCAGTAGATCGGGCTTCAGCCTGTTGGGTTTCAATTTTCACCGGCGGCCAATTGCAACAGTCCGCCGCGGCGGAATGTTCTGCTACCAGCACGTATCACAACTCCTGCGACACATGCCGCAATCCTATCATTTACGATTCTGAATCTCGTGCGTTACTATTTTCTCGCATGGAAGAGGGATCGTGATGCCGCTCGAGGTGAGCCCATCGTTTTTTTCTTATCGAAAGGAGAATCGTAATATGCGATTCATAAAATTAATCCTGACGCTGGCAATCTTAACCGCGGTTCCCGCGTTTGCGCGGGCGTCCCAGATGTCTTACCCCGAGGGTCAGCTCGACCAATTGGTTTCGCGCATCGCTCTTTACCCGGACCCGCTCGTGGCGCAGATTCTGGCGGGCGCAACGTATCCCGACCAGATTCGCGATGCGGAGCGCTGGTCCGATGAACATCATTACCTCCATGGACAAGCTCTGGCCGACGCCATCCAGGGGGATCAACTCCCGTGGGATCCCAGCGTGCAGGCGCTCTTGCCGTTTCCATCCGTGCTGGAAATGATGGCCTCGGATATGAATTGGACCACCGACCTCGGAAACGCGTTCCTGTCGCAGCAGCAGGATGTGATGGACGCAGTCCAAAGAGAGCGGCGGAAGGCTCGCGACTACGGATATCTTCGGAGCAACGGCCAGATTGTCGTCGGCGGCGGGCCGTACATCACGATCATGCCTGTAAATCCCGGCTTCGTTGTGGTCCCGTATTACGACCCGCGAATCGTTTTCTTTCCACCGCGGCCCGGATTCGTCGTGGGGGGCGGAATTCGTTTCGGCTTTGGCGTGACCATCGGAGGATTCTTCAGGCCGTGGGGCTGGGGACCGGACTACGACCGCTTTGACTGGGGCAGGCACGACATCTTCATCAACAATGCCCGTTGGGGACGCACCTGGGGCAACCGCGGCGAATACGTTCATCCTTACGAAGGCGTCCGGCGATTTGGCCCGGCCGAGCGCGCCCCGGAGCGGCACGAGGTGCACGAGCGCTCCGAGCGCGAACGCGGCGATGCGCGGGAAGGACGCCCGGAGCACGAGGAACATCGCGGCGGCGGGGACCATGGGCATGATCGTGGCGATGATCACGGCCATCGGTAAAGGTTGAGCGGGAGATGGAATTTCAGAACGTCAGCTGCTAAACAGGCCGCGGAAATAATGTCTTGTTTTGTCATTCTGAGCGAAGCGAA
>Ga0210409_10003816_pt1 | contig 16584 bp, 19 predicted proteins | sample IncBWH17MmetaG_FD_161649 | JGI IMG/M metagenome (GOLD analysis project Ga0210409, IMG submission 161649) | Forest soil microbial communities from Barre Woods Harvard Forest LTER site, Petersham, Massachusetts, United States - Inc-BW-H-17-M | ecosystem: Environmental > Terrestrial > Soil >...
CTCTACCGAGACGATCCCACCATATTTGCATGGGAGCTTGCCAACGAGCCCCGATGCACGAACGGTGGCGTGTTCGATAACCGGCCCGGGTGCACGCCCCAAATGATCGTTCGATGGTCTCGTCTGATGTCGTCTTTCATCAAATCGCTCGATCCCAACCATTTGGTGTCGGTCGGCGACGAAGGATTTTTCGTAGGCGGGCATGGTTTCGGTCGCGATGGGGCGCAGGGTGTCGACCACGCCGGCTTGTTGGCCCTCGAGCAAGTCGACTTCGGCACGTTTCACCTGTACCCCGACAATTGGGCGCAATCGCCTCGGTGGGGGGATGCCTGGATCGCAGATCACATCGAGGCTGCGCGGGAGGCAGGAAAGCCGACGGTGCTCGAGGAGTACGGCCTCGTCGCGCGGCGCAACCGCGCCGGGGCGATCGTCGACGACGCGCGGCGCGGCAAGATCTATCCGCGCTGGCACGAGCTCATCGAGAAGGGAGGCGGGAACGGGGGGCTCTTCTGGATGCTCGCCGGCTACGACGATGAGTATGGCAGGTACCCGGACTACGATCGATTCGCGCTCTATTCCGATGATTCCGAGGCGATGCTCATCAGGAACTTCGCGGCCGAAATGACGGCCAATAGCCGCGCATGCCGGTTGTTTCGACAGTTTTCAGCTCCGGATAGCGCACCGAAGAGCGCATTCGTGACAGTAGCCAGGCCGCCGGGTTGGAGTCAGCCTGCGCCAACCGCTGGATCGTGACGAAGGACAGTCCCGATGGGCTCCAAGCCGACCATCCGAGACGTCGCAAAAAAGGCAGGCGTGTCCATCGCGACCGTTTCTTATGTCCTGAATGAGAATCCGAACGAAGCGATCAGTGAACAAGCGAAAAAGCGCGTCATGAGTGCGGTTCGTGCATTGAACTATCATCGGGCCGCGGCGGCGGTGAATCTGGCCACCCAGCGCACGCGCAATCTCGGAATCATTCTCTACCCCACGCACAGCGACGTGACGAACCCGTTCTATTCGTTCGTGATTCAAGGGATCATCCGCGAGGCGATGGAGCGCGATTACAATTTGCTATTTTCGTACGTCGAGCCGTCGTATCGAGACAGTCAAGACTTGCCAAAGGTCATACGGGAGGCGAACGTTGCAGGCGTCATCTTCGTGGGCCATCTCAATCCCCGCATGTTGTACGACATTCGAGACGCAGGCGTGGCAGTCGTCGCGATTGACCATCACCCGCGAATACGCGACGTCGCGTCGATCCAAATCGACAACCGCGCAGGTGGGCGCCTCGCGGCGGAGCATTTGGTCGGCCTTGGACACGAAGACTTTGCCTTCGTGGGCTATGTTGCGGACAACGCGAGCATCGTGCAGCGCGCTCAGGCCTTCCTTCGAGCGCTGGATCGACTTGGCGTCGATCGAACGCGACAACGAGAGCTGGTCGCATGCAAGGCCATCACGTTCAACGAAGGCTACGAGCGTTCCCGCGAGCTGTTCCAGCGGAGCCTGCCGATCACCGCGATCTTCTGCGCGAACGACGAAATCGCCGCGGGAGCGTTGCGCGCGGTGCGAGAGCTCGGCAACTCCGTGCCCGGTGACGTAAGCGTTGTCGGTTTCGACGACGTGATCGTCGCGAGTTATACGGACCCCCCCCTCACGACCATCCGCGTGAGTAAAGACGAGCTGGGCAGGCGCGCCACTTCGCGGCTGCTCGATTTGGTGGAGCGCAGGCGCTCCGACACTCGGGAGGACGTGATCCCCGTAGAACTGGTCGTGCGGAGCTCGACGGCGGCGCCGGCCAAGAGGAACGAGAGCCCCCACAAGAAGCAAGGGAGGCGCTTTCGATCGCATGCTGCGAGATAGGAAGGCCATTGTCGCCCGCTACGCCGGAAACCCAATTTTAACCGGGGCCGATTTTCCAGGCGATATCGTCTCGGTCTTCAATTCGAGCGTGGTCAAACAGGGGCGCGACCGATACACGATGGTCTGCCGCGTCGAGGATACGGCTCTAGGACGCTACCTTTGGGTCGCCGATAGCGACGACGGCATCCGTTTCAGGCCGCGGGCGCGTCCGCTGGCCATGCCCCGTGGGAATGCGATCTTCGACGAGTATTGCGGCGAAACGAAGTCGTATTGGGATCCGCGCGTGACCGAAATCGAAGGCCAGTACTACATTACTCACGCAGCGCATACAGAGCACGAATGCCAGCTTGGGCTCTTCAAAATCGATCGCGGTTTCGATCGACTCGAGTGGCTCGACCTCATCTTGCCCCCCGACAACCGCAACGGGGTGCTCTTTCCGGAACGCATCGGAGGTCGCTATTGGCTCCTGCACCGCCCGAACGTCCCCTCACACTTCGACATGTGGATCGCTTCGTCGCCCGATCTCTTGCACTGGGGTAGCCATCGTCGCCTGGTCGCCAAGCACGATCTGCGGTGGGCCGACGCCAAGGTCGGCCCCGGCGCCGTTCCCATCCGAACGCCCGAGGGCTGGCTCTGCATCATTCACGGTGTGCGTGTCCAATGCACGGACTTCGTCTACAGCTTGGGCGTCGTGCTCCTCGACCTCGAGAATCCGACGCGCGTCATCGGATTGAGCAAGCGGGCGATCCTCGATCCCAAGGAGCCCTACGAGCTCATGGGCCAGGCGCTATCCGTCGTGTTCACCACCGGTGCAGTCGCCGAGCCCGACGGCACGGTCAAGATCTACTACGGAGCTGCCGATACTGTGCAGTGCCTGGCGACGGCGAAGCTGCAAGACCTCATCGATTCGTGCAAATACGAAGGCGTATTCTAAACGAGAACGGCCCGGCTGGATTCGTTTTCGAGATCACAGGGAGACGGAGAGACAGAGAGATATGGTACGGAAAAGCAACCGCAAAAATCCTCTCTGTCTCTCTGTCTCCCTGTGATCTCGAAAACAAGAACAAATCGTCGACTCAGGTGATTAGTCGGGGCCGGGCGCTCCGGCCGCGATCCAGGCGGTCAGTTTGGCGATGCTATCGGAGTCGAGCTGAAACGTGGTCATGGGCATCCGAAGGCCGAAGCGGCCTCCCGCGTCGCCCGGGGGCAGGCCGCATGCTGGGTTTTGCACCCAACCCGGTTGCGGAGTGAAGTCGATCGCGTGCGTTTGCGGATCCTGGGATGCCTCGAGCTTGGTGACGATCCAGCTGTTTGCGACGTCCCCGGGTTTGACGCGCATCATCATGTCGTATTCGCACGCCGGCACGTTGACCAGGGGGCCACGAATGCTCGCGTCCTGGCCGTACCACAAGCCGGCACCACCGCGAACCTCGCCGCCGTGGCAACGCACGAATGCACACTGCGTCCGAATGACGGACTCCGCGGCGAGGTACTCGGGGGCGACGTTCGCCCCGTGGATTGCCCCCTCCCCGGGTCCATCCAAGCCCGCATCCCGGGCACCCGCGCCAGACAAGGACAACGCATCAAAGCTAGGCGCAGCCGCCTCGCCGCTCGAGCATGCGAGAGGGATACATCCCCAGGCCAAGGCCCACGGCGTGACGCGACGCGCATCGCCGGCGGGCGGCCTCATCCAGGCATTCCGCGTTTCATCCGAATCAGGTCGAAAAACTGCTTTCGGGTCGTGATGGGGGGGCGGTTCACCGCCCAGCGGTAGGGCCCGAACTCGCCGTCGAGCTGTCGCTTCAATTGCGTGACCTGGCTCGCTTGGATCGCGCACCGCATCGCGTTCGCGTCGACCCCGTAGAGTTTGGCGGCATTCAACCCGAGAATCTTCCGCTTGATGTCGTCGGTGAGAGCGGGATAGCCGTACTGCTGCTGGAATTGCGTGGAGATCTGGAAACGCAAGAAGGCATCGATTTGCGGCTGCGGCGCGCCGTACCAGACCGAATCGGTGCCCCACACGACGTTGTTCTCCCCGCAATAGAGGAGCAGCTTGCCGAGCACGTGCGCCGACTGCGTCGTGTCGTTCATGATGTCGTACCACGTCGTGCCGAGCTCCGCGTACACGTTCTGGCCGGGCCCGATACCGTTGTCCATCATCGCCGTGATGAGGGAGTTGACCCCGGTCGTATCTCCCATCACGTACGGCCCTTCGGCTGCCGTGGTCCCGTTTTGGTACGCGGAGTGGTACACAATGAAATTGGCCTGCGGGAACATCGCTGCGACGACCCCGATGTCGCGCGGGCCGGTATGGCTCGTGTCGAACCCCGGCAGCGGCACCCCTTTGTGCGCGCAGAAGAGATTCACGCCGATCGAGAGGCCCTTCTGAATCATCGGAATGCCGGTGGCTGTGTCGTCCAGCCAGTAGCCCGTTCCGTTGGGACCCCAGGGTGTGTATACCTTCCAGGCGCCGACCCCGTACATATCGTGGATGCGCTGCATTCCGTCCAACTGCGCTTGCTGATTGTAGTTCGGCAACACCATGCAGTGGTTCACGAGGCGTTGGGAGCTCGCCATCATGTTGATGATGTCGCGCGATTGCGCGATTTCATCATTCGTTATGGGAAGCTGATCGTCGGTGGCCGCAAGCGCCGAAAGCACCGCAACGGTCGTGTCGCTGTTGAGGAATATCTCTCGGATGTACTGGCTGCGCTCGAAGCAGGCCTGGACGGGAGTAAGACCGCAGGTCGCATTGGGCAGAACCTGGATGTAACTGCTGTACACGCCGATGTTGGTTCGATCGGAAAAATGGTGTGTCTGGATGTCGAAGATGAATTCCTTGGTCGGGTCGAGACCCACTTGGCACTGTTCGGCAGCGTCGAGCGCGTCTGCACCGGTGTCGTAATAGCCGCCGGCGTCCCCGTTCTGCCCAGTGACCGATCCGCTTCCTCCTCCTGAATCGAGGCCGCCGCCACTGCCACCTCCGCTTCCGCCGTCGCTGCCTCCGTCGCTGCCTGCGTGGCCGCCACTCCCGCTACCTCCGCTGCTACCGCCGCTTCCGCTGCCCCCTCCGCTCGAACCCATTCCTCCGAAGCCACCTCCACTCGAGCCGCTTGCGCCGCCGCCGCTGGAGCCGCCGCTTCCCGAATCGGCGCCTCCCTGGTTTTTCGCCGTGCCACATCCAAAGAAGTTGAACACCGCCAGGGTCGTTGCCATCCCCGCCGAACTCGCCAGAAACTGGCGTCGATCCACGCCAAGGCGTCGAGCTCCCTCCTCGGCCCGCTCGAGGATCATCCGTCGCATCGCGCGCTCGCGCGGTGTTTGCTCGTGGAAGTACTCGCCGTTGCTCCGATTGCCGAGCCAAATCGGCGGTTGTAGGGGAAGCTCGATATCCGTTTTTCGCCGCAAGCGCAGCCAAGGGTAAGTCTTCATCGCCGCTCCTTGGAGCCACGATGGCGCACGCAGTTTGGGCTGACAAGGTGAGACGCCGAGAATGACGCCGCGAGCAAGGTGAGCTCTGCGCGAGCATCGTCGGAAAATTTCGCCTCTAGCACCTCTGCGCGAGCGGCCGGTATCCGCGCCCGCGGAAGCGATATCCGTCCCGGTCGGATTCCTGACCCGGGCTAACATCGCGCCGATGAGCCCCGAGGAGCTGCAAGTACGCCACGCCTACGCCGAGGTGAACGGCATCCGCATGCACTACGTGGAGAAGGGCGACAACGCCGACCGGCCCTTGGCGCTGCTCCTCCACGGCTTTCCCGAGATGTGGTGGTCGTGGCGTTACCAGATCCCAGCTCTGGCTGACGCGGGCTATCGGGTCGTCGTTCCGGATTTGCGCGGCTACAACGAAACCGACGCGAAGGGGCCCTACGACATCGATACGCTGCGCGATGACGTCGTCGCGCTCCTGGACCACCTTCGTGCGCCGAGCGCGATCATCGTGGCACACGACTGGGGCGGTGTTCTGGCATGGCACCTGGCGAGCACTCGGCAAGCGCGCTGCAGCAAGCTGGTCATCATGAACGCCCCTCACCCACGCGTCTTCCAACGGGCGCTGTGGCGAAGCGCGAAGCAACTGCGGCGAAGCTGGTACGTCTTCTTCTTCCAGCTCCCCGTCCTTCCCGAACGAGCGCTGACTGCGCAGGGAGGCGAGGGCGTGGTTCGCGTCTTGCGCGGCATGGCGGTGGACAAGACCCACTTCGGTCGAGCGGAGCTCGAGCCTTTTGTCCAAGCGGTCCGAAAGCCGGGGCGGGCGACCGGTATGATCAACTGGTATCGGGCCGCCGTGCGGGCGGGCTTTCGCCCGGGGCGCGCCGTGGGAAGCGGAGAAGATCGCGGCAGTTACGGGCGAGTCACGGTGCCGACCCTGATTCTCTGGGCGATGAAGGACACGGCGCTCGGTTACGACGATATCGTTCCGGGGACCGAGCGATACGCGTCCCGCCTCGAGATCCAAAAAATCGAGGGCTGCGGGCACTTCGTTCAGCAGGAGCAGCCCCAGGACGTGAACCGCCGCCTGCTCGAGTTCCTAGAGCGTCAGGGGTAGCCTATACTTGGGCTATGCGACCCGAGCTGCCTCGGTCGATCCAGGTTCGCGATTTGAGCTTCGATTTCGATGGCGGTCCAGGAGGACTCTGGAATCCAGCGCAACCGGAGTTGAGCCACACGCTCAACGCCTTTCAGCTCGCGCTCCCGTATCTGGAACCGTACTTTATCGACGCCATCAAAGAGGCCGCCGCGCTTTTGGGTGAATCCCCCCTTCGTGAAGTGGCCCACGCGTTCTGCGCCCAGGAGGCGAACCATTCGCGCCAGCACAAGCGATACAATCGCAGCCTCAAGGCCCGCTATCCACGCGTCGAACAATACGAGAAAGACATTCAGCAGTCACTGATCCGCAGCCGCCGAGAGGACCCGCTCGCATGGCGGCTGGCCTACACGGCGGGATATGAAACGATCACGGCCCAGCTCTCGCGGTGGATGTTCGTCAACTCCGAGGAGTTGTTTCACGGCGCCGACGGGCGGTTCGCCGCCATGATGTTGTGGCACGGCGCCGAGGAAATCGAGCACAGGCACGTGGCCTATGACGTCCTTCGCGCCGTGACGCGAACGTACACGCTGCGCGCCCGCGGGCTCTTTGCTGCCTTACGCAAGACCGAACGCGACATACGCCCTGTGGTGACCTACATGCTCGAAGTCGACGGGCTCGGGTCCGATGGCCGGTCGCGCGCACGACGTCGCAATCTGCGCGTGCGATTGCTGCGCGCCATGTTGCCGGCGGTCGTGCGGTACCTTTCTCCGGGTTACCATCCCTCCCACGACCGCGAGCCGGAGGAAGCGGTCCGCTGGCGCGAAGCCCACTACCGCGGGCGCGACCTTCGCTCCATCGATACGGCGGCCCCAATCCTGGCGTCGTGACCGACCTCGTCTCCGGTAAGTACCGCATCGGCGGCGCGCTTGGGGCGGGCGGCATGGCCTCCGTGTGGCGCGTGCGCGACGAGGCGTCGGGCCGCGATCTCGCCTTGAAGAGGCTGACGGCCAAAGCCGACGCCAAACACATCGCCCTCTTCGAGCGTGAGTATTACACCCTCGCGAGCGTCCGACACCCCAGCATTGTCGCGGCCTACGACTACGCGACCGACGAGAGCGGTCCTTTTTACACAATGGAGCTGCTCGAGGGGAACGATCTCTCCGGGGCGGCTCCCTTGCCTTGGGTGGAGGTTTGTCGGATCCTTCGCGACGTCGCGTCGGGCGTCGCGATGCTGCATGCGCGCAGGCTGATCCACCGAGATCTAAGTGCGCGCAACGTGTGGCGCACGCCAGACTGCCGAATCAAGCTCATCGACTTCGGAACGATGGCCGTCTTCGGCAAGGCATCGGACGTCGCCGGCACGCCCCCGTTCGTCGCGCCCGAGTCGCTCCATGGTCTGGCGCTCGATCAGCGGACCGACCTCTACTCGCTCGGCGCCCTGGGCTATTTCCTCCTTACGGGCATGCACGCGTTCCCGGCCAAGCGGCTCTCGGCCCTCCCGGCCGCATGGCGGCAGCGCCCCCGGCCGGCATCCCACCGCGTCGCCGAACTCAAGCGCGCCGATCTACCACCGATCCCCCCGGCGCTGGATGCGCTCATCGACGCGCTCCTCAGTCAGGACCGCATGGCGCGCCCTACGAGCGCAGCCGAGGTCATCGATCGGCTGACGGTCATCGCGTCTCTCGAGCGAGACAGCTCGCCCCATGTCGCCGAGAGCTATCTGAGCAGCCCGGCGTTCGTGGGCCGGGTCCCCGAGCGCAAGGCGCTGCAGGAGGCGCTTCAGCGTGCTCTTTCGGGCAATGCGGCGTGTGTCAGCGTGGAGTCGGAATCGGGTTTCGGGCGCTCTCGGCTGCTCGCGGAGCTCGCGCTCGATTCGAGGCTCGCCTCCGCCACAGTGCTTCAGGCCGAGCCGGGGGTCCGCCGCGAGACGCATGGGACCGCCCTGGGGCTTGCCCTGCAGCTCCTCGACACGTTGCCGGATGGAGCCCTCCGGGCTGCCAAGCCGTACGCAACCACGTTGGGCCACCTGTCAGCCGCCTTGCGCGCGAGGCTCGGCCTGAGCACGGCGCATCTGGCCCCCATGCCTCACGCGCACGGCGAAGCGCGCATGCGGATCCAGGCAGCCCTTCGCGATTGGTTTCTCGAGATCGCAAGGGACAATGTCCTCGTCATCGTCGCCGACGACCTGCAGGACTTCGACGAGGGGTCGGCTGCATGGCTCGCTGCTCTCGTTCACGAAGCTACGCATCATAAGCTGCTCGTCGTCGCTGCGACGGCGACCGACGACCGCGGAGCCGGGACCTCGATGCCGTCGGTAAAATCGTTGAGGGAGAAGGCGAATAGAATCCAATTGCCACCGCTGTCGCAGCCGGAGACCTTCGAGCTATTTCACTCCATCTTCGGCGAGACGCAGCATCTGGCTCGCCTGGTCGACCTGGTGCACCAGCGAGCGGGTGGCAGCCCAGGCCTGGCCATGGACGTTGCGGAGCACCTCGTGCGACAAGGAGCGGCTGCTTACGTAGAAGGCACGTGGGTGCTGCCGCAGACCATCGATCCTGGCGGCCTTCCCGCGAACCGCGGCGACGCCGATGTCGCCCGCCTCGAGCGCCTTTCTGCCAAAGCGCACTCTCTTGCGCAAGTTCTCGGCATCCGTGAAGGCGTCCTCCAGCTCGACATGTGCAGGGCCGTCTCGGAAATCGACGGAGCCGAGTTGTTCGAGGGACTCGAAGCGCTGGTTCGGGAAGGGGTGCTCGTGGGCTCTCCGGACGGGTACCGCTTCTCGCGCGAGCCGCTCCGAATCAAACTGCGCGACGAGTTGGGCGCCGAACGGCGCCGCGGGGCGCATCGGCGGCTGGGCCGGTTTCTGCTCGACGCGGACGCTGCCTCGCCGCTGCAGCGGCTGGAGGCCGGCGTGCACCTGCTTCAAGGCGGGCAATACGAGGATGGGAGCCTCGTGGTGGCCGCCGCCGGCATGCACTACGGCCTTGTCGACCTGGCCGATTTGGGGCCAGCAATCCCCTCGCTGGAAACCGGTCTCGAGCACTTTCGCAAGGCCGCACGACCCCTCCACGAAGTGATTGCAGTGCTCTCGCCGCTGGCCCTCGCGGGCTATTACGCGGACCGCCGATGCGCGGCGCGCTACGGCGAGCAGGCGGTCGACGCGCTCGAAACGGTCCTCGGGTTGAAGCTTGCGCGGCGTTTGCGCCCGTTCGTCGGGCGGAAGGTGAGCTTGTTCGTGGCGCTGGCCCTCGCTGCCGTTGGATTCGCGGTGCGAAGAAAGAATCCGCGCGTCCCGAGACTCCGCCAAGCGTTCCTGCTCCTGTTCAACTGCGTCGCGTGTCTGACGGGCGTGTGCACCATCTGCATCGATCCCGCGGGCGGCAAACGATTCGCCTCGGTGCTCGAGCCCCTGACCGCGCTCGGCCCGAACCACATCGCGACGTTCATGCACGAGTTTTGCCTGAATCTGGTCGCCACGGTGCAAGACGGTGTCGCGGACGCCAGAGCGCGCTGGCAACGCATGATCGAGCGGCTCGATCGGCCGAACCCCGTGCGCGATTTGACCGAGGGCCTTCACGCGCTCTATCTCGGCGGCGCCCTCTACGCGCGCGGCGTCCTCGAGTGCTTGCGCGACGGATCGGACGCGCTCGACTGCGCCGCGCGGCTCGAAAGCCTCGGCCTGAAGCTCTACGACATGAGCGCAGACCAGGTGCGCATGCTCTACCACGGCAACCGCGGCGACATCGAGGAGCTCGATCGATACCGCCGTCTTGTCGAGGTACACGCCATCCAGCGAGGCACCGCATGGCAGGTCGAGACATGGGCCTTTAGTGGCCTCGGTGCCGTGTACATGCGCACCGAGGACGCGGCGGGGATGAAGTACTGCTTCGAGCAGCTCAAGAGATTGAGCGCGGACGTGCCGTCCCTTCGGCTCACCGCATCGCGTGCCGAGTTTTCGTACCTCGTGCTGCGCGGGACGCCCGCCGATGCGCTCGCCTCCGGGCCGGCGCTCGAAGAGCCGCGCGCGGTCTTGGGATGGGCCCGCGGCGAGGCGGTGCACGCGCGCGCCCACAACGCGGTCGGAGACCACGGACGCGCTCGGGAGATCTGCCTCGGCACACTCGAGCGCTTCGCCCCTGGGGACCTCGACTTCCCCGCGCTGAACCTCTCGGTCGAGATCGAGCTCGCGCGCGCCGAATGGGGGCTGGGCGACTTAGCGCGCGCCAAGGACCGGATCGACGCGCTCGTCGCCCGACACAGCGCCGGCGACAACCCGCTCACGCTCGGCCCCCTGCACGAAGCCGGAGCCGAACTCGCGGTGCTGCGCGCGGATGCCGAGTCCGTTTCGAGGCACCTTGCCGAGGTAGAGCGTCTGTTTCGTCCTACGAACATTCCCGCGCTCGTCGCGCGCTGCGAGCGCCTCGCCCGCAAGGCGCGACCTTCCGGAGGCCCCGGCGCCGGCGATCGCCCGAGAGCGATCGGCTCGCATCCACCTGCCGTGATGACGTTCGTCCACCGCCTCCGTCATGGAGGAGACCTCTCCACCGACGGAGGTGCCGCGTACCTCGTCGAGCAAGTTGCGGATTTCGCCAAACTGCGGGAGGCGTATCTGTTCTCGGCATCCGGAGGCGAGGTCGTGTGCGCCGCTCGCATCGGCGAAGAGCCGCTGGAAGACGTGCTCGTGCCGTGGGTCGCGGAGCGAATCCGCGCGGCCAACGAATATCGCACCGAGGCTACGGTCGCCGAGGAGACATCGATCGAATCCAACCGCCTGGAAGTGAAGGGGAGGCTCTACCGGCTGGCGCTCCTCACGTCGTCCGGGGGGGAGTCCGATGAAATCGTCGGCGCCGTCGTTCTTCCGGATGATGCGGGAATACCGGGATCGGCGCTGACGACGATCGCCGAGCGGCTGCGCAAGATGTCGCGGGTGGTCTAGTTGGGCCAGGTGGACGAGCGCGTCAGGCGAGCGCTTGGCGAAGCGCATCCTCGATGCCGTCGTTGACGAAGTAGAACGTCGTGCCGCCAGGCCGCACCCACGGCTCGCGCACCTGCGAGGTCAGCACGAACATCGGCGTGTGAAACGGCGCTTCCTCGGGCCACATCCGTTCGCCGAGGTCGAACATGCGCTTGCCCATGATGCTGACGCCGGTGCGCCGGAACGTGTGCTCGACGATCTGGTTGTCGGTGCCGGTTTCGCCGCCCTCGCCCCTCAAACGACGCCGAAGGGTGGAACGCGGTGATGCGGATGGTCCGGTGGGACGAGATGAATCGCATCGTGACGCTCACGCGCGGCGAACTCGATCGCGAACTGACGGAGGCGGGATTCGATCCCGCGGGCGAACTCGCCCAAGGCCCGGGGCTGAGAGAGAAAGTGCTCGACGCGCTCACCACGCGCCACAGGGGCTACGCCGAGCCATGACGTTTGCAACGCCATTGTGACGACCGACAACCGCGCGGGACCTTCCGCATCCTCAGCGATCACCTATAGGTATTGCCGATCTGACAGGTCGGTATTACCATCCAATGGAATGGAAGTCATCACACTCAAGGTGCCCTATGAGATCGCGCGCTGGCTCGAGGAGCGGTCGCGTGCGAGCGGTCGTCCGAAATCCGAGATTGTACGCGATGCCGTCGAGCGGCTGCGCGAACAGGAGGGGCAGGGCACGGCGATCGATGCGGCCGGAGACGCCGTGGGTCGCGTAGCAAGCGGGTGCAATGACCTTGGCAGCAACAAGAAGCGGCTGCGCGGCTTTGGCCGATGAAACGAACCCTCCTGGACACCGGGCCGCTGGTGGCGCTCGTCGACAGCAGTGAAGCGCACCACCCGTGGGCTCGCCAGCAGTTCGCGTCCGTATCGCCGCCCCTTTACACGTGCGAGGCAGTCATCGCGGAGTGCGTGTATCTGCTGGCGGGGGCGAGTGTCGATGCAACGGCACCTCTCGATCTCATCTCCCGAGGAGTGCTGCAGATCGACTTCCATCTCGCTGCGGAGCACGCCGCCGTGCGCGACCTACTCGCGCGATATGCTCCCCGCATGGATCTCGCAGACGCTTGCCTGGTCAGAATGAGCGAACTCAACCGCGAATCACAAGTGCTGACCCTGGACGCGGACTTCCGGATCTACCGGCGCAACGGTCGCCACGTTGTGCCGACCATCCTGCCCGATGTTCCCTTACCTCGAGCGAGTGGCCGAAGGCGCGGTCGGACCGCCCGGCGCCGTCGGTCGTAATATGGTTACCGTACGGGGGTGCACTGGCCACGTGCCGTCCGACGCCATCGGATGGGACCTCGATTGCCTCTTGAGGGAATTTGATTTCCTCATGCGCGTCTTCTTCGAACGGCGGGTCGAAGGCTCTCGGGCGGGTCCTGCTCCCCACGAGTCGCGCTTGTGGCGCCCAAGGCCCCCTTCTTTTCACTCTCGATCGCCATCCAGAACTCACGGCTGGGTCTTGTCGTCACGCGACAGCGATTCGCAAGCTCGAGGGCGCGACACGCACGCTACAATCGCGGACTGGAAAGGTCACGGCCGCGCCATGTAGTGAGTCGTCCGCGCAAGGCACGAGCGTGAAGCCATTGACTTGCTCGTCCGGTCAGTCTCGTGCGCAACGAATAAGCGGCGGGCGGCAGCGCGCCGCCCACCGTCACGTACGCGTCAGACCGTCAGCTTCACAAGCCCGCTGATGACGATGGCAAGCTTGCCGCGCAGCGCCGCCTCGACGCCCGCGCAGTAGCCGAGAGCCTCGGCGACGTCGAGACAAGCGCCGGTCTCCCGCGCCGAGCCCAGCGCCGTGCGGTATCGCGCGGTGCGTGTACCTGCCGCCGACCCGCTGCCCTCGGCGAGGTTAAGCGCCACACTGGCCGCAGCGCGTCGCAGCTGCTTGCCGAGGTCTGCGTCGTGTCGTTCGATGGCCACGAGCACCGGCCGAAGCATGCGTAGTGCGTCGATCATGGTCGAATAGATCTGAAGCATGTCCTCGCGTGCCCCGCGCCCCAGCGCGCGAAAGGCACTCGCCGCCGGCCGCCGCGCGGAGCGCGGGTCAACGATTGCGAGCGAGCGAACCGGAGTGGACGAGTGCAGCTTGCTGCACGAGTCCACGGAGGACTACGGAGCGAAGCGAAGTGAATGCGAGGGAGCAACCGCCGCGCTCCTGCGCGGCGGCGCGCAGCGTCGTTGACGTGCGCGAGCACGGCGGCAGAATCGGAAATCCCGAGCGAACGAGCGACCCCCTTTCCCAAGGTGCACGAGATGAAGGAGCGCTCTTCGGGCTGGGTAGGTCCAAGAGGCGGTTAGACCACGTACACCTCGTATACGGATTCGCTCGCTCGGCTTTCTGAGCTTGGCGGCGTGCTCGGACGTGTCAACCCCAAGCCGCTGCTGGCGCAGCGGTGCTTCGCGGTCGCCTTCGGCGCCCGCTCGCAGGGTTGACACGCCCTGCGCGCGCCGCCCTGGGGGGCTCGCCTTCGCAATCAAGGGCGAAGACGAGGAGGACACGATGTTGCGAATCTACACGACGGTAATCGACGTTTTGCGCGCTCTACGTCCTGTCGTCGCTCAGATCGAGATGCACGATCGAGATCTGGCGCGTCAGCTTCGGAGGGCTGGGGCCAGCATGGCGCTCAATCTCTCCGAAGGGAGCGGGTCACGCGGAGGAACGCGGCGAGAGCGCTATCAGAACGCGCTGGGGTCGGCGCGGGAGACGGGCGCGTGTCTCGACGTCGCGGTCGCGCTCGGCTACGTCGAGGCGGTCGACGCGGTCGTTGCTGCGCGACTCGATCACGTCAGGGCGACGCTCTTCAAGGTGCTGAGGTAGACGCAGGCTGCGGGCGCCGTCGACAGCGACGGCGCCTGCGACAGCGTCCGCGTCGGCGACAGCGTCTGCGTCTGCGTCTGCGTCAGCGCCTGCGCCTGCGCCAGCGCCTGCGCCAGCGTCTGCGCCAGCGTCCGGAGCGGCGCCAAGGTCCGCGACAGCTCTTTACGCGTCGCGCTTCGCGCGCACTCCCGCGAGAGCGCCCAATCGCGCCTCGCGCTTCGCGCCTCACTCACACGCCTGCGCCTCGCGCCTGCGCCTCGCGCTTGCGCCTCGCCGCACGTGATAACGGCAGCCCGCCGGTCTTTCCCGAGCGGCGCGGCTTTGTGTAAGCCGCTTACACCCCAGAACCAACGCGCCCCGCGGCGTGTGATGTTTGGGCCTCAGGGGTTTATCGAGCGACGCACGCTTATGGCCCAAGACCTCGAGACAATTGTCGTCGACAAACAGGTACTCAAGGCTCTCGGTGGGCCTGAGGGCCTGTACGCCATTCTAGAAGCGATGGCGAAGTCGATGGCCCTAGGGAAATAGAAGCGCTCGGCAGCCTGATGGTCGCGTCGCTGGTCGTGGCTGCGCGACTCGATCACGTCAGGGCGACGCTCTTCAAGGTGCTGAGGTAGACGCAGGCTGCGGGCGCCGTCGTCAGCGACGGCGCCTGCGTCAGCGTCAGCGTCAGCGACAGCGCCTGCGACAGCGTCCGCGTCCGCGTCCGCGTCGGCGACAGCGCCCGCGCCCGCGCCCGCGCCTGCGCCCGCGCCCGCGCCCGCGCCCACACGCTTGCGCCTCGCGCCTGCGCCTCGCCGCACGCGATAACGGCAGCCCGCCGGTCTTTCCCGGTCACCCCTAGCGCATCCCCCACAGCGGGAACACCATCACGACCGCCAAGTCGAAGAGCGCGTGGGCCAGGATGCTTGGCGCCAATCTTCCGAAAACACGCGCCCATGGCTCCCCATGGCGGCGCGGTCGGCCAGTGAACAGAGAACGGAGGTTTCGCTCTCGCTCCGCACCACCGCGAAGCGTACCCTTTCTGCCTGAGCGTTCGATGCGCAAAATCGCGCGCCGCCTCGTTGCTTCTTTTGCGGTCGTCGCACTGATTTGCGCCTCAGTCCCCGCGCGCTCGCAAGAGGACGAGCCCGAAACCAAAACGGCGCCCCCTCCACCCTGGAAAGCAGGCGACCCTATTCCAAACGGATACCGCGTCGAGACCCGCGCGCGCGAGTGGGCCATTCTCGTAGGCGCGGTGATTTTCGGGATACCTTACCTTCTATCGGCAGGCGTCGCCGCCATCGGCACACGCATCAAGCTTCCCTTCGGTGCCCTATTCGTCCCCGCCATCGGCCCGTTCATCCAAATGGGCATCGCAGCTTCTGCGACGGGGGATCTTGTTTTCGCCATCGACGGCTCGGTCCAGACCCTCGGGCTGGTGCTTCTCGTTTACGGGATCACGAGCCGAGAGAGCGTGCTCGTGCGAAACGATGTGGCGACGACGCGAATCGTTCCGATGGCGATGGGCAAAGGCGGATACGGCGTCGGCTTGCACGTCCAGTTCTGAGATCGTTCGCCGAGAGATTCTCGGCCCACGAGGCCAAAAATACCGACGAACCCGGGTGATGAAGGTCACGTTTTACTCACTTGCGCAATTGAATGGCTACGGTGGCTTGCGCGAGAGCGCGAGCAATTGGAGCCGCCCGCGGCGTTCGCGATACCACAGCCAAAGGTTGTGACGTGGCACCCGACGAGAATTGCCGAAGCGGGCGATCGGAGGAGCGTCTGCGGAGGGCACAAAGCTCAGCGGATCGCCTTCGAGGGGCAGCGTATCGGCGTTCTGGAGTCGCCGGATCAATCGCTGGACAGCGCGCCGGGCTTGAGCGTTCTTGAACACTGCTTGCCAGTCATTGGCGAAGCTCGTGGTTAGTTCAACGAGTCGACGAGGCACGGCTGCGCTTGAGCGCGTCGACGCGCCGCTGCGCATGCTCGGGCAGCTCGCCGGTTTCCAAGAAGTGATCGACCTGTTCCGGCGTCAAATCGAGAAACTCGCCGCGATCCGCTTGCTCGATACCCTCGCGCACCGCACGCGTATCGCTGGACCGCAGTTGAGCCAGTTTGGCCCTCCGTCTCATCGGGTCGAGCTTGTACGTGGGCTCCACGCGTCTATCGTGGCGCGTCCGCGGTTGCTCGTCCAGTTGTCCCCAACGCAATGTCACTGGCTCGTGTCCCGACGGAGACATCAGCGTCCGGCCATGAACTCACGGCTGCGCCCCCCTAGACTAGCGCTCTGGCAAAGCTTGGAGCGGGACAATGTCGCGGTGGCACTCGGCTACGTCGAGGCGGTCGACGCGGTCGTGGCTGCGCGACTCGATCACGTCAGGGCGACGCTCTTCAAGGTGC
>Ga0210409_10003818_pt1 | contig 16582 bp, 15 predicted proteins | sample IncBWH17MmetaG_FD_161649 | JGI IMG/M metagenome (GOLD analysis project Ga0210409, IMG submission 161649) | Forest soil microbial communities from Barre Woods Harvard Forest LTER site, Petersham, Massachusetts, United States - Inc-BW-H-17-M | ecosystem: Environmental > Terrestrial > Soil >...
ATCAGCAAAAACAGCAGCGCGACAATGCTGCGCAACAGGACCAGCAAGCCAAGCGACAACAGGATCAGCAAAAACAAAACAATTCTGCAAAACAGCAACAACAGCAGCAACAGCAAGATCAGCAACGGCAGCAAGGACGTCAACAACAGGACAACTCCGCGAGGCAACAACAGCAAGCCAGAGGGCAGCAGGACCAGCAACACAACCAGCGTCAGCAGCAAGACAACAGATCGGCACAACAACGCAGCCCTGCGGAGGTACGCCAACAGCAGGTTGCGTGGCGAGGCGATCGTGCCCACAGCTGGCAGTCTGAGCATCGCGACTGGCAGCAACGCGGCGGTTATCACGGCTATCGCGTTCCCGACGCCCGTTTCCGTGGCTCCTATGGCCAGGATCACGAATTCCGCTTCTACAGTCTCCCAGTGGCGTACGTTGGCGGGCATCGCCGCTTCCAGTACGGAGGCTATTGGTTCGGCCTGATTGATCCGTGGCCGGAATACTGGTCAAGCGATTGGTACGACAGCGACGACGTTTACGTGGACTACAGCGGCGACGGCTACTACTTGTATGACCGGAGATATCCCGGCGATCGCATCGCCATCAGTTTCTATGTGAACTAAGCGGTCGACGCTCTGAACTTAAGAAGGAGAAGAACAATGCTTGGAACAATTTTGGTGGTCTTCTTGATCTTGGCGCTCATGGGTGCTCTGCCGCGGTGGTCGCACAGCCGCAGCTGGGGCTACGCTCCGACTGGAGGCGTGGGTCTCGCTCTGCTCATTGTCGTGATTCTTGTGCTTCTGGGCCGCATCTGAAATCTTGCATTGAATCACGTATTGGCGCTGAACGGATGAAACGAATAACCTTTATGAACTCAGCTCATAAAATCAGAATCACGTTCGCTCCCACGGTTGTACGGGGTTGGCTGCGAGGGAGCGCCCGGATCGTGACGCTGCTCCTGCTCGTGCTGCTATCTGGCAGCGGCGCCTCTGCTTACTCCGTCCTCACCCACGAGGAAATCATCGATCTAGTGTGGGCCAATGAACTCAGCCCGCTTCTTCTTCAGCGATTTCCCACGCTCACGGAAGACCAGCTCAAGGAAGCGCACGGTTACGCCTACGGCGGCGCCGTCATCCAGGACCTCGGCTACTATCCCTTTGGCAGCGCGGAATTCAGCAATTTGGTGCACTACGTTCGCAGCGGCGACTTTGTTCGCGAGCTGCTGCTGCAGAGTAAGGATGCCAACGAGTATGCGTTCGCTTTGGGCGCACTCGCGCACTATGCTTCGGACATCGCCGGCCATCCTGCCGTCAACCGGGCCGTCTCGATCCAATATCCCAAGCTGCGCGCCAAATACGGTAATTCCGTTAGGTACGCCGAGGACCACACCGCGCACTTAAAGACGGAGTTCGGATTCGACATGGCGCAAGTCGCCAAGAATCGGTATGCCTCGCAGCAGTATCACGATTTCATCGGCTTCCAAGTCTCCAAGCCGTTGCTGGAGCGCACTTTTCCGATCGTTTACGGAGTAGAGTTGAAAGACGTGCTGAGTCACGAAGATCTCGCGGTCGGTTCATACCGCTTCGCCGTCAGCCGCATGATTCCGGAGATGACCAGGGTCGCCCTGCGCACCCACAAGAAAGACTTGATGCGAGAGACCCCAAATTTCGCAAAACGCAAATTTCTGTATCGCCTTTCGCGCTCCGACTATGAAAAGGAGTGGGGCAAGGACTACAAGAAAGACGGATTCAAGACTCGCCTGTTTGCAATACTCTTGCGATACATGCCGAAGATTGGTCCCTTCAAAGCCCTGGCGTTCAACAATCCTACGCCGCAGACCGAGGACCTGTATTTCAAGAGCATCAACACCACGGTCGATCAGTACCGCATTTTTCTTGGCCAAGTTCGTACCGACTCGCTGCAGCTTGCTAACGTCGATTTCGACACCGGCAAGGAAACCAAAGCGGCCGAGTATTCACTGACAGACGACACCTATGCGAAGTTATTGGGCCAATTGGCGGGGCGGAAGTTCGATATGACGTCCCCTGATTTGCGTGAAAATATCCTCGCCTTTTATGCGGACCTCTCTCTTCCGCTGGAAACCAAGAAAGATACGAATCACTGGCAGAGCGTACTCACTGCCCTCGATCAATTGAAATTGATCACTCCCGCTCCGGTTGTCGCCGCGAGCCCTGCAAAGTAACGCCTGTGGACTGAAACAAACACCGCAGCCTCGGCCAAGGGTTTTGCGTAACGAAGAGAAGCTGTGCTCAAGTGAACAGACTTACGACTTGAGGTTATCTAGACTAAAGCCTGTGAAAATTGTGAAGACAATATGAAACCAATTATGTGGATTGGAATTCTCTTAGTAATTCTGGGCGCACTCGGGCTCGCCTATCAGGGCTTCGGTTACACTCACCAGAAGAAAATCCTCGATGTCGGCCCTATCCACGCCACCGCCGAAGAACACGAGCGCGTGTCGATTCCACCAGCTCTTGGCGGACTCGCCTTGGCGGGAGGAATCGTCCTGCTCCTCGTTGGAGCCAAAAAGAATTCTTAGCTCGAAAACTACCAAAGTGCCCCGCCTGAGAGTCGGGTAACGTATAGCCCTCTCGTAACTTGCACCGCGTTGAAGGTCCTTCAGCCAGCAATTTCAGAAGCAAATGTCATCAGGCGAATTTTGACCGTGGAGGTCAGCAATGAAACGATACTTAGTTGGCGCGGTATGTCTTATCCTGGTAGCAGGTGTGGTGTATGCCAGAAAATTAAATAAGGAACAAGACCGCTTGGAAAACTGCGGTGTTGTCATGCAAGAAGTGCTCAACATCCCGGATAATATTCCCACCGAGCTCTTGGAAAAGGCCGAGTGTGTCATCGTGATTCCATCCGTTCGGAAGCTTGCTCTTGGCGTAGGCGCAAGTTATGGGCGCGGCGCGATGGTGTGCCGCAAGGGCGAGAAATTCAATGGATCCTGGGGTGCTCCTGCGATGTACGCGTTAGAAGGTGGCAGTGTCGGCTTTCAAATCGGTGGAGAGGCCACCGACCTGATCCTGCTGGTGATGAATGATAGAGGCATGGAAGCTATTCTCAGCAGCAAGGTTAAATTGGGCGCGGACGCTTCGATTGCCGGAGGCCCCAAAGGACGTGATGCTTCTGCGGATACCGACGCTACGATGCGAGCCGAGATCCTCAGCTACTCGCGTTCCCGCGGTGTATTTGCCGGCGTCTCCCTGGAAGGATCTACGCTTCGTCCCGACGATGAAGCCAGCGAACAAGTGTATGGACGTGCCATCAAGGCGAAGGACATCGTGAGAAGTGAAACGATGGGCGTGCCAGAGACTGGCCGTCATCTGGTCAACACGTTGCAAAAGAACGCGCCACACAATGAATCGGATCGCGCTTCGACCAAGTAATTGGCAACCAGCTTGCCGGGATTTCTTTCATCTCGGCAAGCTGCGAATCTTCAGATGGCGGGGCCAGCTGCAAACGTATAGTTTGAACTATCCTTTGCGGTTGGCCTTTAGCCTTTTCAAATCGTCGAATGTCAACGACCCCGCGCGAGGGAAAACTTATAAGTGTGTAATGGAGACCTTGTCTTGGTCCTGCGAAGGGGTCACTTGTGACGCCGGTCGCCACTGTGTTCTGAATGGCCGTTGGCATCCAGCCAACTCAGTAGACTACGAATGCTTCCGTGCGCCAAAGCAATACTTGAATCGGCTGCGCCGTAGTAGAGATTGATGGTATCCCCATCCGCCCCTACCGTGTAGCCGCACGGAAATACCACGTCTTGAACATCTCCATGCCGCTCATACTCTGCCTCGGGCGCAAACATCCAGGAATCTCCGCGAATCAAACATTTGTCCGGCTGTTGAACATCGAACAGCGCCAGTCCAAGCCTATAGATGGAGCTCGAAGGAGTCCTTCGCACGCCGTGATAGATCATCAGCCAGCCTCTTGCAGTTTCAATCGGCGGCGGAGACATCCCAATCTTGTTTGCATCCCACCAGGCGCCGCGGCGGGCTTCCAGCATGAGCTTGTGATTTCCCCAATGACGCAGATCAGGAGAGTAAGAGATCCACACGTGTGCGCCAAGAGGCGTCATCGGCCGGTGGATCAACGCCCAAAACCCATTAATCCGGCGCGGCAGTAAAGCGGCGTCCTTGTCGTCCGGCGGCATGACCACGCCGATCCTTTCGAACGCCCGAAAGTCCTCCGTGAGGGCTAAAGACACTCCGGGGCCACCGCGAGAATAAGAGGTATAAGCCACAGCAAATTTCTTGAGTTCGGGTACGTAAGTGATGCGTGGATCCTCAATTCCCCATATTTCCTCGGGATATTGGTCTGGATTGGGTAGAAGCGTAGGCTCACGATCGATTTGCCAATCATCAATTCCATTCACAGACCGCGCCGCACACAGGTGCGATAGCCCGCGCCGGTCTTCCACCCGGCAAAGCAGCAGCGTCGAACCATCCGGCAGAAGTGTTGCGCCGGCGTTAAAAACGCTGTTGATGGAATAGGGCCAATCCCTTCCCGTCAAAATGGGATTGGCATCGTGCCGGTGAAACAGCGTTTCATATTGTTGCACCACTGCCTTCATAGAGATTTTCACGGCACTCATTGAATTGATTTCTCCGCTTCTGCTTAGACTAAAAATAGCGCCCTATCTGTCACAGCTTGTTCCCTGTCCCATCTGATTCTTCCAACTTGCGAATTTCCAGGAGGGCCATCAAAAACGACAATGTGGATTCCGCTCCTTGGTTTTCATTAGCTCGGTCGGGATGCAAACCGTCTCGACAACCGCCGGTAGTGGAATCGTATAGAGCAATCTGAAGATCGTTATCTCCCAAAAACCAGTTCATCGCGGACCAAGCCTCTCTCCGCCAGCGCCCCTTTCCCGTAGCACGATAAGCCTGCAAGCACGCGGAGACGACCGCACAGGCTTCAACCGGCTGTTGGTCGAAACGCGCCTTTTCCGTTTTCTTGGAATAGAAACCCTGCGATCCGATGGGTACGAAATGACCTTTCATCTCGCAACGCTGAATGGTGACCAGCCAATCCAACGCTTCGAGTCCGGCCGAGACCATCTCTTGGTTTGCGGCACGCATTCCAGCTCGAATCAGCGCCTGCGGCAATCGCGCATTCGAATACGCCAGGCTATTTTCAAACCACGGCCAGTCATCGGAATGGTGGGCCTGATAGGAATTCAATAAGCGATTTGCCAATACATCGGAGCCACTGAGGGCGGCGCGATCCCCGGGGAAAGAGTCGAGATATTCCTGCAGTCCGAGTAGTGCAAAAGCACAGGCGCGCGGACTTTTAAATTCGATAGCCGCGGGAACCGCTAGTTCGAACATGCGCCCCGCCGCTCCTCTCCATCCCGCATCTTTCGATCGGCCTAGAACTGTCCCCACCGCCCACAGAGCGCGCCCGTGACTGTCTTCCGAGCCTTCCAGCTCCTGCCATTGATGTTCGTAACTCAAGCAGTTTCTGAACCGCTTAGTAGCGTGGTCGAGTGCGAGCCACAGGAAGGCCAGGTACCTGGAGGCCAAATCACCCCAGCCTGCGGGTGCGCCCGCTCCAAGCTGTTCCAGAAGAATGATTACGATCAGCGCCCGCGCGTTGTCGTCCGTCGTGTAACCTTCCGGAAAATTCGGCACCGCAAAAATCGCATGTTCCAGGATTCCGGTGTGGTCCGTCATTCGATAAAGGTGATCGAGCTTTATGGCGGGAAGCCGGTCAAGCGTCTTTTCGGTGTTCTGCGCTGAAAACGTAGCGCGCGGGTTTCGCAGGCGCTCGTTGTATATCCGTTCAAAGCTCTTCATGTACTTCTGCGCCACGCGCTTCCACACCATATCCCTGGCGTGCAGGTAGGCGCGCTTCCGCATGGCGTGCCTTGCGGTGTTATCGTCCAGAAGTTCAATTGTTTTTGCCGCGATCGCTTCGGGATCCTCAAAGGGCACCAGCATGCCGCGCTCGCAATTCAAAAGCTCGACGGCGTGCAAGTAGGGAGTCGAAATGATTGCTTTCCCAGCGCTCAAGGCGTACGCGAGCGTGCCGGAAACGACCTGCGCTTTGTGTTTGTAAGGCGTGATGTAAATGTCCGCCGCGCCAATCAGTTCGACCATCTCTTCCGGACTGACGAAGCGATTTCGAAATACTACGTTCGCCTCAACTCCGAGGTCGGCGGCCAGCTTCTGCAGGGACGCGCGATATTTGTCGCCTTCACGCCGCAAGATATGCGGATGAGTGGCACCGGCAACCATGTAGATAACATTGCTATGACAGGCAAGAATTTTTGGGAGAGCTTGAATGACGTTCTCTATGCCCTTATTTGGCGAGAGCAGGCCAAATGTGAGCAAAACGTCTTTCCCTTCCGTTCCGAACCCATCCTTGTAGAAATTGGGATCCGTGAAAGGCAAATCCGGGATGCCGTGCGGAATCAAATCGATCTTATCGATCGGAACGCGAAACACTTCCTGCAGGATCTCCGCGGAGTGCTGGCTCATCACAATCATGCGGTCTGACAAGGCCGCAATCTCCTCCATCACCGCGCGTTGGTCCGGATTTGGCTCGCGAAGTACAGTGTGCAACGTAGTTGCTAGAGGCATGCGCAGCCGACGCAGCAATTCAAGGATGTGGGCGCCTGCCGGTCCTCCAAAGATTCCATACTCGTGCTGCAGGCAAACCAGATCGATGTTGCTAAAGTTCAGAAAGTCCGCGGCCTGCCGGTAGGACGCCAGGTTATCTTCGGACAGCTCGAACCGCACTCGCGCGGGATAAGAGTAGCCTTCCTCGGTATCGTTTACCGGGAGTGCCAGTAACTCCGTCGCGCCGTATTCGTCGTGGATCGCGTCACATAAATCTGTTGTGAACGTCGCGATTCCGCAACGTCTCGGGAGGTAATTTCCTACGATCGCAATTCGATTGGGAAGTGCGGGACGCACCAGTACCGGCGTCAGTGCGCTTGTCTTCTCTTCCAATACGAGAGACTGCACCTCAATCAGCGCTACGGTTTCTGTAAGGGCCATGATTTTCGGCGGCGGCAATCGCTTTCCTGTGAATCCATGACTTGCGGAAGAATCACCGCGTGATTGTTACCCAAGAACGACTCACCTTGGATGTACTCTGGGATCGGGCTTCTCCGCCGAAAAGGGAAATAGCCCAAGTAACAAAACTTTTGCAGCCCTTATTCGTGCAAAACGACGGTGAGCAGTGACTTGTTAACCTTGATTTTCCCGTTGTACTCGATGAAGCCCAGTTTCCTGAATTTATTCATGAAGAAATTCACGCGCGACCGTGTGGTCCCGATCATCTTCGCGAGCGTCTCCTGCGAAACTTTCGCCAGGATGCGGTCCGGTTGTTCTTGTTTTCCGTAACGCGCCAGTAGCAAGAGAGTGCGCGCCAGGCGCTTCTCGCTTGAGTTAAACAGTTGGTCGATCAGATCCTCTTCGACCCGGATGTTGTGCGACAGCATGTAGTTAATGAAGTAATCCGACAATTCATGCTCCGCGTGGAGTACGCGCAGCAATTCATTCTTGTCGATGACCAGGACCGTGCTTGGCGTAATCGCCGTGGCTGAGCCCATTCGGACCGCCTGGCCGGCCATACATCCCTCGCCAAAGAAATCATTCGGACCAAACATCGCTACCACGGCTTCCTTCCCGGACTCATTCACCACCGTGAACTTCACGCCGCCCTTCTGAACGTACATCACGCTGTCCGCTGCCTCGCCCTGCGAGTAGATTGATTCGCCTCTCCGGAATTCTGCGATTTTTCGCGCCACTCCTGAGGTGTCGAGAAATACTTGCGGATCGAAGACATTGACCTTCTTCGCTTTTCCCAATTTTATCGTCTTCATCTTTATGTGGGACGCGGTTCCTTCAAGTTCGTCGCGCGCCCGCTTGTAACTCTAGCAAGACGGTTCTGCCCTGGACTGTCTGGAACACGACACTAAAGTTAAATCCCGTTCGTGCTCCCCGGGCCGACAAAATTCTCAAGTCCTCATATTCCTGAACTGCGCGCCGTCGCCGGTGTCAAACAATTCCCGTTTCCTCAAATGAAATCGATTCCGTTCCAATTTGGTGCGGAGTCGATTCGTAAAGCGAAACCACTTCTGGCGTGCACGACGAACGCAAATTGTTGTCCCCTTTGGAATCAACGTGTTAGTGGCGTAGGCCGATCGAGAATCAATATTGGTGCGTTATGTATCTGCTCTGGCAGTGCTTGTGCATGGTCTCTATCAGAGGAAAAGGGCTTCGACCAACACAGCGGAGACATTGCGCAGAAAAACGCGACAACGAGAGCAGAGCCTTGACCTCATATTTAACTAACTTTCCAGCTTGAGCCCTTGGCATAGGGCCTAGAGCACGCTGCAACTCTCTTGAGTCCCCGGCGAGAAATTGCCGCAATGCAACTCTGCACGAAGCTGTGGGTATTGGTGCCAGAGCACAACTTGAGAGGTTTAAAGATTCTAACGGTGCGGCAGCCAGTGAAATACGACAAAGGAAGCGTTGCCAGCGGTGGAACAGGAGAAACTGATGCATAAAGCTAAGGTTATTAAAATTTGGATCTCGGCGTTCCTGCTGGCTGCTCTGGGGGCCGGATGCGGCGACTCGGACAAGAATGGGAATGCCGGGACCGCAAGCGCTCCCACCACTCCGCCTACCGTGCTCTCCGTAACTCCGCTGAACGCTTCGACGGGCGTTTGCCCCAACAACGGCGTCGTCATCAGCGCAACCTTCAGCAAGGCCATGAATCCCGCAACGATCGACACAACCACCTTCACTGTCACTGGGTCCGGCGGGGCGAGCATAGCTGGCACGGTCACCTATATTACGACCACCGATGTTGCGACCTTCACGCCCTCGGGCGCACTCACCGCGAGCACCACGTATACCGCCACCATCACCACTGGAGCGAAAGACAATTTCGGTAACGCCCTCGCAGCCAATTTCGTGTGGACCTTCACGACCTCCCCAACCTGCCCGCCGCCAGGCGGGGGTGGGGGCGGCGGTGTCGCGTTGGGAGCGGCTTGCACTTTCGGAATTCTGGCCGCCACGCCCGTCGTTACCAGCGTCGGTCCCACCAATGTCACGGGGGATGTTGGGGTTTGGCCCGCGGCTTCCATCACTGGATTTCCGCCAGGAACGATAACCGGCGCATTCCATCGCGGTGACGCGGTTGCCATGAGCGCCCAAGGCGCGCTAACCACGGCCTACAACAACGCTGCCGGAGCCGCCGGGGGCGCCGTTCTCACTGCGGACATCGGAGGGCAAACTCTCGCCCCCGGCGTCTATAAGACCACCAGCGCGCAACCCTCGCTAGGTATAACCGGTATCCTGCATCTCAGCGGCCCCGCGAGCGGTGTGTGGATCTTCCAGATCGTCTCTTCCCTCACCACCGCCGTCGGTCCCGGTGCCAGCCAAGTCCTCATGTCCGGAGGCGCCACCCCTCACAACGTGTTCTGGCAGGTCGGGAGCTCCGCGACACTGGGAGGCGGTTCAACATTCGCCGGAACGGTTATGGCCAAGGCGTCCATTACCCTCGGTACAGGCGCGGTTCTGAATGGCAGAGCGCTCGCCGAAACTGGTCAGGTCACATTGGACAGCAATCCCGTCAATGTACCTCCCTGTCCATGAAGCACTCGGCGGGGAAGACAGCCTCTGGGTCTTTCCCCCGCGGTTCAGGCTCGATAAACGGATTTCAGCTAGGTGCGGTTCGGAGGAATATTCGCATGTTATCTCAATCAAAGAACCATTCCACGCGGATTCTGGCGATGCTGCCGGCGATGATCGCCGCCATTTTCGCATTCGCCAGCGTCGCTGCGGCGCAGGAACCGCCTCCCCCGAAATGGGAGCTGTTCGGCGGATACTCCGTCTTTGATCCTGGCGCGGACGTTCACGGCGAACTCCCCGGAGCCGTGCTCCCATTGAGCAGCCGCCTGGAATGGAATCCGCGCGGCGTGGGCCTGAGCGGCACCTATGATTTCAATCGCTGGCTCGGACTAACTCTCGATGTCAGCACTCACTGGGGCAGCGGTGAAAGGACACTCTTCAACAAAATTGATGACGCCGCCTTCTCGAACCTCTCTATCGGGCCCAAATTCACGTTCCGAACCAAACATTTTTCCCCATTCCTCGAATTTCTAGTGGGCGACCATCGCTTGATGCCCGATGCATTTCACGACATCGACAAATTCGGGTTCATAACCGGCGGCGGTCTTGACCTCAACCTCTCCAGGCATTTCGCTCTGCGCCTGCTTCGCGCTGATTACGTCTACTCGAATTACCAGTATGGTTCCGCCTCCGTCACTCCGCGCACCGAAATCCGCGGCCTCAGATTGCAGGCCGGCGTCAACTTCATGTTTGGTGGGAAAACCCCGCCTCCGCCGCCTCCTCCTAACCGTGCGCCTACCGCTTCTTGCTCGGCGGATAAAAGTATGATCTACGCCGGATCGGGAGAGTTCACTATTGTGCGCGTAAGTGCCAGTGATCCCGACAATGATCCTCTGACATATTCCTGGACGACAAACGGCGGCACTGTGGAAGGCACCGGTCCCGAGGTCCGCTGGAACTCTGCTGGCGCGGTTCCGGGAACTTACACCACAAAAGTACGCGTGAATGATGGGCGCGGCGGCAATGCTAACTGTTCCGCGGATATTCGCGTTGAATTACGCCCCAATCGCCCGCCCACGGTAACGTGCTCTGCGGACCGCAGTTCAGTGGTCATTGGCGAGCCAATCCAAGTCTCGGCAGTCGCCAACGATCCTGACGACGATCCGTTGACCTACTCCTGGAACCCCAGTGGCGGTCGCATTCGCGGCACCGGCGCTTCCGTGAAGTTCGATACTTCCGGTCTTACCCCGGGCCAGTACAGCATCGCAGGCCGGGTGGATGATGGGCGTGGCGGCACCGCCGATTGCTCCTTGTTTGCCCAACTCCGGGCGCCGCTGCCACCACCAGAGATGGTGGAACTGGAGGCGAGACTGGCCCTTCACAGCATCTATTTCCAGACAGCTCGGCCCACCGCGACCGATCCCAACGGAGGCTTGCTCGACAGTCAGGAAAAAATCCTGCGAACCTTGGCTGCGGACTTTGTTAGTTACCTGAAATACAGTCCTGATGCCCACCTGATCCTCGGCGGCCATGCGGACCCGCGCGGCTCGGCGCAATACAACAAGGGACTTACCGAGCGCCGCGTGGAACGCACCAAGCACTACCTGGTGGAGCACGGAGTACCCGCCGGCCACCTTGAGACGCGGTCTTTTGGCGACGAGAATCCTCTCACCACGGAACAGACCAAGGAACAGATTGCGCAGAACCCCGAGCTGACTGGGGCCGACAAGCAACAGATGCTCAGCAATCTGCGAGTCATGGTTCTGGCCAACAACCGGCGTGTAGATGTCTCCCTGAACACCACCGGACAGCAGTCCACTCGTCGCTACCCGTTCAACGCCAAAGACTATCTTGCCCTGATCAGCACCAAGGGCGGCGAAAAGAAGCCGCCAGTAAAGAAAAAGCCCTGAGGCAAGGCCCCGTATTTAATAGGCCCAGCTTTACCCTGCGCTTCTTGGAAGACGTACTGTGCGTCTTCGCCTCCAGCAGCGCAGGTTATAGCAGGTTATAGGAGGTAGTGTGAGATTCCGCGGCTTGTCGTTAGGGAAGTCCTTGAATCCGCTACGAGCAAGCCTTCATCTGCCGCAATTCTCCTGGTTAATCCTGGGACTTGGCTTGTATTCCTACCGGGTACGCGAACTGCTGACCTGCTGGGCGGCCTTCACATTGCTATTTGTCTGCTTGACGCTGGTCGTTCTAGGCGCCGTACTAGCTGTTTATGCGGGAGAATACCTCACTGGTTGGGTGCGCACCGCCGCCGGAATGACGCCGGTGCTCGCGCTCGCTCGTGCGGAACTTCCCGTGAAGGTTACCTCGGGCGAAAAAAAACTCAAGTAGTCCTTGACCCGATATGCCCGTCGCCCGCGAGCCCGCTTCATTTTGCGTTTTCCTTGGTCGAAAACGAAAACCATGCGATTCACCTAAACGACCGGCGGTTTCGAGGCATAGAAGCCGCGTGCAGCCTTCGGTGCATGGACGTCGCGGTACTCGGCGAGTTCCGCTTCGCTAATGCGGTAATGCGTCTGCGGAGGATTATTGGAAAAAGTAGCCAGCTCCCGGTGAAGCTTCAGCGAGCAGATGTCGGGACCATCCTGGTAGCTCAGGCGATGGGAAGTAAATACCTCGTTCACGATGGTTATCGCAAATTCGCGGGTCTCGCTGGCGGCTTGCCGCACCAGAAAGTTGTATTCGCGGACGAGCGCTTTCGATTCAAAACCAACATATTGAACGTTAACGTTCTCTGTCATAAGAGCCTCTTGTCGGACGACCGGCCTTTCGGTTGCGACGGAATCAACCGCTTTTTGTGTGCCGCTTGCGCTGCGCGAAAATGGAGTGGGTCCCGGAAACTTTGTAGTTCCCGGTAATAATAGAGCGCCGTTGGGCGCTTTCCGTTAAACCTCATCCTCTTTAGCAGCTCTATTTCTTCCGTGGTGGCCGTCCCGCTGAAAGAGCGATCCTTTAGGAACTCTTGGAACCCTGGCTCAACGTCCGGTTGGTCGGGTCCCGTTTCCACAAACGCAAACTTCCTCGGATCACCCGAAGCTATCCTTCGGTTCAACACAATTTCCATCGCGAACGTTGTTAGATCAACGTCCCAAGACTCAATCAGCGGATCCAGGAAGGAAACGCAATTCTCCGGCGAAAGGCTGAAAACATCCGTATCCAGGAACTCGAGAAGCGTAACGCGCAGTTGCTCGTAGCTTCGTCCCGCGAGCCGGGCCACCACGTGCAGCCATTTTTCGCTGTTCAACTCTTCTTTGGCGACCTTCTTGATCACATCCAAAAGCTTCTGCGTAACCAGGCGTTCGAGCTCGCCAAAGGGCTGCTTCTCAAAAATCCCACGTACTTGTTTGCGCTTGTCAGGAACGCACTTGCGCAGAATCAATTCTCGGGTTTCCCTGAACATCGGCGCCGGAGGCCCCGCCAGGTCTTTCTTCAGTTCCTCGATGCGCTGTAACTCGGCCAGCCGCGAAAGTCTGTCGCCCGGAAGCTTCAGAAATTTCGCCATTTTCTCGTAGATATCGGTTCGCTCCGGCGCGGGCGGCAACTTCTTGCGCGCTAAGAGCTGGGAAACATAAGACTCTGTAACTTCGGCGGCAGCCGCCAGGTCTTTCTGCTCAAGCCCCAGTTCGTCCAGCCGTCGTTTAATCACCAGACAAACGTCCACGATGGCCTCTCCATTCGTCTTAACTTGGCGAGTTAATCCACTACAATTGTCTCACATTTTACTTGACAACTGAAGTTAATCAGCCCACTATCGCTACAAGACCGCTGCTGCCGCAGCGACCTGCACGCCCGCGTCCTCCCTTTTGAGGAGCAGTTAACTCCTCCGGCTGTCCGTCCCAACCAAGACGCAGAGTTCCACGGCAGAAGGCCTTTTTGCAACGCGACTCTAGGAGCATGAAAATGAACACAATGCGTAATTCGATTCTGTGCGGCGCCCTGCTTCTTGCGGCGCCAATCCTCCGCGCGCAGGATTTTTCCAAGTACCGTAATTTCTCACTCGGCACAAACTTGGCCACCGTCCTGAAGCACACGGACCAGAGGCTGATCGATGTAAAGGCCACTCACGATGGTTCCGTGCTCTTTCAGGAGTTGACCTGGAATCCGGCGAACGCCATGGGAGTTGCGTACCGCTCGGAAAACGTTGACGAGCTTGTTTTCTCCTTCTACAAGGGCGAGCTCTACAAGATGGTCGTCACCTATGATCGCATCTCTACCGAGGGGCTTACCGCCGACGACATGGTGAAATCGATTTCCGCGAAATATGGCCCGGCAACAAGCGTTGCGTTGGAGATTGACTCTGCCGGGAACGAGCAATATGAACTGCGGCAAAAGCCTGTCGCTTCCTGGGAAGACTCGCAATATTCCTTCAATCTCGTGCGATCTTCGTTCTCCAATGCCTTTCAGCTGGTCATCTATTCCAAGCGAGTGAACGCCGACGCCGATGCGGCGCTTGTGCAAGTAGTCAAAGTGGACGAGCTGGAAGCCCCTCAAAAAGCAGTCCAGCGTCAGAAGAAAGAAGCCGATGAAATCGAAGTGACTCGGCAAAAAAACCAGAAAAGCTTTCGCCCATAGTTCTCACCTCGGATTGTAACCGGCGATCCTCAAGCGCGGTAAACACACATTTATGCCGATAGCGATGATCCGTCACGCGGTAAATGTGTGCCTTTCCGGACAGACGCTTCGCTATCCGATGCACTACTCTGTTCAAGGATCCGATTTCCCCGGCTTCCTCTTGTTACAGTCCAAATGGTAATCACGGCAAAATCCGGTGTGCACATACTCTTGCTCATGATTGTGGCTTCGGCCGCGCTCTCGGCGCAAAGTGGCGGTCCGGATACACCTCGGAATCAGGCAAGTATCGTCGATGCCCGCCAGGTCGTGCTCCCTTCCGTCTTGGCTACCGAACGCAGCTGGGCGATGCGTGACCATTACACATATATGGAGCGTGATGACGATCGCCGGCTGAACTCGCTCGGGCAGGTGAAATCGGAAAGTGTTGACGTGACGAGAATAATGGTCGTCAATGGCGCTCGCTTCGATCAGCTCGTGGAACACAACGGGCAGCTTCCATCGGCCAAGGAACAAAAACAAAGTGACGACGATCTCGACAAGCTAAAGCACGAAACGCCGGACGAGCAGACCGCGCGACTGCGCAAGGACCAGGAAAACCGCGCTTTTCTTCGCGACGTACTCGAGGCTTTTGACTTTCGTCTCGTCGGCGAAGAAGTAGTAAACGGCAGGCCGGCCTACGTGCTTCACGCTACGCCTCACCCGGGGTATCACGCGCACGGCAAGTACGCCAAGATGTTCTCCAGGGTAGAAGGCAGGCTTTGGGTGGACAAGCAAGACTTCGGCTGGATCAAGGTCGATGGCCAGGTGACCCAGTCGTTCTCGTTGGGGCTAATCCTGGCGCGTGTGGAGCGCGGCTCTCACATCATCATGGAGCAGACGTGTGTAGGTGAGTCTGTTTGGGTGCCGAAACGGATCGAAATCCGCGCTACGGCGCGCATCCTTTTCTTAAAGAGTCTCGACATCCAAAGGACCCTTACTTACACCGACTACCGGCCGGCGTCCGATGGGCCCTATTCCGTGAGTAAGTAGCGGTTGAAATTGCCTGGGAGAATTTTTCATGAAGATCTCTGTAGCGGATGTTTTAAGCAACCAACTGAAGCCGCTCTGTTCGCGTGACAATCACGTTATGAATTACGAAGCCGGAGGCTCGCGCTCAAATATTAGTCTCCAAGCCTCATACCATTGCGGTTTCGAAGGCTGCAGTGTTCGGTACGATGCAACCGACGGGTATTACATGCTGATTGGAATGCCTGATCACGCTAACCCGGTCGATGAGCCCGGCGTAAACACCGCGAAGTGCCCTAAGCATGGCAACTGGTTGTATCGTCGAAAGAATATTGACCGCGAAATCGGTATCGACTGGTGCTGCGGCGTGAAAGACTGCGACTTCGGGCTCAAGAAAACCCACGTAGTCTCCACTATTCAATCGAATAACTGAGCGCCGGCAAGGGTTGCGCGAGCAGGTTTCGTGTTAGCATTCCAGCTCCCGTGAGTGCTCGTTCGTCTTCTCAACGCGACGTCGTTCCGCTTGCGCTCGCAGGGTCGTCACCTCCCCTATCCGTGGCCTTCCGGAGAAAATCATGTTCAAATTCAGGCTTCTGTCGCTGCTGCTGCTTTTTCTAACATTATTTGCCCAAGCGAACGCACAGTTCGCACACACGGACCACAAACAGATTGTCGATGCCGCGGGGAAGCCGGTACTTCTTCGCTCGATAAATCTGGGCAATTGGCTGGTGCCAGAAGGTTACATGTGGCTGTTCGACGGTGGCCCGCAATCTCCCAGTGAGATTCGCGCGCTGGTATTGGAGCTCCTTGGACCTGAAGGGTCGGCCTCATTCTGGCAGAAGTACCGCGAGAACTACGTCACGCGTGAGGACCTCGCGTTCCTGCATCGCGCCGGGTTCAATGCCCTTCGCGTACCTTTGCATTACCACCTGTTTGAGAGCGATGACGCGGAAGGTTTCAAGCTGTTGGATCGGTTGATCGCCTGGAGCCGCGCAGATAATCTGTATGTGATCCTCGACCTCCATTCAGCGCCGGGTGGACAGACCGGCACGAACATCGATGACAGCGTTGGATATCCGTGGCTATACCAGAGTCCGCAGGAGCAAGAGCACCTGATCGCCATCTGGCGCCGCCTAGCGGCACACTATCGCGAAGAGCCAATCGTGCTCGGTTACGACCTGCTGAATGAACCGATCCCGCATTTTCCAAAGCTAAGGCCGTTGAATTCCTTGCTTGAGCCGCTTTACCAGAAGGTGTCGGGCGAGATACGAAAAGTGGATGCTCGGCATATTCTGTTTCTCGGCGGCGCGCAGTGGGACAGTAATTTTTCGATCTTCGGCAAACCGTTCGATGCCAACGTCGCCTACACGTTCCACAAATATTGGACG
>Ga0210409_10003819_pt1 | contig 16580 bp, 18 predicted proteins | sample IncBWH17MmetaG_FD_161649 | JGI IMG/M metagenome (GOLD analysis project Ga0210409, IMG submission 161649) | Forest soil microbial communities from Barre Woods Harvard Forest LTER site, Petersham, Massachusetts, United States - Inc-BW-H-17-M | ecosystem: Environmental > Terrestrial > Soil >...
CGAGCCCTTGCCCTTTCCCATGCGCGTCTCGGCCGGCTTCTTCGTGATCGGCTTGTCGGGGAAAATCCGGATCCAGACTTTGCCGCCGCGCTTGATATGCCGGGTCAACGCCACACGCGCCGCCTCGATCTGGCGGTTCGAGACCCAACCCGGCTCGAGCGCCTGAAGGCCGTAGTGACCGTTGACGACCGTGTTGCCCCGCGTGGCGAGGCCGGTCGTGCGGCCCTTGAACATCTTTCTGTATTTGACCCGCTTTGGACTCAGCATCGGCGTCAGTTCCCCGTCGAATACGTTTTGCCACGACGGTCTTCGACGATCTCACCCTTGAAGATCCAGACTTTCACACCGATCGTGCCGAACGTCGTCTTGGCCGTCGACGTCGCGTAATCGATATCAGCTCGGAGAGTATGGAGAGGGACTCTGCCCTCGTGATATCCCTCTACTCGCGCGATTTCGGCGCCGCCCAAGCGGCCGCCGCACTTGATCTTGATACCCTGGGCGCCCATCCGCATGGCGCTCTGGACCGCGCGCTTCATGGCGCGACGGAACGAGATGCGCTGCGCCAACTGGTTGGCGACGTTGTCGGCGACCAATTGGGCATCGAGCTCCGGGCGCTTGATCTCTTCGACGTTGATCCCAACTTCTTTTCCACTGAGTTGGGTTAGCTCGTCGCGCAGCTTGTCGACCTCAGCGCCCTTCTTGCCGATGACGACACCGGGGCGCGCCGTGTGCACGGTCACGACGACCTTGCCCGGTTTGCGCTCGATATGAATATCGGCAATGGCCGCGTGGCCCACGCGCGCCTTGAGATATTTGCGGAGGAGCTCGTCTTCCTTGAGCAGCGCCGGGAAGTCGCGGTTCGCGTACCAGCGCGAGCGCCACTGCTTTGAGACGCCGAGGCGGAAACCGATCGGGTTTGTTTTCTGGCCCATTACTTCGTCTCCTTCTTGCTCTTCGGCTTCGCCGTTTTCTTCTTCGCGGCCTTCGCGACTGTCTTCTTCGGCTCCGCGGCGGGGGCCGCGGCTTTAGACGTTGCGCGCGCAGCGCGCACGCGCTTTTCGCGCTCGCTCACCACGATCTCGACGTGAGACGTCCGCTTCAGGACCTGCGTGGCACGACCCATCGCCGCGGGCGTGAAGCGCTTGAGCTTCGGCCCTTCGTTCACGATCGCGCGCTTGATGTAGAGTATGTCGACGTCGACCGTCTCGTTCGCATTGCGCGCCTTGTACTCGGCGTTCGCAATGGCCGAGTGCAGGACCTTCGCGATCTCACGGGAGGCGTGCTTCTTGGAGAACTTGAGCAGCGCCACGGCGTCGTTCACGTCCTTACCACGGATCTGGTCGATGACCAATCGCATCTTGTACGGCGACTGCCGCGTCGTCCGCTGAATCGCCCGAACGTCGGTGGCCATTACTTACCTCCCCGCGGCGGAGCGCCGCCGCCGGAGGGCGCGGAAGGAGCCGCGGCCGGTGCGGCGGGTACGCCGCCGGCCTTCTTGTCCGTGACCTTGCCCGCGTGACCGCGGAACAGCCGGGTCGGCGAGAACTCGCCGAGCTTGTGCCCGACCATGTTCTCGGTCACGTACACGGGGATGAACTTGTTGCCGTTGTGCACGGCAAACGTGTGCCCGACGAAATCCGGGATGACCGTGCTCGACCGCGACCACGTCTTGATAACGCGCTTTTCGTTGCGCGAGTTCATCGCGCCGACCTTCTTGGTCAGGCTGTCGTGGACGTACGGTCCTTTGTGTACGCTTCTCGCCATTATTGTGTCGCCTTACCGCGTTTGCGGCCACGCACGATGAGTCGTTGTGATGCCTTCTTCGTGTGCCGGGTCTTTACACCCTCTTTCTTACCCCAAGGACTTACGACATTGCGACCGCCACGGGTGCGGCCGCCGTGCGGGTGATCCACGGGGTTCATGACTTCACCACGGACCTTGGGCCGCCGTCCCAACCAACGGGTCTTGCCGGCTTTGCCCCATGACTCCAGCTCGTGCTCGGCATTGCCGACCGTGCCGACGGTCGCGAGGCAGTCGCCGTGAATCATCCGCATCTCGGTCGACCGCATGCGGACGGTGACGTACTCGCCCTCTTTGGCGACGACTTCGATCGAAGCGCCGGCCGAGCGAGCCACCTGTCCGCCCTTGCCCTGTTTGAGCTCGACGTTGTGCACGTCCGTGCCGAGCGGCATCTCGCGCAACGGCAGCGCGTTTCCGATGCGCACGTCGGAGCCGGGACCCGACACGATCGTGTCCCCGACCTTGAGACCGCGCGGGTGCAGGATGTAGCGCTTCTCGCCGTCGGCGTACTCGACGAGCGCGATCCGGGCCGAGCGATTCGGATCGTACTCGATCTCGCGAACCGTCGCGGTGACGCCGTGCTTGTTGCGACGAAAATCGATGATCCGGTACTTCTGCTTGTGCCCGCCGCCCAGGCGGCGCATCGAGATATGGCCGTGGTTGTCACGCCCGCCCGATTTCTTGAGCGGCTCGACCAAAGACTTCTCGGGGTGGTCACGCGTGATCTCGGCGAAATCCGATACCGAACGGAATCGCGAGCTTTTCGTGACCGGCTTGAATTGACGAATGGCCATTTATCTCAACCCTCGAAGACATCGATCGAGTCACCCTCTCGGAGGGTCACGATCGCCTTTTTCCAATCGTGGCGCCGGCCAGCGCTGCGGCCGACGCGACGGAGCTTTCCGCGCTGATTCGAGGTCCAGACGCCCGTGACCTTCACGCCGAACAGCGACTCGATCGCCTGGCGGATCGCCGGTTTCGTCGCGGTCGGCGCGACCTCGAACGTGTACTCGCCGCGCTCTTGATAGGCGGCCGAGCTCTGCTCGGTCACGAGCGGGCGGATTATGGTGCGATGCAATGCGGGCATCTGCTATCTCCCTCTCTGGCTCTTGCCGCCGCCCTTTTTGGGCGCCGCCTTCTTGGCACTCGTCTTCGGGGACGTCTTGGACTTGGACTTCTGCGTCTTCGCTTGCGCCTTCGGCGCTGCGCTCGACGCTTTCGCCCCGCGCTTCGCCGCATCCTTCTTTGCCGCCGTCTTCTTCTTCGCGGGCGCCTTCGGCGCCTCGCTCTCGGCAGCCGCCGCCTTCTTCGTCGCCTTGACCTTGGCCGGAGCTTTCGGTGCGGCCTCCGGACGAGTACGCGACTTCAGCTCGGGTGCCTTCTCGGACAGCGGCTCGATCGTGTAGCCAAAGGCCGACGATTCGATCAGCACGACATCCGACCAGAGCAGGTGATAGGTCGAGACGTCGCTATAGGGCATGACGTGCGCCGTGGGCAGGTTGCGACCCGACAGGAACACGTTGTGCTTCACGCCATCGGTCAGGATCAGAACTTTCTTGTCGGACACGCCCAACGACGCGAGCAGCGCCACCAGGCGCTTCGTGCTCGGCGCGTCATACGAGAACGCGTCGATCACGATGATCCCGCCCTCGTTCGCCCGGGCATTGAACGCGCTCTTGCGGGCCAGCGCACGAACCTGGCGCGGCACGTACTCGGCGTAGCTGCGTGGGATGGGGCCAAAGACTGTTCCACCACCGACCCAGTGCGGCGCGCGAATCGAGCCCTGACGCGCGCGACCCGTGCCCTTCTGCTTCCAGGGCTTCTGGTTACCACCAGCCACCACGCCGCGAGTCTTGGTCTTGGCGTTCCCCTGGCGCTGATTGGCCAGGTACGCCTTCACCGCCTGGTGCATGACCGGCATGTTCACAGTGCCGTCGAACAGCTCCGCCGGCAGCGCCACTGGCTCGCGTTTGGTTCCGTACGACGAGAAGACAGGTGCGGTCTCGGCCATCGGTCTCAACCCTGCTTGCGGACGATGACGATCCCGTTCTTGGGACCGGCGACCGAGCCGCGGATGTAGAGGAGATTGCGCTCCGCGTCGACCTTCTCGATGCGGAGATGCGTTTGCGTGTGTTGCTCGTGGCCGTAATGGCCGGGCATGCGCTTGCCCTTGATGATGCGCGACGGATCCGTACCAGGTCCAATGGAGCCCGGACGCCGGTGCTTGGTGTTACCGTGCGTGTTGGGGCCACCACCGAAGCTGTGGCGCTTCACGACACCTTGGAAACCACGGCCCTTCGTCGTCCCCGTGACCTTCACTTGATCGCCCGGGGAAAAAATACCAACACCTACCGTGTCTCCCACTTTGAACGTCGGCACCTCGACAGCCTTCGGACCATCGTCGAGGCGGAGCGTGCGCAGAACGGCTGGCGGAGCCGAGAGACCCGCCTTCGCGGCGTGGCCAATGGCCGCCTTGTTCGCGCGGCGGCCGCGAGGCGTGCGCTCGCCCTTCTTGGACGCGCGCGCGAGGCGCTGAGTCCCCTGCCCGAGCTGGACTTGCACCATCTTTCCCGGCTCGGAGACTTGCAATACTGGATTGGGGGCAGCTTCTACCACCGTGCAGGGGATTTCCAACCCCTCGGCGGTGAAGACCTGCGTCATGCCCACCTTTTTTCCGATAATGCCGATCATCGCTTACTCGACCTTGATCTCGACGTCGACGCCAGCCGGAAGATCCAGCTTCGTCAACGCGTCGACCGTCTGCGCGCGGGAGTCGAGAATGTCGATCACGCGCTTGTGCGTCTTGAGCTCGAACTGCTCGCGAGACTTCTTGTCCACGTGGGGCGAGCGCAGCACTGTCCACCGCTGCGTCTTCGTCGGCAACGGGATGGGGCCGGACACCTGCGCGCCCGTCTTCTCGGCGGTGCGCACGATGTCGGCCGAGGCCTGATCGATCACGGCGTGATCGAAGGCCTTGAGTCGAATGCGGATTCTACCAGCCATGGTCGTCTCGGTTACTTGAGGATCTTCGTGACGACGCCGGAGCCGACGGTCCGGCCGCCCTCACGAATGGCGAAACGCAAGCCCTCGTCCATGGCGATCGGCGTGATCAACTCAATGGTCATCTGGATGTTGTCGCCCGGCATGACCATCTCGGTCCCGGCCGGCAACTCGACTGAACCCGTCACGTCGGTCGTACGGAAGTAGAACTGCGGACGATACCCCTTGAAGAACGGCGTATGGCGCCCGCCCTCTTCCTTGGTGAGGACGTAGACTTCCGCGTTGAAGTTCGTGTGCGGAGTGATCGCGCCCGGCTTGGACAGCACCATGCCGCGCTCGACGTCCTCCTTCGCCATACCGCGCAGGAGCAACCCGGCATTGTCGCCGGCCTGGCCCTCGTCCAGCGTCTTCTGGAACATCTCGACGCCGGTCACGACCGTCTTCTTGTCGCTGCCGAAACCGACCAGCGCGAGCTCCTCGCCAACTTTCACTTTACCTCTTTCAATTCTGCCAGTGGCTACTGTGCCGCGACCCGTGATCGAGAACACGTCTTCGACCGGCATCAGGAACGGCTTGTCGATGTCGCGCTTCGGGATCGGCACGTAGGAGTCCAGCGACGCCATGAGCTCGCCGATCTTCTTGCCCCACTCCGAGTTCGGGTCGCCGCTCTCGAGCGCCTTGAGCGCCGAGCCACGGATGACCGGGATCTCGTCGCCGGGGAACTCGTAGGACGTGAGCAGCTCACGCACCTCGAGCTCGACGAGATCCAGGAGCTCCGGATCGTCGACGGCGTCGCACTTGTTCATGAACACGACGATGTACGGCACGTTGACCTGACGGGCGAGCAGGATGTGCTCGCGCGTCTGCGGCATCGGGCCGTCAGCAGCACTGACCACGAGAATGGCGCCATCCATCTGGGCAGCGCCCGTGATCATGTTCTTCACATAGTCGGCGTGACCTGGGCAGTCGACGTGCGCGTAGTGGCGCGCCTTCGACTCGTACTCGACGTGCGCGGTCGCGATCGTGATGCCACGCTCGCGCTCTTCCGGCGCCTTGTCGATCTGGTCGAACGCCACTTTTTTCGCCAAGCCTTGAGAGGCTTGAATTGACGTGATCGCTGCGGTCAGCGTGGTCTTTCCGTGGTCGACGTGGCCGATGGTGCCCACGTTCACGTGCGGCTTCGTCCGCTCGAATTTCGCCTTGGCCATTAGGATTTCACCTTGGAAATAATTTCTTCGGCCTTGCTCTTGGGTACTTCCTCGTAATGGTTGAACTCCATCGAGTACACGGCGCGGCCTTGCGACTGCGACCGGAGCTTGGTGGAGTAACCGAACATCTCCGACAGCGGGACCGTCGCGGCGATCACCTGCGCCTCGCCGCGCTGCATCATCCCACCGATCTTGCCGCGCCGGGCCGAGAGATCGCCGAGCACGTCGCCCATATAATCATTGGGGCAGACGACTTCGACGGTCATGATCGGCTCCAGCAATACGGGGTGCGCCCGCTTGGCGGCTTCTTTGACCGCCATCGAGCCCGCGATCTTGAACGCCATCTCGCTCGAGTCGACATCGTGGTACGAGCCGTAGACCAGCTCCACCGTGACGTCGACCATCGGGTAGCCCGCGAGCACGCCGTTCTCCAGCGCCTCGCGAATGCCTTCCTCGACGGGGTTGATATACTCGCGCGGGATGACGCCGCCGACGATCTTGTCCTCGAAGACGAACCCCTTCCCCTGCTCCGACGGCATGATGTTGATCACCACGTGGCCGTACTGACCCTTACCGCCGGACTGCCGGATGAACTTACCCTCAACTTTATCAACTCGACGCCGTATGGTTTCTCTGTACGCAACCTGCGGGCGGCCGATGTTGGCGTCGACCTTGAACTCGCGCTGCATGCGGTCGACGATGATCTCGAGGTGCAACTCGCCCATCCCGGAGATGATCGTCTGGCCCGTCTCCTGGTCCGTATGGACTCGGAAGGTCGGGTCCTCTTCCGAAAGCTTCGCCAGGGCGATCGAGAGCTTGTCCTGGTCAGCCTTCGTCTTCGGCTCGATGGCGACATCGATCACCGGGGCCGGGAATTTCATGGCCTCGAGGATGATCGCGTTGTCCTCGTCGCAGAGCGTGTCGCCGGTGCGCGTGTCCTTGAGACCGATCGCGGCGGCGATGTCGCCGGCGCGCACTTCTTCGATCTCGTCACGCTTGTTGGCGTGCATCTGCAGCAGACGACCAATGCGCTCGCGCTTGCCCTTCGTCGAGTTGTAGACGTAGGAGCCCGAGCTCAGCACGCCTGAGTAAACCCGGAAGAACGTGAGCTTCCCGACGAACGGGTCGGTCGCGATCTTGAACGCGAGCCCGGCGAACGGGGCGTCGTCCTGGACGGGGCGCTCGGCCAACGTCTCATCGTGGTGCGGCAGATGCCCGTTGATCGCCTTCACGTCAACCGGTGCGGGCAAATAATCGATCACCGCGTCGAGCAACGCCTGTACGCCCTTGTTCTTGAAGGCGGCGCCGCAGAGCACGGGCACGATAAAGCCGCCGACCGTCGCCGTCCGGATCGCGTGCTGAATCTCGTCGAACGTGAGCTCGGCGCCGCCCAAGTACTTCTCGAGTAGCGTTTCGTCGTGCTCGACGGCCGCCTCGATCACCTCGTGGCGCGCCTGCTCCATGCGCTCGGTGTAGGCCTCCGGCACCGGGCACTCGGTGAAGGTCTTGCCGAGGCTCTCGTCGTCGAACACGACCTGGATGCGGCGCAGGACGTCGATGTGACCCGTGAACAACTCGCCCGATCCGACGGGGAGCTGCACCGGATACGCGGTCTTCGTCAGACGGTCGCGGATCATCGACAGACAGCGGTCGAAGTCCGCGCCGACGCGATCCATCTTGTTGGCGAAGATGATGCGCGGCACGCCGTAGCGGTCGGCCTGGCGCCACACGGTCTCGGTCTGTGGCTCCACGCCGGCGACGGAGTCGAGGAGCGTGACCGCACCGTCGAGCACGCGCAGCGAGCGCTCGACTTCGACCGTGAAGTCGACGTGGCCTGGCGTGTCGATGATGTTGATCCGGTACTCGATGCCGCTGCGCGTCCAGAAGGCAGTCGTCGCGGCGGACGTGATTGTGATGCCGCGCTCCTGCTCCTGTTCCATCCAGTCCATGACGGCGGTGCCTTCGTGCACTTCGCCGATCTTGTAGGACCGTCCGGTATAGTAGAGAATGCGCTCGGTCGTAGTCGTTTTACCGGCATCGATGTGAGCCATGATGCCGATGTTGCGATATCGTTCGAGCGGTGTCGTGCGAGCCATTAGAAAAATCCCGAAGTGATTCAGCAAAAACGCGGGTGGACCGAGGCATCCCTTGCGGGACCGGTATCCATCCGCCCTCGCCGGGTGCACTCGCCACTGATGCGCGAGTGGGGACCCATGGCGCGCCGGGGAAAACAGACCCCGACGTCTAGTTTTGCTCCAGCCTTTAAAAGTTAAAGCCTCTCAACGACTTGTCAATGTACACAGCGCCTTCGGCGACCGTCTACTGTGCCTGGCTGTCGAGTTCGCTTAACCGGTCACCTAACGAGCGGTGGCGGCTTGAACCAATTGGGCGCCTACCCTACCAGCGATAGTGCGCGAACGCCTTGTTGGCCTCAGCCATTCTGTGCGTGTCTTCCTTCTTCTTGATCGCGTTCCCCTCTCCCTTAGCCGCGGCAATAACCTCAGCCGCGAGCTTCTCGGGCATGGACTTCTCCGAGCGATCACGAGAAAAGGTGATCAACCAGCGCATGGCGAGCGCGGTCCGCCGATCAGGTCGTACCTCGACGGGGACCTGGTAGGTCGCACCACCGACGCGGCGGGACTTGACCTCGACGACGGGCTTGAGGTTCGACAGGGCCTGCTTGAAGACATTCACGCCAGGCTGGTTCGTCCGCGACTCCACAAGGTCCATAGCGCCATAGAAGATCCGCTCGGCGGTGGACTTCTTACCCTGGAGCATCATCGCGTTGATGAACTTGGACACGGTCTGGCTATCGTACCGAGCGTCCGGCAGGATCGGACGCTTCACCGATTTCTTGCGACGACTCACTTCTTGCCTCCCGACGCGCCGCCCTTCGGCTTCTTCGTGCCGTACTTCGACCGGCTCTGATTGCGGCCGTTGACGCCGGAGGCATCCAAGCTGCCGCGTACGATGTGATAGCGCACGCCCGGCAGATCCTTCACACGGCCACCGCGAATCAGCACGATCGAGTGCTCCTGAAGGTTGTGGCCCTCACCAGGGATGTAGGCCGTCACCTCGAATCCGTTCGTGAGCCGAACGCGCGCGACCTTACGCAGCGCTGAATTCGGCTTCTTCGGGGTCGTCGTGTAGACACGCGTGCACACGCCGCGCTTCTGCGGGTTCGACTTGAGCGCAGGCGCCTTTTCTTTCTTTAGAACATCTCTCCGGCTTTGCCGGACAAGTTGATTGATAGTCGGCACAGACTGAAGAATTTATAGGGTTTAGGGCGCTCCACGCAACCGGCGCGAGGCCCAGTCCACGAGGAGTGCCGCGGCGAGCACCCCGAACCAGATCCAAGGTCCGGGCCACCCCCTGCCCCGACCCTCCCGCGGAGTCGGCGGCCCGAGTCGGGCAACGGTCGCCGCAACTGGCGCCGGGTCATCGTCGATCGGCGTGGACACCCGGACTCTCGGGGCATACGCCACGGACGCTACGAGTCCCGCCCACAGGTCTCTGTGTCGCGCCGGCCCGTGTGCGCTATCCATCCGCAGCCGCCAGGTGCTGTCATCGCTGACCTGCACGGCGTTCGGGAGCTTGCCCAAGAACCGAGCGGCCGACCCCGCGACAATCACCCCGCCGCCCTGCCGCGCATATCGTGTGATCGATTCGGCCGCGCTTCGCGCGCCGCTATCCATGGCCAAGACGGCCGCGTAGTGGGCGGTGTCGAGCGGCGTTAGCGAACCTTGGCTCACGGCGCGGTTGGGGGCCAGCGTCAGGCGCGCCTCGACCTTCCAGCCTCGCTCTTCGAGCGAGCGGACCACGAATTTCGTCTCCCAACTCACGCTCCCGAGCACCAGCAGAGGGCGTAAGATCAGCGAGTCGGTGACCGACGCGCGCGCACCGGACGCGCCGATCGATCCGAGAGCGGTCGGCATGATGACCGTGAGGCCGCCGGATGCCGCCCGGCCCGTGTCGATCGGCCCAAGGCGGTCGGCAAGCGCCACTGACGTCCCACTTGGCGCGGCGACGGCGATACGGGTCGCTCCGGCCGGATCGGGGAGCGGCGCCGGCGCCACCGCGAGGGCGGTCGGCGGTGAGCGGCGCCATGACCAGGCAACGCTCACGCCGCTCCGGCGCATGGCCGCGAGCCAGTCGCGGTCGGCCGGCGACGGCGTGCTATCGAGCGTGAGGCGCACCGACGGCGCGGTCCAGTCGGTCAGCGCGCGGCGCAGGTTCGTCTCGACCGTCGACTGGCGACCGATCGCCCACGCAGAAACGGCAAGCGCGACGATAGCGATCACCCGGGCTACGCGTTCAACGACTAAGCGCATACACGATGATGTTCACGCCGAAGCGCGTGTCGTCGACCGATCGCTGGCGCTTGCTCTCGGGGTGGTAACCCCATTCCGAGCTATAGTCCTTGCTCGAGTACAGAACGCGAATGCGGTCACCAGGGCCCAGGACGGCCTGGAGATGCGCGTGCACGAGGTTGTCGCCCCAGCCGTTCAGCTCTTGGGTTGTCGTCGGCGGGCCGTGGTCGAAGACGAAGAATGTGCGATAGAGGTCATGCGTGTTGGGTAGGTCGACGAGCTTGCCGCATGTGCGCGTGAGTTCCTCCGTCGCCGTCCGGTGAAATACGCCGCCCACATCGTGATTGTGGTCATCGACGAAGAGCATTCCGCCGCGGTCGATGTACGCGCTGACACGACGTCGCTCTTCGTTCGTGAAACGAAACGGGAGGTGACCCGTGAGGTAGATCAGCGGGTAGTCGAACAGGCTGTCCGACGACAGTCGCACGATCGCTCCACTCGGCGCGATTTCGATCGATGTATATCTCGCCACGGAGTCGATCAGGTTCGCCGGCACGAGTGGCGCGGAATCCCAATCGCCCGACTCGTAGCGGCCAGTCGCGAACACGAACGGACTCATCGTGGCCCGAGTCCCGGTGTCACTTTGGGACGCGGCGCCGCTGCGCGGCGCACGCGTAACAGCGCCGCGCGCAGCCGCGCCGAATCGCGCGCGGCGGCCGCATCGCCAAGGGCGACCGCGAGGGTGGTGTCAACCGGGACCGCGGCGACTTGGAGGAGTAGGAGCGAGTCGGGCCTCGGGGACGGACTCTCTATGTAGCGCAACACCATCGCTCGGAGCGAGTCAGCTCGTGGCCCAGGCGAGCGGCGGCCAGGCGCGGCGGTGTCGGAGGTCGGGCCGCCTGGTGGTCCGGCGAGGCGAACCCGCGCGGTGTTGACGACGATCGTCGGCGGGGTACCGCGCAGGTACAGCCGGTTCATCACGCGCGCCGAGTCCAGCGCCGAGAGTGCCAGGCGCTCGGGTGGAAGCGCGGTGTCCGGCAGCCCGACCGCCAAAGAACGCGCGGCATCGGTCATGGCTTGGTAGGCCGCCTGGAAGTACTGACGCTCCCGCGAGCCCGTCACCACTCCGGCGCCACCCTTGGCCGCGTCGACATCTTCGCGTTCGCCGGAGTCGGCACCCGTGCCGTTCAAGATGTCGTCGACTTCCTGTCGGAGGCCTTCCTGAAGACGTGCGAGCCGGACCGATTCGGAGACCCAGTGCGCGTGGTCGAGTCGCTTGCGTTTGGCGACGAGCGCCTCGGTTTCCATGACCAACATGCGCTGGCTCATGAGCGCTTTGTCGAGAATGGGCGGCGCGGCGGCGGCGATCGCGATGGAGTCGTATTCCTCCGGGCGCGCGATGCGGATCGTGCGCGTGTCGGATGAGCCTACGCCAGGTCCCGTGACCGTGTTGCCATCTCGCGCGACGGCGCGAATCGACAGCTGGCTGCCCGGTTCGAGCTTGACGGAGAACACGGCATGTAGGATCCCGGTGCGCGTATCGGCGAACTTGATGTGGCCAACGGTATCCGTGACGCTTTTGAAGTTGCCTTCACTTTCCCCCGTACTGATTATGCACTCGAACCACCCATCAGCGAGTCCGATATCATCCATCACGGTCGCCGCGAGCACGATCGTATTCGGTGGTGTTCGATACGTGGTATCGACGGAAGGCAACGAGAGAAGGACTGACGGTGGTTCATCGGGACGCGGCAGCAGCGCTACGATCCGACTGTCGGATCCATCCCCGAATCGGAGCGCCGCGGCGTCCCGCGGCATCGCAAACGTGACGGCCCACCCGCCGGCGGCCGCGCGCACGGGGAACGGCGCGATGAGCCCGTCCGGCGAGCCGGGGCCGCGGATGGTCACCGTGCTCCCGACGAGAGCCGAGATCGTCGACGGATCGGCGAGATCCGCCGACGACGCGTGCGCGTACGCAGGGGGCGCGACGTGGACGGACAGCCCGACCAGCCGCCGCACGGCGCTCGCCGATCGGGTCGTCTCGGTCGACGACTCGTCCGCGCGACTGAGATCGGTCGCGTGCAGCGGCATGACCCGCGCGAGCACATACGCCACGAAGAGCACGGTCAATGCAACGCGCGCGTATGCCGGAACCACGACGCGGAGTGCGACCTCCGGTAAGTTCACCTCGCGCACGATGGACTCGAGCCGGTAGAGCAGCGCCGGGTCGAGGGCGACGTCCGGATCGAGCACCGTCACCAGAGCATAGCGGAGCGCCGGCACGCGCTCCTCGATCCACAGGCCGACCCGTCTCACCGAGTATGCGTACCGCCGGCGCCAAACGCGAATCGTCGCCACGGACAGGCCGGCGACCGCGCCGACGAAGCGAATCGCGTCGAAGTACTCGTCACGCAGATGCAAGGCGTGACCGATCGCGCCTCCCGCGGCCATGACCGCGCCGGCCGCCGCGCAGCCCCACAAGAGTGACGTCACGATCGCCGTCGCGAACAGGATTCCACGCACCTGGCGCGTCTCGCCGATCGCCGTCTTCGGCGGGATGAGGCTACTCATCGCCGAATCACCCACTCGGCGATCGCCAACGCACCGGCGAGGATCAAGAGCGTCGTCATGAGTGTTCGGTCGCCGCTCCCGCCCTGGTTCCGAGCGAACGTTGCGCTGATCACGCCGGTCCCGGCGAATGCACGGACGGCCGAATCGCCCATCGCCATCGACAACATCGCGGCGCCGCATGGGCGGTCGGTGAACGCGGCGCGCAATTGGTCGACCGCACGCGTGTTCGGCATCCCGATCGCGATCTCGCGCTCGCAGCTGTCGCCGACTGGACGTTCGACTGCCGCCGGTGCGCCATCGACCCAGCGGGCGACCACGGAGCCCTCTGGCGCACGATACGTTCGTGAGCGGGTAAATGGGGCGACCGCGACGATCCCATCCATGATGACTCCGCCGATCGTATCGATCGCACCGTCCGGCGGCGTCCATTGGACGCGCGCGTGAGGCAATGTTGCCACCGGCTGGGTGACACGCACCACGTGAATGGCGGCCGGCCATTGGGCGCGAATTGCCGCGGTGGCCGCATCGAACGCCGATGCGGCGAATGGGGAAATCACAATGAGCTCGATCGAGTCGGCGCGGATTTGCGCCGCGGCGCGGCGCGCGGCGATGAGTGCCGCCGAGAGCGCGCTCGCTCCGCTCGCGCGGCCCAATTTGCCTAGTGAATCGTTCGGCACGATCCGCGCGGCCGTGTCGAACGCGATCGCCACGTCGCTGGGGCCGAGGTAGCGCCTCGCGCTGTCGCGCGCCGCAGGCGCCGACAGATCCAAAGCGACGATGCGCGCCGATGGCGCACGGCGACCGCCGAGGGAGGGACGCGAGAAGGCGAGACCGGCCAGCAGGATCGTCGCCACGCGTAACGCGAGCAGCCAGCGATCTTGGGGCCACGTCTCGCGCCGACGGACCATGGACGGCGCCGGCGGGACGAACCGGGCCGTGGGGAGCCGCGACGCCGGCGGGGGGCGTAAGACGAGCAGGTGGAGCGCCACCACGGCGGCCGCGACGGCGAATGCCGCCGCGAGAAAACCTGGCGCCGCGAGGTTCACGGCACGCGAGTCACCGTGACGCGGTGGGTCACGGCGATGCGACGATCCGCCGGACGGCGCGATCGGCCGGCTCGTCGGTCGTCGTCATGACATAGCTCGCGCCCGCCGCGCGCCAATCGCGCGCGATCGTGTTACGCCAGGCCGCGAACTCGCGATCGTAGGTGGCCCGGGCCGAGCCGACGAGCGGTCGGCGGAGCGTCGGATCCTCGGGGTCCTCGACCGAGACGTCGCGCATCGGTGGCGCGAGCTCCTCGGCGGCCACGACGTGAATCGCGTGCACTTCGCCCGCCACCGCTCGCGCGCCCGCCAGCGTCGCCGCCAGGTCTTCCGCGTGAGTGAGGAAGTCAGAGATCAAGACGACGCGCGCTTCGCGCGCGATCGTTGCCCCGGCCGACAGCAGCCGCTCGAGCGATGCGGCGCCACCAAGACGAACGGCCGAGAGGGCATCAGTGAGCTCGCGTACCACGGTCCGGCGCGTTCGTGGTGGGAAGGCGAGCGCCGAAGGCGCGAGCGCCAATCCTACCGGATCGCCCGCGGCGTGCGCGATGGACGCGAGGGCGAGCGCGATGCGGCGCGCGTGGTGCCACTTGGCCACCGTGTCGACGGGGAACGCCATCGAAGTCGACGTGTCGACGACGAACATCGTCGGCAAGAGCGCGTGATCGTCGCTCAGCCGCACGAACGCACGGTCGCTCCGCGCTAGCAGCTTCCAATCGATCCGACGCGGATCGTCACCCTGGGCGTACGGGCGATACTCGGTGAACTCGGCCGCCACGCCGCGGCGGCGCGACCGGTGCACGCCGTGGGCCGCCGCCGGCACGCGACGTTTGGCGGGCCATCGGACGCCACGGACCGCGTCCAGCAGCGCGGCGTCCGTCACACGCGCACGTCGCTCGCCGGAGGCTTGATCGTGTCCAGCAACTCGGCCACGATCCGCTCCGACGTCACGCCCTCGGCCTCGGCCGCGAACGTCGGCAGAATCCGATGGCGGAGCACCGGGAGCGCCACTCGTCTGATATCTCCCGGCGACACGGCGAACCGACCCTGGATGAGCGCGTGGGCTTTGGCGCCGAGGATCAAAGCCTGGCCCGCGCGCGGGCCGGCACCCCAGCGTACGTGGCGCTTGACGATCGCCGGCGCGTGGGGCTCGTCGGGACGCGTCGAGCGCACGAGGGCGTTGGCATAGCGCAGCGCCGGTTCCGCGGCCGGGATATCGCGGGCGAGACGCTGCAAGGCGAGTGCATCATCACCCGTCAGGACTGGTGACAGGGGACGCGGGGGCGCTCCCGTGGTGGTGCGAAGGATCGCTAGCTCGTCCGCCTCGGCAGGGTAGCCGACTCTTATATCGAACAAGAACCGATCGAGTTGCGCTTCGGGCAATGGATACGTGCCCTCTTGCTCGATCGGGTTCTGCGTGGCGAGTACGAAGAACGGCGACGGAAGCGGTCGGGTTTCGCCGGCAGCGGTTACGCGGGCCTCTTGCATCGCTTCGAGCAGCGCGGCCTGCGTGCGTGGGGGCGTCCGATTGATTTCGTCGGCCAGAATAATGTTGGCGAATATGGGACCGGGGACGAAGCGAAACTCGCGGCGGCCGGTCGCTTGGTCTTCCTCCATGACCTCCGTGCCCGTGATGTCGCTGGGGACGAGATCCGGGGTGAACTGGATGCGGCGGAAGTCCAGGTGTGTGGCCTCGGCGATCGACCGGATCATCAGGGTCTTGGCGAGACCCGGAACGCCGACCAGCAACGCGTGGCCGCCCGCCACGAGTGCGATCAGGATTTCATCCAGCACCGCATCTTGGCCGACAATCCGCGTCGCCACTTCACGCCGAAGCGCGACCGCTGCTTGAAGCAGACGGTCGCGCTCGGTTGTGTGAGGAGAAGCTTCCGAAACCTCGGGACTACTCGTCGTCCGCACCAGCCATCGATCCGGCGAGCGTTGGCAACGGCGCAAAGGGTGACGCGCCCATGCCGAGCGGATCCTCGGAGACGAGCGGAGTCGGTGGCACTTCCATGCCCTCGATCTCCACGTCTTGGTATCTATACATCCCAGTCCCAGCAGGAATGAGATGTCCAATAATTATGTTCTCCTTGAGGCCCAACAGATCGTCCTGGGCGCCACGGATCGCGGCGTCCGTAAGAACGCGCGTGGTCTCTTGGAACGACGCGGCCGAGACGAACGACTGTGTCGTGAGGCTGGCCTTGGTGATGCCGAGCAGGAGCGGCTCGGACGTCGCGGGGGCCTGCTTCTTTTTCTTGCCCTTCTCGTTCTCGTCGCGGAACGTCTGCTTGTCGACGTTCTCGCCTTCCAAGAAATCGGTCTCGCCCGGCTCCATGACGCGGACTTTTTGCAACATTTGCCGAACGATCACGCCGATGTGCTTGTCATTGATCTTCACGCCCTGCAGGCGGTAGACCTCCTGCACTTCGTTGAGCAGATACTCTTGGACCGCGCGTGGGCCCTTGATCCGTAGAATATCGTGCGGATTCACCGGGCCTTCGGACAGGCGATCGCCCGCGCGAACCCGGTCGCCCTCGTGCACCCGGAGGTGCTTACCGGCCGGAACTTCGTACAACTGGGCTTCTTGCGACTCATCCACTACGACCATGTGGTTTACGGTCTTCGACGGATGCACATAGATCTCA
>Ga0210409_10003820_pt1 | contig 16579 bp, 16 predicted proteins | sample IncBWH17MmetaG_FD_161649 | JGI IMG/M metagenome (GOLD analysis project Ga0210409, IMG submission 161649) | Forest soil microbial communities from Barre Woods Harvard Forest LTER site, Petersham, Massachusetts, United States - Inc-BW-H-17-M | ecosystem: Environmental > Terrestrial > Soil >...
GTCACGTTGCGGATGCTCCGAAAGGGAGTGCTGGGTTCACGAAAACCCAGTGTTCATCAACCTTTTAGAGCATCCTTTCTTTTTTCACCAGACAAATCGTGAATAATCTAGGCTAGGACTCGGTCGGATGATTCTCCGAAGGGGCCCAATGATCGGCTTAAGGTCATTTCTCCCTTGGTCAGAGTCCCGGTCTTGTCGCTGCAAAACACGTCGATGCTTCCAAAATTTTGAATTGCGGGTAAGTGTTTGACCACCACCTGTTCTCGGGCCATTCTAACTGCCCCGCTTGCGAGCGTCACGGAGGTGATCATGGGAAGAAATTCAGGAGTCAGCCCGACTGCCAGAGCCACCGCGAAAATGAAGGACTCGAAGGGATCCTTGTGAAGAGCCAGGCGCACCACAATGATGAAAAGCACCAGCACAAACACGACGCGCATGATGAGCATGCCGAAGCGCCGTAATCCCCGCTCGAATTCAGTCTCTTCCGGCCGAACCACCAGGCGCTTGGCGATCGCACCGAAGGCGGTCTGGGGTCCCGTCTTCATCACCCGCGCCGTCGCGGTTCCACTGACCACCGAGGTCCCAAGGAAGACAAGGTCCGGGGCCTCCGGTGTTCCCTCGGTATCTTTTTCTCCGGGATGGGCGTGCTTTTCGGTTGGCATGGACTCGCCCGTCAGTGCCGCCTGTTGAACGTAGAGATCGCGCGCCTGCAGAAGACGCGCGTCGGCGGGAACCAAGTCGCCCGCGGATAGCTGAATCAGATCATCTGGTACAACGTCGTGGCGCTTTATTTCTTGCCATTTCCCGTCGCGCAGTACCGTTGCGCTCAAGCTGACGTGCTCTCGCAAGCGCTCAATGGCTCTCTGCGATCGATAGGTCTGCGTGAAATTGATGGTGACGCCGAGGAGGACCATGACAATGATAATTCCGGCATCGGCCCTTTGATCTAACACGCCTGAAACAATGGCTGCAAAGAGGAGAGTGATAACCAGCGGATTTACAAATAAAATCAGAAGTTCCTGGACGAGAGCATCGCGGCGTACCGGCGTAGGATCGTTCGGGCCATATTGAGACAGCCGCTTCTGCGCCTCCTGGCTTGTAAGCCCGACGAGGGCGTTTTCCGCAGACGCCTTACTTTCCTGGGATTGGACGAGAATAGGGATACTCCCGCGGGCACAGTGCCTTCTTATACCAGACCAGGCAGTTCCTCGCCTGACGATTCTACAGTCAATTACTTGCGCCAGCGACCACTTCATCGTGACGAGTATCACCGCTGCAAGTTAGCGAAGTCACATACTCCACATATTTCTCCAAAAGAAAATACGCACGGGTGAACGCTAGGGGTTTTGCCGGCTTCGTTACTGGGCCCAGGCGAGAGCCAGCGAGAACCAAATTTATGTCGCCATTGGCGGTACTGTCGGCAACCTGCAGGAGGTGCTCTGCATGGCCACTCATTATCGCCAGGCCGGCATTTCCACGCCTTCGGGCTATTTCTTCGCGCGTGATGGAATCGCTGCGGAGGAAAACGTAAATCGGGAACAAATGGTCATCTCGGACGTGGACCTGGATTTGCTCGACGAGCAACGCGTGAATGGCATGGTGATCCCACTCAAGGACATGATCCGGGACGCCTATGATCGGGTGATCCATTACTCCGACCTTCGTTCCGCCGGCGTTGTCGCCGAGCCGGTTCCGTTGGTCAAGTCATCAGCAGGATTCATTTGGGCGGCCCTGAAGCCATGGATCCCACCGAAGCCTGTGTGACCGGGCGCACTTGAGAATATGAGGACGGTCACCGATGCAATTTGTTGGCGCGAATAATATGCAGGCATAGATAGGGAGGCAAGGAATGACAACGCAGACCGCATCGAAGATCGTTACTTTTGACAACATTCTCTTTGCCACGGATTTTTCCAGACAATCCAACTTCGCGTTACCGTTCGCCATATCCATTGCGCATAAATACGGGTCCAAGATTTATGCTACCCACGTGCTCGCCCCGCCGCCCCTTGGAAACTTCCCGCCGATTGAAGTGCAGGCGCTCGCGGCGCAAGCGCTTCGGGAAGCGCACACCTCCGTGGAGGAGCTTGGGCGGCGTCTGGGTGCGATTCCCCACGAGACCCTGCTCAGAAAGGGTGACATTTGGGATGAACTCTCCGCCATTATTGAGGGAAAGAATGTCGATTTGATTGTCCTCGGCACGCACGGCCGCGCCGGCGTCAGCAAGCTCCTGATGGGCTCCGTAGCGGAGAGAATTTTCCGCCAGTCCACATGCCCGGTTCTTACGGTCGGGCCGAAAGTTTCGGGAGAACCGATGAGCGTCGCGGACATCCATTCGATTTTGTGCCCCATCGATTTCACTGCTGAATCCCTGGCCGCACTTCCCTATGCGGTGTCGCTTGCCGAGGAGAATCAGGCGCGCCTTTATCTAATGAACGTTGTCCCGGCTCCAGTCCTCAATTACGAAGAAGGTTTACTCAAGGCTCGTTTGAAGGCGTTGGTCCCTGCGGAAGCCAAGTTGTGGTGTGAACCAAAGGCGTTTGTTGAGTCCGGGGACGCCGGAAATAGAATCCTGGAACAAGCAGAAGAGCTCGGGGTGGACTTAATCGTCCTTGGGATCCGGCCTGTATCCACTCTAGCCGGGACGAGAACTCACCTGGGAACGGCGACGGCATACAAAGTCGTGAGCTGCGCAATCTGTCCGGTGTTGAGCGTTCGCGGGTACGGACGCGCGCAAGGATGAGAAGCTAACTGGCGTATACCGGACGGAAGGGAATGCTCTGGCTGCTATTCAGCGAACAATGGAAAAGCCCGGATTTTCAGACGACGGGTGACCTAGTCGCTCTGAAAGTACTTCTCATCGAGATTCATTGTGTACGGCAGTGTTCAATCAGAATCTAAACAGGGCTTTTGTTTTGTTTGAATTGACGCCAGCGAATGAAATCAGCGTCCTAGACCCATACGTGAGGACTGTAGGAAAGTGTTACGTCGACCCATTGAGACCACCAGGGATTACCGGAATGTGGCTTTTTGGCATCTCGAAACTATGCTCTAGTTCGGCGCTTGTTAGATGCTGATTAGATTCGGAGGGAATAATGCAAATTAGGCAAGCCAATACCACATAAATATGCCTGCCGCTTTCAACGAGATGGCGTGTCCAGTGGCGCCAGCGAGAACCATCAACGAAGCTCTGTAGATCAAACTGATGGTCAATCTGACACCAAAACCAAAACGGCCCATGAAGGGTCGGCCGCTCTGCTGCAGTTGATCAGATGCATGTCAGAGAACTAGGAAATTCGGGGGGCAGTCCTGTCCGATAGCGGACGTGGATTGCCGAACTTTGCAACGAGCGCGATGGCGTCGCCGATGTCCTTGCAATCCTTCAGACTCATCCAATACTGGATGGCTTTCTCCGCCTGGTTCTTGTCTACTCCCTGGAATTCGGCAGCACGGTGGTATTTCGCAAGGAGCTCGTCGTGCGACATGGGCGGTATGGGACCGCCGGTAAACGCTTTCTCTTCTCCCGATTTCTTGCGGACCGTAAAAATGTCCTGGTTTTCGAGGTTCGGACTGAAGGTGATCTTGGCCATGAGTTCTCGCACCTTTGGATCCATGTACTTGTCTCTCGCGAAGGAATCAAAATAGATTTTCCCGTCCAGCAGCATCCGGGCGACGTTGTACGGAGCGCTGTGGTCGGCCGTCTCGCGATTCCGTGGGTCCCACTTCGGCGGATCACAAATTTCCTGCCACCCGAAATAATGAAATTGCACATCAATCGATTCGATCTCCTCGGCTTTGGTCCACTTTAGTATCTCCGGTGCAATCGTCTGGTGGAAAGTTTGATTGTTTCCTTCGGTCGCAATGCGCTTATACCCCCCGCCATTCCCGTGGATCACTTCAATCGATAGCCGGCCATCAGGACTGGCCGGGAACTTCAGGTCTCTCGTGGGCGGACCGATGTGCGCCCACAAACCATCGCGGGCTTCAAACGGCATATGCGGACCCGTCATTCCCTCACGCGCCAGCATCGCGCCCCACACTCCATTGCGCACTTGCTCAGCACTGTGCGTCCCCTTCCACATCGACTGAATGCCAATATGGCAAACGTACATGGGCATATGCGGCACAAGGGCGAGCGACAAGGCATTGGCGAGTTGATCTTGATTCAACCCCATCAGCTTTCCGCACGCCATCGCGACCCCAACACTATGGTATGGGCAGTCCCAACCCTCAGGATCGTAATAGCCCTTGCCGGTGCTTCCGATGGCATCGATTACTTCATAGGAGATCGCCATGGCGGCCATTACATCTGGGCCGCTCGAGTGCAGCGCCTCTCCCACGGCTAGAATCCCGCCAAACATTTCGTTGTTATGCGGGGTGGCATTGAAATCGGTGTTGCGAATCATTGCGCCGTTTGTAAAGGCGGCCATCTCGTAGGTGGTTTTTATGCCGTAGCCCATAACCGTGCATGGACCCGGCATCGTCTGCGACAACCGGGCGTTGATTCGAGCTGGCTCGCTCTCAAACCCGGCATAGAGCATGCCCACCGTATCAGTCTGCAAATAATTGATCGTCTCGATGGTTTTCGCGTCCAGGTCCTTGAAAGAAAACCCGTGCACCCATTCGACGATGCGGCGGCTGGATTCATCCATCGGACCGTTTCCCCAAGCCCGGCCCGAGTCGTTCACCCAGCCGGAGCGCGTCTTAGTGATGTAGAAGGGCTGTGCTGTCGTAATGACTTCCTGACTCTCACGGATATCAGGAAAATGTTGCTCCCGCCCGTGGTCTCGTGGGGCCAGGGGGCTTGTGGACGAAATCGGCGGAAGCTGCTGTCCCTGCCGAGCGAATGCCGCTGGAGCTTTCAGCATTCCAGCCACGGCAGCTCCCGCGCCCAGCCTCATCAGATCCCGTCGACCGAGCCCGGAGCGGCTTACCTTTTTACCTTTTTCCCTGTTGTCCTTATTATGCGAGGTGAACATTTAGCCTCCTCTTATTGAATTGAAGGGATGGTCTCTTAGGCCGGTACCACAGCCAGAACGTACGAGGGACTTCATCACATCTGGAGCAATCGAAGCTATAAATTTGTTGGCCTCGTCAGCTTCCATGTGGCCGAACATAGCATTCATCACTCAGCCTCACAAGGTTTAGAGAACGGAATGCCGTAAGAATCCCAAGTCCCGAGATTTGGAATTATCGGGAGCTCCGTGAAAGGCGCTGGTCGACAGCGAGGGTTGCTTCGGTATTTGTTGTAGTCACTTGAATTCAATGCTTGAGCTAAATATGTTGCTCTTGACGTTAATTCCCTTGACTTATAATCCGTAAAGGTCTACCTCTTGATATCACCGCCACCGGAAACTCAGAAGCCGCGTTTGGCAATGAGCCTCACACGATGCATGACCCTGGCTGGTCGGAGAAATTGTTGCTTGCTGCGCTGGGGCTTTTGATCCTGGCTGCTGTGGCCCAGATTGCCTTGAAATACGCGCATTGAACACCTTTCGCATCTTCCCATTTCCACGATGTGCGCCCTGCCATCCTGGCTAAAGGGCAACAAAGACAATTACCGATAAGCAGGACTTCTCGGGACTTGGCGCATCGCCCGCACTTCACATCGAGGGTCGGGTCTTTTCCAGCGAATGCTCAGTCGACTATTAAATATGGCAGCGATACAATCCAAGCCGCAAACCCGGTTTGAAGACCGACCATTTCTCAGATGTTTTTACTGGACATTGGTTGAGATTTGGCAGTAATTGGTTTCTTGGTGAAGCGAAATCCCATGCTCCTTGGGATCAACGAGTACCCAAAGACCGGGTTTTCTTGAGTGTGACGCAGGACATTGAAGCATTCCCCCCAGTCACTAGCCAGGCAGGCGGAAAGCTTGAGCATGCACGAAGCTCAGCGAGCAAAGGAGAATGAAAATGGGACGCAAAATTATCTACATCGTGAGCGGACTGATTGTGCTTCTCCTCTTGGCAGCTGTCTTGCTGCCATTTATTTTCGACGCAAACAAATTTAAGCCGCAGGTCGAGTCGGCGGCGGAAAGCGCACTCGGCCGCAAGGTTGCGATAGGCAACATCCGGCTAGCGCTATTCTCGGGAGGCGTCTCGGTGGAAGATATCGCCATCTCGGAAGACCGGAAATTCGGCTCCGGCTCTTTCTTGGAAGCGAAATCCGTCGCCGTGGGGGTCGAGATGATGCCACTGATCTTCTCGCGACAGCTCCATGTCACTGGGGTCACCATCGATCAGCCCGAAGTAACGCTGTTGCGCGCTGCTTCCGGCGAGTGGAACTTCTCAACCCTGGGCGCGAAGAGCGCTGCTTCACCCGCCGCCTCATCTTCTTCTGGCTCGGCAGCAAACGTTTCCGTGCAGAAGATCGAGATCAGGAACGGGAAGCTCACTGTGGGACAATCGGGTTCAAATGCCAAGAGGCATGAGTATGATCAGATGAACCTCACGGGATCCGATCTCTCTTACACTTCTCAGTTTCCCTTTCAATTCTCCGCAACAGCGCCGGGGAACGGCAGCATCAAGTTGACCGGGAAAGCCGGACCGCTGAACCAAACCGATGCGGCACAAACACCCCTCGAAGCCACTCTGGAAATCCACAGCCTCGACCTGACATTAACTGGGTTCGTGGACCCTTCTTCGGGAATCGCCGGAGTGTTGGACTTTGCGGGAACACTCTCCTCCGACGGCCAGATGGTGAACTCGAAAGGGAAAGTCACTGCGAGCAAGCTGAAGCTCGTCCCGGGTGGGTCGCCAGCCAGCCAAGCCGTGCAAGTCGATTACGACACGAACTACGGGCTCAAGCCACAGACGGGCTCATTGAAGCAAGGAGACGTTCATATCGGTAAGGCCGTCGCGCACATGACGGGGACGTTCAATAATTCCGGCGAAACACCAGCCGTGGCGATGAAACTAACCGGTGCCGACATGCCGGCTTCCGATCTGGAATCGGTGTTGCCGGCGGTGGGAGTGGTGCTACCTTCGGGTGCGTCCCTCAAAGAGGGCACAATGAATGCGGACCTCACGATTAATGGACCCGTCGACAAACTCGTGACCACAGGGCAGGTTAAGCTCTCAAACGGCAAGCTTGCGGGATTTGATCTGGGCGCGAAGATGGGCGCATTGTCGTCATTCGCGGGAATACCTAAAGGATCGGACACGGTGATCGAAACATTCAGCTCCGACCTGCGCGTCGCTCCTCAGGGGATTCGATCTGACAATCTTAACCTGGTGGTGCCCGCCATCGGAAGTATGACAGGCAGCGGCACGATCGGCGCGGATAAGGCACTGAATTTTCTAATGCTGGCGCACCTCAGCGCTTCGAATAGCCCGATGGGCAAGATTGCGGGTCTGACCTCGGCCGGCGGAGGCCAGAAGGGCAGTCAAGGCGGGATTCCCTTCAAAATTCAAGGCACTGCGTCGAAACCAGAGTTCATTCCAGAAGTCGGCGCGATGGCTGGCAGTATTTTGAAAGGTGCTGTGGGTAATGTGCCCGCGACTGGACAGGATGTCCAGAACCTCGGCAAGCAGCTTGGCGGGCTCTTCGGGAAAAAGAAGCAGTAGCGGACCTAGCCCAGCTGGTTACGTCACAAAGTACGTCATAAATGATTACGTCCTGTGGCACGGCGGCAGTTTATTGCGGAATTCTCTGAAGCCCAGCCTTGATACTTCCTGCGATTTGTCTCAGAGCGTCCAGAGCCGATCTGTAGTGGGAATGAACTCGATATGTATGCCCGGAAGGTGTTCCTTGAACCAACTGGTGAAATATTCCATGCCGTTCTCCTCGCCTGACTCATGCGAAGCGATAATCATGGCCCCCTTTCCGCCGCTGGCGAGGAAGTCGCGGCCATATTCGGCCGTTTCAAATTCCCGGATCTCGATGGAGATGGCGACGTCGTACTTCTCCAATCCCACGATATTTTGTTCGCAACTGTGGCCGCAGCGGGTCAGGCTCTCGACAACCGAATCCGGATTTCCGATTACCCGCACGCTTTCCGTAGGCGTTTTCTCGGCATACTGCGCGACGACATCCCGCAAGGGCATCGGAGGAAACTGACAGGCCCTCGGGTCGCTCGCCAGGGCGTATTTATCCCATCCGAGTTTTTTGTTTTGCGCCGCGTTCATGGGTTCGGGCTGCATTTTGTGCCAGGAATCGTGGGTCCGCCAGACGATCATCTTGTTGTCGTTCACGTACTCGAGTTTCAACTTGTAAAGCGGATCGTTCTGCACGGGCGGCAGCAAATCCGCGTCGGTCCAGATCGTCGGCTCATGCGTGATCACGAAGTTCAGCCCTTTTTCGTGCGCGCGCTTGATGACATCGAATGTAGACATGAAACACGAAGCAACTCCGTTGACCGCCGTGCTTGGGTCTCCCATTTTGAATGTGTCCCGGTAGCTCGCCGGATCCCAGGCCGGACCCATGATTGCCAAAATCTTGTCCGCGATCTGCTGGGCGGTCACGGGAGTATCGCCGAAGACTGGACCGGCTGAGAGACCCAACAGGGCCGCTGCGCCGGCAACTAAACTTCGCTCTCCAAATTCCCTTCGTGAGATTTGCACCATAAACTCCTCTCAAGCCTTGTGAGACGGGACATATGAGAACGGTTCGCCAATGGCAATTCCGGTCACCGCCACGTCGCTTATAAAAGAGCCGATCCAGCCTGCAAGCTCGTTGGCCCCGGGATCTTCTGACGCGGCGCGACCGAGACTGATCATGCCTTTGCCCCAGCCCGCTGTAATCCAATCCTCCGCGTACTCGAACGCTTCCCACTCGCACGGTTCACCGCAAACGAGAACGTCCACGTTCCGATCGCGAACCATCGCCATGATGTCTTGGTTCTGAATGTAGCCCGGCAGCAACGCGACGCTTTTTACTTTTTCCTGCGGATCTCCCAGCACGCGCAACGCCTTGGCATTGGCGCTCTCTCGGGCCTTTTTCGCGAGGTCCGCGAGCGATATTTCCGGAATCGTGTACACTCCGGCGCCAGTCGCCGCAAGCTTTTGCGTTGCCGCCGGATTCTCGTACGCTTTGAAGCCCAGGGTCCGCGCCAGAGCGTTCAACCGAGGGTTGGAGGGCAGCGCCTGGTAATTTTCGTTGAAGCGCCAGAGGATCAATCCGTGGTCGTCAATCAGCTTCTTCTTGTATTGATAGACGGAACTCGCTTCCAGGACTTTCATCGACGGCGTGCCCATGCTGACTTCGGTTAGCACGGTCCCGGATTCGCGCCAAAAGGGCGGCTCCATCGAGATTATCAAATTGTGCTTCAAGGAAATGGCTTTCTGAAGCGCTTCGATGGCGGGAGTCCAGGCGGTTGCGATTCCCGTGACGGTTGCATTGGGATTGCCGCACTGAAACCCTTCACTGGTGCCGCCCATCCAGGCGCTGCTCGCTTGACTCCGGATTCGTTCCACTACGGCATTGGCCGTCAGACTTGTCGCCATGTTCGCCATCTCCCGCTGTGAGCAACCGTGCGTGTCCGCTGAAGAGGAATTACGTTCTTCTCTCTAGGCCAGAATCGGTTTAGGATGCCGAGTATACATTCGTACTTATAGCAAAACAATTTCTCGAAGCGCTGCAAGCGCGGCAAAGACAAATCGCGGGTCCAGCCATTCAGGCAGGAGTTTGCTTCTACCTTCTCGCAGAGGCCAGGAACCCGTAGCCAATTGTTTCCAAGGGAGCTCCGATGAATCGTGGACCCTGGATTATTGCAATTGTAGCGGCCATTGCCGCAACAGTTTCGCTCTTTCCTGCTGCGGAACCGAACGCGGTACTCACGGAAGACGGCCCCATTTCCGGCGTCGCCGATTCTCAAAACGTGACCTTTTATAAGGGCATCCCATTCGCCGCTCCGCCCGTGGGCGATTTGCGATGGCGGCCTCCGCAGCCCGTGGCCCGCTGGACCCGCGTCCGCAAAGCCGATCATTTTGGCAATGCCTGTTTTCAGATCAAGGATCACTCGCGGCTACCATGGACCGAGCCGTTCATGGAGCAAGGCCCGGTCAGCGAGGATTGTCTCTACCTGAACGTCTGGACCGAGGCAAAAACGCCAAGCGAAGGCCGACCTGTAATGGTCTTCCTGTATGGAGGCGGATTCATTGAAGGTTCGGGATCCATTGCAGTTTACGACGGCGCGCACCTGGCCAGCCGCGGCGTTGTCGTTGTGAACATGAATTACCGAGTCGGGCCGCTCGGCTTTCTCGTCTACCCGGAACTGACCGAGGAATCCGAGCACGACAGCTCGGGCAATTACGGCTTGCTCGATCAGATCGCCGCGCTGCAATGGGTGCACAAAAACATAGCCGCTTTCGGAGGCGACCCTGGCCGCGTCATGATCTTTGGACAATCGGCGGGCGCCAGTTCTGTTTATGACCTGATGCACAGCCCGCTGGCGAAGGGGCTGTTCATCAGAGCAATCGCGGAAAGCGGGGTGCGGATTTTCGCCAGCCCGAGCGACAGTCAACCCACTCTCGCGGATCGGGAGCAGATGGGTGTCCGATGGGCCGAAACCAGGGGCGCGCATTCGCTGGTCGAGCTTCGTGCGCTTTCGCCCGAGATGCTGTTCAAACCTGCGGATGCCGGCAGGCCAGTATTGTCCAATCAGCCGGTCGCCGATGGGTGGGTGCTCCCGTCTCACAGTTCTGCTGCGCCTGCGAGCGAAGTTCCGATCGTCGTGGGGATGGTCGCCGATGACATCGGTGTCAGTCCTGCCGACTTCGGTCCCGGGCAAAAACCATCGGTGGCAGCGTATCGGGAGGCCGCCAGGAGAAAATATGCCGAGAAGGCGGACGAGTTTTTGAAGCTTTATCCCGTAACATCCGATGAGTCCGCCACAGCGATGAAGAAGGATGCGGCCCGTGATCAGGCCCGCGTCTCCATTGACCTGTGGTCGGCAAACCAGAATAAGCAGAGCGGAAAAGTTTACACGTACTATTTCGATCGCGCGATCCCGTGGCCCGAGCATCCGGAATTCGGAGCTTTCCACACTTCAGAAGTGCCTTATGTGTTCGAGAATCTCGAATTGACCCGTCACCCGTTTGAACGAATCGATCAGCAGGTCTCTGATTCCGTCTCATCCTATTGGATGAACTTCGCTGCTTCGGGTGACCCGAACGGAAATTCACTCGCCAATTGGCCTGCATTCACATCTGACGCGCATAAGACCATGGAACTTGGCGTCAACATGGGTCCTATGCCAGAAGCTGCCACGCCTGAGCGGCTGGCCTTCCAGATTGCCTATCTAAAAAAGCTGTCGCAGCCGTCCGGCGGAAAGTCAGACGGACAAAGGATTATCCGATGATTCGACAAAACAAGGAAAATCACAATATTACTCGCCGGGCATTCATCGGGAACGCTTCTGCGCTCGCCGGCGCGGGGTTGGCAGCATCGGTTACTACAGCGACTGCGAAGACTCCGTCGCGGCAAGCCATATCGCGGGAGCAGCCCCTCATTGTGGCGCCGTCCTCGAGTCTTGTTGTCGAAACGACTGCGGGGAAAGTGCGCGGTTACTCCGCGAAGGGAATCCTGACGTTCAAGGGTATCCCCTATGCCGGGAGCACCGCCGGGCCGAACCGTTTCCTGCCGCCGACAAAGCCCCAGCCCTGGGCAGGTGTGCGCAGCTCCATGTATTACGGGCAAGTTTGTCCGCAGGGAGCCCGCGCCGGATGGAAGAACGACGAGGAGTCGTTCATGTTCGAGTGGGATGACGGGCAACCGGGTGAAGACTGCCTGCGCGTCAACGTGTGGACACCCGCTGCCGATAATCGCAAGCGGCCAGTTATGGTATGGCTTCATGGCGGAGGCTTTTCGGCCGGATCGGGTCAGGAGCTTAAGGCCTATTACGGCGAAAGCATCGCTCGACGCGGTGACGTCGTCCTGGTCAGCGTCAATCACCGGTTGAACGTCTTTGGGTATCTCAGCCTGTCAAAGTTTGGCGAAGAATACGCAAGCTCCGCGAATGCAGGCATGCTGGATTTGGTGGCTGCGCTCGAGTGGGTTCGCGACAACATCAGCAGCTTCGGAGGCGACCCGGGCAATGTGATGATCTTCGGCCAGTCCGGAGGCGGAAGCAAGGTAAGTACGCTGATGGCCATGCCCGCCGCGAAAGGGCTCTTCCATAAAGGGGCGATCGAGAGCGGATCAAGTCTGCGTCAAAACACCCTCGAGTCCTCGGAAAAGCTTGCAGCTGCAATGTTTGATGTCCTCGGCCTCGGCGCTTCCCAGGTTTCGAAATTGTGGGATGTGCCATTTGAAAAACTCGCCCAGACTCAGCAAGAGGCCCTGTTGAAAGCGTTTCCGGAACCCGCACTCCCGGGGAGCGGCCCCGGCTGGCGCCCCACGCCTGACGGCCGCATCTTGCCGTCGCAGCCTTTCGACCCCGTCGCTCCGCCTATCTCTGCCGGCATTCCGCTCCTCGTGGGCTCGGTGCTCAACGAGATGACCCATGGCATCAACCATCCGGAATATGAGGATATGTCCATGGATGAAGTCCTGCGCCGCGCCCGCGACCGTTTCAAGGATCGCACGGAAGCCGTCATCGCCTCCTATCAGAAGCTTTATCCCAGGGCGAAACCATTTGATGTCCTCTCGGTAGCGTTCGCAGCGGAAAGCCGGCAGAACTGTGTGACTCAGGCGGAACGCCAGGCCGGTCTCGGCGGCGCGCCGGTTTACATGTTTTTGTTTTCATGGCAAACGCTTGTGTTGGACGGTCGCCCTCGCGCCTTCCACTGCGCCGAACTCCCGTTCGTCTTCAACAATACCGATCGTGCTGCGGCGATGACTGGCGGCGGGTCCGATGCGCGAGAACTCGGTGGCCAAGTGTCCGACGCCTGGATTACCTTTGCGCGAAAGGGCGACCCCAATCATCCTGGCCTTCCGAAATGGCCGGCGTTTACGGCTAATGAAGGCGCCTTGATGATTTTCGACAACAAGTGTGAAGTCCGGATGAATCCAGACGGCGAAGCTCGTCGCGCAGTCTACGGCGCATAAGACAACGACAGAGAGGCACAGATGAAAACCACCATCCGGCGTAGGACATTCATGTTGGCTGTCAGCTATTCACACGCATAGCGGTGTTTCTGCGAGACTGCCCGCCTCAGCAGCCCCTGCGATGCCACCCATTGCCGCGGTGGTGAGCGCAATGCTGATAAATGGCGTAAGGCTCACGAAATGAGGCCGAAATGAAACTGCAGAAGAAGGTCACGGTTCCAAAAATTGAGATCGATTTGTCAAGAATTCAACAACTCTCACGAGAGCACGACGACGAAAACTGGGAATTCCGATCGTGGCTAAAGCAGTACGCTCCAGACGGCATCGATGGCCTTGTCAAGACCTTGAGCCGGAAATACTTCGCTCTCATCGACTGTACGCAATGCGCAAATTGCTGCCGATCATTGCACGTAGAATTCAAGAGGAGTGAGCTTCACGCTATTGCAAAAACACTTGGCCTGTCGTTAGAAGCATTACGAAAACAATCCATGTCAGATGGCAAAGTGAATCCGCCGTGCCCAGTGCTTAACGGAAAGCTGTGCTCCATCTACGAGAATAGACCAGACGTTTGCAGGTCGTTTCCCCACCTGGAACAACCGGAATTCACATCCCGACTAATGGGCGTGATCAACAATGTTGCGATTTGCCCGATCGCATTTAACGCGTTTGAGAAACTAAAAGCAAACCTTGCATGGCCGCGCCCCTAGCGTGGTGAAATGCACGATGCTTTTCGAAACAAATACGATCTTGAAATGTCTCCGATAAGAAAGGAGGTCCTTTCGGTTTTTGGGCGCCAGAAAAAAATCGGCCGGATTGGAAAACGAGATTTGTGCGTAGATTCGTGCTAGATCAAAAGCCGCAGGGTGAAGCCTGCGCTACTTGCCGCCTTCCGATTTCTGTTGCATGTCGCCGTATGTAACGTTGTCCTCGCACACCATTTCTCCAAGGTTCCAGTCCGGCTTCAGTTCATAGGTGGCGTGGCCGCCCCACGGCTTGGTGTACGCCTTCGGGTCTTCAATCGTCGTGTCGATCGTCAGCGTGTCGTGGTTCACGCGCCGCAAGCGCTCCACCAAGTGCAGATCCTCGGTGTGCGGATGGCCGTCATTGTCGAGCCAGGTCTTGTCATTAAATCCGGTTGTATCCACAACGAGCGTATCTCCCTCCCACTTTCCGATCGAGTCACCCATCCAGGTGCCGGGCAAATCTTTGGTATGCTCCCGCCCGTCGGTGTAGATATTGCGCACAAAATGGTCATACTCGAAGAGCATTAATACACGCCCGGGGAGATTGGCAATCTCCACCGGTTCTCCCCGTACGAGATAGATTCTTGGAACGCCCGGTGGAAAACACTGCAAGATCGGATCGTTTGACTCCGATACGGATACCGCGTTGGGGCCCACGTTTGGCTTGGCAGACTTGAATTTCTCTTCCGCCCACGGGGTCATTGGCGGTTTCTCGCTGGTAATGGAAAATGCCAGCTCGTAGATGGTGTACTTGCGAGCTTTGTCAGGCGCGCGCCGCGATCGCCGCCAGACTCCTGAAAGGTCAACTGGCGGTGCTGGCGCTTGCGCTTTTGCCGCGCTCGTCGTGGGGGCTTGAGCGGGTGTCGCGGGCGGGGATGCCAGAGCTGCCATCGCTAAGAGCGGCAAAACCAAAAAGCGATTGCCCATTTCTAAAACCCCCTTGGCGGGTGCTATTCCGCGTAATCCTCGCCTCGATCCATCACAGTTTCCTTGCCGTTAGGAAACACGACCTTGCGGAGGCGGATGATTTTCGCGCCGCTCTTGGCCACATTGCCGACAAAGGTGACTTGGTCCCCGGGCCTGAAACTCATCTTATTCCATCCGAGCCGCGCCATGGTGGTCAGACTCGGGGCTTCCGCAGTCCATTTTTCGACCTTGCCGTCAGCGCCTGCTACATCGAACCAGACTTCGGTGTGCGGATTCATGAATTGAAAATCCGTGACTGTCCCTTTGTAGGTGGTGAGTTTTGAGTCGTAAACCGACGATCCATGATGGGCAATAACCGGGCCGGAGATGATGGCGAGACCCATCGTCAACGTCCAAAAAAGAAAGAGCTTACTTTTCATCGAGCACCTCGTAGTCGGCGCGAATATCCCATTGCCAGTCGGCTCTGTCAATGCCAAACCGCTCGCTCACGTTTCATTCATCTCAAGGAATTGAATTATTTTGTCGCGGCATCCGCCGGTAGGACTTCGGGGGCATCGGCTGGAGCGGGGCCCGCTCGCTCGAGAACCACGCGCTGGATATGGACCGGCGTGACCGGAGTGTCTCCTGCGTCGCGCGGCACTTGCGCAATCGCTTTCACCACTTCCACATTTTCGCACTGTCCCCAGATTGTGTATTTTCCGTTGAACGACGGATAGGCGGCTTCGGTGATGAAAAATTGCGTGTCGTTCGTGTCCGGGCCGCTGTTGGCCATTGCCAGGCGCCCCGGCGTGTCGAACTTGAGTGACGGTGCGATTTCGTTCTTGTAGGGAAAGCCCGGCCCCTCGGGATGTCCGACGCCCGTGCCGATCAAGTCGCCGCCCTGGATCATGACGCCAGGAATCACGCGGTGAAACGTGAGGCCGTCAAAGAATTTCTTGCGCTCCACCTGCTTCGTCTCTGGATGCACGTACGAAATTCTTCCTATCGCCAGGCCCACCATCGTGCGCACCGTAACCGGCGCTTCCGCCTCGAAGAGTTTGCACGAGATTTTCCCTTTGTCCGTCTCGAACGTCCAATACAATCCTGCCTTGCGCTTGTCCGCGGGCGCGGCTCCGGCGCTGGTTGCAGGAATAAGCAAAAAAGATGCAGTCAATGTCACACTGGTGAGCAAGGCTGCGAATTGCGATTTGAGATTTCGCATCGTATTTCGTCTTTGCACTCTCTGCGTTCCTCTGTGATCTCTGTGTCCTCTGTGGTGAAATCCGAAAAAGCGCAACACAGAGTTCTCGGAGAAAAGCAGAGTTTCGCAGAGACCCCTCGGTTGAAATTTACTTTTTTCTAACCTTCCAAATTTCTGCGACGGAGTGACGCGGCCCGCAATGCTTACCTCATTTTATTTCTTGACGTATTTCTTCAAGTCCATGGGGCCGACCTCCGCGCCGTACACATTGCCCTCGTGGTCCACCGCAACGCCTTCTGCCGCGCTGGACCCACCCTTTGGTGCCGGATCCGGAATGAAGGCCGTTACCTTGCCGTCTTTCGCGCTTCCGATTCGGATGCCTCTCTTGCAGCCCGGGTTATATCCGTATCCGGGCTGGTCCGTGGATTCCGAGTCGGCCACATACATGGTGTCGTCCTTGTCGATGAAAATTCCGCTTGGCCGGCCGAACTGCTTCCACTCGGCAATGAACTTGCCGTCCTGCGTAAAAATCTGTATGCGGTTATTGGAACGGTCGCCTACAAAAAGCCGCCCCTTGGAATCAAAGGCCAGTGTGTGAGGCACATTGAATTCGCCGGGAGCCGATCCGAGTTTGCCCCATTCCTTGATGAACTTTCCATCCTTTGTGAATTTCACGATACGCGCGTTGACTTGTGAATTCGGCGGAGAACCATGGCCGTCCGCGACAAAAATATCGCCA
>Ga0210409_10003822_pt1 | contig 16574 bp, 10 predicted proteins | sample IncBWH17MmetaG_FD_161649 | JGI IMG/M metagenome (GOLD analysis project Ga0210409, IMG submission 161649) | Forest soil microbial communities from Barre Woods Harvard Forest LTER site, Petersham, Massachusetts, United States - Inc-BW-H-17-M | ecosystem: Environmental > Terrestrial > Soil >...
GTTGCGGAAGGCCGTGCCGCTGTTGTTGGCGAGGGTGACCCAGCCGTCGAGGTCGGCGGCTTTGTCATCGCGCGCGACGGTAAGGACGTAGTCGGAGTTCCAGGAAAGATTGGTGGCGAGGTAGGAGGCTTCGATCTGGTGCTTGCGCGCGCCGGTGTTGTCGAGAGACATCAGGAGCGTGGGGCGATCATAGAGATTCGCGGGGACTTCGGGGAAGCGGTAGCTCTCGGCGTACACGCCGGTGACGATATCGTTGCCGATTTTCCAGACTGGGCCGTTATTGTCGGACAGCAGGGTGGCTTTGATCTCTTCGCGCTTGGTGGTGCCGTTTTCCTGATAGGCGCGGACGAGGGTGACTTCCTTGCCGACGTATTTGTGGAGAAGCTTGGCGGGCTCGAGGAGATCGTATTCGTAATTCTGCTCGATGACGCCGAGCTTATCGGGCTCGCTCAGCGAACGAAAGTGAACGGTGGCGGGATTGACGGTGGCGGCGATGTCCATGAATTTGAGGCGGAACGAGCCGGTGGGAAGCACTAGCTGGCGGACGTCGCGAACCAGCGCGATATTGGAGTTGTAGACGGTGATGGCGAGATCGGTCTGATCGTTCAGGCTGGTGGCTTGATCGGAAGCGGAAGCGCGAGCTTCCTTATCCTGATCCTCCGCGCCGCTGGGATGACTGCGCGTGGCGGAATGCAAAACGCTTGCGGCAAGCAATGCGCCGAGCGATGCGGCCGCTAACCACGCCGCGCGGCGACTGAATTTCTTGCTGGGAGTCTTCATGTTGTTGACCTCTCCTTGAATTTTCTCTCAGGGTTAGAACGAGGCCGCGGGAATTTCTTGCAAGGTGCTTTGTCATTCGGGAGCGAGTTTGTTCCAGGTGGCGCCGCCGTCCATGGTTTGGTAGACCGCGTTTGTCAGCGAGATTGAGGCTTGGCGCGCGCCTTGGGCAGCGACGGAGCGGATGTCGTCTTGTGTGGGCGAACGCACTTTTTGCCAATGGGCACCGCCGTCCGTTGTGCGCAGGATTGTTCCGGCGCGCCCGACGATCCAGCAGACTTTTTCGGAGGGCGAGGAGCCGGCGAGGAGATCGGTGATAACGCCGCTGGGCTGCGTGGTCCAGGTTTTTCCGGCGTCGGAGGAAAATGCGATTAGCCCGGCTTGTCCGATGCGCCACGAGACACGGTCGCCGGGGGCCGAGATGGTGACTTCGCTGATGGCGTTGGCGAGACGAATTTCCGTCTGAGGTTTGGCTTCGGCCGAGACTTCGATTTGTTGCCTCTGTAGAACTGGAGCCCCAACGGGTGAAAGAGCGGCGTTTGCTTGAGAGCGCCGGCCGGGCTCGGGAGCCGGGGCCTGCGGCGGGGCGGGTGCGATGGCGCCTGCCACGGCGCCGCCCGAGAGCGCGGAGCTGGACGGGAGATCAAGAGCGTCGCGCTGGTCCTTGGCAGCTTTAGCTTGCGCGGCGCTCCTGGCATTGGAATCCAAGGCGAGAGAGGTATCGTTATCTGGCGACTTCTCGAGAAATTGCGCTAAGTCATCGACGCGGGATTTTTTCTGTTCGCTCGAAAGTTCCTTTTGCTTTAGGAGGGCTTGCGTGCGCTCCCTTCGCGTGGCGTCCATTTTTGATTCTGGAGCAGCGGTGAGAGCGTTCACGGTATCCGTTGGGGCAGCCGGAACCGCTTGCGCGGCAGAACTCGACTGCGGCAGCGCTAGCGGTTTAGGAGAAGAGGAAAGCTCCTTTGCGGTTTCCGATTTCACGTTGACCGTGGGCGCTTGGGGCGGAATTCGCAGGGAATTATTTTCGCGAACGCTTATCCATACCAGGAGAACGGCGGCCAGAGCGCCGGCGGGAGCTACCCAGCGCCAGAGCGTAGGCTTGCGCGCAGGCAGAACGCGGACGGCGGGTGCCGTGGGCGCTGCTGCTGCGCGTGGCGCCTCGACGGGAGCGCCGGCAAGTTCGTCGGTAGCGTCCAAGAGCGCGAGTATTTCCTGGCAACGCGAGCAATCGGTGACATGGGTTTTCAAGGAAGCGATTTGTTCGGGCGGAAGAGCGCCCTGATGATAGGCGGCAAGCATTTCCGCGTCGGCGCAGGGATTGCGGGAAACACCGGCGGAACTATTCGCGCGCACGTGACCGGCGAGCGCATTCTCAAATTTTTGTTCGCGGTCGTCAGACGGCATTCGCCCCTCCTTTATTAGAACGCGACACTTCGCTTTTCTTGCGCTGGGCGTTCATGGTTTCCTGCTCTCGCGCTTCGACTCGGCCGCGCGGCGGTCCGGAAGGAGTTTGTCCAGATCGATGGGCGCGTCTTCCGCGGCATACTCGAAGCACAGTGCAATCTGGTCTTCGCTGAGTCCGACACCGTTTGCGGGGAGGTAGGGGCTGGTGCTGCCTTTGCGCAGGGCAGCTTCCACATGATGACGTAGTTCGCGGCGTGTGCGCTCGAGATTGCGAGATACGCTGGACTCGTGCTCGTCCAATTTGCGGCCGATGGCGGCGAGAGTTTCCTCCGCAGCATAATACAAGCGAAGACGTTCTCTGTCGCGCGCGTCGAGTAAGGCCAAAGCGACTTCGAGAGCGCGGCGGAACAGGGCGACAAGGTCGGCGCGATGAGGATCCTGAAGGGGGCCGACGGTGCTCAGGTGCGTCCGGATCGCGGACGGCGAGGCGGACATCGTGGCGTGTCCATCGACGCCGTCAATATCGGTGAAGCGGCGGCTGGCACGGATGGAATCGACGTGGCGTTGCGCGAGTACGGCTCGCAGCCAAGTCTTCAGGGAGCTTCGTCCATGGAAATAGCGAAACAAGGAGGGGCGGTTGTGGCCTTCGCCCAAGCCGTAAAGGTCGGCGAAGAGGGAGTCCGCGAGTTCGCAGGAAGCCGGCGAGTCCGGCGGACAGCGCAGGATGGCGCCCGATGCTGAGCGCAAGTAGGAGCGAAAAGTCGAGACGAAATGATCCCACGCGTCGGCGCGGCCTTCGGCGCAAGCACAGGCGAGGGCGAGATCTTTCAGATGCAGAGCGGAAAGGTACTCTTCCATCTTTGCTGCGGCTGGGGGGGCGTCGCCAAAACGTTTCGTTGTGCTGAGTTCGAGGGCGGCGGCAAACTGGTCGGGATGAAGGCCCCAAGACGCGGCCCCGGAGTCTGCAAACAACTGATTCAGCAAAGGTTGATTGCGAATGAGCGCGCGGAAGCTTCGCGCGCTGAGGGGCTCGATCCCATTTTCTGGAGTACGGTTCATACTGTACACGCCGCCTGTTGCGGTCCCCGTTGCATCTTACAAAGATAACCCCGGTTGGCGGGAACCGGCGCGGGAAAAGGCGCGCCACCGGCAGACATTGTGCGCTATCCTAGGAGTGGTTGCGACCCAACCGCAACTAAACAATGCCTCGCCGGGTTTGTTCCACGGGGTGCAAGCGCTGTGTGTCTGGTCGCGTGGCCGCCGTTGGCGACTTAGCGACGATAGTACGATGGTCCTATTAGGGCTCCCCCAGCCCCGTCAGTACTCTGGTTTGCGCGAAGCGCCTTTTGTTCCTGGCCAGCGAACTTGGGAAAGCTAGGTGTACCTAGAAAACCCATGTTTCCCGGAGGGAATCTACTTCAAGGCAGAACGCGGATGACATTGATGATTGCAGAGCCATCAACCAGCGGCATGAGTCTCGGCGTAGGTTTCGAGGGAGGGCGCTATCGCCCCCGGAATGAGGCTTGGAGAACGGCCATCGGAACCAAGCCGGTGCCAGCGCGCTTTGATTTATTGCCGGAAGGCGAAAAGCGCTGGGACCGGATAGGCGTCAGCGCGATACTACAAATCTCGCTTCTGATATTTTTCGTGGCGTTGCCCGTCTTTTTTCCGGAGCGACTGAGCGCGTTGAAATATTCCGTGGTGCCTTTGACGATGCCGGTGACGGAGATTCCTGTGGCGCCGCCACCTCCGCCGCCCCCGAAGGTCCGGGCAAAGGCGCCGGAGCCGAAGCCAATCGAGCTGCCGAAGCTTAGCCCGAAGCAGCCGCACATTTTTGTGCAGCAAAAGGCGTTTCAGCCGCAGATAAAGCAGCTCGAAGTGAAGGCGCCGGAGTTGGTGAAGACAAATGTATTTGAAGAAGCGAAGCTGAACACGCCCATCAATGGACCGAAGCGGCCGCACGACGATGTGAAAATGAACAACTTGGGCACGGGCAGCGCGGCTCCGGCTACGGTGAAGGCTCCAGTTGAAAAAGTGCAGACGGGCGGATTTGGCGAGCCTAACGGGCTGGCGGGCAAGGGAAATCCGAACAAGACAACGAATATAAATCGCCTGGGCTCACCCGCATTGCCGGGCGGCGACGGGTATGGAAATGGAACGGGCGGAGCCAAAGGCATCCGCGGCACGGTGGCGAGCACAGGATTCGGAAACGGAGTGGCGAATCCTCCCGTGAGCGGCGGCGGAAAGCGTGGCACGGTGCAGAGCGGCGGGTTTGCGGATGCAAGCGTAGCCGACAACACACCAAAGAAGAAGGCGTTGGCGAGCGAGTCGCCGACGACGATGGTTGACATTCTGGACAAACCGCGGCCGCAGTACACCGCGGAAGGGCGTAGTCTTAGACTCGAAGGTGACGTGCTACTCGACTTAGTATTTCAGGCGGACGGAACGATCCAGGTGAATCGAGTGATCAGTGGGCTCGGACACGGTCTCGATGAGGCCGCGGTACGAGCGGCGCAACAAATGAAATTCAAACCTGCGAAGCGAGATGGCCAGCCAGTGGATTTTCCTGCTCGCGTGCGCATTGAATTCCGGCTGGCTTACTGAGGATAATTGAGGGGGGAGCAGAGAAATGCGCAAGTTAGCAGCAGCTATCCTGGTGCTCGTATTGAGCGGGATGGGGAGCAAGGCCGCCGCAGGGGCGCCCCGTCCAGCCGACCAGCCACGAACGGTGGAAGAGGCTATCGACCGGGTCATCGTTAACGAAAATCACCTCAACCAGGAAATCCGCAAGTTTTCTCCGCTGGTCGAAACGTATATTCAAAACCTGAAGCAGGACAAGGACCTTGGATTCACGCCAGCGGGCGATAAATATTTTTTGGGTCGCGCGGATTTTTCCAAGGGCGTGAACCTGGTCTCCCTGACGGATGCGGACACCAAGGGCAAGAAACTTTTTTCCGGCATCGGAAATTTCTTTTCGTTCGCGATGCAGTATCTGCCCGACGGCTTCCTGCAGATGATCTTCATCGACACCAATGGCTTCGACAAGCAGCACTATAAATTCGATTACGTGCGCCGCGAATTCCTGGGCGAAGTGCGCTGCCTGGTGTTCGACGTCTCGCCCCAAGCGAAGGCGGGTAAGGGCCGGTTCCTGGGGCGCATTTGGGTGGAAGATCAGGACTACCACATTGTGAGGTTCAACGGCGCGTATGGCGGCAGCGGGCGCACGAGCTGGTATTTTCACTTCGATAGCTGGCGGACGAACGCGCAGCCGGGCTTGTGGTTGCCCTCATTTATATACAGCGAAGAAAAAGATTTGCACTACGCGCTGACCAAGAAGCTGGACTTCAAGGCGCAGACGCGCTTGTGGGGATACAACATCGGTCATGCCGGGCTGGAACAGGAGTTGAGCAAAATCCTGGTGGAGAGCCCGGTGCAAGATGATTCCAAGACAGCCAATGACCTCACTCCGGTGCAGGCGCAGCGCTCGTGGGACCGGCAGGCAGAGGAGAACGTTGCGGATCGCCTGCAGCGTATTGGTCTGATGGCGCCTCCAGGCGAAGTGGACAAAGTTCTGGACACGGTGGTGAACAATCTTGAGGTCACCAACAATCTGGACATCGACCCGGAAGTGCGATGCCGGGTGCTGATGACCACGACGCTGGAGTCGTTCACGCTGGGTCACACGATTGTACTTAGCCGCGGGTTGATTGACGTCCTACCGAACGAGGCTAGCCTTGCCGCGGTGATCGCGCATGAGCTCGGGCACGTGGTGCTCGGGCACCGCATGGATACGACGTACGCATTCTTCGACCAGCTGCTGGTGGACGACAAGGAAACGTTTCGGCACTTCGGTTTCGCGCGCACAGGCGAAGAAGAGCAGGCAGCTAGCGCGAAAGCGGTCGAGTTGCTGAACAATTCTCCTTACAAGGACCAGTTGGGCAGTGCCGCGCTTTTCCTCTCCGCGTTGCAAGCGCGGCAAAAGGAAATTCCCAATCTGATCGCGGCGCACTTAGGCGATAAGGTCGTGACCATTGCCGATATTAAGACCGGCGCGGCGCCGGCTGCGCCCGCAGCAGCCACAACACCCAATGCCGACCCGAAGAAGACTCCGCAGGCGATCGCGGCGCTTCCGATCGGCGGGCGCGTAAAGCTAGATGTTTGGTTCGACCGTCTGGAACTCATCAAGAGTAAACCGGTGGGGACGGTTGCCGAACGAGAGAAAATGCCGTTTGAAGTGACGCCTTTCATGCCGTACCTGACGCGTTATGGCTCTGATGCTTCCAAGCCAGCAGCGAACGCCAGTTCCACGGAAACCAAGCCGCCGGAAACTGCTTCGATTCCGGCAAGCGAACCGAAGCCGGCGGATCCCACAAAGCCTTGAGATAGTTCGCTCGAAATTTTGGCCCGGTGGGCGCGAGTTCACCGGGCCATTTTCTTTTGCAATGCGGCGGAACTGGCTACGCGCCGCACCGCGTTGCTTCTGTCTGTTGGGGTACATAAACTGTTGGGTGTAAACCGAGGAGGAAGATCATGGGATTGGCGAGACGGCTTTGGACGATTGTAGGCGGAGCAGTGCTTTTTGCCGGCGGTGTGGCGGTAGGGAACTGGCACGCGCAGAGCGTCGCGGCGCAAAATAGGTTTGGTCAGCCCAAGACGGTGGTGCACGTCGTCGTTTACAAGTGGAAGAACACGACTTCGCAGGATGACAAAGACCAGGCGCTGGCCGGAATCAAGACCTTGGCCGCGAAAGTTCCGGGGATCAAAAACGTGTGGTTGAAAACGCAGCGCAACCAGATTCGCGATTTTGACGGCGTTTACGCCATTGAGTTTGCCAGCGCGGAAGCGGCTGCCGATTATGCGGAGAGCCCGCTGCACGAAACCTGGCGGAAAAAGTGGGAAGAGCTTCGCGAAAACAGCCTGTCGTTTCAGGTCTCCAACCCGTAATTTCTAAAACTAACCGATACTGTAATTGCTTCTATTCTATTTCTCGCGCACGATACCGTAGCGGCGGCGCAGCATGGCGTCCATGGCGCTGTCGGTTAGCAGACGTTTGCTCCATTTCACAAACGGCGCGAGGGACGTAACTCCGTAGCGAGGCTTAGGCTGGCGTGTTTCGATGGCGTGGAGCATGATGCGCGCGCAATCTTCCGGAGTGGTTTTGGACTTGGCGCGGGTATCGTTGGCACTGGTGAAGAAGCGCGCGTAGAGCGAAGCGTAGGGGCCACCGTTTTTCATATAGGGCGTTGAGAGGTCGGTGGCGGCCTTCTGAATTCCGGTGATGATGTAGCCGGGCTCGATGAGCACGACGTCGATTCCAAATGGATACAGCTCCATACGCAGAGCATTGCTCAGGCCCTCGAGGGCATGTTTGCTGCTGCTGTACGCGCCCTGGGTGGGCGGAGTGACGAGGCCGGAGAGTGAACTCATCATCAGAATGCGGCCGCTGCGGCGCTCGCGCATGTGGGGCAGAATGGCGCGCGTCACACGCAGCACGCCAAAGAAGTTGGTTTCGAACTGGGCGCGCCAGGCGTCCATGGTGAGATCTTCGACAGCGGCGGTGTAATTTACGCCGGCGTTGTTGACTAGCACGTCTATCGCTGAGGCTTTCGCGAGCACGTCGCTGACGGCACCCTGCACGGAATCGTCGCTGCAAACATCGAGGGGGACACTGTGCAGCGGCAACCTCCTTTCCCGAGCTATGACATCCAGTTCGGCCAATTTTTGGGGCGAGCGACCGGCTGCAAAAACGCGATATCCGCGCTGCGCCAAGAGTAAGGCCAGGGCCTTACCGAGGCCGTCGGTGGCTCCTGTGATCAGCACAGATTTTTGTTTGGCATGACCGCTTTCCATGGTTGCTCCTTGGGATGGCGGCACTAATCCTACCGCGGGTTGCAAAGGTGGTCACGAGCCGGGCATGCGGAGCGCTTTCGGCACCGTGGATGCACCAAGGTCCGAACAGATCCGCGTCCTCCTACTAAAATTGTTGTACTCTCAGTTTCGTTCTATCGTTTCGCACCCTTATGCCTTCTCCCGACGGAAAGATTGGCACGGCCGAAAGCAAACCGCATTGGCGGCGCGGTTTCTGGAGCCTGATCGCCACACAGTTTCAGGGCGCATTCAATGAAAACGCGCTGAAATTTCTGACAATTTACCTGATCCTGGCGCTCGAGAAGGATAAGGCGCAGCGCGACCAGCTCGAATTCTTGGTCGGAGTGCTTTTTGCCGCGCCTTTTATCTTGTTTTCGCTGACCGGCGGGTTTCTTGCAGATCGCTTCAGCAAACGAAGGGTGACGCTCTGGACGAAGGTATTTGAGATTGGCGTGATGCTGCTGGCGGTGTTTTCGCTGGCAGGGCCGAACTTTCCGTTAGCTCTGGCTGCGATTTTCCTGGTGTGCACGCAAGGCGCGGTCTTTGGCCCTTCGAAATACGGGTTGCTTCCCGAGCTTTTGCCAGCGGAGAAACTTTCCTGGGGCAACGGCGTGCTCGAACTCGGTACGTTTCTTGGAATCATCGCGGGGAGCGTTTGCGGCGCTCTGTTAGCCGATGCTTTCAGGGGCCGTCAAGTCTATTCCGGAGGGATCCTGTTTATCTTCACGGTGGTGGGTTTGCTGTGCAGCCTGGGAATAACGCGCGTTCCGGCGGCGGACCCGGCAAAAAAGTTCAGAGCTCTTTCCTTGATCGACGTGTGGTCGCCGATGAAGCTGATTCGGAGCGATCGCGTGCTATGGCTGGCGGTCTGGGGAAATACGTATTTCTTTTTTGTAGCTGCGCTACTGCAGTTCAATATTTTCCTTTACGGCCAAGACGTTCTGCACTTGGACTCGACGCACGGCGGACTTTTGCAAGGGGCTGTTGCGATCGGAATCGGGATGGGCAGCATGGCTGCGGGTTTCCTGTCCGGCGGAAAAATCGAGTACGGGCTTATTCCTCTTGGCGCGCTTGGCATGACGATGCTGGGGCTTTGCCTGGCGATTCCGGGACTTTCCTATCCCGTCGTGCTCGCGCTGCTCGCCGGGCTTGGCTTTGCCGGTGGATTCTTTATCGTGCCGATCAGCGCGCTGATTCAGCACATTCCCGCGGAGGAGCACAAGGGCGGAGTGCTGGGCGCGGCAAACTGGCTCTCGTTTATGGGCGTTGGGGCAGCGTCGGGCGCGTACTACGCTGTATCGCACTGGGCGCGGCTGAGTCCGGGGGCGATTTTTCTGTGGTCTGCGGTGGCCACATTGGCAGTGACCGGATATGTGCTGTATTTGTTGCCGGATTCGCTGTTGCGGCTGCTTCTGTGGGCCGCAACGCACACGCTGTACCGGCTTGATGTCGAGGGACGCGCGCACGTTCCGGCTCGGGGCGGGGCGCTGCTGGTTCCAAATCACGTATCGATGGCGGACGCGGCGTTTCTGATCACTGCGCTGGATCGACCGGTGCGCTTTCTGATGTTCAAGGGCTCGTATGAGCATCCGTTGGTAAAACCGTTCGCGAAATTGCTGCGAGTGATTCCCATCGCTTCGGATCAAGGGCCGCGAGAGATGATTCATTCCTTGCGCGAGGCCACGCAGGCGCTGCAAAACGGCGAGCTTGTGTGCATTTTCCCGGAAGGGCAGATGACGCGAATCGGTCAGATGCTGCCGTTTCGACGCGGGATGGAGCGGGTGATCAAGGGCGTCGATGTCCCGATTATTCCGGTGAACCTCGATGGGGTGTGGGGCTCGATTTTCAGTTTCGCGGGCGGACGCTTTCTGTGGAAGTTGCCGCGCCATCTGCCGTATCCGGTGCGCGTGACATTTGGCGAGCCGCTGCCGGCGACGGCCACTTCCACGGAAGCACGGCGGGCGGTACAAGACCTTGGGGCGGAGGCGTTCGCTCGCCGCAAGAAGCAGATGCGCACGGTGCCTCGCTCGTTTGTGCATACGGCGCGGCGGCATCCTTTTCGCTTTGCGATGGCCGATGGGCAAACGCCGGGGCTGAGTTTCTTTGCGACGCTGGCAAGAACGATTTTTCTTGCGCGACGTTTGCGCAGGCATTGGCAAGGGCAGCGAATGGTAGGAATTTTTCTTCCGCCGTCGATTCCTGGTGCGCTGGTGAATCTGGCAGCGATGTTGATGGGAAAGGTTCCGGTCAACCTGAATTACACAGCGTCGAACGAAACGCTGGCTTCGTGCGCGAAACAGTGCGAGCTGAAATCAATTATATCCGCGCGCGCTTTTCTCGAGCGCGTGCATGCGGAGTTGCCGGTTGAAACGGTCTTGCTGGAGGATCTCGCCAAGGAACCCAGATTTTTCGAGCGGCTGGCGGCTGCCTCGGCTGCGGCTTTGCTGCCTGCGCACACGTTGATGCGGTTTGCGGGCGCGGAGAGAGTTGCGAGTCTGGACGACCTCGCGACAGTCATTTTCTCCAGCGGGTCGACCGGCGAACCTAAAGGCGTGATGCTCACGCACTACAACATCGCCTCCAATGTCGAGCAGCTTGACCAAGTTTTCTTTTTGGTGCCGGAAGACCGACTGATGGGCATTCTGCCCTTCTTTCATTCCTTTGGCTTCACGGCCACTCTTTGTCTACCGGCTGCAATGGGGCTGGGCGTTGTGTATCATCCGAACCCGCTGGATGCGCGGGTCATCGGGGCGCTGATCAACAAATACTCGGTGACCATGCTGCTGGCGACTCCTACATTTCTTAACACCTACTTGCGGCGATGCACTCCGGAGGAGTTTGGCAGCTTGCGATTCGTTATGGCCGGCGCGGAGAAATTGCCGGAACGTGTGGCGGTCGCGTTCGAGGATCACTTCGGTATTCGTCCGCTCGAAGGGTATGGCTGCACAGAATGCTCGCCGGTGGTGACGGTGAACACAATCGACTTCCGCGCGGCGGCGTTCCGGCAAGTGGGCGCGAAACGGGGGAGCATCGGGCATCCGCTGCCCGGTATCACGGTGAAAATTGTCGATCCCGAAACGCGGGAGCCGCTGGACATCGATCAGCCGGGCCTCCTGCTGGTTCGCGGACCGAACGTGATGCTGGGTTATCTGAATCGGCCGGAAAAAACCGCCGAAGTTTTGCGCGATGGTTGGTACAACACCGGCGACATCGCTTCGATCGACAAAGATGGTTTTCTGCGTGTGACCGATCGACTCAGCCGATTTAGCAAGATTGGCGGCGAGATGGTGCCGCACATCAAGGTCGAAGAAACACTTCAGGAGCTTGCGGGAGCGAGCGAGCAGATGTTTGTGGTAACCGCCGTGCCGGATGAAAAAAAAGGCGAGCGGCTGATTGTTTTGCATACGCTATCCGAAGAGGAGCTTGAGGAGTCCCTGGCTGGGCTGGCGAAGAGCGATCTGCCCGCTCTCTGGCGGCCGCGACGCGACCAATTCGTGCGCGTCGAAAAACTGCCGTATCTGGGAACGGGCAAGCTTGACCTGCGCAAGGCGCGCGAATTGGCGCTGGAAACGTCGACGCAGGCATGACAACGTTGCGCTTGCTGTCGACAGCTGAGTGGGCAGGTGAGACTGAATCGCGAGCCTATGGTTGATTCGTGAGCAGCAGTTTTCCGCCGCTCTCCGCGATCTTGTGGAGCTTTGCGGTATCGACAATCCTTGTCAGGGCAGCCAAATCGTTGGCGTCCGTTAGCATGTAACAGCGCTCCGGTTTGGACCACAAATCCGCGAACTGTGCGCCGGCGATGAAGATCCGCGGGCTGCCCGGCGCATACGAGCCGTATTCGAGATTATTGACCCTGCCGTTTAACAGCAGCGCCGTGCGACCGGTGTAAAAGAACACCGAAGAAAAGGAATAATATTCACCGTTTAGAATCAACTGACCGGGCGGGGAATTGAGTAGCGCGTCGGCGAGCGGACGAGATCCTAGATACGGATCAAACTTCACAAGGGCTAAACGGCTGGCGTGGAAAAAGAGCACCATCATCAGGGCGATGGTCACAAAGGCACGGCGTCCCTTCAAAAGGAGCGCGCCCGACGCTCCAATAAGAAAAGCTATTCCAGCGGCGATCAACGGCACGCGCAAATAGGCAAATGACGCGAGTGTGAGATCCCCAACGTGTCCAAGGGCAAGCGTGTAGGCTTCGGGGTGCTGCTGTAGGGCACTCGAAATGTCTCCGGGTGTGGGAATGTGACGTACGGCCACCAGAATCCCGGCGATTGCAACGGCCGCGAGTAACGCAATCATTCCCACCAACCGCGTGCCGATGCGCACGCACCGGCCTTCTGAGGCCATAGCCGAACCGAGCAACAGCGCGAGGGCGGGATACACAGGCATGGAATAATATTCCTGGGTCGTCGAGAAGCTGAAAAAGATCAATAGGAAAGCCGTCCAGCAAAGGGCCAGAAGCCTGGTGCGTCCGGCACGGTCAACTGGCTTGAAGCTGAGGCCGACAATTGCCGGAAAAAACAGGCTCCATGGAAAAAGCCAAAGCAAATGCAACAGCCAGAAGGCCAAGCGGGGCACGGTGTTGTAGTCGCGCGGGTAGCGCAAATTCAAGAAACGCAGAACGTGTTCATTGATGAAGTAAAACCAAAAGAAGCCGTGATATTCGCCGGGGCCGCTGTGCATCGTGAAATTGAAGTAGGGCGGCATGCGTAAGGTCGCGAGCACATGCCACGGCGCGGCGATGACTAAGACGATCAGCGCTCCGGTGAATACGTGCAAGCGATTCCAGATGGCTCGCGAAAAGAGCTGCCGGGTGGTAGTCAGGTACAAGAGCACGCCGCCGACGGGCGCTACTACGGCAATCAATCCCTTGAACATGACACCGACGCCGAGACTGGCTGCTAGCAGAGCGGCCCACAATCGGGGATGCTGCTCGTCTTCGTCGACCGCTCGCTGAAAGGCCCAAAACGCCATGCATACGCACAGCGTCAAGATGACGTCTGGAATTTGTATGCGCGTAAAAAGGAAGAGGCCCACGCACGTAGCCAAGACCAAACCCGCGTAGAAGCCTGCAACGGCGCCGAACGCCCACCGCCCGTATCGCCAAACGACCCAAGCAAGCAGAATGGCGGCCAGGGCCACCGGAATGCGCGCGGCCCAATCGTGCACGCCGAAAATGCGATAGGAGGCGGCAATGAGCCAGTAGATAAGCGGGGATTTTTCGAGGTAGGGCACGCCATCCAGGCGGGCGATCACCCAATCGCCGGAGGCCAGCATGTTCCTGGCAATTTGCGCCTGCACCGCGTCCACGTCGTCCATCAGGCCGGGTGGCGAGACGATACAGCCTAGAAAAATCAGCGAGGCAAAAAGAGCGACGACTACGCCCGGGTGAAAGCCCTCGCGGCGATCTTCTCCGTCACGCGTGGCGCTGACGTGGTTTGGATGTTCCAGTATTTGATCCATAGGAACAAAACCAGCAAACCCCAGAGGTGGTAACCAAGATTAGCGCGCCGTTCCATATGCTGCTTGATCAGGAACTCGACGCGGTCGCGGCGAAATAAATTCGTCTTATCCATGACGTCCGCGCTGAGGGTATCCAGCAACAATGGGCGGAGTGTTCCGCGGAGCCAGTCGTGCGTGGGGATGTCTAAACCTGATTTGGAGCGCCTGAGCACAGATGATGGCAATTTATCTCGCATCAGCTGTTTGAGCACGACTTTGTGCTGCCTGCCGTCGATCTTCATACGCTCCGGCAAGCGTGCCGCAAACTCGACGATGCGATGGTCGAGAAAGGGCGGCCGAACCTCCAAGGAATGGGCCATGCTCATGCGGTCGACCTTTTGCAAGATGTCGTCGGGGAGGTAGTAACGCTGATCGAACGCCAAATAACGATTCAGCGAACCATTCTCGTCGGGCGCAGGGAAATCATTGTCGAACAGGCTTGCGGTGCTGGTGCGATTGCGCTGCAGCAACAGTTGATTTTGCTGCGCCGCCGAAAATGTTCCGTTCCAATACGTGTGCGATTCGTCTGCTGACAACAAGCTGCCTTCCAGGAAACGCTTCACCTTGTATTCGAGACTTATCTTGTCGTTCGATACGGGCCAATATCGAAGCAAGCTCAGCAGGCCACGGCGAACGAAGGGTGCGACACTTTGCGCCTGAGCTGCGTAGCGGTCGGCCGCATAGGTAATGTACCCGCCAAACAGTTCGTCCGCGCCCTCGCCGCTAAGGGCGACGGTCACATGCTTGCGGCTTAGCGCGGAAAGAAACCAAACGGGGAGAGCTCCGGCGTCGGCGAACGGCTCGTCGGAGTAATAAGCGAGCTCCTCAATCGCGGCAGGGAGATCCAAGGAAGGGCTGACGTCGAGTTCGTGATGCTCGGTGTCATAACGCTGGGCAATATCGCGAATGTAGTTGGTCTCGTCGAAAGTGCGCCCGGCAAACGAGATGGAAAAAGTCTTGATGCGGGAAGAGCACAAATTTCGCGCGTAATGAAGAATGGTGGAAGAATCGACACCACCGCTAAGCCAAATACCCAGCGGCACATCGGCAATCAGATGCTCGCGGACGGATTCGCGCAGCAAGCTATCGAGTTCTTCCTGGGCGGCTTCCGGGGACTTGTGCTTTTGGGGCTTGAAGCCTAGTCGCCAATACGCTTCGACCTCTACATCGCCGTCCTGCCACTCCAGCAGGTGCCCTGGGGGGAGCTTCTCGATGCCCTGGACTAGCGTGTGCGGACAAGGAACATAGTTCAATGAGAGATAGTAATGCAGACCGGTGAAGTCCAACTCACGCTTGAATTCCGGATGAGAGAAAATGGTCTTCAGTTCGGATCCGAAATACAGTTCTCCACCACTAAGGTGAAAATACAGCGGCTTGATCCCGAGCCGGTCGCGGGCCAGCACCAAGCGCCGTGCATCTTGAGACCAAACTGCGAGCGCGAACATACCTCGCAAGCGCGCGAAACAATCTTTATCCCAACGTAGGAAAGCGCGCAGAACTACTTCGGTGTCACTGTTGGTCTGGAATTTTTCCCCGCGCGATTCCAATTCCGCGCGAAGCTCGCGATGGTTGTAGATCTCGCCATTGAAGACGAGTACGGTCTTGCCGTCATCGCTGATCATGGGCTGATCGCCGGCGTGAAGATCGATGATTTTGAGGCGCACCGCGCCAAGCGAAACGGTATCCGACTCCCACGTGCCCTGCTGATCAGGGCCTCGATGAATCAGTGCGTCCGTGGCCGCGCGAATGCGAGCTCGGTCACACACACCAGTTCGGTGCGTAAACCCGGTTATGCCGCACAAATGGCCGCTTCTCCGTTTCGGCGAAAACCCGCCCCTATTTGCTGTTGGTCTCTCCGACCTGCTCGGGAATAAGAATCGCCGAGCCTTCTATAGGTTGCCCTGAGCCGGACCCGGCCAACGCGATGCTTGGAGGAGAGTCTATCTTAGAAAAGATAACCGCAGGATTAATTCCAATTGAGGCGCGACTTACCGTAAACACTATCGAGCCGTGGCCCGGCGGTGGAACAGGCGCCGAGATTGCGGCCATTCTTTTGAATCTGAGGTTAAATCTTCAGGCCCCAGAAGGACGCGTCCGGCTTGGCCAACTCAAGGCCTACGTCCCACGCTTCGTGATCGCGCCAGACCACTTCGGCTTCGGCTTTGCGGCCACTCTCCGGATGGATCAACCGCACCTTTCGGTGAAGGGGCAGGTCCGCACCGACCACGGCCATGCATCCAGAATGGCTAACATCCACAGTGACGGCATGAGCCTGATGAGGGGATGCGCCTTCTTCCCATTCCACGAGGAGTTTCACCTTGGAGATAATGCGCTTGTGGCTGCGTAAGTGTGCCCAGCGTTCTTGCACGGATTTCGCAATCACGGTGGGGGCAAGATTTGGAGCCATGTGTGACCTCGCTCAAGAGGTTTTACCGGGGCCGAGAGAGGGAGTTCCAAAGCTACCGCGTCGGAGTACGCGGGTCAATAGTACTTTTTCAATTTTTTGCGAGGCCGGTTGGCCCCTTGGGTTTCGTTTTTGCACTGGCGATTTATCCTGAGGGTTAGGCGGCGCAAAAAGAGGCCTAACCCTTGTATTTACAGAGAATATTTCGCAAGCGCGGCGACCAGCGCGGCGTCCGGCGCATCAGGTCTGTAGCGCGCTGCCCAGCCGCTTGCCGTGCCAGTCCAAGGAACGAGAAGATCTCGCTGCCCACGGTCGAGACCGATGTGGCGAGCCCTTCAGCCCCGAACCCGAATTAGCTGGCACAACGGAAATCCGAGAAAAGCCTCCGGAAAAACGAAAAGGCCGTTCTGATTGCTCAGAACGGCCTTTTCTAATTTAATCCTGGCGGTGACCTACGTTCCCACACAGTTGCCCGTGCAGTATCATCGGCCCTGCGAGGCTTAACTTCCGTGTTCGGGATGGGAACGGGTGTGACCCTCGCGGTATTACCACCAGAAACTTTTTGCTCGCAGCGGCCGCCCGGATGATTACGGGCGTCACGCCGCGAGCGTGA
>Ga0210409_10003823_pt1 | contig 16574 bp, 15 predicted proteins | sample IncBWH17MmetaG_FD_161649 | JGI IMG/M metagenome (GOLD analysis project Ga0210409, IMG submission 161649) | Forest soil microbial communities from Barre Woods Harvard Forest LTER site, Petersham, Massachusetts, United States - Inc-BW-H-17-M | ecosystem: Environmental > Terrestrial > Soil >...
CATTCGGTCTCGAGGGCAAGAACTTTTCGGGTTGTTAAGTTGATTGCATAAAACTGATTTTCGGATTTCTGAGCCAATTCCTTCAAACGGAGGCGGGTGGTTTCAGTTCCGGGAACAGAATCCCTCCAGAGAGATGGGCCATCGGGGAATTTTTCGAAAACATCGTATTCGCCTTTCATTGCATCCTTCCCACTATCATTCTCGCAACTTCCTCAACGCCGGCCGGATGTTCGTACCAATCCGTGCCATTCCCGTAAATCGGTATCACGAAAAGCCATCAGGATTATGCCGACTTTCGCATACTGCCTCGTCTTGGTCTCGCTGAACTTCGGCGGACATCAATTTTGCGCTTTCTACGCGCGGGCTGGATGAGAACCTCTGCCGGGATGTCGAATTCCTGGTGCAAATTACGAATCATATTCAACGAAAGAGGTCTCTTGCCCTGCATGACCTCATAAACACGCGTTCGTTGACCGATGACCCCAATCAATGCGCTCGAGTTTTTGCCTTTCTGTTCCAACCGGAACTTGATCGCTTCGATCGGATCGGGGAGTTCAATCGGATAGTGTTCCTGCTCGTAGGCCTCGATCAGGGTGGCAAGTATGTCCAACTCGTCGCTTTCCGCCGAACCTTTGGGGGAATCCCACAACTCCTCCACCCGACGCAGTGCCCGCTCGTAATCTGATTCGCTTCTAATGGGCTTGATGTCCATATTTCACCGTTTTCACATCAATCTTGTCGTAATCCGTGTGCGTTCCGATCCATTTGATGAATACGATCTGGTGACGATAGTGGATGGCCACCACCAGCCGGTAGTCGTTTCCTTTAATGTTGAAGACCACTCTGTCCGGTCCGACAATGCTGGCATTCGCATAGGCCCTCAAAACACCCGCCGGACTTTTCCATTCGGCGCAAAACACCTCGTGAAACCATGCATCAAGCGCTGATTTGACCGTTTTCTGATCCGTGCTTCCTTTGAGGCTGCCGACGAATTGCCTCAGGGTTTTCCGCGCAATAACTCTCATGGCTAAGTCTCGAAAACACTGCTTTATTATACACTTGTTCCCAAAATGGGTACATGGCCATGTCTGGTCGGCACCAACTCAGATATCACATGGACAGGGAGCCAGCGCAGGAACGGAGTAGCTGGTTCCCTGCCCTCGGGATCAGGGAATCTTGACGTCTACCTGGGGCGGCAGCGGTTGCCCCTTGCGCACGCGCTGCGAACGGGCGAGCTGAGTTGGCATCCAGTCAAATGTTTATTCCACGTAACTTTCGAAGCCACGCGACAACTTTCCTTACGGTGACCGAGTTCCCGATATCTCGCGCGTCCTTTTCGAGTTCCACCACCTTCGTTTGATGAAATAAGCACCCAGTCCGAGCGAACCGGTGCCCAGCAAAAGGATGCTGCTCGATTCCCGTGTGGGCGCAGGTGGGGGCGCGATTGCTGTCGGCGATACAGCTGTCAGAACGACCTCATCTCCACCGAATGTGTAGTCGATGTTCCAATTCCAGCCGTCCCCCATGAACCCCGAGGTTGGCGCATTCGCAAATGCACTACTGAGGTTGCGATGCTTGTGGAAGAGAACAAGGGCCGAAGAATTCTGCAGTGGAGCTGACAACAGAATAATAAAAAAGCTACAAACTCCGATCGACCTATTTAGAACCGCTGCCCTATGATAAGGGTCCGAGAATCATATAAAATCACTTAGATCCGCGTAGGGAACGGGGCGTCTACTTCCTACACTAAGACCGTCCTTCCCAGCAGTCGCAGAGGAACCAGTGGTAACCAGTGTGGATTGGTTTGCGTCGCGGCCCATGGGTCCGGCGCAAACCCATTCCAATCAGGCCCAGTAGGCCAGTGCCAACCAGGAACAGAGATGACGGCTCGGGAATTGGCGCGATCGTCAATGTAAGGGGACGTCGTTTGAAGAAGAAAGCGCCCATGTGTCACCGACACCACACTCCGCATCGGCCTCCAATGGTCCGGCTGGGCAGAAGGAAGCTGCCGCAGCGGCGTCTTCTTCAGTAGCTGGTTCCGTGTAAGTTCCAGGAATAAAGGTGGGAGCAGTTTCCGGCCCTGAATACACCTGGTAATCCGAGGTGTTAAAGAGCGATCCACCGCTGCCGCCACCAATTCCGCCATCTCCCAGTCCAGCTAGGTTTCCGAAGACTATACCGACGTTAGTTACTGGCGTGATTCCGTTTTCCAGCACGGTTACGCCAGTAACCGTGAAGAACTGACCTGAAACGGAGCTGGCTGGCGTCGGGGACGAAGGGAGCGTCCAGGTCATCGTCTTCGTGCCATCGGTTAGTGTAAACTCCAACGTATCGGCCTTTGCGCTCGTCACCCCGGCCAATGCGAACAAGGCCAGCAGAGCCGATGGCAACGGCAAGGAGCAAAGCGCCCGGAAATGGCTCCGTATTCTTTCACTCTTGCCGTCGCGCACACCATTTCTCATGTTTTCTCCTTAGACGACCGGGGCCCGTACGTCGGCATCATTGTTCAACACCGTGAGTGTTACTCACCGGCACCGACGACCATTCTGAGTTGTCGCTCCTTTTTCTGAACCCAGAAGAGAGTTATTGAACGCAATCGACCTACCATTCTGCGAAGAGTTAGCACACCAGGCTAGATTGTGATTAAAGGGGATGAGTCGATGCTGCCGTATCCATCTTGGAATTGGCATCCGGCAGCTATAGATTTTTAGATATCTTCTATGCATATCTTCTTAGGGTTTGGTTATGTATTGCCATGTTGGCAATCCAGAATCAAATCAGCAAGGCGCCCACCCTCAAGCGAAACATGTCGCTCTCTTAGCCGCCCTGCGAATAGGAAATGGACTTGCTAATTGTCTTTGGGTCCGGGTAGCGATTCAGCGAGGTAGCGTTGCAGAAGGCCAGAGCTTTTCTTCTTGTAGATCTCTGAGCCTGCCATCAAAAAGCCCGTTCGCAATCCTAAAATCGTCGGCTATCGTCTGAATCTTTGCGGCATCTTCTCTCGAACCAGCACCGAGAAACACACTTTTAAAAGCGATGTTCCAAACCCTACTTGGTTGTTCCCGCGGAGATAGCACCGGCGCGAAGCACCGAATCCCCTGAAGTGTGTCATTTATTTTGGGCTACCCCGCAGCCCCTTTCGAATGCGCGCGGCGCGGCGCGGCCTCCTGCGTGCTATTTTGGAATGACGGATCTAACTTTTTGACAAATTCAATCTTTTGCACTCCGCCCGACGAATTGTGGATCGAGAAGAGTGCCAATTCCAGACGATTGTGTACACCGACCTTGTCGAAGATATTGGTGAGGTGATGTTTGATCGTCTGTAAGCTCACGCAGAGTTCCTGGGCGATCTCCTTATTTGTCTTGCCTGCAACCACCTCCGCGACTATCTGACGTTCGCGGGGCGTCAAGCGCCAGGGTCCCTGCGGCACATCCGGCGAGGCATTGCCGGGCCGGCGCGTCAGTTCCTGCACTAGATCCGAAATATTCTGCCGCTCGACCCAGTACTCCCCTGCAACCACCAAATGGATACTCTTGCGCAAAAGTTGCGTGGTTGATTCTTTCAGGATGATTCCCGCGGCGCCGCGCTTCAGGGCCTCCACGATGTCTTGCTTATCCACTTCGGTGGCGAGGATCAGCACACGCACCGGCAAGGACAAATTCTGAATCAGCTTGAGCGCCTCAATCCCCGAGCAGCGAGGCATCCTTAAGTCTAAAAGAACCAAGTCCGGCTTTAATTTGCGCGTCAGCTCCGCAGCTTCCAAGCCATCGCGAGCCTCTCCCACAACACGGATCTTGCGGTCCAATTCGAGGAGCAAACGCAGACCTTCCCGAAACACCGGATGGTCATCGGCGATCAGCACGCGGACGGTATCCGTGGGTTTATACAAAGGCGTCCTTTGGGAGCGCGATCTCCAGGCGTGCGCCGCGCCCAGGCTTGGACTCCACGGCTAGTTCGCCCCCGAGTGCGGAGACCCGTTCGCGGATGACGAATGGTCCTTGTGTAGTACTTTCGAGCTCGACCATCCCGAGGCGGCCGGAGAAATCGAAGCCCTGGCCATCATCGTCGATCCAGAACCGCAGGCAGCTCCGCGTCACGCCGCAACCTATAGTGACGTTGCGGGCGCCGCTATGCTTGCGGATGTTCAGCAATGCCTCTTGAATGATGCGTACCAGTTCACCGGCCCCGGCGGGTGGCAGGGAAATCTTGCCGCAATCCCAAGTAAAACGCACGGCAATGCCCGTGTCCTGCTCAAACTCGGCGACCAAAGCCGTGACATATTCGACGAAGGATTTCGATCCGAGGTCGAGGGGCCGTTCCTGCCAAACAATATCTCGCAATTTCACCGAGGTCTTGTGCACGAGGTCTTGGAGACATCTGAGATCGTTTGAGACGGCGGGGGACAAATCGTTACTCTCCGAACGAATTCGCTCAATGGAGCACTCGACGGTAAAGAGGCTCTGGGCGATGCCATCGTGAAGTTCCACGGAGACCCGGGAGTGAGCGCGCTGGGCTGCGTTGGCAGCGGCTTCCCATCGCTGCGAGGCTTCCCTCCTGGCGAAAAGCCAAATCAGGCCCCCGGCAAAGAGAGCGAAAACGCCCCAGGAGATGGAAGCGGCGATCGAAAGGCGGAATACATCCCGAGGGTTCGCGCCCGGCAGCATGTATTTGATCAGCAACTCAGCGCTCACGAGCAGAGTAATTGCCCCGCTAGTCTCCACCAGACGACTCGGGCTCCAGCGTTGCGCTGCCGCGGTCAGCACAAAGAGAAACGCGAGCAGAAAGACTCGCGGATCGAGCGTGAGCAGGGGAAAAAGGACCGCCCACGTCACGTCCCCCGCATGGAGCCAGAGTCGGGTACGGTTGGGCCATTTGTAATTACCCCGGAGTTGACAGAAGACGCAACTATAAAGGGCAAATGCGGAGGCACACAGCAGAGCCTGATTGCGCGGAAAATCGGCAGGGGCCGGGCGCAGCCACACGAGAAGCAGTATACCTCCCGATGTCCAGAGGCGCGCCAAGTTCAGTGCTCCCTCCGCACTCGATCCGGAGGGAGCACTGGATTGGTGCCCACAGCAATTGGAACCCGTGCTGGGTGCCAAATCCATTGACGGACAACCCTTCGAACTAGGGAATCCCGCGAAGCTGCTCGTTCAAAAAGCCTGCTGGACTCTTGACCCTATAGTAATGGGGTTTACGAGTCGGAGCATCCGCGCCGGGAAGCCTAGCTTCAGCCAAGATGTTTGTTGTTTCAATGGGACTCGGGGACTCGAGCCCCTCAGTTTTCCCCGCATCACGGGGGAGGACGACAGGAGTATAGTAAAAATTGGACCTTGATACAAGGCTGGAAATTTTAAGTGGCGGTGTCATCCGGAGCCTCGAGTTCTTCAGCCGAGAACGACGAGTCCGGCGGATTATGCTTTGCAAATCTCTCATAACAACAAAGAGAAACATTCGCGACTTGCCTGCGTCCGCCTCCTTAAATAACTTCAATACCTAAACAGTGCTTTATTTATCAAACTAACTTCCGAGAAAATATATGAGGCTCGTGCCTTCCCGGGAAGGAGCCCTACTACCCTCTGCTTCGGTGAGTAATTCTGGGAATAAATACGCAAGCCTGCTTTGATGCTAATCGGAGTGCAATATACTGTATAAATACTTATCTGCCCTCTTTTGTTCTTCTGACACACCTTCAAAACCGAATGACGCCTCCACAACGCTTTAGCCAGAGAACTGAAGTGGTATGAAACCCACGAGAAATCGGATCCTGCCGTACCGCAACGTGCCTACGCTGAGAAACTAAAGGAAGTGTTTTGAGGGGTTTCCGACTGTATTTCCGGAATAGGCGAAGTTGGTCTCCGCTTCCTTTCGCGGCGAAACGCGCATGGCACCAAGGTCCCCCCTACGGTGCTATTGCCCTTCGGGCTATTGACCAGGAGTGTCCTAATGCCAATCATGCGCACTCCATCTAAGGAAGGCGGGCTATGCAATTACTTTTCAAGGCGCGTCAACTCAACCAATAAGTCAAAGGTATCGCTCTAGTGTTACGGACGCATGAATGCGAAGTAAATTGTTGGATGCCGATGTTCACGAATTCAGGCGCTCAAGGCGCTTCCCAATTGAGGCTCCCCTTCGCTATCGCGTATCTTGCGAAGCCGCTTGGCAAAAAGCCCAGACGGAGAACATCAGCTCCACTGGGGTGCTGTTTCGATGCGAGCAGTGTGCGGAATGCGGGGCGCTGGTGGAAATGAATTTCCTATTGTTGAGAACCCCCAACGACCAGGCAGGGCTCGAGGTGGCTTGTAAGGGCGAGGTCGTGCGCTTGGACCTGCCGTTGGGAGGAGAGAAACTGCCTGCCCTGGCCGTGAATATCACCGGCTACTGGCTTTGTCCCGGGTCCAGCGGCCGTTGGGATTTCGACGATTCGTTCCGCAAATCGGGAACCGAAGAGTGACTCGCGGCGGGCTGGGCGAACGAAGGAAATTGCGGTCAGGTCTCGCGGGCATGTGAGTTCTTGACGAGGAGTCCCGCGTCAGCGCGATGCGGCGGCAACATAGGCGCCTCCGCAAATTTAGCTGAGTCCCGGTCAGCTCGAAGGATGAGCCGAGAGAACTGTTGAGCAACATTGCCTGTGAGTCAGAGGGCGGAGCTAGATCTCGAGGACCAGGTTCCGCCTGAGCAAGTCAGATTGCGAACCGAGCGAGTGGTACGCGGTCTACAGGCGACATCAGCACGAGAAGACCGTCGCTGAAACTCTTTCGGGACGCGGGCTGGAATTTTTTTCCCCGTTTACGAGGCGTTTCAGCCATGGGACTGAGAGGGCGAAGCTGTGTTTAGTTCGCAGATACATTTCGAATCCACACCGCAACTTCCTGCGTTGGGTTTCGCGCCCGAGATATCCAACTGGTATGCAATCCAAACCATGCCACGGCATGAAAAGCGGATTGCCGAACAGCTCCAGGAAAAAAGTGTGTTTACGTTTCTGCCGCTGCTTCGGCAAACGCGGCAGTGGAGCGACCGATGGAGCAAAGTGGAAGTCCCCATGTTCAGTTGCTATGCCTTCGTCCGTATTGTCCGGACAAACGAGAATCGCTTGAGGGTTTTGCGAATCCCAGGCGTGCTCGGCTTCGTGGGTAATGAGAGGCAAGGAACCCCGATCCCGGATGAACAGATCGAGAGCCTGAGGAAAGCAATCAGCGAGAACGTTCTGTGCTTGCCACATCCTTTCGTCAGTGCCGGGAGCCGCGTGCGCATTCGCGGAGGATCGCTGGACGGCGTCGAAGGGATCCTCATGCGTCAGGGTGGAGATCAAAGCCTAGTCGTATCGGTGGAGTTACTGCGTCGATCGATTTCGATTCGAGTCGAAGGATATGACATCGAATTGGTTCAGTAGTTTCTGTTTCAGGTACGGCCCTTCTAGGCCGCAGAAGCGAAAGATTCTGGGGCAGAGCGACGGCCAGTAAGTGAATCGGAAATCTGCAATCAGGTGGTTGATTACTGGCTGGAACTGTCCGGCCATTTTGGAGGGATCCATGACCAAGATAAATGCTTTAGTCGCAATTTTCTTCATCGGCATCTCACTCGCGAGTGTGCCCGGCGTCCGTGCGAAAACCGGCTCGGCCGCCGCGCCTGCGGCGACCGCTTCGGCGGGCCAGGATCAAGCCGTCCGATCTGACAGTGAGAGGCCACTCCAACAGCGCAATCCGCGCTATCAGGTGCAGGCCTCCGACATCCTGAGCCTCACTTTCCCTCTGTCCACGGAACTCAATCAAACCGTGACGGTGCAACCCGATGGCTTTGTCACGCTGCTAGGGGCAGGCGACCTCTACGTTCAAGGGATGACGGTTCCAGAAATCGTGGATGCGCTAAAGCGATCGTACGCGAAAGTCCTGCACGATCCGATCATTAATGTGGGCCTTACGGATTTCCAGAAACCGTATTTCATCGTGTCGGGCCTAGTGGCCAAACCGGGGCAATTCGAACTGCGCTATGACACGACGGTTTCCGAAGGAATCGCGCAGGCAGGTGGCCTCACGAAAGATGGCAAGACGCAGATTTTTCTTTTCCATCGAGTTTCCTCTGGTTGGATCGAAGTAAAGAAGGTGACGCTGGGAGATGTTCTGCGTGGCAAGAATGTAAATGAGGATATGAGACTGCATTCCGGCGACATGGTGTACGTCCCGGAAAAGTTTATTTCAAAATTCCGCACGTACGTTCCGTACCAACTCGGACTTTACGCTAACCCCCCCCTATAGTTTTCTAAAGAGGATCTTCCGGCTTGGCGACTGAGACTTTTTATCTAAGGAGGTAAGTATCATGAACGAAGGTGATTTTCTCTTGCGACGCCAGGAATCCACGCGCTACGCGACGCTGCGCGACTGGTGCGCCGTAGAATTCCGGCACCGGAGACTAGTCCTTGTTTCTTTTCTCGGCCTTCTCCTCGGGACCATTCTGTTTTCGGTAGTTTGGGCTGCTCGCTACTACGAGTCGTCTATGCAGATCCTAGTGCTACAAGACCGCTCGGATCCGGCGGTGACAGCAGGTCCCAGCGCCGCCATGCAGAGCACGCAACTGATCAACCCGGACCAGATCAATTCTGAGATGGCCCTTTTGCTGGGAGCCGACGTGTTGCGGCAAGTGACCATCAACTGCGGACTCGAGAAGAGGAAAGGCTTAACGGATTTCTTGTTGCCAAGTGATCCGGGGCGACGCGAAGCGATCAAAGTCGAGAAACAGGCGAAGCAACTAGCGAAAGCCATAAAGGTTGAAGTGGAGAAGCAGGCGGATGTGATCGACGTTTCTTACGGGAATGTCGGCGCGCCGGAAACTCCCGCTTGCGTTCTGGATAGTTTAAGCAAGTTGTATCTTCAAAAGCATTTGCAAACCCATAGGCCGACTGGTTCCTCCGACGTGTTCACGACAGAAGCGGAGAAATATCGGCAGTCGCTTCTTGATGTTGAAGCGAAACTCGTAAATTTTGGGCCCTCCGAGGGTGTAGTCGCCCCCGATGTGCAGCGGACACTGGTGGCGACGAAGCTGGTGGATTTAGAAGGTCTCTGGAATCAGGCAAAAGCCGCCGTCGCCGCCGACCAGCAGAGAATCGCAAACGTCGAACAGCAACTGAAAATCACAGCGCCGCGCATCCTGACCCAAGAGATGGACCAGGATGCGGGTATGCTCCTCCAGCAGTTGCATACACAGCTTCTGACTGCGGAGCTCAAGCGCACCCAACTGCTCATGAAATATGACGCCAGTTATCCGATGGTGGTCGAAGCGGAGCAAGAGGTTGCGCAGGCCAAAGCCGCCATTGCGGAGGCGGAGAAGAGTAAAATTGCAAGTCTCACGACTGATCAAGATCCCACGTACGTCCTTTTGCGCGAAGATCTGGCAAAGACGAAAGCGGATTTGGCCACGCAGCAGGCGACCTCTTCATCTCTGGCTCAGTCCATTCGGGCCATGCAGCTAGAGACCGTGCAACTCGACCAGAAGTCGATCAAGCAGCAGGATCTGCTGCGCGAAGCGAAGGCCAATGAGACCAACTATCTGTTGTATCTCGGCAAGAGGGAGCAGGAGCGCAGTTCGGACGCCATGGACCGCAGCCGCGTCGCCAACGTGTCCCTTGCGGTAGCGCCTACAGTGCCCGTTCTGCCGGCCCATAGTCCTCTAAACATATTTGTTCTCGGCTTCATTTTTTCAGTGTTCGCGAGTCTTGGGGCGGGTTTCCTTGCAGAATATCTCGATCCCTCTTTCCGGACACCCGGTGAGGTAGCTGAAGTGCTGAATATCCCGGTGCTCGCATCGCTGCCAAGACAGGCGGCGTAATCGGAAGAATATGATCCTCGACTTTTACAAGCTTCGGGAGCAGCCGTTCGGTGTTACGCCGGATCCGCGCTACCTCTATCTAAGTCCGACGCATCGCGAAGCATTGGCGTCGCTGAAATACGGGATCCAAGAGAAGCGTGGGTTCATGGGTCTGATCGCCCAGCCAGGCATGGGCAAGACCACGTTATTGTTCCATTTGTTGAAGGAGATCGAGCCCGCGGCACGCACGGTGTTCCTGTTTCAGACACAGCGCACTCCGCTCGAGTTTTTGAGCAGCCTGGTCACGGATCTCGGGCTTGACGGTTCGTGCGCCGATCTGCCGCGGCTCCATTCCCTGCTGAACGACTTCTTGATTTGCGAGGCGCGTGCGGGAAGGCGATTCGTTTTAGTCGTCGATGAAGCACAGAGCTTAGAAGAGCCCGTCCTCGAAGTTCTGCGCATGCTTTCAAACTTCGAGAGCAGCACAGACAAGTTGATGCAGATCATTCTCGCGGGGCAGCCGCAGCTCGCCGACAAACTCACGTCCCCTTCTTTAGTGCAGCTTCGCCAGCGCATTTCCATTCTTGGACGGCTCAATCCTTTTACCGCGCCAGAAACCGACCGGTATATTTTCCATCGGCTCAAGGTCGCGGGATTCCGTTTTGAGTCCACCTTGTTTACTACCCGGGCTACAAACCTGATCCATGAACACAGCGGGGGGATTCCACGGAACATCAACAATCTTTGTTTCAACGCCTTGTCGCTCGGATGCGCTCTCAGAAAAAGAAATATCGACCACGACGTAATTCAGGAAGTGATTGACGACCTGGATTGGGCGGCCCTGGGGACCAAAAGTACCCCGACGTTGTCCTGGGTGCATCCGTTCGCGCGAAGAAGCACAATTAAACTGGGCGCGGCATTTGATTCTTGGCGGCGAACCTGGTCCTGGAAACGCGCAGCGGCAGTTAGCGCAGTCCTCTTAGTTGGTGTTGCCTCGTTAGCCAGCATGGGTGGGCTTCGCTTGGTGGGAAGAGCTGCGGCTCCTGTCGTCGTTTCTCCCGAAAAAATCAACACTGTCAGTTCTGCGATGGCCGGACACAAGAACTCCGACGCCTCCGAGCCGGCTTCCGCTATTGCTCCGACAAACGCCACGGCCTTCCCGGTTGCACAATCTGAAGCGCGCGTCGCGAGCCCCGACGACAATTCGCGGACGATCACGATCGTTCCGAGCCAGACGCTGTCCAGAATCAGCGTTGAAAATACCGGCGCATATAATTCGAGAATGCTCGAACAAATTCGTGCTCTCAATCCCTGGATCAGTGATCCAGATAAGATTCGCGCAGGACAAGAACTTCGCCTTCCAGCATCGGACGAGTGGGCCACGCACAGAAACGCGGAAACGAATTCAGAAAACCTGGGTAAAGGAGATGTCAAACCATGAGCAAGAATTTCGAACTCTTACAGCAGGTAGCAGAGCCTCAGCAAGCCGAATCAGCGCCGATGGCGAGCGAATTGCCGGGCGCTATACCCGATCACGACCGGATAAAGAGTTACCGGGATGCCGGCGGTCTGGATATCGAAAAGCTGGCCCGAGAAGAAACGTTCAAGTTAGTGCAGCGGATATTCCTGATGCAGAGCGAAAGACAACCGCGAGTGGTCATCTTCGCGAGCGTGGATCCCGGGAGCGGATGCAGCCGAACGTGCGCGTGCGTGGCTAAAAATTTAGCCGAGCACATTTCAGGATCGGTCTGTGTTGTGGAAGCGAATCTTCGTTCACCGGCGTTGCCAGGCTATCTTGGAGTTTCGAATCACTTTGGGCTTTCCGATGCGCTCCTTCAGGACGGCCCGGTTCGCGATTTCATGAAGCCCGCAGGACGCCACAACCTCTGGCTGCTTTCTAGTGGATCTTTGGCAGCGGATTCTCAAAGTTTGCTGAAGGCAGATCGCCTCAAGCAGAGAATCGAAGAACTGCGGAAAGAATTCGACTACGTGTTAATCGACGCGCCACCGCTGAGTCTCTACGCCGACGCCGCTTCCGTAGGTCAACTTACCGACGGTCTAGTCCTGGTTCTGGAGGCCAATATGACCCGGCGAGAGACCGCAAGCAGGGTTATCGAGGCGTGGAGCGCAACGAAAGTCCCAATCTTGGGGGCTGTCCTGAATAATAGGACATTTCCAATTCCGGAAAGCTTGTACCGAAGGATGTAACCGTTTCGGGTTCCAAGTTATTTCATAACCAGCATACTCAGCGCCTCGAGAACTCACAGCGTATCTCGGAACGACCAACCGTGGCGCCTCTCATCGCCAGCAAGGCCAGCGGTAGCGAGAGACTGCGTCACGACCCTACTCTGGAGTTCAAACGATTGGGACTGAGAAGGGCGAAACCATTTCCGAAAACGGAGAAACTGCCGACTCGATCTGGCTGCCTGAGAGTTCAGTGGCACACCAGCGCACCTTTTGTAGGCTCGCGAAAGTGGATTGAGGTCTAATTCATGCATCATGCCAAGCGAAGGTTGCTGCGAAATGCGGCGAAAGTATTCGATATTCTTGCCGCACTCGCCTCCTTCGCCGTGGGCACATGGGGCATTTCCGCGACCACGAGCTTAACGCTGCCTGAGTTTCTCGCCCTTCGGGTTAGGCTCGACAATTGCGTGTTGTTTGCCACCATCGTGGTGACCTGGCATTACATTTTCACGGCTTGCGGACTCTATGTCTCCAAGCGTCTCTCCACAAGACGTTCCGAAGTATTCGAGGTGGTCAAGGCGACGGCGCTCGCTTCGGCATTGCTATATCTTGTCAGCGTGCCAGGCCGCCATGCGATGGCAAGGCCAAGATTCCTCATCGTGTTTTGGCTGTGCTGTACGGCATTGATGGTCTGCCGCCGCATCGTAGGCTGGGCGATCTTGGGCAGGATTCGCATGCGCGGGCTGAATCCTAGATTTGTGCTGATTCTCGGAACAAATTCCCGGGCCCTCAATTACGCCTCGCGCATTGTCGCGCGACCTGAGTTGGGATTTCGTCTGGTCGGATTCGTGGACAACGATTGGGCAGGGTTGAGCAGCTTCGAGCGGACCGCCAACGTGCGCTGTTGCGATTTCGCCGGACTAGCGGAGTTTTTGCGCAGCAATGTTGTTGATGAGGTGGCGATTTATCTGCCGCTGCGATCCTTTTACGAGCACGCTTCGAATCTCGTCGCGCTTTGCGAGCAGCACGGGATCATGTTGCATTTTGATTCCCAGCTTTTCGATTTGAAATTTGCCCGGCCCCGGCCCGAGGATTTCGATGGGGATTCGAAGATAACGGTTACGGTGGAAAATCAGGATGGCTTTCCGATGTTGACGAAACGCATTCTTGATTTTACGCTTTCACTCTTTTTGTTGATGGCGATTGCACCTCTGTTTCTTCTGATCGCCTTAGCTGTCTTGGCCACGTCAGCAGGCCCCATTTTGTTCGCACAAAAGAGAGTAGGGCTGAATAAGCGTCAATTCACGATGTACAAATTCCGCACCATGATTCCAGGAGCGGAGAACCTGCAAGAAACTTTGCTCGGGCAAAACGAAATGTCCGGCCCGGTATTCAAGATCAGAAATGATCCGAGAGTTACGCCCGTCGGCCGCATCCTTCGCAAATCCAGTCTGGATGAACTGCCGCAATTGTGGAATGTCCTGAAGGGAGATATGAGTCTTGTGGGCCCGCGCGCGATGTCGGTCCGTGATTATCAGCTCTTCCGTGAAGATTGGCCGTGCCGGCGTTTCAGTGTGCGGCCAGGAATTACCTGTTTGTGGCAGGTGAGTGGCAGGAACTCGATTCCCTTCGAAGAATGGATGCAATTGGATATGGCGTACATCGATCAATGGTCCTTGTGGTTAGACCTGACAATTCTCCTCCGCACCATTCCCGCGGTTCTACGCGGAGCCGGCGCGGCGTGATGAGTGCCACAGAATGCACCGAATGCAGGCGGCAACGTTTCCCCTTCCGAGGATGACCTCAGCGACCCATCGTGCGGAATCCACCAGGACCATGCCGGCCGTCGCTATGAAGGCGTACGGCTCAGCTAAGGAGATGTCGTCATTCTTCGCTAACCTGTTCCGTCTTCTGGACGATTTTGGCGTTCGCTATTGCGTGCTCCATGCCTGGGAGAAGATTCCGCAAGAGGTTGTGAGTGACGTGGACTTAGCGATTCACCCGGCGGATCGAAGTAAGCTGGCCAAGATATTCGGCCTTTTGCGCGACATGGGATTCATGCCCATCCAATGTTTCAATTACTCAGTGGGCTCTTTCTATTTTGTATTCTCATGGTTCGACGGTTGTACTTTACAATCCGTGCCCCTTGACATCATTTTCCAACATTGGCGGAGCGGGCTTTCGGTGTTGCGAGTTGAAGAGCTGCTCGCGCGCCGGCAACGTTTTAAGGAACTGTGGATTCCTTCTTTGGAGGACCAATTTGCCTATCTCCTGGCCAAGCGGACATGGAAGGGCAAGGCCAGTGAAGAGCAGGCCGCGGGGTTGAAGGACCTGGTTGAGAGATTGGGTCGCCCCGCAGCGGAAAAGATCGCGAGCCAAATCTTCCCCGGTGAATGGAGCAAGAGAATAGTCGCAGCTTGTTTGGACGGTTCCATCGCGCCCCAACTGCGTAGAGTACGCAAATTCCCTTGGTTGGTAAGCGTCGTCCGCCATCCCGTGGCGCTTATGCGTTACACGGTTGGACAGTCGATTCGGATCGCCCGGAGGCTGCGCCATCCGGCCGGGTTCGTGATCGCTGTTGTGGGACCGGATGGTTCGGGCAAGGACACCATGATCACCGCGCTCAAGTCTCAACTTTCAGGAGGCTTTCGCCGCGTTAAGCAGTACCACTGGCGCCCGCACTTTCTGTTCCCAAAGAATTCTGCTCCAACGGTTGCCAATCCTCACGCTTCGCCGCCCCGGACTGCCATCCTTTCGAGCGTCTACTTGCTGGGATTTGTTCTCGATTACTGGATTGGGGACGTGCTGAGCATCCTACCGGCAATTTTCAGAAGCAATCTTGTGATTTTCGACCGGTATTTTTATGACGTGATGGTGGATCCCCGGCGCTCTCGCTTCGGTGGACCCTCGTGGTTGGCGCGATGGTTGGCTGGGCTGGTGCGCCGGCCCGATCTGATTCTCTTGCTCGATGCCGACGAGAACCTAATGTATACGCGAAAGAAAGAACTGTCGGTTGAGGAATTGCGCCGCCAGTGCCAAGCGTATCGCGACGTCCTGCTTGAGAAATTGTCCACCAGAGTCGTCCGTACTGACGAGGATGTCAAACGCAGTGTTCAGGATGCGACGAGTGTAGTGGTTGAGTTCCTGTATCTGCGATTCGCAACCAGACACCAACAATGGATTTCAGGGGAAAACTGAGTGATGAGTGTTGAACACGCGAATCGTCCTAACCAGTGGAAACTCGCCGCGTCCGTCGAGGCGGCCCTGGAGATTCTCTTTGCCGGGCCGGAAGATGTTCCGCTTAATTTCCAGGAGGCTTGGAGTGGGTTCCCGATGACGGCGAGCCACATCGTTCGCGCGGAACGATGGCGGGAAACGAGACAATTGGCGATTCAGGCCGGATATCATCACCTGCATCGTTTCGTGCTTCTTCCCTCTCGTAAAAACACGCGATGGCTAGCTCCGCTAGCTGAAGGAAAAGCCATCACCAATGCCTTGGACATGTACCCGTCCTTTTCTCGCCGGGCGCGACTGTATAAATCCTACGCAGCGGGAATGGCGATGATGGGCTGGCCGGGCCGATCGGCAGACACTGTACTGATTGCATCGAAGCAAAAATTTGCCATAGAACGGCTGATCACGGAAGTTACGGGCGAAAGTCGCCCCCGTTTTGCCCTCTTGTTGGGGACCGAGCTGGCCACCAGGAAACTGACCGTTCAAGTGATGCGCCCCGCAGGAGAAGTGCTTGGCTATCTGAAGCTTCCGCTCGCCCGGCGTGCTTCGGACTGTATTCGACACGAGGCGGGCATCCTTGCGCGTCTGAATGAAGACCCGCGCACTCGCAACCACGTGCCCCGCCTACTTCATGCTTGCGACTGGAATGATGGATATCTCCTCTTCCAAGCGCCAGTTCTTGGGCGGCCAGGGCCGGTTCGCTTTACAAGTCTTCACGAGAACTTTCTTCATACGCTCCATGCGGTCCGTTCGTTCGACGTACCTGGCCGACAACTCGTCCGGAGTGTAGGCGACGGGTTAAAGGAAGTCTTAGCAAGACTTGGAGGAGAGTGGAGGGAGTTAGCCGGCGATGCCCTAGCCGTCGCTGGACGCGAGCTCGAAAACTGTGAAGTTCGCTGTGGACTCAGTCACGGGGATTTTGCGCCCTGGAATACGCGCGCTTCTGGCGAGAACTTGTACCTATTTGATTGGGAGAGGGCATCTTGGGAGGCGCCCGTGCTCTGGGATAGATTCCATTTTTTGACGCAGACGCGGTCCCTGTTGCGGTGCGGAATTGGCCCGGAAGGCTTTGAAGATTTTACCCCTGACAAGCGAGCGCTTTACATTCTGTATTTGCTTTCGTCAGTGTCACAGCTGGTTGACGACCAAGCCAAAGCGAGCGACATAGCCTTCCGGAAGCAAGAATTGCAACGGCAATTGATGGCTATCGCGTCTCCCGATGGTCGGGAGACCTCGCTTTTCGTGGAGCGGAAAATCACAGCTTAATGACCCCCCAGCAAGTTACCGAATGCACGCAATTATGAGAGAAACCGCCCGCCGTCCCAAGGTACTGCTCGGCGCGTACGCCTGCGAG
>Ga0210409_10003824_pt1 | contig 16572 bp, 20 predicted proteins | sample IncBWH17MmetaG_FD_161649 | JGI IMG/M metagenome (GOLD analysis project Ga0210409, IMG submission 161649) | Forest soil microbial communities from Barre Woods Harvard Forest LTER site, Petersham, Massachusetts, United States - Inc-BW-H-17-M | ecosystem: Environmental > Terrestrial > Soil >...
ACGAGTTCCAAGAGAGATTCCCCGATTACGTATGAGCGACTGTACATGGGTGATTCATTGCCGCGTGCTAGACTGCGGCTGGTCTAGTCGTCGTGGAGGACATCTATGCCGACATTCCGCGGCCGATTCGTACCTCAGATAGAAAGCACTGGCCGACCGAAGAAGTGCATGGACATCCTCCTCTGGGGTGCCAACTGGAAGTCGCAAAGTCAGCGTGACTTCGACGACCTAGAGGTATTACGTGAATACCTTCGAAGCATCCGGCCCAGCTTTTGCGGGATTCGGTTGTATGCTCCAGCCGACCACGCCGACACCATTGCGATGCTCAAGGCGATGGGAATTTTGTTTATTCCGATTGACGTACGGGAGGCTTCGCCGGAGATTCGCAAGAAGTTGCAGGACAAAGAGTTGGGTGCAGCCATGCAAACCGCTTTGTCTTGCGACGCTGATGTGCTGGTAACCAACAATCCGGATTGGTTTCCGTACATAGAAGACTTCATGGGCCTTGGGCTACTCATCGCGGACTCGGGTTTTCTGCTGTACTGCTGCGAGATATTTGTTCGCGGCCACGATGTACCGTGGGCCTTTGCTCATCCCGTCGCCGACATAACTTGGAACGGCTTCTATCATTTCGCCGAGCCGCGAACACTTAGTCACGGTCTTGGCTTTCTTTACGCCGCACAAAAGAAGAGCGTGTCCGCCGAGGGGCAGGAAGCAGGCAGGTCCTTAATTCACAATCGCCTTCCGAACATATGTTTCACGAGAGACAGACTCTTGTTTTTCGAGATGCAGAAACGAGCGGGGCAGCGAGCGGGCTGGAAGCGACAAGAGTTCAACTTCGAGGTCGGCTACTATCTGAACTTTTACTATCCACTCATCTTCGGCGGGTTCGACCAATTAGCTTTGATTGTGAATCACTGTTTGGGTCTCGGCCTAAGCGAGAAGAATGTGGGAGCCACCTATAAGGGCTTCCTCGATGCCCTTCAGGCGAAGAACGCCAAGCTGCACGCCATTTTCACAGACCCGAAGCACGTGGAATTCATGAAGAGAATCGCCGCACTACGACACTACGCTTCGCATAGAGGTTCCCTCGCGCCTGCGAAAATCGTCGACCCACCTGACAAAGAACCGACTGACGCGGAGCTTGACGCGGAAATCGCCGAAGCTGGTGCAGACATTGTTTACCGCTTCATGCCACCGGGAGACTTGCGCGACACGATGGTGTCTATTGTTCGCAACAACTTCAAAATGGCTCACTACGAGAAAGGTAAGGTGGTAGACGGCGTGGTACTGATTGAAATCGACGGAAAGAAGGGTTTTATCTTACCTCTTAACGATACGTCATGGAATTTTCAGAAATTCACCGCGTTCATGAATGAAGTATTCGCTGAACTAGGGAAGGCCATATAATCACTCACCGTGTTGGAGCCGCACTCCTTGGTCGCCAATGGGAAAATTCTCACCAACAAACCTACACGGCGATTGTGAGGAGGTCGCCAACCCGTCCACCGCATACGGTCGGCGGCGACGCAACTGGATCGACGCCCACGGTTCCGCACCTCACGGTCAGGTTGTCGATGCCCGATGCGGCAACGAACACTGCATCGCACTGCGGCACGCCTACGTCCGTCCACGCGTCGAGCAACCGGGCAAGTACCGCAAGATCGCAGCCCGCGTTCACAGGCTGAGAGTCGGTCAGCACTTCGACGTTCCGAGCATCGGCATAGACGAGCGCAGCCGCAACCGATTCCGTTCCGGCTTGTACGCGGCTGCGCGGCTGGACATGGTGTCGGTGCGCGGGCTGCCAGACGGGAGCGTGCGCGTCACGAAGGCCGGTGAATGGTCGAGCTTGCGAGCGTAGCTGCGGGCTTGGTTACGTTGGATACATTTGAAGGTCAGTGGTGCGAAACGGCTCGCCCGCACACGTATGGTACGATTTGCGCACTGAGGTCGGGAGCGGGACAGCGTGGATTGGTACATTGCAACGGCATACGTGAGCATCAACTGGGAAGCGTTGACCGCGATTGGGACTATCGCGCTTGCTCTCATCGCTTTGGTGTCCGCGATATACGCGATAAGACAACTCAGTGATTTCCGAAGAGAATCGCGCATTGAACATCTCATGGCGTTAGTCGATCAATTCGAGCGCGATCCGATGGCCACCCATCGCAGAACTCTTGGCGCAACACGAGCGCCGAACGGGCAACTGATTAGCCTCGACTTGAATAATCCCTCGCCAGAACTTCATGACGTGATGAACTTTTTTGAGCACATGGGCTATTTACTCGACGGCAAGTATCTCAACCTAGAAGATGTTTCTGTGGAATTTCACTATTGGATTCTCCATGTCTGGAGTGACGCAAAGAAACTGATTAAGAGTGAGCAAGCGGAGAATAAAATCTATTACGAATTCTTTGAGAAAATGGTCACACGCCTGCTGAATTACGACCGCCCACGGACTGGCACACTTGAACTCCCATCGGAGGCTGAAATTGCTGATTTTTATGCCGAGGAATCACACCTACCAAGTGGAAGCCCCATACCGAGACAGCGGCGATTAAAGCGTAGGACCAGCTGAGGCCGCTTGTGCCGAATCGACGACCCGCCTCCCGTCCGAATTGTTTTTTGGTCCGCTGGGAGTGCCAAACTCAGCTTGCTTGGCCTTGGGGTACCTGTTGGATAATCCAGCTATGGGCATAGACTGGACCGAAATCATCAAGACTCTGGGCGGAGGGGCGGTCCTGCTCGTGGCTGCAGGCTGGTTGATAAGGAGTATTATCACCCACCAATTGGATCGGGATAACGCTGCATTCAGAAACCAGTTACAGCACGATTCTTCCACCCAAGTGGAATCTCTTAAGAATGACCTGAAGCGTCAGTCCGACATCGAAATCGAACGGCTCAAGAATTCACTACAGATTGCTGCTCTGGAGCACCAAGTCCGCTTCACAATGCTCCACACGCAGCGGCTCGAAGCGATTCCCAAGTTGAACGAGTCTCTTGCCGACGCTATCACGCACGTCCGAAATTACGTCCTGATGAACCAAAAAGACTTGGACTTCTTGAAGCGAGCAGTTGATGCCGCCACGGACCTCCGGCGAATTGTTTACGTCAACGGCCCGGTGCTTCCAGTCGAAGTAAGTAAGCTTCTGGAAGGCATATCTGACAAGTTCATCAGGTTCGTGGTGATGACAAAGGGATTCTATGTGGAGATGCCCGGCCCAGTGCCCAGCCCAGAACTGATTTTGCTTCAAAACAGGATTTTGGACGAGGCGGCAAACGCATTTGAAAAGGAAATTCCCGAACTGCAAAAAGCGTTGGCGGAGAAGCTGCGAGGAGTTCTCGCTCCTACAGCGGAAGAGATTCCGCAAATCCCCAAGAACCCCCGTATAGCCACATAGTACGCGGCACTCCAGTCACGCGCCTATCAGTCAACCCGCTCCCGTTGCCGCAGACTTCCCAAGCTGACGAACGTAACTTTCCGTCTGCCCTTTGTCAGGATCGTCTCTCCCGTGAACGGAATTCTCCTAAGAATACCCGGCTTGTGTCGCACGGAGAACTTGCCAAAGCCGTTGAGCTTCAGCGTGAATCCGTCCGTGCCCAGATTGTTGAGCAGGGTGGTCTCCAAGCTCGCGATAACCGTGTTTACGACGTGCTCGGCTTCTTTCTTGGTCGGCAGAGATAGAGCCATCTGGACCCTCGCCGCCAACTCGTTTCGACCTCCTATGCTTGCTCGCATGTTGTCCAAATCCTTTCCAAGGAGAGTGTTCCCATGACGAGCAATACTGTCCAAATCGAAAGTCATCCCGTTAATTTCCCCAGTTTTTCTGTGGAAAAGAGGACGTACAAGCCTGATCCCTTCACGATCAAAGATGGTCGGTCTCTGGGGAGCGACGGGTTTGTCATCCCGAAGGACTTCGCGGAGTTCCACGAGCGGTTTCCCGATTACGTTCACAGATGGGTCAGCAAGCACGCTGCCACGTCGGCATCGCAAGAAGATATAGAGGACTGGACGCAAGACCTGCTAATCCACCTTTCCCGCCTGCCGCTAACGTCTAAGTACCGCGAGGCTGGCAAGAAAGACATCGTTGCAACATTTGACCCGCTGAGGCACTACGGGGCGAACGAAGCTCGGTTCCGTAATTACATCAATCTCTGCCTCGCGAACAAGTTCAGAACCATGCATTCCAAGCGCATGAAGGATGCCCTGTGTCGCCCCGGTAACCTCTCGCTCGGGGGAGAAACAGCAGACGAAGACCTCTGCTCCGTCGATGAACATTGCCACAAACATTCGCCGCAGTTGCGTGCGGCGCAGAGGGCGTCCCAAAAGCAGAGCCACGATAGGGCATTTCTTCAGGAGTTCCTGAACTTTGTACGGCGGGAGCACGCGAAGGCTCTGCCAACTATAGAGGCGCTCATGACGACTGGAACGCGGGGCGAGGCAGCTTATTGGCTGGGGGTCGCGGAACTCGAATTTGACCGGATGCATACTCGGGTGAGGCATTTGGCGAGATGCTTCGTGAGCGGTGAGCCAGTGCCGAAGCAGCGGAGACCATACAAAAAGCGCAGAGAGTCCTCAGCGTGCGAACTGGTGGGCTGAAGACGTCAGGAAGAATGTCCCTAGCACCGGATCGTCCGCGATCCAGTGCTAGGGAATTCTAGCTGTGCGATTCCGACCTCTCACGACCACGCCGATCTACTTGCATTGTTCTTGTATTGAACCGTTGGAAAGAGTGGGGAAACGTGGGTAAGCGTCGGCAGGTAAGTTGTTGAAACCAATAAGAACGCCAGTGTTTATGCGGGTCAGAAGCGATTTAAAAGGCCGCTGCTCTACCACTGAGCTACGCCCCTAACTTCTTTATGCACAGCAACTTGCAAGGAAACTGCTGGGAGACCCTGCTGGCTAGTGTCACTTGTGGTGTCACTTGCTCCAAGCAAGGATACCACTGCATGCAATTTGTTCGGACCGAGATGCGCATAACGCCTAGTCATCGTCAAACTCTTATGGCCCAATAAGTCCGCGATAACTTTCTAGCGGCGCTCCCTTCATTCGCAGTCGGCTTGCAAACGTGTGACGCAGGTCGTGCCAATGAAAGTTCTTAATTTTTGCCTCATTTGCTGCTTTTTCAAACCAATGCCGCCCATTTTCGACGGGCTCACCGGCCTTGGTTGATTGAAAAACACGCCCTAAGCCCTCGCTCCGGCCAAGCACAACCTTTAGAGCGGCTACCGCAACACCGTTTAACGGGACGTGTATGGGTTCTTCGTTCCTCGTCCGCGGAATATTCGACATCCGGCCCTTAAAGTCTACCATGTCCACGTTAGGCTGTATTGACTACCCTTGCGCAGGCCAGTGTTGATTGCAAGATCGAACTCGGGCATGTGAAATGCCCACTTGGCCTCAATAACCTTTCGAAGCTTCTTCTCCTCCTTAGCCGTCAAGAACCGCACGCCATTATTGTCTTCGCGGCAATGCATCAGGCTTTGTCGACGCACCTCTCCACTTGGACAGGAACCCGATATCGCTGCGCAGCGGCAAATAGTGTATCGATCTCAGGCGATATGGTAACTTAGCACTTTCGGATGCGAGTGTTCCTACCATGCCATCCGCAAACTCAACACGAGCGCCGTGGTGGGCGTGGACTTGGCCTGTCCTGGCGCTAGTCGTTCTAGGTATCCACGCAATGTTTAGACCCGGTTTTCCATTCGTCGCAGCTGAAGCCTTCACTCTGTTCGCCACCGTTTTTGCGGCAGTCTACCATGCCGAAGTCGTCGCGCATCGTGTCGGTGAGCCATTCGGGACACTCGTACTTGCCCTGGCTGTCACCATTATTGAAGTCGCGCTCATCGTCTCCATGATGATTACCGGTGGGACCGAAACTGCTGGGCTGGCGCGCGACACTGTTTTTGCCGCAGTCATGATTGTTTGCAACGGCATCGTCGGCCTGTGCCTTCTGGCCGGTGGCGTTCGCCATCGTGAGCAGGGCTTTCAATTTCAAGGCGCGCAAGCCGCGCTCTCTGTTCTAATCGCGCTGACGACGCTGACTCTGGTCTTTCCGAATGTCACGAGCGCTTCGGCTGGGCCGACGTTCAGTTCATCACAGCTCGTCTTCGCTGCCATTGTCTCGCTGATCCTTTATGGTTCGTTCCTGTTTGTGCAGACCGTTCGCCATCGCGATTATTTTCTTCCTGCTGGGGGTGGGGAAGAAGCACATGCGCCGCCCCCAGCGAACAGGACCGCGCTTATCAGCGCGGGATTGCTCCTTGTCTCGTTAATCGCGGTAGTGGCGTTGGCAAAAGCACTCACGCCAACGCTGGAGGGCGGCATTGCAGCCGTCGGTGCGCCAAGAAGTGTTGTTGGAATTGTAATCGCGGGACTTGTCCTTCTCCCCGAAGGACTGGCCTCGTACCGTGCGGCAACTGCGAATCGCCTGCAAACCAGCATGAACCTGGCCCTCGGATCGGTATTGGCCACCATCGGGCTGACAATTCCGGCGGTCGCCGGCGTCTCTATGCTTCTCAACAGACCTCTCACGCTCGGACTCGGCGCCAAAGAGGAATTGCTGCTCGCTGTGACCCTCATTGTTAGTCTTCTCACCATAGCGACGGGCCGCACCACCGTGCTCCAAGGGATTGTCCACCTCGTTCTATTCGCCGTTTTTCTCTTCTTCGCCGCGGTGCCCTAGTCTTGAGACACGCTGGTTAGCTGCCGGTAACTCGGATTACCAGACATTGAGGCGTTTTCTCCGGTAACCGCGTTAACAAGGCACTGCGTTTCCCTAGCTGGCAGGAAACCTCGTGATAATGGCAGGTCTCGCGATTTGCCTGCCGATGATTGGTCAGCCTCCAACTCACTTGCCCGAGCGCAATGACCTGTAACTTCTAACAGTTGGATGTTCCGCCCCATATGACAGCCTTTGTTGATACGTGAGTTTTGGTCGCCATGTCCAGGCAGGGAGCGATTCCATGCGTTTAACTGTCCTATGGCTCATAGCGTTCACTGTGCTGCCATCAAGAAGCCGAGCTCAAGCTCCTGTCTTCGAGATTACGCCGCTGGACAGCTGGGTTAAGTTCGACGTGAAAGCGTCCGTGGATATTGCCGGTAAATCCGCTGCTCAGGAAGCCCACCCGCCGCACTGGGCCTACGAGGGCAAGGAGGGGGCTGAAAACTGGGGCAAGTTGGATTCCAGTTACGCCGCCTGCTCGATCGGTCACACACAATCACCCATCGACATCAAGGATGCGAAAAAGGCGGACTTGCCGGCGCTCAAATTCGATTACCACTCCGTCCCTCTGATCATCATTGACAATGGCCATACGATACAGGTCCAGTACGCTCCCGGTAGCACGCTCACGGTCGGTGAAAAAATCTACACTCTGAAACAATTTCATTTTCACCATCCGAGTGAAGAGCACGTGAACGGCAAGGGCTTCCGTCTGGTCGCCCATCTTGTGCATGCAGATGCCGACGGGCACTTGGCTGTCGTTGCCGTCCTCTTCGAGTTGGGAAGTGCAAATTCGCTGGTTGATTCCTTGTGGAAAAACATTCCATCAGAAAAGGAGAAGTCTCAGGACATCCCCTCAGTCTCCGTTCAGGTGCACAATTTGCTCCCCACTGACCTCGGCTACTTTGCTTATGCCGGGTCGCTGACCACTCCACCTTGTAGCGAAGGGGTATCCTGGTATGTCCTGAAGAGCCCCGCCACAGTATCCCCGCAGCAAGTGGCTGTATTTGCTAAAATTTACCCGATGAATGCGCGACCCATCCAGCCAACGAAGGGCCGTGAAATTCTAGAGTCTAAATAGGGCGTCGACACCCGGAACTCAATAAATCGCCGCTCTGATTCTTGCTCACAAATCTCCTCACCGACCGTATTCAACCCTGGCGGCAGCATTCCTCTTAAGGCATTTAGCGGGCAGTGGGTCGGTCTTGGATCGTGGCCGACCTCCTGCCACTGACAGTTATCGTCATTTACCCGCAGAGGATCGATCAGCCTAGATCTTTTTACCGAGCGCAATACTATGTCACTTTTGACAGTTGAACCCCGGGAGCCTTGCGCGCAGTATCGCCTCCGAGGTTTCTTGCACCCTTGTCGAGGGCAGGCAGCAAAACGCGCGAGCGGAGGTAACTCAAATGAAAAAATCCTCCTTGATAAGAGTCTTTTGCGTTGTTGTCGCGTGTGTCGCGCTTGGATGGGCACCAAAGTCTGTTTTTGCCCAGCGCGGTGGTGGTCACGGAGGCGGAGGGGGATCTCATGGTGCTGGAGGAGGGTTTCACGGTAGCGTAGGAAGTTTCCACAGCGGAGGCTCCTATTCCTCTGGTGGAGCACGCTACGGCGGCTACTATGGCCGTGGATACTATGGGGGGCACGGAGGCTACTACGGGCATGTCGGGTATTGGGGCCACCCTGGTTACAGTCCTTATAGATACGGCTATGGTTACGGATGGGGATTCGGCCTTGGCTTCGGCTGGGGGTGGCCATACTGGTATCCTTATGGCTACGGTTACAGTCCATGGTGGTATGGTCCCAACTATTACCCGTATTATTACCCCTACTATGCACCTTACGGCAACTCATACCCTTTCAACGGCGGCGACACTCCCCCACCAGGTGCGGGCCCCAAGTCCCGCGATAACGCCCCGGTGAAACCTCCGGGAGCTCCCGCTCCGCAAAGCGCCCCTAACACGGGCACGAGTAGCGCCAGCATGGCGGCCTCTATGCCGACTGCTCCTCTCTACCCAATCCGTGGAACGACCGCCACGGCGAGCGATTACGGGCCCACACATACTCCGAAACAACTTCCGCCGGCCCGCCGAGAAGTGCAGGACGCAATTCGAGTTGCCCGCGAGATGCCGCCATATGTCTTCCAACGGCGAATCGACTCTGGTCGCTATAGTGATTTCACACCTGAGGAACGAAAGCTTGTGAATGATGTCGCGCAATTTCAGCTGGCTTGGGAAAAACCCTAGGCTGCGGCGGTTGGTCAGCTAAATGGACATTTGACGCACCCAGACTCCACAGGTCCGGTCGCGCTGCGGACACCTACACCTCAGGAGAGGAAGCCTCCAACCGCCATAAGGTTCACTTCCACTAGTAGAACTGGCAACTGGGTAATCGTGTTCTTGACGGTTGTTCAATGGCCTATAACTCTTGACAGTTCAAAACGGTACCCATCAGGCGGCAACCTTTGGAGGGTATTGTCGCCACCTTCGTGTTCAAGGAGCGTGCCATGCGATTCGCCGCCCTTTGTCTCGTAGCTTTCGCCGTGATCCCGTTAGTAAGCCGAGGACAGGCTCCTGTGTTTGAGATTACGCCGGTGCACAGCTCGATTAAGTTCGACGTGAAGGCTTCAGTGGATATCGCCGGCAAATTCGACAGGTGGGATGCCACCTTAACGTTTACATCTCCTGACGAAACGACCGGCGTTTTAGAGATCATAATCCAGGCAGCCAGCGTGGATACCGGAAGTGGCGTGAAAAACGGCAAGCTGAAGAGTAAAGACTTTTTCGACGTTGAAAAGAATCCGGTGATCTCCTTTAAATAAACGAGAATTGTGAAAACAGGTCACGAAACCTATGAAGTGGATGGCGACTTTACGATTCGCGGGGTATCAAATCCCGAGAAGCTGACTCTAACGATTTCAGGCAAGGAGACAGGCTCAGAAGAGATTAAAGGGAAAATGGTATTCAATCGTAAGGACTACGGAATGAATAAAGGCATTCCGTTTATCAAGATTGCCGAGCACGTCGAGGTAAATGTCCACCTCAAGGGAAAACGTGTTAGCGGTCCTCCATTGGACCTAAATTAATGGCGAGAACCGGCCAAAGGATACTTACCGCAGCGCTTCTGGCTCCTGGTAAATCGCATTATCTGGACAACTGCCGCTTGCTCCCTGGGACAATTCAGGTAACGGCTGCCATTATGGTAGGCCGGTTGGACTGTCAAAAGTGACAGTAGAATCGGCGGCTCCTGCCGTTTAACAATACTGAACTCGCGGCCCTTAGTGGGTAACGCTCGTAAGAGTTGCGTCCAAAAGATACGGAAAAGAAATGGAGATATGCGGGCTATCCGAAGGCTCACACGTGGAGGTATAGCATGCTACAGCAGACAGCTTCCCCTTCAAGGCGGTTCAACTCGCGGATCGAGACACCTGGGGGCGTCTGGGTCTACTGGCGGTGTGGCCGAGTTGATGACACTTCGCGAGTTCGGAATCTGGGCATCGGCGGTCTGTTTATCGAGACGCAAAAGCCAACGGTCGTAGGCACAAAAACCAAGCTTGAATTTCTTGTCCAGGAAGGACAAATCAGGGCCGAGGCAGTCGTCCGGTATGTACGGACCGGTCATGGACTGGGACTGAAATTCACGGCGTTGAGCGATGGAGATTGCCCGCGCTTGGCCGCATTATTGTCCAGGCTTCGCAACTTATCGCTGTGAGAACCAAAGGAATTCGGGTGCGCCCGCCGACCAGCTATTTCCGGTAACGGCTCTTCTTCCAACTATCGTTGCTCGAAGACAACTTAGTACTTGCTCAAGGGCACCCGCCCGGGCGTCCTGCCCATCGCACTCGTGAGGCGGATGACCAGGTCTGGGAGTCGGCCATGCGGCCCAAGAAGTGCCTCCTGGCCTTGCACCCGAGGTCGCGGGAGGTCGTTGTGCGCTGATCCTGGACTGGTCACTTGAACAGATTTCCGGATGGCTGAAGATGCAATATGCCGATGACGAGAGCATGCGAGTGTCGCACGAAACCGTCTACCGCAGTCTGTTCATTCAAGCGCGGGGAGTATTGAAAAAAGAGCTGATGGACCAGCTGCGGTCGAGCGCAGCATCGTAATTCCAGCCGTCGGCTTCTGAACAGAAATGCTAGCCGAACCATGAAACCCAAGATTGCAAACGCTATGACTTTTACTCCAGGTGTGACGCGGGTCAGAAACAAAAACCATAGTGCAATTTATCGCATGATTCACAACGGTAGATTCTCATCGCAAGAAGAGTCGTTAACTTTTGCAAACCCTTCCGCCTTTCGCGATAGACGGTCCCATGGCAGAAAGGACAGCAGCGATGCCTATGGGTTGTTAGTCGCCACCGCTCAAGCAAAAGAACTCCAGTACCATCGAGCTGATCTTGTTTCGAATGCATTTCGATCTCCTTGGCAAATGAGCGACTGGCCCGTGGGGAGAACTTCGAGCGTATGCCCTCGTCAGAGGGCAGACCTACTGTCAGAAGTAACAGGGGACCAAGATCCGAGACAGGGGCTTGGCAGTGTTCACTGGGAATAAACAAATGTGTGCTCGGAACAGACGCGTTTGAACCCACGGTCGTCTTCCGCGCCATCAAAGCCGCTCGATGGATACGCACACAGGATATCTACCTTGTGTTCCTGCACTAAGAAGTTGCCGACTTTTTCGAGCAGGATCGCGGCCTCCACATTCCCCAGCGCGCACAAAAGGCCAACACATTCATTGCAGATCGCGATACGGGGATGTTGTTTCTTCGTTGCCTGGGCCGCTGACTCGATGACACGACAAAGGTCCTTGTAAAACCGAACAACATCCGGCACCCCGCTCGCCATAATTGTCAGCAGCATATCTACAGCATCGAGCGAGACATACGTCCCTCGTTGTGTCGCCTCATCTACATCGAAGCCCTGTGCCTTCAGTCTCTGAACAAGATTTTCTCGGCGTGATCTAGTCGCGATTACAATTGCAGCATTACCGGTCTCTAGGGCGGTGGCAATTGCGCGAGCAAAGCCTTCTAGAAGAACTGAATCGTCAGAATAGAAATGTACCTCGTGTCGCGGCGGAGTATCCGTCGTCCTGCTTGGTCCAAGGTCACCGCCGACGAATTGGTCGCCCTGAAGAACTGCTTCTATAGCGGACAAGAGGTCACGCTGAACATACCTCTTATGAATGTATCCAGCGCCCAGCCTAAGAGCTTCTCTTACTAGATCGGCGTCGGTCTCTACGCTGAAGAATATGATTCTCGCGGAGGGAGCAAGCTTACGAACATGCCGAGCTACTTCCATTCCATTAAGAGTAGGCAGGCTTATATCCAAGAGGATCAAATCCGGTTGCAAAGCTTGGGCCTTTTGGACGGCTACCAACCCGTCGGAGGCCAGCTCAAGCAGAAACTCTGCTCTCGACTCCAATAGCGAACAGATGAGACGGCGGAAGTCTTCAACGTCTTCGACGACAAGAATCTTGAGAGGCTGCATTGCCCCGTCTCCCCGGTAGGCTTCCCCTAGAACAATCGTTTCTGGGATAAGGCTTATAGGGCACAACCTTCAAGGAGGACCACGAGCAGATTCGCGGGGGCAAGGGGTGCTCACGAAAGAACCATTCTGGAGTTTTTTTTAAGGGGAAAGGAGTGTGTTCCATCAACAGGATGGAACGGATGAAGCGAGCCGACGGGCGGACTTCACTGATACTTTTGACAGTCCCCGCAGTTACGATGGGCACTTACTGCGTAAATCAAGCAGATCACGCGGGGTCTCGACGAATGTTCGGGTCGTCTTAGGCCGAGCCACTTCTGTTAAGGAGAGCATATGAAGAGCAGACGACTCAACAAGCACGTCGCAAGGAGGCGCTTCCTCACCCACAGGATTGAACGGCGCCGGCCTGCGCCTTGAATAGCGCGCTGACTGTCAGTAATAACAGGGGGCCAAGATCCGAGACGGGCTAGACCTCGGTCAACGCCGGTCTCTTCATTCACACTGGTCTATCACCGAGTGGGCCAAGGGGTTTGGCTCAGATTGAATGCCTGGTCGAATCAGCTGTGGAGCGTTATCTTGAGCCAGCTTGAACAGCACCACTCTCCACCGCTAACTTTTTGATTTGTTTACAGGGGACGTCTTGTCCAGCGTCGCGATAAGAGTTGTTGCGCTCGGTGGCACAGGCGCGGCGCCGCCCAGCACGATATCTTTCGCGGGTATTTCCTTCCCGTAGAGATGTTTGTTTGCATCGTTGTCTGGCCGAAGCGTAGAACCTTCAAGAGAGATACCAGCGAAGGCTCCACGAGCACGCGAATAGGTTAGTATTTCGGCTTTCATGGTCACATCCGTATCGGCTGCCGCAGTGCGTCCGACAGGCCCGGCAGCAGCCGAGGCATCCGCACCGAGTTTTACCTTGCTACTCAAGATGCTGGAGGCGGACTGTGAGTTCATGAGCAGCAAGACGAAATCGGTTGCTTCCCCGCCCAATTGCAACCCGAAGCTGCCACCTTCGAGAGCCATCATGGTTGGCGCACCCCACTTACCTTTAAAGTCTTTTCCGCGGCGGCAAGTCATTACACCACGTCCATAGCTGCCGCCTATTCCAAGAGCAAATTTCACGACTGAAGGCAATACGACGATACAGTCGGCCTTATCGAGCACGCTTTGCGGGATGCTGTCGGGCGCGCCTAGGATCTCCTTCATCACTTTGCCCGCATTCTCGACTCGTTCCTGTTCCTTTTTCTGTGCGGCGGCCGGCAGCGCCACTGCTATGAGCAAACCAATTGTGATCCATTTTTTCTTCATGCTACCTCCTTTGACATCATGAAAGTTGGGCGAAAGCGAGCCGAAGCCATCAAACCCAGAATGCAAGGGCTGTTACCTTTCCATTTGTTTGTCGCTCTTCTCCAGCACTTGTGGGGCACTGTTGGAGCTGGATGTATTGCTCATGGCAAGACAGCCGTCGCGAGTCTACGAACAAAACCAAGAAATCCGCAGCTGTAAGTACTAACAGTCCCTTGTTTTGAACCTGAATATAGGAGGCACCCTAGCGCGTCTTACTGTCAGAAATGACAGTTCAGAGAAGAGCTGAATACCTGTTAGGTTCGACGCGGCGAGCACTAACTACTCGAGAGGAGCCACGATGGGTGCCAGGATCTCCAAAGCTTTGGAGATTTCTACTTTCTTATCATGGTCCGCGGCCTTAATCCTATTGCTCACAGTCAGCAGGCCTGGAAGAGGGTCAGAAGCGCGCGTTGAACGACGCACGTCTAGTCCCCCGAAAACCCAAAATCAGACGCTAACGGAATCACGACCTCAGGCGCCAGATGATCCCCAGGTGAAAACGGTTCTCGACAAAATGGCGGCAGCCGGCATCACTCGGCCATCTTCTGTGGCAGACGTGCGAAGAGCTTATCTTTTCTATCCGAGGCTGTCAGGAACTCCGGAGCACGTCTTTCACATTGAAGATCGGCAGATCCCGGGGCCGCTAGGTAACGTCACCGTCCGCGTTTACACGCCCAATCCGACGAGTGGTTTGCCTATCCTAATTTTTTTTCATGGCGGCGGATTCGTGGCGGGAAACCTGGATGCATATGACAATCCTCTGCGCTCGGTGACAAACCGATGCGAATGCATTGTCGTTTCAGTCGCGTACCGACTGTCACCTGAAAACAAATACCCAGCCGCCCCGGAGGATGCGTATGCAGCCACGAAGTGGGTGGCAGAGCATGCCGACAATATCGGCGGGGATCCACATCGAATTGCCGTGGGAGGAGACGGCGCGGGCGGGAATCTAGCAGCGGTTGTTACACTGATGTCGCGCGACCGTGGTACTCCAAGTCTGGGGTTTCAGATCCTGATCTATCCTTCTCTCGACTTTTCCACCATGAGGCCGAGTTGGTGGGCCGAAACGGATGCCCCAACTGTTTCGCGGGAGGCTAAACGTCACATTTCGGTAGCGTATCTCCCCATCACAGCGAATCTGAGTGATCCTTTCATCGCTCCAATCCGCGCCAAGGATCTGAAAAACTTGCCCCCCGCCCTGCTCATTACCTACGAGGGTGACAATCCGATGCGGGCGGAGGGCGAAGAATATGCCCGGCGCCTCACGGAAGACGGCGTAGCAGCAAGGGTTTCTCTCTATCCAAACGCAATCCACGGCTTCTTTTTGATGGCTGGAGACCTAGACGCAGGGAAAAAGTGCATCGATGAAGTGGCAACGACGGTAAGAAACGCGTTCAGAAGCAAGCCCACCGGCCCTTCGGCGAAGAGCTTACCCCGTTCTACTCCAAGAAATTAGGCTGCAATCATCTCTACTATTGCCTGGCCAGGCCCACGCCACAGTTTCCGTGATGTCATCGGCACTGGTCTAGCTGTGGGCGGTTTCGCCTAAGCACAACTCAATAGCGAATGCCCCAACTGACTATGAGAAACTGCGTCGAAATGTTCTTGGTGGGAGCGAAATGATAGCGCGATTCTACATACATCCTGTATGGAGCTTCACCCACTCTGAATGTGAGACCGACGCCTCCGTTGACTCCGAGAGCGCTCGCATTGGAATGTACTTCTGTCAAGTCGCTAACTATTAGTCCTGATGAACAGTTATACCCCCAGTAAACCCAAGCAGGAATGCAACCGATGCTTGTACCATCCGGAACTGGCCTTGAGAGGCTCGCGGTCCGGTAGTACCATCCGCCGCCAGCAATAAAGTAAGTTCCTAGTGCTCTGCCGCGCAATTCCAGCTTGTATCCGCCCGTGAAAGCAAAGAGGTTACCGTGCCCACTGACCTTATTGGTATGCAATGCGATTTGGATGGGTCGCAGAGCCTGGTTTGTCGGGTAAAGCCAATTCCACAGGAAGTCTCCTACAATCGCATGCCGCCGAGTAAAGTTATAGCCTGCGCCAGCGCTCAATCCCAAACCCCAACTAACGTGCTGGGCGATCGGACTCAAAGGCGCGTTCAAAGGCATCCCGAGGCTCGTGGTGGCGCGAGGGTTATCGTTCCCAGTTTCTTTTCGAACCTCTTCACGAAGGTACCAAGGGACTTGGGTTTCTTCTTGGGCCCACATGCTGCAGGGAATGGCTAACAGATGGGCCCAGAATAAAATTGTCATGGCGCGCTTCATGATGTCCCCCAGAAGGACGATTGCTCATACTAGGAACTTATTTGTCTGGACGTTGACGCTAAAGCGGGCGGGAAATCCCATAGGACTTGTAGCCCACTCACAATGCAGCGTAATTTGTTGGCCGCTTACCCGACACTGTTAAAAATTACAGGATGATTCGAGGTTGGAGCCACGAAGGTGCTGAGGTCGTTCAACCTAACCGAGCCGAGCCTGCCTTCGACTTGCATCGCTTCGGATCTGCCTTCGGATTGAACCTTCCTTCTTTCAGTTCTCCGGTGGCGCTATGTAATAGCCTGGCCGTGCGCGGACCTTCAGATCCTTGTTTTTCACGTACACTTTAATTTTGTGGTATCCGGCCTTGTTCGTGCCCTTGGGCTCGTAGGTCAACGAATACTGTGTGTGTAGTTCCCTGCCAATCTCATCCACAGCTTTTTGCATCGAGATGCCGCCAAATGTGGCGATATGCCGGCCCCCGGTTTGCGCGGCAGCGATCTGAAGAGCGTGACCCGTGATTTGGTCTTTGACATTCCTCGCCGCCCACACATTCAAATTCATTAAGTTTCCGTAGCCATACCGAATGTCTTCAGTAGGCGATATTTGCACGGTTCCAGGCATCCCCGGCTGGGGAAAAATGCCTTCCGGTGTAATCATGTGTCTGACGTCTTTTGGGGGTGCCTTCAATTGCGCCAGGGTCGTCGGAATCCCCACGGAATAAACCGCTATGTTGTAAAGCTGC
>Ga0210409_10003825_pt1 | contig 16571 bp, 17 predicted proteins | sample IncBWH17MmetaG_FD_161649 | JGI IMG/M metagenome (GOLD analysis project Ga0210409, IMG submission 161649) | Forest soil microbial communities from Barre Woods Harvard Forest LTER site, Petersham, Massachusetts, United States - Inc-BW-H-17-M | ecosystem: Environmental > Terrestrial > Soil >...
CAAGATGCTCATCAACGGCAAGTGGGTGGAAGCCGCTTCCGGCAAGACTTTTCCCACCTACAATCCCGCCACAGGCGAAGTCCTGTCCCGCGTGGCCGAAGGGGACAAGGAAGACATTAATCGCGCGGTGAAATCAGCCCGCGCCGCGTTCGACAGCGGCCCGTGGTCGAAAATCACTCCCTCCGAACGCGGCCGCATGATCTGGAAACTCGGCGATTTGATCGAAAAGCGCCTGGAAGAATTTGCGCAGCTCGAATCGCTCGACAATGGAAAGCCGCTCACCATCGCGCGCGTTGCCGATGTGCCCCTGGCCGCCGATTTGTTCCGCTACATGGCCGGGTGGGCCACCAAGATCGAAGGCAACACAATACCGATTTCGTCGGGCGGCGGAACCACCCAATTTCTGGCCTACACCGTGCGCGAACCCGTCGGCGTCGTCGGACAAATCATTCCCTGGAATTTCCCGTTGTTAATGGCGGCCTGGAAACTCGGCCCAGCCTTGGCTAGCGGCTGCACGGTCGTGCTGAAGCCCGCGGAACAAACACCCCTCAGCGCGCTTCTGCTCGGCGAATTGCTGCAGGAAGCCGGCATCCCCGAAGGCGTAGTGAACATCGTGCCGGGCTACGGAGAGACGGCGGGCGCCGCCCTGTCGGCTCATCCTGATGTCGACAAAATTGCCTTCACAGGTTCCACGGAAGTCGGCAAACTCATCTTGCAGGCCGCCGCCGGCAACCTGAAAAAAGTTTCTCTCGAACTCGGCGGAAAATCCCCCAACATCGTGCTGGATGACGCCGATGTGGATTCCGCCATCCCCGGCGCCGCCAGCGCCATTTTCTTTAACCACGGCCAATGCTGCTGCGCGGGCTCGCGGCTCTTCGTCGAAAACGATATTTTCGACAAGGTCGTCGCCGGCGTCGCAAAATACGCCGACAACATCCACGTCGGCCCCGGAATGGATCCTGCGAGCGACATGGGGCCGCTCGTTTCCGAAGAACAACTGAAACGGGTTTGCGGCTACCTCGAATCGGGCCTCTCGGAAGGCGCCAAGGCGGTCACCGGCGGATCGCGAGCCGGAGACAAAGGCTACTTCGTCAAGCCCACGGTCCTCGTGAACACCAACGAAAAAATGAAAGTAGTGCGAGAGGAAATTTTCGGGCCGGTAGTCACCGTGCTTCCCTTCGAAAACATCGAGGAAATCGCCGCGAAGGCCAACAACTCGAACTACGGCCTGGCGGCCGGCGTGTGGACTCGCGACATCAAGAAAGCCCACAGGATCGCGAGCCTGCTCCGCGCCGGAACCGTGTGGATCAATTGCTACAACGTTTTCGACGCCGCGCTGCCCTTCGGCGGATACAAAGAGTCCGGCTGGGGCCGCGAGATGGGCCACGAAGTCCTCGAGCAATACACCGAGGTCAAGGCCGTCTGCACCCCGATCTCCTAAGGGGGCGGCATGCAACGAATGAGTTGGAAATGAGAAAAGGGCCGAAGAGTTTCTTCGGCCCTTTTTCTTTGCGCAGACGATCCCAAAATACCTCAGAATTCGTGGGACCTCTGGTTGGTTACTCCGGTTACTTTTATGGCGTCGATTTATCGGATTGCCGTTGACAGGTATTTTTGACTGAGAGATTCTTTTCTTAGGCTTCGGTCCCCCTTCCTGTACTTCAATTACAGGAGATTCCAGTGAAAAATCGAATTCTGCTCGTGGATGACGACGCAGAGCTGCGCACCGTTTACAAGTTAGGCTTGGAAGATCACGGGTTCGAAGTGATAGCCGCCGCCTCTGTAAACGAAGCGCTGAACCTCATTTCTACGCAAACCTTCGATGCGCTGCTCACCGACTTGCACATGCCCGATCCTGCAGATGGATTTACCGTGGTCAGCGCCATGCGACATATACAACCCAAGGCTATAACTCTGGTGAACAGTGGCTATCCCGCGATCGAAGAGGCCATGACGACCATCCTCCTACAAGCTGACGAAGTTCTGGTGAAGCCCCTTAAGCTGGCCAGAATCGCCGAAATCATCAAAGAAAAGCTCTCTAATCCTTCGGCCCATTCGCCGACGGCCAAAGAGCGCGTCGCCGCAATTCTGGATCGCGATGCGGATGCCACCATCAAGAACTGGTTGGCGCGCGTGGAGAAAACCGATGAACTTACGGCTCTTCCGCTAAACTTTCAGGAACGTACCGGACATCTCCCGCGGCTCATGAGAGACCTCGTCCGCCGCCTGCAGCTGCTTCCCAATACAAAAGCTGCTGTTTCCGGCGCCGCACACGATCACGGGATTCTGCGACGCAATCAAGGCTACACGGTCGCCATGCTGGTGGAGGAGTCGCGAATTTTGCAGGTCTGCATCTTCACTACACTGCAAAACAATCTCGGAACTGTGGATTTCAGCACGGTACTGCTCGACGTGATGACCATCGCCGACGAAGTGGATTCGCAATTGAAGGAAACAATGGTCGGCTTCACGCAATCCCTGCCTGCGGAGGCGGCGCGTTTGGCATCTTAAACGGTCCGGGCAACACTGGATAACTTGCGGACGTGCGTGACCGAGGGCCGCTCATTGGGTCAGCGCGGGCACCCAGATGCGGCTAGTCGCTGGCTTTCCGAGGTGGGTATCGCGATTTCCTGCGGCGACTCGGATGGTTGCGCGTTCCATCCATTAACTGCGCGAACGGACATTCGGTTTCTAAGTATCTCGCTGCGTGAATACACTGAAGGACGTATCGTGTTACGATACAAGGACCGACTTCGTCTACCGGTGACGGAGGATAACGTATGGCTACCGCCCAAGCACAAGCCTCCCGGCGCTCCGGTGTCGGGCACGAGTCGATTGAGGGCACTCTCAGCGGGCCACTGCTCGAATTTAACCTGGCCAGCGAACTCGACGAACTGCGCCGGGACGAATCCTGGCTTCAGCCCACGGGGCGAAGTTCCAGGACCCTCGTGAAGCACCCGGACCTGCGCATCGTGCTGATCGCCATGAAAACGAATACGCGCATGCATGAGCACACGGCGGCAGGCAGAATCTCGGTGCACACGCTTACCGGCCATATCCGGCTCCATCTGCCCGACCGGATAGTAGATCTCCCCGCAGGGCGCCTGCTCGCCCTGGATCAATGCGTCCCACACGATGTCGAGGCAGCCGAGGACAGCTCCTTTCTGTTAACGCTCTCATGGCCGCCGGAGAAAAAAACGGCAACCGCGAAGACTCGCAGGAAGAAGACAACCGTCCGCAAACGGAAATAGCAGGGGTCGCTCGTCCAGGTTTCTCGCCGTCTTATCTGGCGTCCACGCGCTCACAGCGAACATCCTCTTGGCCGGTGTGATACTGGACGCGCTCATGGTCAACGTAACTCAGCGAGGTGCACGATGAAGCCGCTCTCCCTGCGCGTTCTGCGGTTGTTCGGAGAAATGGGAAAGGACCAGCTGGACCTCCATGTGCTATTCGAGGCCGCAGGCAACGAACCAGCCGAACGCAGAAGCGTGCTCGACGCCATCGATGCATTGATTCGCGCAGGGATGCTGGAAGCTTGCGGAGGGGACTCCTTCGCGGTAACAGAAAAAGGCAAGGGCGCGATCCCTCAGGCTTGAGCAGCGGACTATTCCTCTCGCATTGGCGGAAAAGGGCGGGCAATGTGAGATCGTGAGGGTAGTGGAGGTGGCTAAAAATGAGTTCGCAGCAGGCGCAGGGCAAGCGCGAAATGCCCATAGCGGAAGTGGTCCGCTTGATTGATCTTGTGGACTACCAGGAAGGATCCGTCGTCAGCCGGACGGTGGTCAACCGCGCGAAGGGTACGGTCACGCTGTTCGCCTTAGATGAAGGCGAGGGTACAAGCGAACATACGGCTCCGTTCGACGCCATCGCGCATGTGCTGGAGGGCGAATCGGAAATTACCGTATCAGGCAAGTCATTGCGGACGACGGCAGGCGAAGCGGTTCTCTTGCCCGCAAATCAACCTCATGCTTTGAAGGCCCTCGGTAAATTCAAGATGCTGCTGACGATGATCCGCTCGTGAGCCACGCGGAACGATGAATAGTGCGAGGCCGCCTACTGCTGCAGCGGGCGGACCCAGATGCGGCTTGTTGCGGGTTTGCCAAGGTGGACAATGCGTTTGCCGACCGCGAGCGTCATGGTTTCGTCGTATTCGCGTTTGCGGATGCGCGCGCGCGCGCCGGGGTGGAGCGTGAGGCCTGACAGAAATTTCAGGAATTCGGGATCTTTCTCGTACACACACAGGACTTCGACGGTACGGCCTGTGTTCACATCGGAGAGCGGGACCGCTCCGTGCTTGCGCCGCAATTTAGCCAGTCCTCCTTGCAGCGGCACCCCGTGCGGGCAAAAGCCTTCAGCGCCGAAACGCGCCAGCAGCAATTTTTCAACTTCGGGCGAGATTCCGTGTTCCAGGCGTTCGGCTTCGTCGTGGGCGCGCGTCCAGTCGAGTCCGATGACTTCGGTGAGCAGCTTTTCCGCGAGCTGGTGGCGCATCGCCAGTCGGTCCGCGATGCTGCTCCCCCGCCGCGTCAGAGCGATGCGGCCGTCGCGGCGCACGACGAGCAGGCCGTCGCGCGTCATGCGCTTGAGCGCCGCGGTCACCGCCGGCGGCGTCACACCCAACTCCTCGGCTAGTCGCGCGCTGATCGGCTCGTGCTCTTCCTGAGCCATCTCCCAGATGGCCTTCAGGTAATCTTCGCGCGACACGCTGGTTTTTTCGCGCTGCATGGATCTCCTGTAGGACAGCCACTCTTTATCCCGAGCCCCTGCGAGGGGCTGGCTGTCCGCTTTTCGCCGCTCATGGGTTGCTAAAATTACCTCAGGGGACAGCCAAGAGCCGCTGTCCTAAGCCGCATCGGGCGGATCTGCCCTTTCGCGCAGCCGCCGCGCCAGATCTTCGACACGCGCCTCAATCTGATCGCGAATCGCGCGATAAACCGCGAGGTTAAATCCATACGGATCGCCCACATCCCAATCTTCGACCGCCGCCGCGGGCTCCGTAAAAATCGTTGCCCCTGAGCGCCCCGTCATGTTGATCACGATGTCCGCCCCCGAAATATCTTGCGAACGCAGCGGCTTGGAGCTTTGGCCATCCGCGGAAATCCCAAGCTCTTGAAGCACAGTGAGCGTGGTACTCGGAATTTCACCGAAAGGGACCAGCCCCGCGCTCGATGCCTCCATCACGTCCGACGCCCTGTGCCTTGCGATGGCCTCCGCCATCTGACTGCGGCATGCGTTCCCGATGCATAGAAATAGAACTTTGGTGCGCGGGACCATCATCATCTTTCCGGGCTGGGCATTTGGACAACACAGAATGACACGGAATTCAGCAGGGCTCAAGGATGACAACGTGAGATTGAGTAGCACAGGCACTCTTGCCAGTGCGGGTTTCGCGACCAAAACTAAGTCTGATAGCTCCCGCGTGCAGCATACAAAACCGCACAAGCAAGAGTGCCTGTGCTACGAAAAACCACGATGCACCCTCAGGCTCGATTTTTGTCGGAAACGTGGACGAAATCACCCCCACTGTTTTCGCAGGCGGCGCTGTCCCCTTGGGCCATGCGCAAAAAATATTCATGCACGGTGGTGTCGCTGGTGAGTTCAGGATGAAATGTAGCGATCAGGATATGACCCTGGCGGATCAAGACGGGTTGGCCATCGGACCTAGCAAGCACCTCCACGCCCGGCCCGACGCGTTCGATAATCGGAGCGCGAATGAAAACCATCTCCAGCGGTTCGCTTGAGATCGCTGCGGACCCGTGGCGCACTTCACTCGCGAGTTGCCGGCCGTAGCCGTTGCGAATGACCGTAATATCGGCAAGGCCCAGAGACTGCTGCGCGGGATTGCGAATTTCCTTCGCCAACAGGATGGCTCCGGCGCAGGTGCCAAAGATGGCGCCGCCGCGCGCGGCATGCGCAAGCAGACTCTTGTCGAGTCCTTCCTCGACAAGAAATTTCCACTGCGTCGTGCTTTCGCCGCCCGGCAAAATGACCGCGTCCACGCCTTCGAGATCGCGTGGCGTGCGCACAAACACGTAATCGGCGCGCAGGCACGCGAGCGTGGCTGCGTGCGCTTCAAAATCGCCTTGAACAGCCAGTATTCCGACTTTCATCGTCTTATCCATGAAAATTGAAACCAGTATTTTGAGGTCACAACGGTTTTCGTAGCGCCGGCGTCCCGGCGGCTCCTTGCCTGCTGGCAATTTGAAAACCTGCCGGCAAGATGCCGGCGCTACAAACTACCAGCCGCGCGTCTGCAGCAAATCCTTTTCTTCGATCTGGCGGATGTCCAGGCCGCGCATCGCTTCGCCCAGCTCTTCCGAGGCTTCGAGCACGGCCTTGGCGTCCTGGAAATGCGTGGTGGCTTTCACGATCGCCTTGGCGCGCTTTTCCGGATCGCTGGACTTGAAAATTCCCGATCCGACAAATACGGCTTCGGCGCCCAAGTGGCGAACGAGCGCGGCGTCGGCGGGAGTCGCAATTCCGCCCGCGGAAAAATTCGGCACGGGCAATTTCCCCGTGTTCGCAACTTCGCGCACCAGGTCCAGCGGCGTGCCGAGCTCCTTGGCGACGCGCATGAATTCGTCGCCGCGCAGCGTCGTGAGGCGGCGCATCTCCGAGGTGATCGTGCGCATATGTCGAACGGCCTCGACGATATTGCCCGAGCCTGCTTCGCCCTTGGTGCGAATCATGGCCGCGCCTTCGGCAATGCGCCGCAACGCCTCGCCCAGATTGCGCGCGCCGCAAACGAAGGGCACTTTGAAATCGTGTTTCCAGACGTGATTCTCCTCGTCGGCGGGGGTCAGGACTTCGCTCTCGTCGATGAAGTCCACCTCCAGCGCCTCAAGCACCGAAGCTTCCGCGAAGTGCCCGATGCGGCATTTGGCCATCACGGGGATGCTGACCGTGTTCATGATCTCGCGGATAATTTTCGGCGAGGCCATTCGCGCCACGCCGCCTTCCTTGCGGATGTCGGACGGAACGCGCTCCAGAGCCATCACCGCGCAGGCCCCGGCCTCTTCGGCAATGCGCGCCTGTTCGGCGTTGGTGACGTCCATGATCACACCGCCCTTGAGCATTTCCGCGAGGCCCACTTTCACGCGCCACTGATCGGTTCCATAATTTCCATTGCTTCCTATCGTCACTGTCATACTTTTTCTCCTCGCTCGTTGTTCCACCGGTTCGCAAGTCCCGGCCTCATCTCTGCCTCATCACCAATCACTGGTCACCAGTCACTGCGCTTGGTATTTTGCTCGGTCAATGATGACAAATCGCCCTTCGCCGCGGGCGAGCAAATCTCCAGCTTCGTTCCGAATTTCACCTTCATGATACAACTGGCGGCCGTCGCGACGGGCCACAAATCCCTCCACCACGATTTCCGTGTTCACGCGGATCGGTTTCTTGTACTCGATGCGTAAGTCCGCTGTGACGGCGTGCGCGGAGTGAAAACGGGCCGCCTTGCCCATGGCTTCGTCCAGAAGCAGCGCGATAATCCCGCCGTGAAGGAAGCCCGAGCCGCCCTGGTATTCTTCTCCCAGGCAAAAACGTCCCACAATGCGCTGGCGCACGTCATCCTGTTCGAACGCGAGGCGCATCCCGCGCGAGTTCGCGCCGCCGCACCCAAAGCACGGGTTGTCGGGATTCGGATCGAGCATCATATGGCCGCACCAACCATCAGAGTAATTCACCTCGCATCACTGTAATCGCCTGGCCGGAAATAAAAACGCGGTCGCCCTCGCATCGGGTGCGGACAAAACCGCCTCGTGTGGAAGCCTGAAATCCAATCAGATTGTCCCGGCCCAAACGTTCCTTCCAGAAGGGCCCCAAACAGCAGTGCGCCGATCCAGTGACAGGGTCTTCGTCAATGCCCGCCGCGGGGGCGAAATAGCGCGAGACGTAGTCGCAATCCATCCGGGATGCGCGGCTCGTGACGATCACACCCCGCGTTTGCAATCGGGCGATCTTCGCCAAGTCCGGACGAAGAGATAGCACGGCGTCTTCGCTTTCAACTTCAACCAAATAGTCAAACAAAGTCCGTCCCACAGTTCGAGCCTTTATCCCCAGCGCCGTTTCCACATCCAGTTTGTGAATGGAATCCGGGGTTGCCGGAGTTGCCGGGAAATCCATTTCGATCCAAGTCCCCTCTTTTCTGGCAGTAAGGACACCGGACTTGGAAAAAAAACAGGCAGGCTCACCCGGTTCGAGTTGACCCTGCTCCCAAAGCACGTGAGCGCTCGCCAGCGTGGCATGGCCGCACAATGCAACCTCGACGATGGGCGTGAACCACCGCAGGTCGAATCCCTGTTCACGTTCCAGGAGGAAAGCGGTCTCCGACAAATTCATTTCACGAGCGACGGATTGCATCCACCCAGCGTCGCGAGGCTGCGGCAGGAGACACACTGCCGCGGGGTTGCCGAAGAAGGGCTTGTCGGCGAAAGCATCCACTTGTGTGATCGTCAGCGCCATCTGTCGGTTGTGCCTTGTCTCGATTCTGCCAATCTTTCCTGTCAAACGAGCGCGACGCGGGGCACCTCGGCGCGGCGCGCTCCCCGCTGGCGCTTGCGCATTTCGACGCGCAAGGCATCGGCCAGCGTGGCGATGCCGCGCACGATCTCGCGTTCGGCGACTCCCGCGAAGCCCAGGCGCAGCGTATTCGGCTGCGGATTCTGGAAATAAAAATAGCGTCCCGGGGCGAAAACCACGCCGCGTTCGCGCGTATGGATCAACAATTCATTCGAATCAAATCCCGGAGGCAGCTCCACCCAAACGCACAGGCCGCCCTCTGGACGCGTCCATTTTGTTCCGGAAGGCATATGGCGGCCCAGCGCCTGTTCCAGCGCAGCCAGGCGCCCGCTATAGGCCTTGCGGGTACGTTCCATGTGGCGTCCGAGAAGTCCTCGGCGCACATATTCGGCGAGAATGGCTTGCGCCAGGTGACCGGTGTGCAAATCGGTGGACTGCTTCACCAGGCGCAACCGCTCGATCACGTTCGAAGGAGCCACGATCCAGCCCACGCGCATTCCCGGGAACGCGATTTTCGAAAAGCTGTCGATCTGAATGACCAAGTTCGAACGATCCAGCTGCTTCAGCGACGGAACGCGTTCCCCGCGGGCGCGCAGGCGCGCGTAAATATGGTCTTCGACGACCGGCACTTGAAAACGCGCGGCAATCTCCAGCAAGCGGCTGCGCTCGGAAACCGGCAGCGTCGTCCCGGTGGGATTGTGAAAATCCGGCGTGAGGACCATCAGCTTCACGCGATTTTGCATCAGCACCGCTTCGATAGCGGAAACGTCCACGCCGGGAAGCATGCCGGGACCGGCTTCCGTTTTCACCGGGACGCACAGAATTCGCGCCCGGGCTCCCGAAAATATGGCCAGCGCTCCAGGATACGTCGGATTCTCGAGCAAAACCGAGTCGCCCGGGCGCAGGAACGCTTTGCACACCAGATCGAGGGCCTGCTGGCAGCCGTCGGTGATCAGCAAATTTTCGTCGCCCGCCTCGTATCCCTCCGCGCGGAGCATGGCGACGAGCGCCTGCTTGAGCGGCGGGTATCCGTCCGACGGCCCGAATTGAAGAATTTCCGTGCCTTCGCGCCGCCACACGGTGTTCGAGCACTTCCTCAATTCCTCAATGGGGAAAAATTCCGCGGCGGGCCTGGCCATCACAAATGAAATCGAGCCGCGCGGGGCCGCCTGTGTCAGGCGGCTCAGGATTTCCTCGCCGCGCTCGTCGGCGAAAAGCGATTCCCAGCGCAGTCCTCCGTTCACGGAAGTCGGATGCGGAAGCGCGGAAATTTTTCTTGCCGCGCTTTCGCCGCGGATAAATGTGCCTCGCCCCACGTGGCCGCTGATGAGGCCTTCGGATTCGAGTTCGGCGTAGGCGTTGGCGACGGTGGTGCGGTGAACGCCCAACTGCAGGGCGAGTTCGCGGCTGGCGGGAATGCGTTCGTCGGGGCGCAAATCCCCGCCGTGAACCAGGGCGCGAATCTGATCGCGCAACTGGATGTACAGCGGAACGTGGCTTTCAGGCTGCAGATGTAATGGAATCATTGGCTCATCCAATCAGGCCAATCTATAGTAACTTTTTCGAGTGTAAAGAGCCAATTTGTCTTCTCCTCCAGTAGGACGGGCTTCAGCCTGGCTGGGTTTTGTCCCAAAACAAGCCAAACCCAGACAGGCCGAAGCCCGTCCTACTTGGGGTAAACTGCTTCTCCGATTTAGAGGAGAGGACGCTATGGCAGGCAGCAAACCACTGGAAGGCAAACTCGCGATCGTGACCGGGGCGAGCCGCGGCATCGGCCGCGCGATCGCGCTGCGCCTGGCGCAGGACGGCGCCACGCTGGTCCTGGCCGCGCGCACGGAAGCCGATCTGGCCAAAGTGTCGGCGCAGATTAAATCCGGCGGCGGCAAAGCGATTCCCGTCGCGGGGGACCTCCGCTCTCCCGAAACTCCCGCTGCCGTGGTGAAGGCCGCCCTCGATGCTTACGGGGCCATTGACATCGTCGTGAACAATGCCGGCGCCACAAAGCGGGGCGATTTCTTTGAATTGACCGACGCGGACTGGGCGGACGGCTTCGCGCTGAAATTTATGGGCGCGGTGCGTTTAACGCGCGCGGCATGGCCCCACCTCAAGGCGCGCCGCGGTACCGTGCTCAACATTATCGGCGGTGGAGGACGCACGCCCGGCGCGGAATTCACAATCGGCGGCTCGGTGAATGGCGCTTGCCTCTCGTTCACGAAGGCCGTAGCGGACATCGGCATACAGGATGGAGTGCAGGTGAACGCAATCAATCCCGGACGGGTCAAGACCGACCGCCTGAAGCAGTTGCTCGCGGACGAGGCGGCAGAATATGGCGGCGATATGGAGGCTACCATGGAAGCGATCGCTCGCAAGTCGAACATTGTCCGCCTTGGCGAACCCGAGGACGTGGCGAATCTCGCCGCGTTCATGGTGTCGCCGCAATCGCGCTACATGCAGGGCGCGCTGATTGACCTCGACGGAGGGCAGACGAAGACCATCTAGCGGCTTAGCGGGTTGGGGAAAATGTGAGTAGCACAGCCACTCTTGGCTGCGCGGGTTTGTGAGTCGCATGCGAAGGCTACCAATTGAGTGGCGAAAGCAAACCCCGCACAGGCTAGAGTGCCTGTGCTACGAAAACCTATTCTAAAACTGCATTTTCCCCAAGCTCTCAATTAACCTGTAAAGTCCAAAAGTTCGGACCGTGGTAAGCTCTCGTTCTGGGCAGCCTGACAATGAACAAATTACCGATCAAACTGGGCGTGGCCATATTGGCGGCGGCATTGCTTCTCCTGCCGGGGCAATTCGCTTTGGGCCAATCGCCGGATCAGGCTTCGGCCAAGAAGAAAGCGATCACCGATCTCAAGGAGATCGCTTACGCTGGAGACATAAACGCGCAAGTCCAGTTGGGCGTGATTTATCTGAGGGGCGACGGCGTGGCCAGGGATGATGCGGAGGCCGTGAAGTGGCTGCGCAAGGCCGCGGATCAGGACAGCCCGCTCGCCGAGCGTTACCTGGCGGAAATGTATTTCAAAGGTCGCGGCGTCCCAGCCGACAACGCGGAAGCCGCCAAATGGCTGCGCCTTGCGGCCGAGCAGGGCGACGCGGAAAGCGAGCACAACCTGGCCGCTCTTTACACCCAAGGACTGGGTGTGCCCAGAAATATGAAGGAAGCGGCCAACTGGATGCGCAAGGCCGCCGAACAGAATCTGGCAGCCGGCCAGCACGGTTTAGGAGTGTTATACGAAGGCGGCGAGGGCGTGCCCTACAATCCCGCGGAAGCCGCAGCGTGGTACCAAAAAGCCGTGGACCAGAACTACGCGCCCGCCATGAATAGTCTGGCCCTGTTGATGGCTACCACTAAGGAATCCGGCGTGCGAAATCCGCAGGCGGCCATTGCTCTTGCAACAAAGGCTGTCGCCGCTTCGCCCAACCCCGACTACCTTGACACCCTTGCCGCCGCTTACTTCGCCGACGGACAGAACGACAAAGCGGTTGAGACGGAGCAAAAAGCGCTCGCCCGCAATCCGGAAAATGATGCGTACCAGAAGGCGATGCAGAAGTATTTGGCCGCCACGCATGGAAGCAAATGAGCGGTTGCGGTCGCAAGCAATCTACATTTGTCCAGACCCAAATTTCGATGGCAAGCATCGTGCGGACCGGCCCTCTATTGTAAGAGCTTGCCAAGCGCGGGCAACGGAACCGCGCTTTCCTTCAAAGCCGCATCGTGAAATTGCGAAAGCAGGAAGGCCGAACCCTTGCGCTTCTTGTATTCTTCGCGAATATCAAGCCAGCCGTGCAGGCCGACAAAATAGGCGGGCAATTGGCAGGAGGAAAGCTGGGCGCGCTGCAATTTGGCCGTGGCTTCTTCCTTTTCCTGGAAGGTGTCGTTGATCATGAGGTCTAACGCTTGTTGATCCGTCATGCCCATGGTTTGCAGACGGATGTCCAGGATGGCGTTGGCGATGGAGCGCAGCAGTTGCTTATAATACGTCATCTGAAGGTCCATGCTGTTGTCCATGAATCCTTCCTCCGACAACATCTGCTGGGTATACAGCGCCCAGCCCTCGACGTAAGGCACGTTGCCGTAGATATTGCGCAACGCCCGGCGCGATTGCGGTTCGAGATTATCGGCGACCTCGAACTGCACGTAATGTCCCGGCATCGCTTCGTGGATGGTGATCTCCATCAAGCCGTAGCGGTTGTACTCGCGGAGTTTGGAATCGATTCGCTCCTTCGCCCAATCGCCGGGGATTGGAGTGACCCAGTAAAAGGCGCCGAGTTGCGGTTCTAACGCCGGGGCAGGATTGAATCCCGCTACTCCGTAAATTCCGCGCATGAACTCCGGGGTGGGAATTACTTGCAGGTTGCTTCGAGCGGGAAACGTAACAAGATTTTTTTGGCGGACAAATGCAGTCGCGAGATCCAGATCCTGGCGCGCCTGATCCATGAAATGCTCCGGCGTGGTGTGCTGCTTGGCAATGGCATCGAGCGCCTCGCGGATCGAATGGGGCGCCGCTAGTTTGGCCATCTCTTCCCGTGTCACTTTCAACGCGGCTTCGGCTTCGGATAAAACCTGTTCGGGGGTTTTGCCAACGACGAGCGCATAGGTAAACTTCTGAGCGTACCGCTCCTTGCCCAGCCTCCAATCGCTGGTTTTCTTGGACAGGTCGTTTTTGAGATACGCGTTGAAGGAACGCAGGGAATCCAAAGCGGGCCCGGCGGCTTTGTCGAAATCGGCTTTCAGGTTCGCCGGGGCCTTGCTGCGCAGCGTTTTGTCGATCAGGTCGATGTTTCCGTCGTTTTCTTCGCGCGCCACGCGGTTCCAAACCTCGGGCGCGTCGGTCAGATTCATTTTCGCCTGGTCCAACAGGGCGGGGACCAGCGAAAGCCGCTTGATAACTTGCGCGAAGCGGGAATCGAAGGGCGCGTATTCGAGCACGTAAGGATTGAACAACGCGTTGCCAATGAGTTCCACGTAGACCGTAGGATTGTGCCGGTAGCTTTGAATCTGTTGCAAATCCTGCAAGGACAGGTCAACCGCGTTCTGGATGATCAGATAATCGGCTTGTTCTTCGGCAGACAAGGAAGTCTGGTCCATGCCCGCAAGCCGGTCCTTGAACCCGGCATAGAATTTCTGGTCTGCCTCTATGCCCGAGGGACTGAAGTCATCGAGCTTCTCATCGAGTTTCACGCCTTGATGTACATGATAGCCGGCTTGGGTGGCGGAAACCGGCGATAGCGCCAGGGAGCCATAGACAAAATCCTCAGTCACCTTCGAGAGATCCAGCTTCTGCCTTTCCGGGGCCGTCTTGCAACCGGCGAACAGAAACACGGGCATGATGGCCGCGAATAGGATTGTTCTAAGTGTTAGTCCCATGGGTCCTCACAAAGTCCACTCCAGCCACTGCCGGCCTACCCGCGGGTACCACTGGCCTCAGACGAAACCGGGAACAGTCAATCAGCTTATATCATCTGTCGGAACTGTACTGGGAGAACAATCTGCACAGGCTGAGGATGCCCAAATTAAGGCGGGTGCTTCAGGAATCCAACCGGAATCTAGCGCAGATTCTACAGGCGGTAACTGATTCTTTACTTACTTGAAGTGCTCTGCCCCAGCTTGCGCAGGCGGTCCTGCAATTTGCGGCGCAAGACGGAAGGAGTGTTGGGATTGAAGGCGACGAGGTACCACAGCGGCTGGCTGCGATCTTTCGCCAGCGACGCCAGCGTGGTGGGGTCGGCGTTCGGATGGCGCGCGACATTTTCGCGTATCGCGGCGTAGGGATGCTTGGCCAGGCGAGCCAGCGTCTTGGAAGTGACTTTGGGATGCTCACTGATCAGGCGCAGCAAGTAGTAATCGGACTGGGGCGCCTCGCGCTCCAGCTTGTCGAGCATTTCGGCCTTGGAATCGGCGTTCAGGACCAGGCCGACTTTTTCGTCCCAGGAAGAATTGATGTGATTGAGTTCGCGCGTGCGTTCGTGGATCAGTTCCTCGATGACGCGGCGCTCTTGATTGAGACGCACTTGCGGCACGGCTGTGGTCTCCAGAGAATCAAGCACACGGAGGAGGTGCTGGCGCTCCCCAAAAACAATCTGCGTGGTCCGCGGGGTGGAACCTTTGGACGGCGACTGCACCAAATCAGAGCGTCTCATCGCAACCTCACTGAGTAAAATCGAGTTCGCTTGCCAGATTTGCCAGCTCATCGTCTTGGATGTACAGACTCCTTGAATCTAGGTGCAAGCCGGCTTCAATTTGCCGCTTCAACCACCGTCCGGTGACATCTATTTTCTGCTCGCGGGACAACCGGCTGCGCCCGCGCTCAAATCGAGCCAGGCTCAGACCAGAAATTCCAACCACGGCTTCTTCTCCATTAACTAGAAAGAAGAAAAGTTCAGGCCGGTCCCCCTGGGTCAAGGTACCTGCACGGACGAAGTTGACTCCGAGATGGCTGCCGTCAGGCCCCACGACTTCGAACCGTTCGTAAATTGGCTCGTAAGTCATTTTGAATTATCCGACCGGTCACCCCGAGTGTAAAGTTTCCGGCGCGGCAGAGGTTCCATCCGTGCAACAGGATGCGGCCCTGAAAATACGGCAACTCGGAATGCGTCTTTGAAATGCAGCCGCTCGTGCCGCCCCTCCCGCAGCCTCCCGGTTAGCTGATATTTGCGGCTACCCACGCCGATCGGGCCGGGATGAGCTGAGATCTGCTTCCCCTCCGGGCCTTCCCACCAGGATGTAGCGTGCTATCCCCCTATTCCTACCACCATCCTGTCCGGTTTGCCATTCTTCACTGATCCGGGTAATTTGAGATTGTGGAAAATAACCGGGCGTTGGCGGGCAGGAGGAGTCACCATGTCGGCTTTTGACGATCACAAGGATGAGCTTCAACATTACGAGCAGATGCTCGGGGCGCATCGCGGGCGCTTGGCCGTGACCCTGGACCGCGTGACCAACGCCATGGTGCTGGTCGGGCAGCACGGCGTGTACTGCCACAGCCAGCGCGATCCATCCAAACCCACCATGGACATCCAAATCATCACGGATGAATTGCGCAAGGCCAAGGAGTTGATCCAGAGCGTCATGGAAGACTTGCGTGTGGAGAGGGAGAACCGCCTGCGCGCCAATTAGCCTGAGAACGCCAATCTCCCGATTGGCAGTTTGCGCGACGCCAATAAGGAGATTGGCGTTCCCAGGTTAATTCCCCAACAGGAACGGGTTTATGGCGCGTTCTTTGCCGATCGTGGTGGTTTCGCCGTGACCGGGATAAACGATGGTGTCGTCGGGAAGCTCGAGCAATTTTCCTTTCAGGGAACGTAGGATGCCTTCGAACGAACCTCCCCAGAGGTCCGTGCGGCCGATGCTGCCGGCGAACAGCGTGTCGCCGGCATACAATTGGCCTGTTCCGCTTCCGAAGGGCTTCGCGGCGGCGGTTACTTTCGCGGGCGCGACGTGCATATCCGCTGGCACGTACAGGCAAATGCTGCCCGGCGTGTGGCCGGGGGTATGCAGAATTTGAGCTTCGTACCCGCCCCAACGGATGACGTCCCCTTCGCGCACCAACTGATCAATTTGCACTTTCTCCGGAGTCTTCCAACCAAGCCAGGATGCTTGCATGTCCAGCATGCGATACAGATCCAGATCGTCGGCATGCACATAGACGGGGGCGCCGGTCGCGTCGCGCACGCGGCGCAATCCGATGACGTGATCGATATGCGTGTGCGTAACCACGATGGCCGTGACCTTCAGATGATGGCGCTCAATCACTGCCAGGATTCGGCCGGGATCGTCGCCGGGATCGATCACGATGGCTTCGCGGGTCTGCGGATCGCCGATGATGTGGCAATTGCACTGCAACATGCCGACCGGGAGGATTTCGTGGATGAGTTTTGGGGCTTCGGACATACGGTTCAATATAGCATTGGTAGAATAGGCTTCAGAGTCTGTGTGAGAACTAGCCTTGACGCGTCTCTTATACTGCACGAGAGGGGAGACGCGATGGGGAAATTTTTGGATTACAATCCGGATCAGGCGTATTTGCTTCCTCCGAGTGTGGGCG
>Ga0210409_10003826_pt1 | contig 16567 bp, 13 predicted proteins | sample IncBWH17MmetaG_FD_161649 | JGI IMG/M metagenome (GOLD analysis project Ga0210409, IMG submission 161649) | Forest soil microbial communities from Barre Woods Harvard Forest LTER site, Petersham, Massachusetts, United States - Inc-BW-H-17-M | ecosystem: Environmental > Terrestrial > Soil >...
CGCGCCGGAGCGAAAAATCTGGAGCGTCACGGAGCTGACGGCGCGCATCAGTGGCGTGCTGACCTCGCAATTCTCGAATTTGTGGGTCGAGGGCGAAGTCTCCAACTATCGTCCCGCGCAGTCGGGTCATTTGTATTTCACATTGAAAGACGCCAAGGCGCAGGTGCGCTGCGTGTGTTTTCGCACGCAAGCGATGCGGCTGAAGTTCAGGCCCGAGGACGGATTGAAACTGATCGTGCGCGGATCGATCAGCGTGTACGAGCCGCGTGGCGAGTACCAGATTTACGTCGAGCACATCGAGCCGTCGGGAGTGGGCGCGCTGCAGCTGGCGTTCGAGCAGCTCAAGAAGCGCCTCGACGCCGAGGGGCTTTTCGACGTGGCGCGCAAGAAGCCGCTGCCAATGTTGCCGCGACGCATCGGCGTCGTGACTTCGCCGAGGGGCGCGGCTGTGCGCGACATTATTCGCATCCTGCGGCGGCGCTTTCCGAATCTGCACCTGATCGTTTACCCCGTGCGCGTGCAAGGCGAAGGAGCAGCGGAAGAAATTGCCGCGGCGCTGAAATATTTCAATCGCAAACAATCGGTGGACGTCATTTTGCTCGCGCGCGGCGGCGGGTCCATCGAAGATCTCTGGGCCTTCAACGAAGAATCGGTGGCGCGGGCGATTGCGGCCTGCACGATCCCCATCGTGAGCGGCGTGGGACACGAAACCGATTTCACCATCGCGGACTTCGTGGCGGACGTGCGCGCGTCGACGCCCTCCGCCGCCGCGGAAATCGTGGTGCAATCGCGGCAGGAATTTCAGCGCCACCTCGCGGAACTGGAACACAAAATTTCGCAGCGCATGCGATACATCCTGCTCGAGTGGCGGCATCACCTGAAGGAACTGACAACGCACATGGGCTTCCGCCGCCTCGAGGATTTGCTGCGCCATCACCGCCAGCAGACGGACGAGTTGACTTCGCGGCTCGGCGTCGCGCTCGAGGGCCGCATCGAGCGGCTTCGCCACCGCTACACGATTGCCGCCACGCGCATCGCCTCGTTCGACCTGCGCGCGCGAATCCGCACGCTCGGCTTGCGCCTCGTGCAGCGTTCAGGGGAACTCAGAATGAAGATGGAGCGGTACCTCGCCGGCAAAATCCAACGCCTGGAGCGGCTGCGCGTGCAGCTTGACGAGCGCAGCCCGCTGCGCGTCCTGCAGCGCGGCTACGCCATCTGCACGGACGTCGCGGGGAACCTGGTGAACGCGGCCGACCAGGTGCCGGTGGGCGCCGAAGTCAACGTGCAACTGGCTCGCGGCCGCTTGGGCGCAGAAGTGCGAAGCAGAGAAATTCCAAAGCCATAATTTAGATTCCGCTGATCAGACTAGGGGGCGGCTTTTAGTGGCGCGTGCTTTAGCTTGCGGGGGTCAGGTCTTGCAAATTCCAAACCCCGCAAGCTAAAGCATGCGCCACTAAAAACTATTCGTCCGATGTACTTGCAACTTTCAGAACGGCTAGGAACGCTTCCTGCGGGATATCCACGCGACCCACGCGCTTCATGCGTTTCTTTCCTTCTTTTTGTTTCTCCAGCAATTTGCGTTTGCGCGTGATGTCGCCGCCGTAGCACTTGGCCAGCACGTTCTTGCGGATCGCGGCGACGGTTTCGCGCGCGATCACGCGGCTGCCGATGGCGGCTTGGATGGGCACCTCAAACATCTGCCGCGGGATCAGCTTGCGCAAACGCGTGACCAGTTCCCGCCCGCGCTCGTAGGAAAATTCGCGATGGCACACCAGCGCCAGCGCATCTACCGGCTCGCCGCCGATCAGAATGTCCAGCTTCACGAGGTCGGCTTCCTTGTAGCCCGCCAGGTGGTAGTCAAGCGACGCGTAGCCGCGCGAAGCGCTCTTCAGCCGGTCGTAGAAATCGAGCACGATTTCGTTGAGCGGCAGCTCGTAAGTCAGCATCACGCGCTGCGGCGAAAGGTACTCGAAATTTTTCTGCACGCCGCGCTTTTCCTCGCACAGCTGCAGGATCGATCCGACCGAATCTTCCGCCGTGATGATCATCGCCGTGATCACCGGCTCCTCGATCCTGGCCATTTCGTTGGGAGGCGGAAATTTCGTCGGATTGTCCACCTCGACAACGTCCCCGGCCGTCGTCGAGATCCTGTAACGTACGCTGGGCGCCGTGGTAATCAGGTTGATGTCGAATTCGCGCTCCAGCCGCTCCTGCGCAATTTCCATGTGCAAGAGGCCGAGGAATCCGCATCGAAATCCGAATCCGAGGGCCACGGAATTTTCCGGCTCGTAGAAAAACGCCGCGTCATTCAGTTGCAATTTGCCCAGAGCGTCGCGCAAATTTTCGTAGTCGCTGGCAACCACCGGAAACAGACCCGCGAACACCATGGGCTTAATGGCTTCAAATCCGGGCAGCGGCGGCGCGGGACGCGCGGCCTCGGTGACGGTATCGCCCATGCGCGCATCGGCCACTTGTTTGATGTTGGCGACGACGAAGCCGACGTCTCCGGCGACGAGTTCGTCGAGGACCACGGGCTTCGGAGTGAGCGCGCCGAGCGCTTCGACCTCATAAACCTGGTCGTTAAAACACAGGCGAATCTTCAAGTGACGCGTGATCCGGCCGTTCATCACGCGCACCAGAACCACCGCGCCCCGATAAGGATCAAACCAGGAATCGAAAATCAACGCTTGAAGCGGCGCTTCCGAGCTGCCAGTCGGCGGAGGAATTCGCGCCACGATGGCTTCCAGTACCGATTCCACCCCGAGACCGCTCTTGGCGCTGATCAGCAGTGCGTCGGATGCCGGAATCGCCAGAACATTTTCGATCTGTTCCTTGGCTTGCTCGGGCTGCGCGGCGGGGAGATCGATCTTGTTGATGACCGGAATGATGGTGAGGTTGTGCTGCGCCGCGAGGAACGTGTTGGCAACGGTCTGCGCCTCGACGCCCTGGCTCGCGTCCACCACCAGCAGCGCGCCTTCGCATGCGGAAAGCGCGCGCGAAACTTCGTAGGAAAAATCGACGTGCCCCGGCGTGTCGATCAAGTTGAGCTGGTACTCGTTTCCATCCTTCGCCGTGTAGTGCAGACGAATGCTCTTGGCCTTGATGGTGATGCCGCGCTCGCGCTCCAGGTCCATCGAGTCCAGCACCTGCGCGCTCATCTCGCGCTGGCTGAGCGCGCCCGTCAGCTCAAGCAGGCGATCGGCCAGCGTGGACTTGCCGTGGTCAATGTGCGCGATAATGCAAAAATTGCGGACGAAACGTGGGTCCATCAGTCAGCCTGCCGGCGCGCGGCCTTTCTGGCGCCGGTAAAGTTCTCCCGTCCGAAGCGATTAGCGATGGCAAGAAGGTTTGCTTGCTACCATGCGGGATACTCGAATCGCTCCGCAACAATTCAGTGTGCCACAAGTGGCCGCAGTCAGGAAGCGGCGCGGCGGAGTCTGTGAAAACCCAGTTTCAGACAATCCCGGTTATCGGGGACTGGCGATACTTTGGCCGTGAAGTCGCCCTTTCCGAAATGAGATGGAGAGGGCAATTCGAGGCCGGGGAGCAAGGAAACTCATGATCACCGTTCGCGCAAGCCATCGCAGGAATAGCAGAATTGCCCTCAGCTTACATAGCGTAAACGCAGTCATTCCCGCCGATTGGCTTAATGGAGCGGTTTTAGCTCCGGTTGAACGCCTTCGGGCATCGGGTAGCGATCCACGTTCAGCAACATCGAGACGAAATGGTAGTAGCCGATGGTGGCGATCAGATCGACGACGGTGCGCTCTCCAAACTTATCAACTGCGGCGCGAAATGCGGAATCGCTCACCTGTCTGGTATTCACCAAATCCGAAGTGAAGTTATAGACGACTTCCTCATCCGGCTGCATGGAAGGCGGCCGCTTTCCCACCGCCACGGCGTCGATAATGGCAGGACTCAAACCCGCCTGAAGGGCATTCTTGTGGTGGGCAGCCCATTCGTATTGCACGTTCAAGGCGCGCGCTGTGATCAGGATCGCAAATTCATTCAATTTTTTTGGCACCGTTGTGTGAAACCGAATATATGCTCCCAACTGTTGCGCGCGGTCGCCCATCTCCGGGCTGCGCAGCAGGACGTTAAAGGGACCACTTAGTGTCCCTCGCTCTCCCGATAACAAATGCTCCACCAGGGTTTTTTGTTCCGGTGTAAGTTCGCCAGCCGTCAGCGGCTTGAATCGGTCGCCGCGCAGATGAAGATCGGCGGGGATTGGGGTCTGCGCGGTGGTGACGGCAGCGAGCGCCAGCATGCCAACCAAGAGAAATCGAAGTCGCATTTCGTGTCCTCATTTCTATTTTTGAATTTGTTATTACTGGCCAACATCAGCCGGAATTTCGTCCCGTCCATTTGTATCTACGGCCAAAGCATACACCTATGGCCAAGTCATGATAAGTAGACGGCGAGCAGAGGCGCGGCGGAGTCTGTGAAACCCCGATTTCCGATCATCCCGTTGATCAGGCGAAATCCAGCGCGGGCGACGGAAGATTTGGATTACGCATTTGGAAGAAACCAGGAGAACTGCTTGTGGGTATGCTGCCGGACGGTTTCCGTCAATGGCCTTTGGATCCACCCCATGAATGAATGAGCAACGCAACAGCCATTGCAAGTGTCAGTCCCTCGATCAGAAGCGCATAGGAAACAAACCGCTTGGCTCGGTCAAATCGGGCCACCAACCGGCTGATACCCATTCCCACAAGAATAAAAGGCAAACACACGAGCCTGTACAAACTGAAATCGATTAAGCCCTGTCCCACATGGTTTTCACCAAGATAGAGCACACTCAGACAAACTGGCGCACTCAGGCTGAGACCCACCAGGAATTTGGAATACGCCGTATAGAAGGCCTCAAACTTTGCAGTAACCCAGATTAGAAAGACAGTAGGGACCATGAAGAGGCAGGCGATGAAGAACATGAGGAATGCGTCGCCGGCAGCCCACATGCCGCCAGATGCCTCAGCGGGATTTTGGAGTTCCTGCAGGTGCCGCCCGAAGAGCAAGGTCGCCGCAACCACCAAAACCGCGCCGTACCCCAAGGCAACTAATCCCAACTGCGCCCGCCAAGAGATGGAATTCACAACAACATTCTACCGGCCGGATGGGCAGGGCCACACGACGAAGTCACTTAGGGGCGCGAAAAGCTCAATGTGAGGAGCCGCTTGCCGTCCAGCCGCATTCCGATTATCGCTGCCGGCTCAACCGGTCGATGCAACACCATCTGCTATAACTCTTTTCCCTAAAGGTCGTGTTTATGACGCAACGGAAGCGGGCAAAGCTTTCCGTGAATCAGCCCTAAAGCGACGACCATTCAAGGCACAGCAGGGAATTGCCGATTTGGGCAGCCCTTCCGCGATCGGTCTGGCACGCGAAGGCATAGCCGTATATAGTTGTTTTTGTCCTGGCAAATGTCGATTCGCGAGTCTGCGGTCGCAACTTCACTGAGGAAACTGTCCGAGCCCGCATGAGCGTGGACATCATCAAACAACTGGACAAGGCCAAGCGCTTCGTCGAGAAAGGCCGCATCGACGAGGCCATCGAGGCCTATCAAACGGCGCTCACGGCCGTTCCCAATCACCTCGAATCCATGCAGTCGCTCGGCGACCTCTTCACCAAGCAGGGCCGGCCGGACCGGGCGGCTTTTTACTACGGGATGCTATTTGACCGTCTAACGGCTCCGCGGGAAGAGCCCAAGGCGGTCGCCCTCTACGTGCGCTTTTTGAAGTCGCAGCAGCAGCCGCCGGAACGCGTCTCGCGATTCGCCCTGCTTCTGCAAAAGCAAAACCGCGCGGAGGAGGCCATCGAACAATTCACCTCCGCCGCCTTGGCCTTTGAACTGAGCGGCAAGGGAGAAGAGGCGCTGGCCTGCTTCGTGCGCATCGCGCAGCTCGACTCCGAAAATCGCGACCGTCACATCGCCGTGGCCGATTTGGCCGAGCGCCTGGGAAACCATGCGGCCGCTTCTCTCGGATACTTGAGAGCCGCGCAGCTCACCACTCAAAATGAAGAGGAGGCGCTCGATCTTTTCGCCAAAGCGCACGAGCTCGGCCCCTACGATCGCAGCGCGTGCCTGATGTACGCCCAGGCGCTCCTGCGCAAAGGAGACTCTGCCACTGCTGTGGCTTTGCTCGCTCCTCTCGGCGAAACCGAAAAGGACGCGACGTTCCTGGAGACCTACGCCGAAGCCCTCATGCGTTCTGGCCAGCTTGACCATGCACGCACCGTCCTGCAAAGCCTGTCCAATCAGCCGGTGGGTTCGGCTGAAAAATTGTTCCTTCTTATCACCGAGTTTCTTCGCGCCGGCCAGGAAGATAAAGCCGTCGAACTTTTATCAGCCACCAAGAAACGCATGCTCGCAGCGCGGCGCGAATCGGAATTCGCATCCGCGGTCGACCAACTGGTGCAAGCGTTCCCGAAATCGCTGCGCCTGGCCGAGTTCTGGGCCGCTCTGTACTGCGAACTCAACCGCGAGTCGAAGTATTTTGACGCCCTGGCTCGTCTGTTTGATTTGAGTATCGAGAACAATCAGATTCCTAGCGCCTGCGATGCGCTCGAGAAGCTTGTCGATATTGATCCCTACGACTCGCGCAATGAGAGGCGCGTGGACCTGCTGAAAGGCCGCGCGAGTGACGATTTTTTGAGCCGTGTGAAGTCCCGGATGTCCAATGCCGCGACGCATCGCCCTGAAGCTTCCGCTCGCGAACAACACCACCCCAAATTCGGCGAACCTTCGGCGGCCATTCTCGATGAAATTCAATCCGGGCAGACGCTGGAAGACCTGCTCGTCCAGGCGGAAATTTTTGTGCAGTACTCGCTCCAGTCCAAGGCCGTCGAGCGGCTGCAACGCATCGTGGAGCTGTTTCCCGGGGAAGAAGAAAATAACGAGCGCCTGCAAGGCCTCTTCGAAGCCGCGCACTGGTGGCCGGAAGCGGGCGGAGTTCGGCGCAAGCCCGCCGAGCATCCCAGGGCGGCTGTTGAAGAACCCGCGAATCGCGCCTCCACTGCGTCAGCGTATGCGCCCGAAACTCTGCGCGATCTCGCCAAGATCTCGGAAATTAATCAAAACGTATTCCGCCAGCCTTCGCCTCGCGCCATGCTCTCGATTGCGGTGAATGACGTAGGCAATTATTTGCGGGCGGCGCGCTGCTTCGCGGTGGTCGGGCCTCCCGGCCAACCGCCGCAAATGGCCTCGGAGTTTTGCGCTTCCGGCCTGGAGGCGTCCTCGGGAAGCCAGGTCGTGCGCCTGATCGGCCTTACGGAACGCGCCACGCCTGACACCCTCGGCGGTTTGCCGCTCGATTCCGCCGCCGCGCCCGCTCTGAGGGAAATGGGGTTGGAAACGACACTGGGAGTCCAGCTTACGGATCCGGAGACGCAATCTCCCGCGGGGATGATGATCGTGGGTTTTGCCGGACCACACGCCTGGAAACCCAACGAAACCTATTTCCTGCAGTCCATCGGCGATCAGATGCTTATGTGCGTGCACCATACGCGCCTGCGCACTCTGGTGCGCACGCTGGCGGTGGCCGATGAAAAAACCGGTTTGCTGGCGCGCGGATCCTATATTGATTGCCTGCTGCACGAATCGCAGCGCGCGCGAACGCAGGGCATTCCTCTGGCCCTCGCCTTGTTGCAGATCGATGGCGGCCCGGAACTGCTCCGCCAGCAGGGAGAAGGACCGTTTGACCGCTACATGGAGCAGCTGGGAAAATCGGTGCAAGCAATCGTCCGCCAAACCGACCTCGCGATAAAGTACACTTCCTGGGCCCTGGCGGTGGTTCTTCCGGACACGCCGCTTAAGGGAGCGCAGATGTTCGCCGAGAAATTGAAGAAATCGGTAGGCGGATTGCGCGCCCCATGGGATGGAGGGCAGTTGACCATGAGCGTCGCCGTGGCCGAGGCCGTCTCTCACCAGGATTTTGATAATGAGGACATCGTCACCGACTTGATCAACCGCGTCGAAGCAGGCCTCGAGGAAGCTCGCAAGCGCGGCGGAAATGAAATCATTGCCCTCGAAATGGCGAAGAATTGAGGGATGCGGATGGCCTACGAAAACCTGCTCTATGAAAAGCGGGATGGCATCGGGTTCGTCACATTCAACCGCCCGAAGGTCTTGAACGCTCTCAATCGCAAAACGATGGAAGAGCTGAGGGATATTCTGATCGCCGCGCGCGAGGACGACGAAGTGCGCGTGCTGATCCTGACCGGCGCTGGAGAGAAATCGTTCGTGGCTGGCGCGGACATCGCTGAGCTCGCCGTGCAGACGCCGGTCAGCGGCAAGGAAACCGCCGCGTTCGGCCAGGGCGTTCTCCATCTGCTGGAGACGATAGGGAAACCTTCGATCGCGGCCATCAACGGCTTCGCGCTCGGGGGCGGTTGCGAAGTCGCGCTGGCCTGCTCGATGCGTCTGGCAAGCCGGACGGCCAAGCTTGGGCAGCCGGAAGTGAAGCTCGGCATCATGACGGGCTATGGCGGCTCGCAGCGGCTCACTCGTTTGTGCGGCAAAGGAGCCGCATACGAACTCTGCCTGACCGGAGAGATGATTTCCGCGGAAGAGGCTCTGCGCATCGGACTCGTAAATCACGTGTACGAACCGGCCGAGCTCCTGCCCGCGGCTGAGGCCCTGGCGAAAAAAATCGTCGCCAACGCGCCGCTGGCAGTGAAGTTCACAATGGAAGCCATTGAGCGCGGAACGGAAATGCCGCTCGCGGAGGGCCAGTATCTCGAAACAACGCTGTTCGGCGTGTTAGCTGCTACCGAGGATATGCGGGAAGGAACGCGCGCGTTTCTGGAAAAGCGGCCCCCGCAATTTCGCGGAAAGTAACGCGGACGCGCGCCGCCGAATCTCACTGACATGAACAAACCCATTCACGGGAAGGAAATTCGCGCGACGGCAAATGCCGCGGGCTTCCGGTTCGCCCTGGTGGTCAGCCGCTTCAACAGTTTTATTACCGATCGGCTGCTGGCGGGGGCCGTGGACGCGCTCGAGGCTGCCGGCGCCGGCGCGGATGACATCCTGGTGGTTTACGTCCCCGGCTCGTTTGAAATTCCGTTGACCGCAAAAAAATTGGCTGCGGGCGGGCGCGTCGATGCGGTCATCGCCATCGGCTGCGTTTTGCGCGGGGAGACCGCTCACTTTGACTATGTTGCCAGCGAGGTGGCGCGCGGCGTGCAGCTCGCGCAGCTCGACACCGGCATTCCCGTTATTTTTTGCGTTCTCACCTGCGATACGCTCGAGCAGGCTATTGAACGCGCGGGGCTCAAGAGCGGAAACAAAGGCTACGACGCGGGACTCGCCGCCGTCGAAATGGCCAACCTGTCACGGCAGCTGCGCGCGCCGGACGGTCCGCGCGGCGGCAAGAATACTCCCCGCAGGAAACGCCGCTAGATGACACTGCGCCGGAAATCCCGCGAGTACGCCCTGCAGATGCTGTTCCAATGGGAAATGGGAAAACAGGATCCGGCGCGGATTAAAGAAGGATTTTGGAAGAACGCCCGCGCCCAGAAATCCACGCGCCAATTCGCCAATCAGCTTTTTGAAAACGCCGCCTCGCGCGCCGAGGATCTCGACCCGATCATCTCCTCGCTCTCTCAAAACTGGCGCATCGAGCGCATGGCGGCAATCGACCGCGCCATCCTTCGCCTGGCTCTCGCGGAAATGCGCGCGACAAGCACCCCCGCAAACGTCGTGATCAACGAAGCCGTCGAACTCGCCAAGAAATTTTCCTCCGAAGATGCCTCCGCTTTCATCAACGGGATACTCGACGCCGCTGCAAAATCGTTCGGTGAAAAAACGGCGTCCCCGTAGCGCAAGCTTAAGCAAGCGCGTTTTTGCCCTTCGCCAAATCAAATGCAGACAGGCTGAAGCCCGTCCTACTAAAATCGCCGCTTACAACCGCTCCACGATCGAACGCGCTTCCTCTAGAATTTTTCGCGTCGCCTCGGCGCTCCGCGTCTCGGAATACACGCGCAACATCGGCTCCGTTCCCGAGGCGCGCAACAGCAGCCAGCCGGTGTCGCCCAGATACAACTTGATCCCGTCGAGGTTTTCGCGGCGCACGACCGGCCATTCGAGCACGCTCTTCAATTTCGCGCCGCTGAAAAGCTCGATGGCGCGCTCCTTTTGTCCCGGCTTGAGTTCCAGGTCGATCCGCCCGTAATGGTACTCGCCAAATTCCGCGCTCAGGTGCGCCACAAGTTCGCCTAATGATTTTTTGTGCCACGCCATCACTTCCACCAGCAGAAGCGCCATTACCGTGGCGTCTCGCTCGGGCAAATACAGCTTCGTTCCGATCCCGCCCGACTCTTCTCCGCCCAGCAGGATGTCGCGCTCCAGCATCAATTCGCAGATGTACTTGAATCCGATTGGCGTCTCGAATACTTTGCGGCCGAATTTCTCCGCGATCTTGTCGAGCATTTTCGTCGTGGAAAACGTTTTCGCAAGATCCCCGGGTATTCCACGCGTTCCCGCGAGGTGCCAGAACAGGATCGAAAAAATCTGGTGCGGCGTGATGAACGTGCCGTCGCGATCCATCGCGCCAATGCGGTCGCCGTCGCCGTCTGCGCACAGCCCGGCGTTGTATTTCCCGGCGAGGACCGCGCGGCGCAGCGCCTCGACGTGCGGTTCAATGGGCTCCGGATTCACGCCGCCAAACAGCGGATCGCGCGTGCCGCGAATTTCATCGCAGGCGATTCCGTGCCGTGTCATCAGTTCGCGTAGAAGGCCGCGCGCCGCGCCGTGCATCGGGTCCACCACAAAGCGGAACTTGGCGGCGCGGATTCGCTCCCAGTCCACGATTTTGTCGATGGTCTCGAGATACGGCGAAAGAATATCAAGCGTTTGAATGTGATCCGGCTGCGCGGGCAGTGGCGGCAGGCCATCGGCCAGCACCACGGCCAGTTCCTTTTCCACCTGCGCGACAATCGAAGGCAGCGCCGAGCTTCCGTAGCTGGCCTTGAATTTCATGCCGTTCCATTTGTAAGGATTATGGCTTGCCGTGATTATGATCCCGCCCGCCGCGCCGCGCTGCCTCACGAGCAGCGAAAGCGCCGGAGAAGGACACGCCTTCTCCGCGATCCATACCGGTATCCCGGCCATCGAGACCACTTCAGCCGCCGCGCGCGCAAACCGCTCGGAGCCGTAGCGCGTGTCGTACCCGACGAGCACGCCCGCCCCCGGTTTTTCCGCGCGCACTACGTAGCGCGCAATCGCGCACGCCACCTTGCGCACGTTTGCAAACGTAAAATCGTCGGCGATAACGCCGCGCCAGCCATCGGTCCCAAATTTAATTGTGTTCACAGTTTAGAAGTATATGCGAAGCCCGCGGATGCGAGAAGTGGCACACGCTTCAGTCTGTGTGGTTTTGACCTTGCATGGACGAACCCCCACAGGCTGAGGCGTGTGCCACGGAACCGCAACACTACGATCATGGGATGCGGATCTGCGAAGAATTGAGATTAAAGCAGCCGGGACAGTTTCTCCGCTTCCAGCCACTTCACGATTTTGCCGACATCCTGCGCGCGGTCGCGCGGGCACAGCAGCAACGCATCTTCGGTTTCCACGATGATCATGTCGGAAATCCCGACGGCGGCGACAAATTTCTTCGGGCTCCACAAAAAATTTCCGCGCGCGTCAAGCGCAACAAATTTTCCCGCGGAAACATTTTCACCGGCTTTGCGCGCGAGCAATTCGTACACCGCGGCCCACGACCCGATGTCGCTCCACCCCACTTCCGCCGGCAGGACAAAGACGCTGGGCGCCGACGCGCGGCGCGTGACCGGCTCGAGTACGGCGTAGTCCACGGAAATGTTTTCAAGCTCCGGGTAAATCCGCACGAGCGTGCGCGCATAGCGCGCCGTCCCGATTTCGCCGGCCAGCAGCATCAGCGCGTCATGCGTTTTCGGCAGAAATTTCTCGAGGTTGCCGAGGAACGTCGAGACGCGCCAGAAAAACATTCCCGCATTCCAGTAGTAGCGTCCGGAAGCCACATATTTCCGCGCCAGTGGCAGCGCCGGTTTTTCCGTGAATCGGTGGACCGAAAAAACGGGCAGGCCGTCCGCATCCACCGCTTTCCCGCGCGCGCGTTGGATGTATCCGTAGCCCGTTTCGGGCCGTGACGGCGGAATGCCCAGCACCACCAGCGATCCCCCGGCATGCGCGGCGTGCAGCGCCGCGCGCACGATCCGCAGGTACCGCGCCGGCTTGGCAATGTAATGATCGGCGGGAAGCACGGCCATGAGCGCGTCATTTTCCTTGCCCAATCCCCCGTGCAGCAAATGCGCGGCCGCGAGTCCAATGGCTGCCGCTGTATTGCGGCCAATGGGCTCCGCGAGGATGTGCGAAGCGGGGACGCGCGGCAATTGTTTTCGCACCGCGGCGGCCTGTTCGGAATTGGTGACCACCCACTGGCGCGATGGCGGGAACAAAGGCGCAAGGCGCGCTCCGGTTTGCTCAAGCATCGTGTCGCCGCCGACGATGTTGAGCAATTGTTTGGGAGTTCGCGTGCGGCTGCGCGGCCAGAAGCGCGTGCCGCGGCCTCCTGCGAGGATGATGGCGTGCGCGGCGAGTGATTCGTGGCTCCGTTCTTTCTTCACGGATGCACCACGCGCGACCATTCCGCTTCCGCAACGCGCTCTTCGGTGAGCCGTTGCACGAAGCCGTGCAAGTCCGGCACATACGCCCGCAACAGGGTTGTCGCAGAATCCGGCGCCAGTTGATACGCGCCAAGCGCCGCAGGGAGCAGCCAGGCTTCCGCCGGCGCGTAGGTTTCCTCGCCGCCGGCGAATTCGATGCGTCCTTGGCCCTCCAGAAAAATGAGCAAGTCGAAGCGTTCCGGCGAAGTGACCGCGGCAATCCGCTCGCGAAATTCCCAGCGCTCCGTGGAGAAGTGCCTGCAAGCCGCGTAAAACGTTTCATTCACCGCGCCGCGCGTGATGCGCACCGGATCGCACAGCCCGCCGCTCTGTTCGCCGAACTGCATCACCTCCAGCGCCTGCCGGATGTGCAGCGCGCGCGGCTTGCCGTCGGTGCCCACGCGGTTGTAATCAAAGACGCGGTAGGTAATGTCCGATTGTTGCTGAATTTCGCACAGCACCACGCCGGGGCAAATCGTGTGCGCTGTCCCGGCAGGCACGAAAACGGCGTCGCCCGCGTGGACCGCCACGCTGGCAAGACACTTCTCCGCGGTGCCATCGACCACGGCGCGCTGAAACGACTCTCGCGTCACGTTCGGTTTCAGCCCCACGAGCACCGCCGCTCCCTCGCGCGCGCTGACCACGTACCACATCTCCGTTTTCCCCACGCCGCCCGCCGCGGACTCATGCTGCTCCGCGTACGCGTCGTCGGGATGAACCTGCACGGAAAGTTTATCCTCCGGGAAAATAAATTTCACGAGCAGCGGAATGCGCGGCAGCCCGCGCAGTCCCGTTCCGGTCCATTCCTCGGAGAGCGAAGGCCACACTTCGCCCAGCGTGCGCCCCGCAAATTCGCCTGTGGCAAATGCGCAGTCACTGCCCGTCAGCCATGCCTCGCCGATGGGTTCGACTTCATGTGAGCGTTCCGGAAACAGAGGGGAGAGGTCGCGCGCGCCCCAAATGCGAGGCACGAATATCGGGGCGAGACGCGCGGGCGCCCGCCCCAAACGGCTGGCTTCCGAATTCACCGGGCCGCTTCCGCCAGGGCAAAGAATTTTTCCAGACGGCGCAGCCCTTCCTCGATGCGTTCAATGGAAGTCGCGTAGGACAGCCGGATGTAACCCGGCGTGCCAAACGCGTCGCCGGGGACGCACACCAGGTGTTGCTTTTCCAGAAGCACTTTCGCGAGCGCCGTCGAGTCCGCGACGCCGTTGCCCAGATGCGCGGCCACGCTGGGGAATGCGTAGAACGCTCCTCCGGGCTCGACGCAGGTCACGCCGGGAATCGCGCGAAGTCCGGAAACGATGCGGTCGCGCCGCCGCGCATATTCCGCGAGCATGGCCGTCACCGAATCCATCGGCCCGGTCAGGGCTTCGAGCGCCGCGTATTGCGCGATCGACGTCGGGTTTGACGTGGACTGGCTTTGCAGCTTGACCATCGCCGAAATCAGCGGCTCCGGCGCCAGGGCGTAGCCCACGCGCCAGCCCGTCATGGAAAACGTTTTCGAGAGCGAGCCGGCCACAATGATGTTGGGCTTGGACCCCGGCACGGCGGCGATTGAGTACGGTTTTTCGTTTCCGTAGACGAAGTGCGAGTAGCACTCGTCCGTCATCACCCAGACATTTTTCGCGCGGCAGACTTCGTAGATTTTCTCGAATTCAGCGGCCGGCACGACCGCGCCGCTCGGATTGCTCGGCGAATTGACGATCAGCAATTTGGTGCGCGGAGTGATCGCGCGCGCCACCATCTCGGCGCGCAGCCGAAAGCCGTCGGACGGATCGGTCATCACCGGCACCGGCGTTGCCCCTGTGTACAGGACCTGATCCGGATAAGTGACCCAGTACGGCGCGGGGATTAGAACTTCGTCGCCCTTTTCCAGGAGCGCGCAGAAGGCATTGAACAGAGCGTGCTTGCCGCCCACCGTCACGACGCATTCCGGCACCGTATAGGCCGAGCCGAACTGCGCCGCGTGCCACTTGCAGATCGCTTCGCGCAGCGGTCCGATGCCGGCCGTCGGCGTGTATTTTGTGCGCCCTTCCTGCAACGCGCGAATCGCCGCGCGCTGGATGTGCTCGGGAGTCGGAAAGTCCGGCTCGCCCGGGCCGAAGTCGGCCAGGTCCACGCCCTGGGCGCGTAGTTTTTCAGCCGCCGCCAGAACAGCGGCTGTCGGCGAAATGGAAATGCGGTTAACGCGGGCAGCGAGTTGCACGGTATGGTTCTCCTTTGGATCCAGTTTCTATTTCGAGCCAGCTTTCGAGCTCGATTTGGAGGGCCGGGCTTTAGCCCGGCCGCAACGGGCCGATCATAAAGCGGCTTTAGCCGCTGAAGTTAAAGAATCTTAGCGCGCAACCGCTCTTCCACGAGCGGCGGCACGAAGCTGGTAATCGACGCCCCCAGCTGCGCGATTTCGCGCACCAGCCGCGAACTGAGATAGCTATACGCCACCGCCGGCATCATAAAAACCGTCTCCACATTCGGGTTCAGCTTACGATTCATCATGGCCATCTGCAATTCGTACTCATAGTCCGAAACCGCACGGATGCCCCGCAAAAGCACATTCGCCCCGCGCAGCCGCGCGTAATCCACCAGCAGCCCGCTGAACACATCGACTTCCACGTTCGGCCACGGCCGCGTCACTTCGCGCAGCATCTCCACCCGCTCGTCGATCGTGAACAGCGGCTCCTTGTCGAGGTTGCGCAGAATGCCGACCACCAGCCGGTCAAATATCTTGGTGCCGCGCTCGATTAGATCGAGGTGTCCGTTGGTCACCGGGTCAAACGACCCCGGATAAATGGCCAGCACATTTTTCATGGTTTCGTCCGCGTCCATCCGTTCTCTTCCCGAGTATTGTAGCGAAAATTAGCGCGGATTACGCAAAGGAATTGCCGGAAGCGGAATTTCTGGCTGTGGCTTTTTTGCGCGAGAGTGCGAAACAAGAAAACAGGCCACGGGACACATTCCAAGAAGCCCGGGTCACCGGACTGGGCCTCTTTTATATAAACCCAAGCTCACTGCTTGGGGTAATTTCCCGATTTGTTGGCGCCCGGCGAGCCGGAGGAATCCCCATTGATCGTTCCTCCACTGGCGTTTAACGTCTTGCCGTTGGCGAGAACGACCTGTTTGATTCGCCCGTATGGCAGGCCATTCTTGGTCGGCATCAAAGTGACGGTAACTACATCCCCAGGTTTGAAAGATGCCTTCCCAAAACCTGCGTAGACCATGTTTGCCGGATTTTGAGTCTCGGCAATCCAATGCACCGACTGGCCGCCTTCATTCTTTACGTCAAATTGAAGCAGGCAATGCGGATTTGACCAGTCCCATTCCGTGACGCTACCCTTCAGCGTAAGCGTTTTGTCCGTGTCAAACACTGCCGTACCATGGTGCGCAAACAGCGGAATCGACACACACTGGAGACCAACCCCCAGGGCGAACACCCCAATAGCCCTCAACCTCATTGTGTTTGCCTCCTTTCAAAAAATATCCGACCCGGAAAGTCTCGGAAGAAGTACACGCCCCAACACTGGAGCGAACCAGCGCAAACTATCGGCCATGCGTATCGCCGCCCGGTGGACTCGCCGGTGCGCTCGTGGGATTGGCAAATAATTTATCGTATTTCTCCATCTCGGACGGAGAGCAGTACACCTCCATCACATCCCTGTGAGGATCCGCCAAGCGCATCGGAAACTTGTTCATGGCGATCCAGGGTTTGGTGTACATTTTCGGGTCGTCAATGGTTACCGTCAGTTCCAGGCGGTCGCGGTTCACGCGGTGGAAACGCTCTTCCACGCGCGCTGCGTCGCTGATCGGACGGCCCGTAAGATCCAGCCAGACTTTATCTTCCGGCATCATCCCAACCGTCTGGACGACGAGGGTGGTATCGTCCACCCATTTGCCGACCGAGTAGCCATAGTAGCGTTGTTCT
>Ga0210409_10003827_pt1 | contig 16567 bp, 16 predicted proteins | sample IncBWH17MmetaG_FD_161649 | JGI IMG/M metagenome (GOLD analysis project Ga0210409, IMG submission 161649) | Forest soil microbial communities from Barre Woods Harvard Forest LTER site, Petersham, Massachusetts, United States - Inc-BW-H-17-M | ecosystem: Environmental > Terrestrial > Soil >...
AGCAGCCGCTACGGGCTTAGATGCGTGTCCCGTTCCGGTTCAGCAGACAGCAATATCAATCACAAGCCTGTCGGCTCTCCCAGCGGACAGCATCGCATGCCGCACCGGTCGCCGACCGGTGCGGCTGCGGTGGGCTGACGGCCGGAGTGGAGCGGGTGATGGGAATCGAACCCACGTTAGCAGCTTGGGAAGCTGCAGTTCTACCATTGAACTACACCCGCGCCCGCGGACATCTTAGGAGCGTCGCGGCGCGCTGCGCAACTTGCGAAACGCGCCGGAAACACTCTCATTCAGGCGAGCGAGTAGAGGTATTCCACGAACGACGCCACCGCGCCATCGAGCCCCTGCACCTTGGGGTTGCTCGACTCGATGAGGTAATACTCATCGGGTGCGTGCGCGCCGGTGCCATGCCCCATGCCGAAATGGCCCGCCGGGAGGCTGAGCGGCGCGTTGGTGAACACGCAGCCAGGCCACGAGCCCGCCGTGCGCGGCCACAGCAGTGGGTCGACTGAAAGACGGCGGTAGGTTGTTAGCTGTGTCTGGATGAGGCGACTGTCGGGGTCGGTCTGAGTGGGGTCGTAGCCGCCACTCATATTCACCTCGATGTCGGCGAAGCCATGCTTCGCGAGGTGCGCCTTCAGCTTTGCGAGCGTATCCGCGGCGGTCATATCGGGAACCAGCCGCATGTCGATCTTCGCCACCGCGCGATGGGGCAGCACGGTCTTGCCGCCCGGCCCGGTATAGCCGCCTACCAGCCCCTCGATGTTGATCGTCGGTCGCGACTCGAGCAGCATGCGCGACTCGACCCAGCCCGCATCCTGCACCCAGCGCTCGACACCGAGGGTACGCTTCACCGTCTCCTCGGAAGTCTTCGCGGCGTAGTCTTCGATCATCTTTTTCTGCGGTGCGCTGAGCGGTCGCACCTTGTCGTAGAACCCCTCGACCGCGGGGGTGTGGCCATCCTTCTCGACCAGAGTGTTCAACGCCTGCACCAGGTGCCAGGAGGGCGAGTCCACGGCCGCCTCCAGGCTCGAGTGGATGTCGTGTTTCGGGCCCCGCCCCCACTTCTCCCCGCTCGACACCAACTCCAGCTCCACCACACCCTTGGCGCCGAGCGACACCTGCACCCCGCCATCGCGATCCTGGCCGGCCTCGGGCATCCACACGCCGATGCACTTCTTCAGCTGCGGGAGCACTTCCGGGTTATTCACGATCTCGGCGAAGTGCGGCGAGCCGATCTCCTCCTCGCCCTCGCACACCAGCACGAGATTGACCGGCAGCTTCCGTCCCGCGGCCCGGAACGCCATGAGTGCGCTGAGAAAGGAGTTCTCTGGACCTTTCTGGTTAACGGCCCCGCGCCCCATGCACACCGTGCCAAGGCCGGCCTTCTGCACGAGGCGCCCCTCGAGCGGCGGTGAGCTCCACTCCTCGGGCACGAACTGCTTCACGTCGTACATGAAGTAGATGCCGACCGTGGTGCGCGCTCCCGCATCGAGACGCCCGAAGACTCCGGGCTTGCCGGAGGTCGGCACGAGCTTCACCCCGGTGAAGCCCGCCGCGCGGGCGAGCTGTGCCATGTACTCCGGCCCCTGCGGGTAATTGCGGTTCTCTGCTGCGATCGAGGGCAGCGCGATCCACTCCTGCAGTCGACGCACGTTGTCGGCGTGCATTTTCGGGATCTGCGCCAGCACGGCCGCCTTGTCGGCCTCCGCGTCCCCCGCTGCGGCGAGCAGCGAAGCCGGAAGCGCGGCGAGCGCCGCTGCCGACATCGAGCCACGCACGAACTCACGCCGGTTGAACGCTCCGTCGATGGTGTCAGACATGGATTCCCTCTCCGGAAGTGGCCAAGGCCGCACCTTACATCACTTCGATGGCGGTTCAGAATGGATAGTTGATGCCGGTGAACACCGCGACTTTCCCGCGTCCGTAGCCCACATCGACATAACCGACGACGTAAGGGCTGGCCACGCCGCGCACGCCGACCCCCCAGGCTGTATGCATCTCAGACAGCAGATTGCCGGGGCCATCGGTAAACACCCTGCCGGCATCGATGAAGGGCGCGAGCTCGAGAGCCACGCGCGTACCGAAGGCGTCGAAGCCCGCGACTCGGGTGCGTAGCTCGGCGCCGGTGGCGATGAGATTTTCGTCCACGTAGCGATTGGCGCCGTCCGAGCGCAGCGGCTCACGGCCGTTGGTCACGCTGCGGTCGCCGCCGAGGCTCGACAGGGCCCAGAACGGAGCTTCCGTGGCCGAGGGCATGTAGCGCACGGTCGCGTGCAAAGCGAGCGTGACGTCAGAGCCGAGGGGAAGGTAGCCGTGTGCTTCGGCGCCGAAGAAGCTGTAGGCGACCGAGCTGCCGAAGCTGCGGCTCGCGAAGCCGGCGTAGAGGAGGTAGCGCGCTCCGCTGTGAGGAATGAGTGCCGAATCGCGGCTGTCGTGCGTCAGTGTCAGGGTCTGCTCGAGCGCGTGCTCGTTGCCGATGCCGTTCACGTTCGGGTACAGCGTCTCGATCGAGGGTACGCCGCTCAGCACCCCCGGCAGCACATCGACGCGCCGCCAGCGCACGCCCCAGGCGAGCTGCGTTGCCTGCGTGAAGTTATATCCGATGGACGCGGCGAGCGCAGCCTGGTCATCGACGTAGGTGCTCTCGTTGTAGTCGGGGGTCTCGTTGCCGATGCCGAAGAAGCGTGCCGTGCCGCTGCGGTCGTAGAGCGTTTCGACCGACCAGGAGAGCGCCGTCGCACGTGTCTGCCCGGCGAGGTAGCGGGCTTCGAAATCGCTCTCGACGCGCTGCTTGATGCTGCCGATCACGAGCCACTGGTTGTCCTCGGATGGAAAGCCGTACACGCTCATGCCCGCGCCCCAGCCGAAGTACTGGCTGTGAAACACATCGGGAGCCGTAATGCGTTCGAGCTCGCCACGGTCGTTGACGTTGAGGAACGTTGCAAACGCACCGAGTGTCGCTCCGCTTTGCGGATCGACGTCGATTTCGGGAATAGGGATGAAGGGCGCGGTGGCCGGGTCGAGCCAGCGCGCGATGCCGCTCGGGGGCTTCGCGGACGCCGCAGGGACTGCCGGTGCAGGCGGTGCGGCGGCGTCTGCTACTTCCTGCTCCGCGTGGCTCCAGGCAGCAGCGAGCAGCCACAGCGCACCGGCCGCTACCGCTGCGGCGCCCCCTTTCTTTGCTCGGCGCCGCCGCATCGACGCCCCGCGTCAGTGCGCCGCCGCCCAGCGCCAGGTGCCCTCGAGTCCTGCGGTCCGGCGCGGGCCGGGAATCTGCCAGGCGATGGTCGGGCTCGGCGAGAGCGGCGCGCCGAGCGTGCCACCGGTATAGGCGTAGCGCTTGTCGGTGAAATTATCGGCAAACAATGCCAGCTCCCACGAGCGGCTGTGGCTCGAGAAGGCAATGCGCGCGTTCGCCGTGCCGTAGGCGCGCTGATAGTTGGAATCGTTGATGACGTTGAACTCGATCCGATCCTGCCACATGTAATCGGCCCGCAGCAGCAGATCGCCCGCGGACATCGACACGCGATAGCTGCCGCCCACATCCCCCTGCAGCCGCGGCGTCTGGTAGAACTCGTTACTGGAGAGGTCCTGCGCAGGAGCGCCGGGCAGCGGCTGATAGAGGAAGGTCTCGTAGCGCGCATCGGTCCAGCCGAAGCTCGCGAGCAGCGATAGCTGCGATGTGGCGCGCCAGAGCGTCTCGAGCTCGGCGCCGCCGATGCGCGCCTTCGCCGCGTTGGTAATGAGGGTCACGGGAGTACCGTCGGGATTGAGCCGGGCGAGCAGCCGCTGGATGTCGTCGTACTTCCCGTAGAACACATCGGCGTTGACGGCCAGCGCGCCGTCGAGGAGGTCGGCCTTCACGCCGACCTCGACGTCGGTGAGCTGCTCGGGGCGGAAAGGCTGATCCTGCACGGTCGCGAGCGGGGAGTTCCAGCCGCCCGAGCGCTGGCTGCGGCCGACCCGCAGATAGCTGTTTAGCTCCGGAGTGAGCCGGTAACGGGTCGTGAGCTCCCACGACCAGTAGCCGAATTTCGCCACCTTGTCGATCGGGGGGCACGGGCCGCTGATCTGGTAAGGAGGGGGGAGCGAGGTGTCGAGGAAAGTGCAGTTCTGACCGACGCCCGGGATATCGACGTAGGCGTCTTCCTTGAGCTCGCGGCGATCATTGGTGTGGCGCACGCCGGCGGCCACCGCCCAGTCGGAGGTCAGCCGATACTCCCCGTGCAGGTAGGCGGCGTAGGAGCTGTTGGTGACCCAGTTCTGTTCGTAGACGGGCAGCGGGGGAAAAAGCGGTGTCAGGTTGACCGCCCCGCCGGTCGCCGCGTCGAGCTGCTGCAGGGCTGCGAGGAACTCCTGCGAGGCCGGCGCCTGAACCGAGGGCGAGCCGCCATCGTCGCGGAACCAGTAGAGTCCTCCGACCCAGTCGAGGCGCTGGTTGAACGCCTTGTCATTGATCTGCCACTCGGCGCTCTTCTGGTTCGAGGTGTTGTAGAGCGTGGTATCCGCCAGCGGCAGCGTCGAGGCATCGACATCGAGCGCGGTGCTCGCATCCAGATGCCGGTAGCCGAGGATGAGCTTGAGCGCGAGGTCACCGCCGAGCTTCTGCACCGCCGTGAGCTGCAGGCTGTCGGTGTGGGCGTCGTCGAAGGCATGAAAATTGCCGTCGGTCTGATAGGGATCGGCCGGAAAGGAGACCGTGGGGAGGCCCGGAATCTGGGCGAACTGTCCGAACAGCGTTCCGATCTGCGACACGAGTGTCCCTGGTGGCGGTCCGGTGAGCGGATGCAGCACTGCTCCAACCTCGTTGGCCTCGAATCGCTCATAGGTGAAATACAGCTCGGTCGTGTCGCCCGGCTTCCACAGTGCAGCGACGCGCGCCTGGTAGCGGTGCTGATTCTGGAAGTTGCCCTGTCCGGAGGAAACGCTCGAGCCGAAGCCCTCGCGGCTGTTTCCCTGGAAGGCGAGCCGCACGGCGGCATCGCTGCCGAGTGGCAGATTGACGATCGCCCGGTCCATGAACTCGCCGTAGTTCCCGCCCGACACCGCGAGCTCGCCCGACAGCTGCTGCAGCTCGGGCCGATGCGTAAGCAGCAGTATCGAGCCGCCGGTGTTATTGCGGCCGAACAGTGTTCCCTGCGAGCCGCGCAGGACCTCCACGGAGTCGATGTCGAGCAGTGTCGTCATCGCACCCTGCCCGTTCGCCACGTACACGCCATCGACGTACAGCCCGACCGCCGGGTCGAACACGATCGCCGAGCGGTTCACGGTCTGCCCGCGGATCGTGACATCGAGCGCCGACACCGACTGCGGCGAGCTCACCATGCGCGTGTTGGGTACGTCACGATCGACGTCCTCCAGCAGCACCGCATTCGACTCGCGCAGTTGCTCGCCTGAGCGCACGCTCACCGCGAGCGGCGTGTCCTCCGCCCGCTCTTCACGGCGGCGTGCGTAGACGACGATCTCCTGCAGAGAGGCTGCGCCGGAGGTCGAGGGCTGAGGCGAGGATTGAGTGGGCGCCGCGTCATCGGCGTCTGCCACATGAGCGGCGACGAACAAGGCCAGGGTCAGCCCGGCATTAACGCATGCCCGTTGCACTTTTTCCGCTCCTCCCACGCCCAGCGACTGGACGCTCACCTGAGCCGGTTACAAAATGTTAGCGGCAGGACCACGCGACGGGAAGCGCCTCGTGCAGCAGCAGCATATGTTGGGGAATGGGAGATCGGTGCGACGGCTGCCGGTCGTGGTGGCCCGCAGCGCTCCCCTGCGGTCCACTGCCCGGGCGTCGCTCGCGATGGGCTCTTGCCGCGGGCGCTCCTGCGCCGGCGCTCGCGGGGTGGACGCATGAGCCTGCCGCCCGTGGCAGCGCCCATCGAGCGGGCGGTGTGCGTGTACTGCGCCTCGAGCCGCATCGCTCATCCTGACTATCGCGCGGCGGCACGACGGCTCGGCGAGGTGCTCGCGGATGAGGGGGTGGGGATCGTGTACGGCGGCGGCGCGGGCGGCTCGATGGGTGCACTCGCCGACGGTGCGCTCGCGCGCGGTGGGCGCGTGATCGGCATCCTGCCGCGATTCATGGCGGACCTGGAATGGGGGCACAAGGGGTTGACCGACCTGCAGCTGGTGGAGGATCTGCGCACGCGCAAGCACATGATGCTGACACTCAGCCAGGCGGCGATTGCGCTGCCGGGCGGCTCAGGCACGCTCGAGGAGCTGCTCGAAGCCATTACCCTCAAGCGGCTCGGTCTGTACCTCAATCCGATTCTGCTGGTGAACACGCGCGGCTTCTTCAGCCCGCTTCTCGAGCTGCTCGAGCGTGCGGTCGAGGAGCGTTTCATGGATCCGCGGCACCGGCTGATGTGGCAGGTCGTCGGCGTGCCCGAGGAGGTGCCGGCGGCGCTCGCGAACGCTCCGGCCTGGACCGCCGAGGCCCGCAACTTCGCAGCAGTCTAGCGGGGTCGCGGCGAAATTTCGCGGGGTGCTCAAGAGCGCCGCGCGCGCTCACTGCGCGCGCACGGTCGACTCGATGAACGCAGCGAGATCGCGCTTCATCTTCGTGATTGATGGAGGATGAACGTACATCATGTGACCCGCCTCGTAGTACCTCATCTGCACGTGCCCGGCGACGTCGCGCGGGACGCCGAGGTGCATCATGACGTATTCGGTCGCCGAGAAGGGTGTCGCCAGATCGTAGTAGCCGTTCAGCACCAGCACGCGCAGATTCGGGTCCTTGATCAGGGCGTCGGCGAGATCGACGCCGGAGTTGACGATCGGCTGCTCACCCTGCTCGGTGCGGTGGGTCCACTTCCACTTCGACCCGATGTCGTAGTTGGTGGTTCGATAGGTCTCGCCCTGACCGAAGCGCAGCTCGCCATGGTAGTAGTCGAGGAACGCGGCCGCGTACGCGGCGCTGATCGCCGAAGCCTGCGGGTCGTAATCGGTCTCCTTCGCCAGCGGATCACTGGTAGGTCCGGTGAAGCGGCCATCGAGCCGGCCCACAGTGAGCCGCCGTGCCTTGAGCAGCTCGTGCGCGAATTCGTTCTCGGACACGCGCAGATTGGCCGCCTTCAGGTACTCGACGGGTAGCCCGATGTACTCATGCATCTGCTGCGCGACCGCATCGCGCTCCTCGTCCGGGAGCGTGTCGCCCTTCTGCAGCGCAGCCGCGAATGTGCCCATGGCGTATCGCCGCACCTCGGCGAGCAATGGCTCGAGTGCCGGCGGTTGACTCGGCGGCATGTGGTGGTACCAGGCCACCGCCGCATAAGCCGGCAGGTACACCGCATACGGGCGATCATTCCCGGGGAGCGAAGCGAATATCGCCTCGATGTCGGTGGCGACGGAAACGAGCACCAGTCCATTGAAGGTGAGCGAGCGGCGTGACCGCAGGTAGTTGACGATCGCCGCGGCGCGCGTGGAGCCATAGCTCTCGCCCAGCAGATACTTCGGCGACGTCCAGCGAGTGTTGTCGCTCACGTACTGGGCGATGAAACGACTTATCGAATCGATGTCGGGGTCGACGCCCCAGAACTCCTCGTCCTTGTGATCGCAGACCGCATGACTGACGCCGGTGCCCACCGGATCGATCATCACCACATCGCTCACATCGAGCAGACTGAAGTCGTTGTCTGCGGTGCGGAACGGGGCGGCGGGTGTCGGCGTGGGATCCGACACGAGCACGCGCTTTGGTCCCAGCACCCCCATATGCAGCCACATCGAGGAGGAGCCCGGGCCGCCGTTGAAGGCGAAGGTCACCGGGCGGGAAGCGGCGGCTTTGGAGTCGTGGCGGGTGTAGGCGGTGTAACCGATGCCGGCGATGGGTTTGTCGTCATCATCGCGGACGATCAGCACGCCGGCCGTGGCCGTGTAATCTAAGGCTTTGCCACCGAGGCTGAGTCGATGCTGTGTCACCGACGCCTGCGCTGTCGGCAGGCGCATCCATTGATCTTTCTTGTCGCCCTTCATGTCGATGCGGCACAACTGCGAGACCTGCGCCGCGGAAGGCGGCGCTTTGCCGGCTGCTTGCGCAGCGGACGCATGACCTTCTGCAGGTGCGGGCTCCTGCGCGTACGCCCCGCCTGCCAGTACCCACAGCACCATCACGCGCGCGACCAGCTGCTGCGACATCTGCCCTCCCCGTCCTCGCTTCCAGGGTCCAGCGCGCGGCGCGCCGACCGGGCGCGCTTATACCATGGCGGGAGCCGTGGCCGCTGTAAGATCGGCGCACATGGCGGCCAGCGACCATCCGCGCTCGATCCGTTCGTTCGTGATCCGCTCCGGGCGCATCACCGAAGCACAGCAGCGAGCGCTCGCGCAGCTGTGGCCGAAGTACGGCATCGAGTTCTCGCCCGCACTACTCGATGCGTCCGCGCTCTATGGCCGCGATGCCCCACGCACGCTCGAGATCGGCTTCGGCAACGGCGAGAACCTCGCGGCGCTCGCCCCTGCCCATCCGGAACGGGATTTCCTCGGCGTAGAGGTGCATCGCCCCGGCGTCGGTCGGCTGCTGCGCACGCTCGAGTCGCAGCAGCTCACCAACGTGCGCATCGTTTGCCATGACGCGGTGGAGGTGCTCGCGCAGCAGATCGCGCCGCAGTGGTTGCAGGAGATTCTCATATTCTTTCCCGACCCCTGGCCGAAGAAGCGCCATCACAAGCGCCGCCTCGTGCAGGGTGCGTTCGTGCTGCTCCTCGTCGAGCGACTGGCACGCGATGGCGTGCTGCGCATCGCCACTGACTGGCACCCGTATGCGCTCGAGATGCTGGCCACACTCGCCGGCAGCGCGCAGCTGCGCAACCTCGCCCCGGACGGCACTTTCGTGTCGCGGCCTGCTGAGCGCGAACCGACGCGCTTCGAGCGGCGTGGCGCGCGGCTCGGCCACGAGGTGTGGGATCTCGCCTTCCGGCGCACCTGAGCGTCAGCTCACCCCGAAGGCCTGCCGCAGTCCGTCGAGCACGAACTGCACCGCGAGTGCGCCGAGAATCACCCCGAGGAGGCGACCGGCAACGTTGGCGCCGGTGATGCCGATCGCGGCCATCAGGGGATCGGCGAGCAGCATCATCATGAGCGCAATGACGAGCACCAAGAGCACTGCTGCCAGGTACCCGGCGAACACCGCCGGCTGCTGCGTGAGGTGGACTGGCCCGAACCACAGCAGGATCGTGGCGAGCGCGCCAGGGCCTGCAATGAACGGAAAGGCCAGCGGAAACACCGAGATGTCCGCGCGCCGCCGGCTCTCGGCGGCCTCGCTCGAGGAGGTGCGCGTGCCGGATTCTCGCGCGAACACCATCTCGAGGGACAGCAGGAACAAAAGCAGGCCGCCGAAAATGCGGAACGCCTCGAGGCTGATGCCCATCAGCTTGAGAAATGAGGCGCCGCCGAGCGCAAACAGCACCAGGATCGCCGCGGCGACGCTCACGGCCCGCAGTGCCATGCGGCGCTTGTAGGCGCTCGTGGCTCCGGTGGTGAGACCGGTGAACAGCGGAATGAGCGACACCGGTTCGACCACCACGAAGAAAATCACGAAAAACTTCAGCGGCTGCCCGAGCATTTGGTGCTGTGCGCCAAAGCGCGCTCAGCGGCGCTCGTGGCTGTCACAATTAATGTCTTGAAAGCCTCACAGGCGAGGCGCAACATCATTGCAGAGCGGACGCAGAATCGTAAGGGTGCTGAGACGATCTTCGCGGAGGTGGCGACGATGGCGACTCCTCAACCCGGTATCGGCGACTGGTATCGCCTCAACGGTGGGGCGTTGTTCGAGGTGGTAGCGCTCGACGACGACGACGGCACGATCGAAATCCAGTATTTCGATGGTACGGTCGAGGAGATGGACATCGAGGACTGGGTGGCGCAGTGGGAAGAAGGCGCACTCGAGTCCGCCGAGGCTCCCGAGGACTGGTCCGGCTCGGTCGACGTCGAAGGCAGTGACGACGAAGGTCGCGGCGGCGACTCACTCGGCGAGGATCGCGACGTGCGCGCCAGCTCCCTCGACGGTATCGATCTGTTCGAGTGAGCTGCGCCGCCGCTACGGCGCCATGCCGGCGAGCGCATCGATATCGACGCTGCCGGCGAGCATCACGAAACCGCACTGCACCTCGAGCGCCACTGGCGTGAGCGCGCGCCCGGCGCAGGGACCTGCCACGCAGTAGCCCGTAGACTTCTCGAAGAGCGCCCCGTGGGAAGAGCACAGGATGAGTGCGCCGTCAGCGGTGAGGAAGTGCTGCGGCTGCAGGTCGAGCGGGTGACCCGCGTGCGGGCAGCGGTTGATGTAGCCGCGCACCGCATTCACCACCTGCACCACGAATATCCTGAGCGGCCAGTCACCGCTACCGATGGTGAAGCCGCGTGCGCCGGCAGCGAGATCCGAGAGCCGGCAGATGACTCGCTCGAGGTCGAGCTCCGCGCTCATGCCTGGGTACCTGCCGTGGCGCCCGCCGGTGCCGCGGCGGCGTTCGGTTCGAACGCCCCCTGGCGGCGAAGCACGTAGAGCAACACCAGACCCGGCAGTGCCAGGGATGCCGTGTACATGAAGAAGTGCTGGTAGCCGATGTGATCGACCACCATCCCGGAGGTGCCCTCGAGGATTTTGCCGGGTAGTGCGTACAGCGAGGAAAACAGTGCGTACTGCGTAGCGGTGTAACGCGCGCTCGTGAGTCCCGAGAGAAACGCGAGCAGCGCGGTGCCGTGCATGGCGAGTGCGAGATTGTCGAGGGCGTTGACGGCACCGAGGCCGAGCAGTGTCGGTGTCTGCGCCCCCGCCAGCAGCGCGTAACCGAGGTTGGAGCTGATGATGAGCAGGCTGCCGAGGACCAGCGACCGCAGCAGTCCGAGCCGGGCGATGAGCACGCCGGCGAGCAGCACACCGACGAGCGACATCAGCAGTCCGTAGAGCTTCACCACCGTGGCGATCTGCGTGAGTGTGAAACCGCGGTCGATATAAAAGGGGTTCACCATTGAGCCCATGGCGAATTCAGTGAGACGGTACAGGGCGATGAAGGCGAGGATGAGCAGCGCGAGCGCCGAGCCGTAGCGGCCGAAGAAGTCAGTCAGCGGGCAGATGACCGCGGTGAGGAACCACTCGCCCGCATGCCGCAGCCAGCGCGGCCAGTGTGCGCGCCGCTCCAGCCAGGCGATGACCCGCTCCTCGCGCGCCACTGACTCCGGCGGCACCGCGGCCGCGGGCTCCGGCACCAGCAGCGTCGTGAGGACGCCGACGCTCACGAGCGCCGTCATCGTGGCGTAGCTCGTGTGCCAGCCGGCCTCGCCGGCGAGCGCCAGTGCACCAGCGCCACCGACGATGAGGGCGACGCGATAGCCGATCTGGTAGGCCCCGAGCATCGCGCCCTGCATGGGCAGCGGCGCCGATTCGATGCGCCAGGCATCGAGGGCGATGTCCTGTGTGGCGGCGCAGAAGCTCGTGAACAGTGCCCACAGTGCCAGCGGTCGCACACCCGCAGCGGGCTGACAGAGGCCGATGTTGAATAGCCCTACGGCGATACCGAGCTGCGCGAGCAGCATCCAGCCGCGGCGCCGGCCGAGCAGCCGTTGCAGCAGCGGCGGTGGCACCCGGTCGATGACCGGCGCCCACAGGAACTTGACCGAGAAGACGATCCCCACCCAGGCGAGCATGCCGATGGTGCTGCGCTGGATGCCTGCCTGGCGCAGCCATGCCGAGAGCGTCGAGTACACGAGATAAAACGGCAGGCCGGCGGAGAATCCGAGAAACAGCATCGCCACAACGCGTGGCTGGCGATAGATGAAGAGTGCGCTGAGCCAGCCGGCCGCGGTGTCAGCGCGCGGGCCCGCAGCTGCGCTCAAAGACGGTAGTCCACGACGAGCGGCGCGTGGTCGGAGAAGCGCTTGTTCCGATAGATGCTGGCAGCGTGCGCTTTGCCTGCGAGCGAGCCGCTCACGACCTGGTAGTCGATGCGCCAACCGACGTTGTTCGCACGCGCCTGTCCGCGATTCGACCACCAGGTGTAGAGATCGGGCTCGGGGCGCACTTCGCGGAAAGCATCGACGTAGCCGGCCGCACCGAACAGCCGGTCCATCCACGCACGCTCCTCGGGCAGGAAGCCGGAGTTCTTTTGGTTCGACCTCCAGTTCTTCAGGTCGATCGGCCGGTGCGCGATGTTCCAGTCACCGCTGAGGATGTAATGCCGACCGCGCCGGCGCAGCCGCGTCAGGTACGGCGTGAAGGCTTCGAGGAAGCGGAACTTGGACGCCTGTCGTTCCGGCCCGCCAGAGCCCGAAGGCAGGTACAGCGACACCACCGACAGCGCGCCCACCTGCGCCTCGAGATAACGTCCCTCCCGGTCGAACTCCGCGACCCCGAAGCCAGGCACCACGCGGTCGGGTCTCATGCGTGAGTACAGTGCGACTCCTGCGTAGCCCTTGCGCTCGGCATCGCAGAAGAAGCGGTGATAGCCGGAAAGATGCACGTCGTGTCCGGCGAGCTGGTGTTCCTGGCTCTTGGTCTCCTGCAGACAGATGAAATCGGCCTGCTGCCGCCGCAGCCAGCGGAACAGGCCCTTCGCGGCCGCCGAGCGGATGCCACAGACATTGACGGTGATTACACGCATGGCGCAATGATATGGCATGCAGCAATACCAGCTCACCTTCATCGACCTCGCACTGAGGCGCAACGCGCTGCGCTTCGGGCGTTTCACGCTCAAGTCTGGACGCGAGAGCCCCTACTTCTTCAACGCGGGACTCTTCAGCGATGGAGAGTCGGCGGCGGCGCTCGGCCGCTGCTATGCCGCCGCCATCGTGGCGTCCGGCCTCGCGTTCGACATGCTCTTCGGTCCCGCCTACAAGGGCATCCCGCTAGCGACCGCCACCGCGATCGCGCTCTCGCTCGATCCGGGGCTCAATGTGCCGTACGCCTACAACCGCAAGGAGGCGAAGGAGCATGGCGAGGGGGGCGGCATCATCGGCACCCCGCTCAGGGGCCGGGTGCTGATAGTGGATGATGTGATCACCGCCGGCACCGCGGTGCGCGAATCGATCGACCTCATCCGCGCTGCCGGCGCGCAGTCGGTGGGCGTGGCACTCGCGCTCGATCGGCAGGAGCGCGGCCAGGGTGCCCTGAGCGCGGTGCAGGAGCTCGCAGAGTCGCAGGGTCTGCGATGTGTGAGCATCGTCACACTTGCCGATCTCGTCGAGGCGCTCACCGCGCCGCCGGACGGGCGTGCGCGCATTTCTGACGACCAGCTCACAGCTCTGCGCGCCTATCAGCAGCGTTACGGCGTGCGCTGAGCTTGCCAGCGCCTGCTCCGGCGGCGGAATATAAACATATGTTCCTCGCGTCGCGCCTCCGCTACCTCGCGCTGCTCGCAGCGGCAGCGCTCGGTGCCGCTGCCTGGGCCGCTCCCGGCTCGCACTCATCCTCGCAAAGCTCGCAAAAAGGCATCGCTTATCGTTGGGTCGATGAGCAGGGAGTGGTGCACTACGGTGACAACATTCCGCCACAGTACGCGAGTCAGGATCGCGCCATCCTCAATTCCCAGGGCGTAGAGGTCGGCCACCTCGATGCGCGGAAGTCGCCCGAGGAGGAGGCCGCGGCGACACGTGCACGCGAGGCCCTCATGAAGCAGAAGCAGCACGATGCATTTCTGGTCTCCACCTACACCTCGGTGAAGGACATCGAGGCGCTGCGGGATGTGCGGCTCGACGAGCTGAAGGGCCAGCGCGCCGCAACCGAGCAGTACCTGGAGAGCCTGCGGGTGCGGCTCACGAGCCTGCAGTCACGCGCCCTGACCTACCGCCCGTACAGCGCGCGCCAGGACGCCTGGCGCATGCCGGATGACCTGGCCGAGAATCTCGTGCGCACGGCGAACGAGCTGCGCGTGCAGAGCAGCTCGCTTGCCGCCAAGGGTGCAGAAGAATCGGCGCTGCGCGCGCAGTTCCAGACGGATATCGAGCGCTATCGCGAGCTGCATGCGATCCATTCGCAATCCGGCTCAGCCGTCCCGCCGCGCGCAGCGGCGGCCACGCGATAGCCCCCGCGTCAGTGCTGGCCGGAATGGCCGAAGCCGCCGGCACCGCGCGCGGAGGCGGTGAATTCCGTCACCACCTCCAGCTGCACCTGCACCACAGGCACGACCACCAGCTGCGCGATGCGCTCGCCCGGACGGATGGTGAAAGGCTCGCTACCGCGATTCCAGCACGACACCATGAGCTGACCCTGATAGTCCGAGTCGATCAGCCCGACGAGGTTGCCGAGCACGATTCCGTGCCGGTGACCGAGCCCCGAGCGCGGCAGGATGAGCGCGGCGAGCGCCGGATCATCCAGGTGAATGGCGAGTCCGGTCGGAATGAGCTCCGTCCTGCCCGGAGTCAGCAGCAGTGGATCCTCGAGGCATGCGCGCAGGTCGAGCCCGGCGGAGCCTTCGGTGGCGTAGGCGGGCGGCGGGAACTCCGTGCCGATACGCGCGTCGAGAATCCGCACCTGCAGCGCGCGGCGAGCAGCGGGGGCGTCGATCAAGCGAGCGCCGTACCGCGCTTGCGCGCGCCGCCGCGGGCGGCCATCTCCTGCGCAATCAGCGTCACGAGCCCGCGCGCGAGGGTGAGCTTGCCCGCGCGGGCGAGCTCGTGGCGGCCGCCCCGAGTCAGCACGATGAGCTGATTCTCCTCGCAGTCGAAGGCCTTATCGTGGCCGACCTCGTTGGCGGCGATCATGTCGAGGTTCTTCTTCAGCAGCTTGCTCCGCGCGTTCTGCTCGACCGACTCGGTCTCCGCGGCAAAGCCGACCACGAACGGCCGCTCGCTGCGCGCAGCTACGGTGGCGAGCACATCGGCGGTGCGCTCCATCGCAAGATCGAGCGTGTCGCTGGTCTTCTTGATCTTCTGCTCCGCAGCACGGGCGGGCCGGTAGTCGGCCACCGCGGCGGTCGAGATGAACAGATCCGTGCCTGGTAACTCGCGCAGCACCGCCGCGAGCATCTCCGATGCGCTCTCGACGTCCACGCGTGTCACGCCCGTGGGTGTCGGCAGGCTCACGGGTCCGCTCACCAGCACGACGCCCGCACCGGCCTCGCGCGCTGCCTGCGCCACCGCAAACCCCATCTTGCCGGAGCTGCGATTGCTGATGAAGCGCACCGGGTCGATGCGCTCGCGCGTCGGCCCCGCGGTGATGAGCACACGGCGGCCGGCGAGAGCTCCCGCCGAGGGTAGCAGCAGGGAATGCACCCGTTCGCTGAGATCGAGCGGCTCGAGCATGCGACCCGCGCCCGTCTCGCCGCAGGCCTGGTCACCCTCTCCCGGGCCGTAGATGTGCACGCCGCGGCCGGTGAGCGTCGCGATGTTGGCGCGCGTTGCGGCATTGGACCACATGAGATGGTTCATGGCGGGCGCCACGGCAATCGGCGCCTCGGTCGCGAGGCACAACGTCGTCAGCAGGTCATTGGCCATTCCGGCGGCGAGCCTCGCCAGAAAATCCGCGCTCGCCGGCGCGATGAGCACTGCCTCGGCCCAGCGAGCCAGCTCGATGTGCCCCATGGCCGCCTCGGCCGACGCATCCCACAGATCGCTGCGGACGGGGCGTCCCGAGACGGCCTGGAAGGTGGTCGCGGTGACGAATTCGCGCGCCGCGCGGGTCATTACGACCTGCACCTCGGCGCCGCGCTCACGCAGCCGCCGCACGAGGTCCGCGCTCTTGTAGGCGGCGATGCCGCCGGTGACGCCAAGGAGAATGTGCTTGCCTTGCATGGGAGCTGATCTGGTCCCCACGATTATCGCACCCTCCCCTGCAAAGCGCGTAAGCCGGAGTGCGGCAGTGCGAAATGGCCCCAATCGGAGGACTTTCTCCCCCTCGCGCTCGGCGGTTGGGCCTGCTTAGATTGAGCGCACCCATCCTTAGATCCAACAGTAATGAGCATCCGTCACTGGCCCGGTGCCGAGCGGCCACGCGAGAAGCTTCTCGAGCGCGGGGCACACGCGCTCTCGGACGCGGAGCTACTCGCGCTGCTGCTCGGATCGGGGTTGCGCGGCCACTCAGCAGTAGAGCTGGCACGCACGCTCATCGCGCAATTCGGCTCGCTGCGCATGCTGCTGAACGCCGAAGCCGAGCGTTGTCTTGCGCAGGCCGGGATCGGACCTGCGCGCTATGCCGTTCTCAAAGCAGCGCTGGAGCTGGCACGGAGACACTTCCGGGAAGCCTTGCGCCTGGGGCCGACGCTCGGCGCTCCCGAGGCGACGCGGACCTTTCTCGTGGCGCAGCTGCGTGATCGACCGTACGAGGTCTTCTGCTGCCTGTTCCTCGATAACCGCCACCGCCTCATCGCCTTCGAGGAGCTCTTCCGCGGCACCATCGACCGCGCCGGCGTGCACCCGCGCGAGGTGCTGCGGCAGACCCTAGCGCACAATGCTGCGGCGTTGATCTTCGCCCACAACCATCCATCGGGGGTTCTCGAGCCCAGCCAGGCCGATGAGCTCATCACGCGCCGCCTCAAGGAGGCGCTGGCGCTGGTCGATGTGCGGGTGCTCGATCACTTCATCATAGGCGACGGGCACTGCTATTCGTTCTCAGAGCACGGACTCATTTGATTGGTGGCCACCGGCGGGC
>Ga0210409_10003828_pt1 | contig 16564 bp, 14 predicted proteins | sample IncBWH17MmetaG_FD_161649 | JGI IMG/M metagenome (GOLD analysis project Ga0210409, IMG submission 161649) | Forest soil microbial communities from Barre Woods Harvard Forest LTER site, Petersham, Massachusetts, United States - Inc-BW-H-17-M | ecosystem: Environmental > Terrestrial > Soil >...
CAATCTGCACTTCCGGTGAGCCGGTATCCTTCACATGCGCCCGGTACTGCTCGATCAACATTGACTTCGCTTCTCTCAAGTCGTCCTCTCCGCCCAACCCACTACTGCTCTCGTTTCGTCTTCTCTTCGACCCTAGGAGACTAACATAGGCCCGCGGCGACATGCAAAATTTTTCTTGCGCGGGGACCGATTCGAAAAGGGGTTTTCAAGTTTCAAACGGCAAGGTTTTCTCAGTGTTCTCTGTGTTAAAGGTTTGCTTTTCCTGACGTGCGCAAAAGCTTTAACACAGAGAACACAGAGGACACGGAGAAAAGCGCGGGCCTATTTGTTGCCGATCAAGGACAAGAATTCCTCGCGGGTCTTGGGATTGTCCTTGAACGAACCGAGCATCGCGCTGGTCACCGTCTGCGAGCTTTCCTTTTCCACGCCGCGCATCACCATGCATAGGTGGCGTCCTTCGACGACCACGCCCACACCCAGCGGGGCGATCTTGGCCTGGATGGCGTTGGCGATTTGATTGGTCAGGCGTTCCTGGATCTGCAGCCGCCGCGCGAACATGTTCACGAGGCGCGGAATTTTCGACAGGCCCACCACTTTTTTGTCGGGAATGTATGCGACGTGGCACTTTCCGAAGAACGGCAACAGGTGGTGCTCGCACAAACTGTAAAACTCGATGTCCTTCACCAGCACCATCTGGTCGTAACAAACGGTGAACATCGCGCCGTTCAGCAGCTTTTCCGGATCCTGCTGGTAGCCGCTGGTAAGGAAACGGAGGGCCTTCTCAAACCGCTCGGGCGTGCGCCGCAGGCCGTCGCGGTTGGGATCCTCGCCAATCGATTGCAAGATTTTTCTCATATGATCCGCGACGGATCCGTGGGATCCCACGCCGGCCGGTTCGGTCAGCGTTAGTTCTTCGACGCGTTTTCTGTCATCAGTCATGGGTCGCTCCGGCAGGCTCACCTGCATATTCAAAACTGTTCAGTCCTGTTTCCTCGACGCGCACGCGCACCAGCCTGGCGCGAGGAAACCGGCGCAGGCGATTGAAAATTTCAATGCAGATATTTTCCGTGGTCGGAACTTTCTCACGAAATTCGTCAATTTCTTCGTTCAAATATTTGTGGTCGAAAGGTTCGATGACTTCGCTCTCGACGAAAGCGTCCAGGTCGGACAGGTTGGCGATCATTCCCGTGCCCTCGTCCACAGGGCCAGAAACGGCCACCTCCACAACGTAGTTGTGCCCGTGCCCGAACGGATTGTTGCACTTGCCGTACACGCGCCAGTTTTCTTCCTCTCCCAGTTGCGCGCTGTGCAGGCGGTGCGACGCGGAAAACCGGTAGCGCCGCGACAGATGCAGCTTCATCGCGCATCTCCTGCTCGCCTGTGAGCTCCGTTGCCATCGCCGTAACAATCGACGAACAGGTCCGGCGTCTCGTACAAGCGCACACGGTTCAGATGCCCGCGCGTAATCTTCGGTTCCAGCAGACGCCAGATCACCGCCGCGATGTTTTCGCACGTCGGAATCTTGCCCGCGAGTTCGGGAACTTCGTAATTGAGGAAGCGATGATCCATGCGGTCGGTCACTTCGCGCTGCAAAATATCTTTCAGTTCCTTCAGGTCGAGCACCATGCCCGTCGCCGGGTCCGGCTCGCCCGCCACCGTCACTTCCAGGACATAATTGTGCCCGTGACCATGCGGGTTGTTGCACTTGCCGAAGACGCGCCGGTTCTCCTCGGCGGAAAACGCCGGGTTGTGGTAGAGATGCGACGCAGAAAACTCAATCTTGCGTGTTAAATAAACCATAAAGGTAAGGAGGCCGTCAGCAAATTCTGCCAGCAGACCGGAGACACTTAATCACGAATTACAAATCACGAATCACAGTTCACAGGATACTCCCGGCCCTTCCACACCACGCTGCCGCGCGCATAGCGCCATTCCGAGTTCAGCAGCGCCGCCGCGTACAGGGCGACCCCCGGCAAATAGTATATGGCAAGCGCCGCCGGAAAACGATTTCGCCGCAAGTCCGCCGCATAGGCGGCGTGCCTCCCCGCCAGCAGGGCCAAACCGAGCACACCCCAAATTAGATGCAGCAACGCCAGCGGAAGTACCAGCAAAGGAATCCACGGCACCACCCTGAACAGTTCCCGCCCCACGGCGCGGGACCTGCCGCCCCCCATTCCGCCAATCAGGGGATACAGGTTTTTCGTCCAGCCCTGCCACATCGCCCTGAACGTCCGGTACATGCGCACGCGTATGATTCCGTGCCCCGAGGCAAAGTGCAGGCGCACGCCCGCTTGCTTTGCGAGGCGCGCCAGGGCCACGTCTTCGAGCACCTCTCCGGCCACGGCAGCGTGCCCGCCGATCCGCGCGTAGTCTTCGCGGCGGATCAGCAAGTACTGCCCGCTGGCCGCTGCCGCCGGCGAATCGGGATGATTTACTTCGGCGTACGAATATTTGTGCCCCAGGCGTGTGTACACAAAGGGAATCAGCGCCTTCTCCCAAAAGCCGCGCGTTTCCTGCTCGGGCGAATAGGAGACGAGCCCTGCGCCGGTCTCCGCCGCATCGGCGAGGGCATGCGCCGTGGAACCGGGCAGGTGCACGCCATCCGCGTCGGTGAACAGCAGCCAGTCCCCTGTCGCCTGCGCCGCGCCGGACGACACCGCGAAATTCTTTCCCACCCATCCGGCGGGCAATTCCCGGGTTTCCAGAACGCGTAGCTGCGCGTAACGCGAACAAAGCTGCTGAAGCGCGGCCGCCGTTCCGTCCGTCGACTGATCGTTGATGACGATGATTTCTTTGATTTCCGGCTGCGCAGCGAGCGATTCGACCGCGGCCGCAATTGTCGCTTCTTCGTTGCGCGCGGGCACGATCGCGGAAACTGTGGGATGGAGATTCATTGGTTGAAAGATCGCCCCGGGAACGCCAATCTCCCGATTGGCGTCTTGCTTCACGGGCTTCGCCAATCGGGACATTGGCGTTCCCGGGCAAATCGGTTCGCACAAAGCCGGGCTCAGAATGTATTATAGAAGGGCGGGAGAGAAAACATTGAAGCATAAGATTCTAGGCCCGATCGCGCTCGTTTTTGTGGCGGCGGTGCTGTACGTGTTTGCGGCGCCGTCCTACCGCCAGGGCGAACCGAGCCTGGCGGGGAGAAGGGCCCAGGACTTTGACATGCAGATTACCGGCGCCTCGCATTTGTCCGACCTGCGCGGCAAAGTCGTGGTCCTGAATTTTTGGGCCTCCTGGTGCCCGCCTTGCCTGGAAGAAACTCAATCGCTCAACACCTTGCAACAGAACATTGCGTCAAAAGGCGGAGTGGTTCTGGGCATCAGCGTGGATGAGGACAAGGACGCTTACGAAAAGTTTCTAGCGGAAAATCACGTGGTCTTCCCTACCTACCGCGACGCCACCAAAAAAACCGCCGCGGATTATGGCACGTCCATGTTTCCCGAAACGTATCTGATCGATCGGCAGGGCCGCCTGGCGCGCAAGATCGTAGGGCCGCAGGACTGGCAATCGCCCGAAGTCATGCGCTCCATTGACATCCTGCTGAATCAGAACTAATCCTGCCATCATTTCTTACCGCGTAGATTGAAGAGAATCGCTAAATTCAGGGGTGGGTGGCGCTTGCTTCAGGTTGCGGGGTTAGTGCTTGCAAGGACTAACCCCGCAAGCTGAAGCATGCGCCACTAAGCAACATTCTCATATTGGTCTCAGACGAGGTCAGTCGCTTTAGCGATGGGCGGGCAGAAACTTGATCAGCGTGGTGCGGGCCACGCCGTCTTCGGCGTTGTACAGCACGCGGTCCACTCGCGAAAGCAATTCCTGGCCGTTTAGACCGCCCGCTCCCGCGGAGTGCGCATCGGAGAACGCAAAAGCATCGAGGCCAATTGCGGGGATGGCCTGACTGCGGGAATGAATGGCAATTTCAATGCGGTCGGGAAAAGTGTCGAGGGTGACGTCAACGCCCTCGCCATTGCCGCTGCGTTGCGAAATCGTTTCGCGGCACACGTCTCCCGCGGCTCTGGCCAACTGCGCGCCGGCCTCCGTGTCAAATCCCGCCGTGATCGCCTGATGTTCCACGGCGCAGCAAAACACGCCCACCAGACGCCAGTCCTGGTCCAGGTGAAACACGACGCGCACGGGCTCATCGGTCATTGGTTTCGGCCACGCTAATTTCGCACGCTTCCCGGCAATCCGGGCAATAGTATTTGCCGTCCATGCAGAGACGGATGTTCTGCTGCCCCTGGCAGTAACAGCAATAGCGATCACAGGCGCACCTGCCCTCCGGCAGGTCGCATTGCGAACACAGAATCGTTGATTGCATGTTCTTCCTTCGCCTTTGCCAGATTGGAAAAAACCAACCTGCTGCAGTGCCGTCTCTAAGCCACTATAGGCCAGCCCGGCGAGCCAGAACAAGCCGCAAGTCCCTTAGTACACAATAGCCTGCTTCCGCCAAGATGGCGATGACTCGGCAAGTTTGAAGTTGCAGTGTTCCAGATCCAAAACCAACTCTCATCGCTTCAAACAACCGGTGCGAGTCTTCCTGAGTTGATGCAAGGAAGGACTCGGAGATCGAAACCTGGAAGATGCATCTGCCTCAGACGAGGCCGTTTCTTGACACTTTTCAAAGCCGCGTGTTAGTTTCGATTTTGCGCTGCGGTTGCTGAGAATTTCGAGTGACATCTCCGACTACGATCCAACTTCGCAAGACTGCGTTGAACGGCGTGCACCGCCGCCTCAAGGCCAAAATGGTCAATTTTGGCGGCTGGGACATGCCTGTGGAGTATTCGGGCATCGTGGCCGAGCACCTGGCCACGCGCACAGCTGCCGGTCTGTTCGACGTGAGCCACATGGGCGAAATTGAAGTACGCGGGTCGCGCGCGCTGGAACTCGTGCAGCATGTGACCTGCAATGACGCGTCTAAACTTGCCGTCGGGCAGGCGCATTACTCCGGGCTGATGACCGAGAATGGCACGTTTGTCGATGACTTGCTGGTGCACAAGATTTCCGACACGCACTATTTTTTGTGCGTCAATGCGAGCAATCAGGATCAGGATTTCGAGCACATCCGCGCGCACAATCGCGCGGGCGCGCAAATCGAAAATGCGGGCGGGCGCTATTCGCAGCTGGCGATTCAGGGGCCGAAAGCGCTGGGAATGTTGCAACGTTTCACTGGCGGGCCGCTCGATTCGATCCGCTATTACCACTTTGCGTTTGGAAAAGTGGACGGGGTGGACTGCCTGATCGCGCGCACCGGCTACACGGGAGAAGACGGCTTCGAAATTTACTTTGCGCCGGAACATTCCGAGAAGCTTTGGGCCAAGCTGCTCGATGCGGGCTCAGGAGAAGGAATGCTGCCGTGCGGCCTGGGCGCGCGCAACACGCTGCGACTGGAAGCCTCCATGTGCCTCTACGGCCATGAAATTGACGACACCACGACGCCGTGGGAGGCGGGCCTGGGCTGGATTTGCAAACCGGCCAAGGGGGAATTTCTGGGGCGCGAAGTTCTAATCCGGCAAAAAGAAAATGGAGTCGATCGCGCTCTGGTGGGATTCGAGATGCAGGATCGTCTCATCGCGCGCGACGCCTGTGTCGTTTCGATTGGTGGCAATCCGGCCGGCCGGGTAACCAGCGGTTCGCCGGCGCCTTTTCTGAAAAAGAATATCGGCATGGCCTATGTTCCAACGGCGTGCAAGGCGTCGGGAACGGAAATCAGCATCGGCATCCGTGCGAACCAGGCGCCTGCGCGAATCGTTCCGATGCCTTTTTATAAACGGACGAAGTAGAATCGTTTAGTAGGACAGCCACTTTTGGCTATCCGGTTTTTGCAAATCGACATTGTAATGGGGAGCCGCGGGCGGTCAGCAAAAAGCGGACAGCCAAGAGTGGCTGTCCTACCAGGAGCCGTAATGTATCCAAGCGACTATCGCTACACCAAGGAACACGAGTGGATCAAAGTGTCCGGCGGCACGGGCACGATCGGAATCACCGATTACGCGCAGCACGAACTGGGCGACGTCGTTTTCGTGGAGATGCCCGCGGCCGGCTCGAAGATCACGGCGGGGCAAGTGTTCGGCACCGTGGAATCCGTGAAGGCCGTCAGCGAGATTTTTGCTCCTGTGTCCGGCGAAGTGACCGAATCAAACGCCGCGCTCTCCGGCGCTCCCGAAACGTTGAACTCGGATCCGCACGGCGCCGGGTGGCTCATTAAAATCAACCTCTCCAATCCCGCCGAGGATTCCGGCCTGATGGACGCGGCAGCCTACCAGGCGTTCATCTCCGAAAAGGATGCCTCGGCCTGATGCGCTATCTTCCCAAGAGCCCAACCGAGCGCCGGGAAATGCTCGATGCCATCGGCGCGCCGTCCATTGAGACATTGTTCGCGTCCATCCCGGAGCCGTTCCGGCTGAAAGAGCCGCTGAAACTGCCCGCCGCGATGTCCGAGCAGGAGATCATTGAGTATTTCCGCGCGCGGGCGGCGGAGAATTCCTGCGGCTACACCAGCTTTCTGGGCGCGGGCGTCTACAATCATCTGCGCTCGGTGGTCACGGATTCGCTGATCCAACGCGGCGAATTCCTCACTTCCTACACGCCGTATCAGGCGGAAATCAGCCAGGGCACGCTGCAGGCGATCTTCGAGTTTCAGACGCTGATGTGCCAGCTCACCGGGATGGAAGTGGCCAACGCTTCGATGTGGGACGGCTCGACCGCGACCACCGAAGCCGTGCTGATGGCCGAACGGCTGACCGGGCGGGACCGCGTGGTCGTGGCTCGCTCGGTGCATCCGGAATACCGGCAAGTTCTGGAAACGTACACGCGCAATCTCGGCCTGCGCATTGCCGAAATCGGGTTTAACAGCGCGGGCCAGGTGGATGCGAATCGCCTGGAGGGCACGATTAACTCCGAAACCGCCGCCGTGGTCGTGCAATCGCCCAATTTTTTTGGCGTGCTCGAACAAGTGCCCAGCCTGGCGTCCCTTGCGCACGCGAAAGGCGCGCTGCTGATCGTGGCCATCACCGAAGGCGTGGCCCTCGGCGCCGTGCGGCCTCCCGTCGAGGCGGACATCGTGGCCATGGAAGGGCAAAGCTTCGGCCTGCCTCAAAGCTACGGCGGGCCGTACGCCGGAGTGATCGCCACGCGCGAGAAATTCGTGCGGCAGATGCCGGGACGTCTCACGGGCGAAACGGTGGACAGCCATGGCAAGCGCGGCTACGTGCTCACACTGGCCACGCGCGAGCAGCACATCCGCCGGGAGAAGGCTACGTCGAATATCTGCACGAATCAGGCGCTGTGCGCGCTGGCCGTGAACATTCACTTGTGTCTTCTCGGCAAGGAAGGATTGAAGGAACTGGCGGCACAGAATCTGGCCAAGGCGCGATTCGCGCTCGAGGAGCTGGAAAAAATCCGCGGCGTGCGGCGGTCGTTTTCGGGCCCTTTTTTCAACGAATTCGTGGTCGAGTTTCCGCGTTCCGTGAAGCTGGTGAACGCGGAATTGCTCCGGCACAAAATTATCGGGCCGCTGCCGGTGGGAAGTTACTTCGCGGACCTGACCAAGCGAGGCCTGTTCTGCGTAACCGAAACGATTTCGCGCGCCGAAATTGAACGCACGGCCGAAGCGATCCGGAATATTTTGTCGAAGCCGATTTAGTACCGCGGCGTCTCGCCGGCAGTATTGCAGGATTTGTGGGTCGGAGCTTTAGCTCCGACATTCGACAGACATGGGAAGGGCTTCAGCCCCGGAGAGGTCAGGGGCTAAAGCCCGATGTTCAGCGGCCTTAATGTCGCGGCTGAAGCCGCGACCCACAAATCGTGATTGCGTGGCCCCTCTGGGCCTTGCCAAGGGAGCATTCTTTTGACCAATCGCATCAAAAAAGCGGGACGCCACGTCAGCCAGAATGAAGGGTTGATCTTCGAGGAGTCCGCGCCCGGCAAGCGCGGATTCGAGCTGCCTCCGCTGGACGTGCCCGCCGTGGAGGCGCGCGCCGCGCTGGGCGCGGATTACGTTCGCGAGTCCGTCGAAGGATTTCCCGAGGTCAGCGAAATCGAGGTGCTTCGCCACTTCACGCGGCTCTCGACGTGGAATTATGCGATCGATCTGGGCATGTACCCGCTGGGCTCCTGCACCATGAAATACAATCCGCGCGTGAATGAATTTGTCGCGCGGCTGGACGGTATCGCCACCGAGCATCCCTACCAGCCGCAGGAACTTTCGCAGGGCTGCCTGAAAATTCTGCAACTGCTGCTCAGTTGCCTCGTCGAAATTACCGGCATGGATACGGGCACGCTGGAACCCGCGGCGGGCGCGCAAGGCGAGCTCACCGGCCTGCTGTTGATTCGCGCCTGCCTGGAAGACACCGAGGGCCGCCCGCGCAAAAAAGTTTTGATTCCCGACTCCGCGCATGGCACCAATCCCGCAACCGCGGTGATCGCCGGCTACGACGTGGAAAACGTGCCTTCCGATGAACGCGGCCAGATCGACATCGCGCGCCTGAAACAAATTGTGAACCACGACGTGGCCGCCATGATGGTCACGAATCCTTCAACGCTTGGCGTATTCGAGCAAAACATTGCCGAGGCCGCCAAAATCCTGCACGAACACGGCGCTCTGTTGTACATGGACGGCGCGAATATGAACGCGCTGGCCGGAGTCGCGCGACCCGGCGACTTTGGCGTGGACGTGATGCACCTCAATCTGCACAAGACGTTTTCCACGCCGCATGGCGGAGGCGGGCCGGGCGCGGGCCCGGTGATGGTGAAGAAAATTCTCGAACCGTATCTGCCGATTCCCGTCCTTGCTGAAAAGAGCGGGCATCTGGCGCTCGAAAGCCACAAGCCAAAATCGATCGGCAGGGTGCGTGCGTTCGGCGGAAATTTTGGCGTGCTGGTGCGCGCGCTGGCCTACACGCTGGCCTACGGTCCCGGTATTCGCCAGGCCACGGAAGACGCCGTGCTGAATGCGAATTACATTCGCAAGAAACTCGAGGACGTGTACGACCTGCCGTTCAACTTGCCCTCGATGCACGAAGTGGTTTTCAGCGACGCGCGGCAGAAAAAAAACGGCGTGAACACGATGGACATCGCCAAGCGCCTGATCGACTACGGCTTCCATCCCTACACCACGGCGTTTCCGCTGATCGTGCCGGGCGCCATGATGATTGAGCCCACCGAATCGGAATCCAAGCAGGAGTGCGATCACTTCGTGGACGCCATGCGCTCGATTGCCGAGGAAGCCGCCGCCAATCCCGACCTCGTCAAGACCGCTCCGCATTCCACGCGCGTTGGCCGCCTGGACGAAGTCGGCGCCGCGCGCAAGCCCGTGTTGCGCTGGAAACCGAAAACGCGCGAGTAAGACTGGTTTTTCACCCTGAACGGAATGAAGGGCAGCCTGTTTGGTTTTCTGCGAGCACAACTCCCACCTAAACCAGACAGGCTGCACTTCAATACGTTCAGGATGAAAAGCCCGTCCTACTGGACGACGAGAGTCAATGTAGTCTTGCTCGTAACGCCGGACGCAGACGCCGTGACCAGCAGTTGATAGGTTCCCGCAGGCGTGCCTGTCGATCCGCCTCCTCCGGGCGGCGTGCCGGAGCTCCCCCCACCGCTTCCAGAAGAACATCCAACGATCAGCATGACCAGCAGGAGTGCCGATGCAAGCGCGAGAGGAACCCTACGTAATTTGCGCGAGGCTCCAGCCAGCGCGAGCGACAGCAGAAGCAGATAGAGTATCCAGCGCGGCGCGGGAAGCTTGTACGCGCCGGGTGCGAAATAGTGCCGTGTATGTGGCGGAAAGGACACTCCGCTATGAGCCATTGTGGAAACCGACACGCTGACCACCGTCGCAGTTGTTCCGTTTAGTGTGACGGGATTCGGGGACGTTATGGAGCAAGTCGCATTCGGAATGGCAGTCACCGGGACGCAGGTCAGCGTCACCGGCCCAGAAAACGATTGCGGCGTTAAACTCAGTTGATACGTGGCAGGCTGCCCGGCGGGCACTGTGGCGCTCGCGGAAGAGCCCGTGGCAGGCGCGAGCGCAAAACCTGTTCCGGTGCCGCTGAGCTGAATGGTGTGCGGAGAGCCGCCGTCATTGGCCGTGACGACGATGGTCGCTGAAATACTTCCCACATTGACCGGCGCGAAGGAAACGCCCAACGAGCAATTGGTGTTGGGCGCCAGGTCGGAGGAACAGTTGCTCGTCATCTGAAAGTCCGCCGTATCGCTCAAAACGATACTGGCAATCGCCAAGCTCCCCGTGCCTGCGCTGGCGATGAGCACCTGTTGCGCAGTGCTGGATGTCCCTACCGGCTGGCTGCCAAATGTCAGGCTGAGCGGAGCAATGGCTGCGCCAGGCAAACCGATGGCCGTGCCCGTGAGCTGAACCCCATGCGCAACTCCATCGTTGGTAGTTACTATGACGACCGATCCGAAAGTTCCTACGCCTAAAGCCACGAACGAAACGTTGACCGTACAATTGGCCCCGATTGCAAGGGTGGAGGGGCAATTGTTGCTCATCAGGAAGCCCGTAGGTGGGTTCAGCTCAATGACGGAGATCACCAGGGGACCCGTGCCCGTGTTTGTGATGGTGAAGGTCTGTGGCGCGCTCGTGGTCCCTACGACTTGATTGTTAAACGTCAAACTGGACGGAACGATGGTTGCAACCGGCACTCCGACTCCGGTTCCCGTGAGCGGGATGGTCAGAGGGCTGCTGGGAGTTTCGTAATTGACCGTCAGCGTAGCGCTAAAAGGGCCAGGAGAGGGTGGAGTGAATTTGATGTTCTCCATGCAAATGCCGGACGGGGCAAGGGTAGCACCCTGCGACGTCGAACAAGTCGTGGGATTGAATGTGAAATCGGCACTGTCAGTTCCAGAAATCGACATCGAGTCGATCTTCAGCGGCAAATTTCCAACATTGGTAAAACTCACGCCCAAGCTGGCGGAAGATCCAATGTCCACATTCGGAAACTGAAGGAAGCCGTTACTGGCTTGCAGCAGAGGATTGACAACCGACAATGTGAACGTCGCAATGTGGGAGTCCTCAATATTCACTACTTGCATGGGATGATTTCCGGCGAGCAGCAAACTTGGCAGCGGGAAGATTGCGGTCAGCTGGGTGTCCGAGACGTACGTTGTTTGCAACGGTTGAAATTCGTCCATGATCACGGAGGCGCTCGTAAAGTTCGCTCCCTGGACCGTTATAGTCACGGGAGTGAAACCCGTAACCGGGTCCGGAGAAACACTGGTCACTACGGGCGCAGGGGAGAGCACCGGGCCCACGTAGAATTCCACCTCTCTGACAGGGGCTCCGGCGGCGATCAGGACTTTGCCGTTCGGGAGCAGCGCTGCGCCGGGGCTAGATCGCGCGTATTCTGTATTTCCAACAGGCCCAAACTTATTCGAGACAGGATCATAGATATCAGCTGGCGAGGAATATTCTCCCCCGACGGCAAAAACTTGGCTGCTTGGAAGGAGGATGAACTTGTAAGCGCCTCCTTCCAAAATTTCTGGTGCGGAACCGGATGTAGTATTGGAAACCGGATCGAAAATTGTTCCGGCATCAACAAGAACTTGGCCGTTAGCCAAAACAATCGAATCAAAGGGGCCTGGAAATGTTCCGTTGGCGTTGATGAGACCCCCTAAAGACGTAAACGTGCCGGCGCTGGGATCATATAGTTCATAAGGGGGATACTTCGCGCCGGTACTTATCTCATTGAAATCAAAAACGCCTTCCGCAAAGAGAACACGGCCATCGTTCAACAAAGTTGCGGTATGGTTGCTGCGCGGAGCATTCATGTTTCCCGCAAGCGTAAATGTTCCTGCAATCGGGTCATACAGTTCCACGCTGGTCGCGGCCCGGACCGGAGGTGGAGGGATTTCCAGTTGGCCTCCGGCAATGAGAACCTTGCCGTTTTGGAGCAGCGTAGCGGTATGTTCCGCGCGGGCGACATTGGGGTTGGGTGCTGGCCCGAAGGTGCCGGTAAGCGGATTGTACAATTCCGCGGTGGGGACGACCGTCAGCAGGTTGAGATCATTGTATCCGCCAACGACCAGAACCATCCCATTCCCTAAAAGGGTTGCGGTGTGCATCTCGCGTGCAGCGGCCAGCAATCCAGTCAACGTAAACTTGTTGCTAGACGGGTCATAAATCTCCGCGCTTGACAGAAGGGCTCGGCTCGCGTCCATCCCACCGATAATCAGAAATCTTCCGTCCGCCAGTTTTGTAGTGGTCTGCCCGGTCCGCGCTACGTTCATGAAAGTGCTTTGACTGGTGAAGACTCCCGAAGATGGATCGTATGTTTCTATGCTGGCCAGGGGTGCGCCATACGCCCCGCCAGCGAGTATGACCGTGCCGTTTGCGAGCAGCGTCGCAGCGGGTGAAACCCTCGGTTCTTGAACCGCGCCGGTCAAGGTGAAAACACCAGTTCCAGGATCATATAGTTCCGCAGACGCCGGTGCTAAATTGGGGGCTCCTCCGGCGATCAAGACCTGACCATTGGGTAGCAAGGTCGCAGTGTGGCCGTTGGCAATAAATTTGAGGCTTCCCGTCTGGGAAAAGGTTCCGGTGGAAGGGTCGTACACTTCCGCGGCCGATTCACTGCCCACTATGTATACGCCCCCGGCGATCAAGACTTTTCCGTTCTGCAAAAGTGTGGCCGTGAAATATAATTGGCGTGGAAAGATCATCGAACCTGTTTGTGTGAACAAGCCCGTAGAGGGATCGTAAAGTTCAGCGACGGCAGTTCCGGTCGTGTCAGTTGTTGACGTGAAACCCCCGGCGATTAAGACCTTTCCACTGGACAACAGGGTGGCAACAGAGGTCGAGGCTGCTAAAACCATTTTCCCATTGGCGAGGCTGAAGGTCCCGCTACTCGGGTCGTACAATTCCGCCGAATTGAAAAAACAGGCGGAGCCGCCACAGGTCCCCGTCCCCCCCGCGATGAGAACCATCCCATTCGGGAGCAATGTCGCCGTATGGTTGACTCTTGCAACACTCATGCTCCCGGTGGCGGTAAAAGTTCCGGAGACAGGATCGTAAAGCTCTGCGGCCGCAGTTTCATTTGGCGTTATTCCACCGGCAAAAAGAACCTTGCCATTGGGTAGAAGCGTGGCCGTCTCGGAGCAAAGCGGCCCGATCATTTTTCCCGTCGGTGTGGATCTCGAGGCCACTGGATCATAGATTTCCGCGTTGGCGAAGGGGCCAAAGGGGCCAGACGCGCCGCCCGTGTAGAGGATTGTCCCATTCGGGAGAAGAGTGGAGGTACAAGGCCCTGGGTATAGCAGGCCTAATCGCTCAAATCCAGGCACTCCCACGTTGGCGGTGGCGCTCTTCGAGGGGTCCGCGTGGCTCGTGGCCACCACGTGGTATATGCCTACCGCCACCGGGGCGGAGTACAATCCTGAGCCCGTCACTGTCCCGCCGGACGGGCCCTCCTGAATAGTCCAGATTACAGAGATGTCACTTGCGCCCGTGACGGTCGCCGTAAATTGCTGCGTTCCGTTCGGGTTTAAATTGACTGAAGAAGGGCTAATAACTATGGAGACCGCGGCGAACGCGTGAAGTGGCGCGAGAAGCAACGTTGCTGCGAGGAGGAGCCATCCCGCGCGTAAACAAGGGCGGGGATGCTTGGGGTGAACCGTCCTCCGCCATAACAACGCGGCTAAAGCTGCGCTCATGCAGGCCTCCCGTGTAGGTCGCCAGCGGAGCAAAAAGCCTACGCCCCACTCTGGCACGGGAGAAATCCGGCAGGGTTCATGGGCTGGAAGTGCGAGATGCGGCGCGCTGACAGGATGCCCAACTTCATCCTGCGAAGGCTTCCTCACTTGATCTGAGAGAGCCGGACATCACCACGTATTGGCAATTTTACAGCATTTGCTCCACCATTAATATTAAGAAGTTTAGTCTAAGTAACAATTCGTAAACTTCGACTGGGTCTAGCCGAATTCGGGGGTAAGTGGCACAGGCTTCAGCGTGTGGGGTTTGGTGCTTGCAAGGTCTACCCCCACAGGCTTCAGCCTGTGCCACTGGGAGGTTGCTCCGCTTGAAGGCAAAAGAAGAAGGGCGGCCCTTATTTCCGGGCCGCCCTTTTGAATGTTGTATCGTAAGGCTCGATGAGACTACTGCGGATCGACCTTCTTGCGGCCGGAGGCCACCGGTGGAGGCGCGCCGGTCGGCAACGCCGCAGGGGCTTTGGCTTCGCGGACGATGACTTGCGCGGGGGCTTCGATCACTTTGCCGCCCGTAGCCTTGGCCATCTGGGCGGCCGCGCCGCGCGCCGATCTGGATGGAGTCGGCACCACCGCGCCTTCGCCCTCTTTTTGGAACGTAAGGTGAAGGGATTTGCCGTCCCAATCGACGACCAGCATATCGCCGAAACGGACCTGCTCGGTCGCCAGCAGGTTCGCCAGCGGATACACCACATATTTCTCGATCGCGCGCTTCAAGTGCCGCGCGCCGTACTTGATGTCTGTCCCTTCCTGCAGCAGGAATCTCCTAGCCGCCGGCGCCACCCGGAACAGGAACTGCCCTCGCCCCGTGTCCAGCACTCGCTGCTGCACCATTCCCAACTCGATCTCCAGGATCTGCTCGAGCTGCTCGTGCCGCAGCGGATGAAATACCACCACCTTATCCAGACGGTTCATGAACTCCGGAGAAAACTTTTTCTTCGCCGCTTCCTGCGCCGTCCGCTCCACCTTGTGGTCCAGCTTGTCCTCGGTCTTGTCCATCGGCTGCACAAAGCCCATTCCGCCCGTCATCAATTCCGTGATTTCTCCCCCGCCAAGGTTCGACGTCAGAAAAATCATGGTCTGTGACAGGTCCACGCGCCGGTTGTCTCCCAGCGTCAGCGTCGCTTTATCCAGGATGCCCAGCAGCAATTGCCACAGCGCGTCCGAGGCCTTCTCGATTTCATCGAACAGCAAGAAACTCAGCTTCAAATCTTCCTTGTGATACTTCGCCAGTTCTTCCTGCGTGATCAATGGATGCGTCTCGCGGTGTCCCAGATATCCCGGAGGCGATCCGATCAGCTTGGCGATTTCGTGCGAGTGCTGGAACTCCGCGCAGTCCACTTTGATCACCGCCCGCGGGTCTCCGAAAAGGATTTCCGCCGCCGCTTCCACGATGCGCGTTTTCCCCGAGCCGGTCGGCCCCAGGAACAGCAGGTTCCCTACCGGGCGTCCGGTCGAGCTCATCCCCGCGCAGAAGACCTGGTACAGGTCCACCAGCGCGCGGACTCCCTCTTCCTGCCCGACGACCTTGCTCTTCAGGGCCGCCTGAAATTCCTGTGACTCCACGCTTCTCAGCGTGGGGTCCAGTTGTTGTTGTGCTGAGCGGTTGGTGCTCATGACCATTCTCCTACCGGAACTTCCGGTCTGCTAACACTCCCCGATACGGGGCCCGATCAAACTGGTCGAGTTTGACTCCTACAGTGGAGTGCAGCAGACGGAGCTGCGTGATAATTTCCTGTCCCGCCTCCGGCGCATGCGCAACGTCCAGCAAGGGCGGAAACAGATCTGCCAGGTCAAGATTGAGAGTGCGCAGGGTGGAAACGAGTTTCTGGACTTGGTTGGACTTGGGATCGAACAGCTCTACGCGATTGTTGACCTGCTCGCGCAATTCGTTCCAGTTCACGTCAACAAAGGGATAAGAACGGGTGACCTGCCTGACAACATCATCGGTGATGCGGGGGCGCTCCCCGAGCTTGGCCAGGTGCAACTGTTTGACCCGGTCGCCCTCGCGGACGTTGTGCACCAGATAAAACGTGTTCCCTTTGCGGCGAAGAAAGGCCATTGAAAACTCCCGCCTCCGACATCCAGTCTGTAGTGTAAGACTCTTCCACTACGGCTGTCAATTTAGATGCCGTAATCTTAGGAATGTTGCCTCGTATCAGTAACTCCCCTTGCCTCTGGTTCCAATCGCGCTTGCTGTCCCTTCAAGTATCCTATACTTCCATCATCGGCATTTTTTCGAATTCACTTGACGGTGCCCAATGCTCCTACTTACTTAGATGCTGATATTCTCTTTGGCGACAGCAAGAGTGCGCCGCGGGCCCGCGGCGCGCCATAGTTCGAAGGGTGGACGCCGCTAGTCCTTTCGAACTAGTACCGATAGACTGCGGAATCGCAGGAATGAATCCGATGAATTGGAATCCGGTATACGAATTGGTGAAGAAAATTCCGCGCGGCCGCGTGATCACTTACGGCCGGCTCGCCAAGGCCCTGCGTTTGCGCGGCGGAGCCAGAACTGCCGGGCGCGCCCTGGCGGCCTGTCCCAGCGGCCGCGGAGTGCCGTGGCATCGCGTCGTCGGCGCCGGAGGCAAGTTGCTGATCCGCGAGCCGCATTCCTCGCTGCAGCGCAAGCTGCTCGAAACGGAAGGGCTCAGGCTGGCTGAGAAGAGAATACTGAATTTCAGGGAGTATGAGTGGAGCCCCGGCAAGGCCCGGCTGACCCCCGCAGGCTGAAGAGTCTGTGTGAGAACTAGCCTTGACGCGTCTCTTATACTGCACGAGAGGGGAGACGCGATGGGGAAATTTTTGGATTACAATCCGGATCAGGCGTATTTGCTTCCTCCGA
>Ga0210409_10003830_pt1 | contig 16561 bp, 12 predicted proteins | sample IncBWH17MmetaG_FD_161649 | JGI IMG/M metagenome (GOLD analysis project Ga0210409, IMG submission 161649) | Forest soil microbial communities from Barre Woods Harvard Forest LTER site, Petersham, Massachusetts, United States - Inc-BW-H-17-M | ecosystem: Environmental > Terrestrial > Soil >...
AGTTTCCAAATGGTGTTGGGCCCAAACTCGGCCAGATATCCGTCACGTTTAAGAGATTGGATGACCCCGCCCACACGGCCGCTGGATTCGTAAACGGTTACGGGAATTCCATGGCGTTTCAAATAAAACGCCGCGGTTAAACCGGTGATACCGGCGCCGATAATCGCAACGGAACTCACTCTTAGATCGTCCGCGAATGTTTGCGCTCACTAACGGGAGCGAGCGTGTTGTCGAAGCTCATCGCTATGTTGCGGATGAACAGCCGGCCGGTATCGGTCACTTCGAGCCCTGTCGATGAGCGGCGCACCAGTCCATCGGTTTCAAAGCCGGCCAGCGAGTCGATCTCCCGCTCGAAATGAGACCGGAAATCCAGTCCGAGCCGCTGGGACATGGCGGGGTAATCGAGCGACAGGTCGCACATCACGCGCATAATGGTTTCGCGCCGGACCTTATCCTCGTCACTGACGATATAGCCGCGCGACAGCGGCACCTGGCCGGCTTCCAAAGCCGCGTAGTATTTTAGGAGGTCCTTCTCGTTTTGCCAGTAGGCATCGGGAATTTGGGAAATTGACGACATCCCGAAGCCATAAATGTCGGCACCAGCCCTGGTGCTGTAGCCCTGGAAATTTCTCTGGAGCTGCTTGCGGCTTTGCGACACGGCGAGCTCGTCGGCCGGCCGGGCGAAATGGTCCATACCGATGTAAACGTAGCGGTTGTTCTCGGTGAGCCGCTCGATCACCATTTTGAGCAGTTCCAGTTTGACCTCGGGAGCCGGCAAGACCTTTTGCTCGAGAATCTTCTGGGCCGGTTTAACCCAGGGCACGTGAGCGTAGCTGAAGACCGCCAATCGGTCCGGCTGCAACGAAAGGACGATGTCCAGGGTCCGGTTGAACGACTCCACTGTTTGGTGGGGCAGCCCATAAATCAGGTCGAAGTTAACCGAAGTAAAACCAAGCTCGCGGACCCAGCCAAGGACTTGTTCCGTCATCGCTTGCGGCTGAATGCGGTGCACGGCTTCCTGCACTTTCGCGTCAAAATCCTGCACCCCGAGCGAGGCGCGGTTAAACCCGATCTCGCGCAGAGCGGCGACATGGTCGCGCGTGAGCCGGCGCGGATCAATCTCAACCCCCGCCTCGTAGCCTTCGGCAAACGTGAAATGCCGGTGGATGATATCGCCGAGCCGGCGAATCTCGTCGGGATTGAGGAAAGTAGGCGAACCGCCGCCCCAATGCAGTTGAACCGCCTTGCGGCGCTGGTTGAGCAGCGTGCTCATTTGGGCCACTTCCTTTTCCAGGTAATTGAGGTAAGTGGTCCCCTGGCCATGATTCAGCGTGATGACCGTAGTGCAGCCGCAATACCAGCAGAGCGTCTCGCAGAAAGGGATGTGAAAATAGAGCGAAAGATCCCGTTCCGTCTGATTGTTTTCCAGAATGCGCTCGGCTAACTCAGGCCACTTGAGCGCTTCGGTGAACTTGGTGGCGGGCGGGTAGGAGGTGTAACGCGGGCCCGCCACATTGTACTTCTTCACCAGATCGAGATCGACGGTTAGTTTGCTCATACACTCTCCTTATATCCTCTGACGGTCTCAACCAAACTGCCTATATTCTCAAGCTTCGCGTCCGGAGGGACACCGTGGCCGAGGTTAAAAATGTGGCCGGGACGACCGCGCATTTCGTGCAGGATGCGTTTTGTTTCAGTCGCTACCGCTTCCGGAGTGGTGGTCAACAGGAACGGATCCAGGTTGCCCTGCACACCCAGGGTCGGCGGCAGAGCGTTACACACCGACGCCAACCGAACGTTCCAATCTACACCCAAAACCTGCGCGCCGGTAGCCACTAACTCCTGCCAGTTGCCGTGCACACCTTTGGAGAACACAATCACGGGCGCTTCTCCCTTGAGAGCGGACACGATTTGCTTCATCCACCTGGCTGATGCTTCCCCAAAACCGCCTTCGGACAAAACACCGCCGAGGCTGTCAAAGATTTGAACTGCCTCCGCACCGGAATCAATTTGGAGTTGCAGGAAGGCGGCCACGGCTTGGGTTAGCTTTTCCATCAGCCGGGCAAAGGTCTTTGGCTCTTTGTAAAAGAGGTGTTTGGCTTTGGTGTACTCCTTCACTCCGCCACCTTCGACCATGAAATTGGCGAGCGTCCAGGGAGAACCGGCAAATCCAATCAATGCCTTTCGGCCTCCGAGTTCCGATTTGATCAGCGGCAGCGCCTTGGCGACGTATTGAAGCCGTTCCGTCACCCGCTCGACCTGTAAGCGATCGATGTCCGCCGGCGACCGCAGCAAAAACTCCATCTCGATGCCGCCCCGGTCGCGAAATTGGTAAGGCTGGCCCAACCCTTCCGCTAGAACCAGGATATCGCTGAACAAAATGGCGGCATCGAAGCCAAACCGTCGAATCGGCTGCAAAGTGACCTCGGCCGCCAACTCAGGAGTCTGAACCAATTCCAGAAACGAATGCTTTTCCTTCAGAGCGCGGTACTCCGGCAACGCGCGGCCCGCCTGGCGCATCAGCCACACCGGCGGCCGGTCTACCGGCAGGCAACGGCAAGCCTTGAGAAAACGTTCACGGCTCGACAACACAGCCGGGCTGGCGGCATCGTCGGTTTGGCCAGGTGAACGCACCCGGGCCACTGCGGGCCGCTTGCTGGATTCAATTGTCATGCTCATGTGTTCCCCATCAAGGCCTTTGGTAGCCACGCGACTCACCGGCAAGCGCCTTAATGATCTATTAGGATACTAGCATACGCGCCAGGGGGTCAACGACTGTACCTTTTTTGCTCTTTTGAGGACAATTATTGACCGTGCTCGTTAGCTATAACCAAAGACGCGAACGTAGGGTTCCAGCGCCGGCAGGATGGGCGCCAGATGTTTTCCGTAAGCTTGCCATCGCGCTACCGAGCGTGAGTAGACCGGCAGCGTGACGTCCTGGTAAGTGGGCGAGTAAAGCTGCTTGCGCCTGCTCTTTTCGTAGAACCTGGCCTGCTGCTCGTGCCAGGACAGCCCAAGAAACTCGGTCACCCGCCGGCCCTCTTTTTCAAGATTGGCGACCAGGTCTTCGTAACGAGTCTCGATCCAGGCAAAGCCTTCCCACTCTCTTACCGTGAGCCAGATATCCATCAAATCGGAGTAGTGTTTGGCGAGCCGCTCGAGGCTGAGGAAGTTCACATTGGTGGTGTTGAGCGGGATGTTCTGGAAAAAACAACTCAGCACGACGTCGCGTGGATCGCGCAAAGCGACCAGCACCCGCAATTCGGGGAAGACCCGCAACCAGAGCGGCAGCCGACTGGTGGGGGAAGGGTTCTTGTCGACCAGGAGCTTTCCCTGTGCGGACGGTCCTGCTTCGAGCAGGAGCGCTTGGATATAAAGGATGCGCAGAGAATTAAGGCGGCCGGCGGAAAGGTCCTTCGAGCGGTGGAACTCCGGTTGGAGCAGTTTGAGAAAGGCGGGCGGCTCGTCGAGCGCTGACACAGACGGATGAGCGTCCAGGACCTGCTCCAGCAGAGTGGTGCCGCTGCGAGGATGGCCTCCCAGAAAAGCCAACGGCGGGATGCGCTCGCGTTTTTGTTCCGGAAACGCTGCCGACCAGGCCTTTAAAACCCCTTTTGGCAGGCTCTTGGTAAACTTGCGCGCGGCCTCCGTCCCCTGGTCGTAACCTCTGAGAAGCAATGGGGTATCGGTCAAGGTGCCGACGATTTGCTTGGCTTCCAGCAGCAAGGTCATCGCTTCCTCACACCGGCCGGTGCGGTCGAAAACGTTGGCCAGTTCGTATCGAGCTGCATACCGGACAAACGGGTGCTTGGGCTCGGAAGCCAGCAGGTCCCGCAGAGCTTGCTCCGCCTGTTCCAGCTTGTTTTCCCGGCGGTCGAGCACCGCCCCAAAGTAGCGGGCCTGGTCATCGCGTGCATCGATCCGCAGGCATTCCTCAACAGCCTTTCGCGCCTCTTCCAGCCGATGGTTCTGTTCGGCCAGGACGGCCAGGCTGATGCGCGGGTTGATGCCGTAAGGATCGGCGGCCGCGGCCTTGGCAAAACATGCCTTCGCCCTCTCCGGTTTACGCAAACCCTGATATTGGTGTCCAATCAAGCCAATCAGCTCTGCGTTGTCCGGGGCCAACTCCATCGCCCGGCTCCAAGCCTTCTCGGCAACGATGGGTTGGCTAAGACCGGACGCGGCGTTGCCGTATTCGAACCAAAGAACGGCGTCGGCCGGTCGTTGGCTGACTAGCCGTTGGTAGAGGGGCAAGGCCTGAGTGAAATGGTTGGAAAGCAGGAGTTGTCGGGCTTTGTTGACTCGCTGTTGGATATCGGCGGACATGACGTGGGCGATGCCGGCTGCCCGTGGCCGTACTATAAGTACGCCGTCGGGCAACGCGCGACAAAATTCTTCGAGCTGCCCAGCCTCCGCTCGGCGGTCGGACTTTCCAGTCCGCGGCAATGGGGCAACATTCCATCACAAGCTTTCTCAAGCGCGGGGCAGATCCAAGTTCGGGAGCTTCTAAGGTTGAGGTGGGGATGGCGCGCTGCGCCGTCCCTGCTCGGATATTTCATGTTTCATAGCGGCGGAACCTCCACGGCCGCCGTTTCTCATTAACACCCTGCTTCAGCGGGGTGTTTGGCGTCCGAAGAGGACCAGAAACCGTTTCAATTGAAACGGTTTTCCCGGCATGCGAGAAACCGTTGAAACGGTTTCTGAGGTCTTGCCGGCACGTCACACCCCGCTGAAGCGGGGTGTTAATGAGAGTGCCTAGTGTCGAGCCTGGTGGCTTATGAAATATCCGGGCCGGCTGGGGGTATGATGCGCCCCACGCGGAGCGACAAGCAAAATTGGCTTTGACAAGCGTTCTCCGAAAGCTAACAGTCAAGTCGAATACCGATACACGGCGTGCTTGGGCGCGGCTTCCAGCCGAGCGTGGGCATTCCTTGGGGAGAAACCTAACTGATTAATATGAAAAGAATACGCTTTGAGCGTGACAAGAGGATGATGAAGCAGGCTGCGTGCACGGTCTCGGCTGCGGCCCTGATGCTGGGCGTGAGCCAGGCCGCCACGGTAGGCTTTAACTTTCAAACGGACTACTGCGGCACAGCATCCTACAGTGGCGCTGTGGTGACCGCACCCGCGTTCGGCATCGAGACCAACGGCTGGGAGAGTTTGGCGCAAATGGAGACTGGTTACAGCTCTTGCGCTCCAAGCTATTACACCCTGACCAACATCATCGATAAGACCAGTTCCGGCTCGGGGTTGAATCCGCTGCCCAATGGCTCCCTTAAGCTGGTCTGGTCTGGGTATACGGCGAATGTCAGTGGGTTTGGGGGATACACCCGGTCTGGTCCGAACTATACCTTTGGTGGCAACGGGTACAAGGCCGGCAACGAGCAAGTTTATTGGGGATTCATGCGGGATGGAGTCAACTTTGGCCCGGGTTCCACTGGCGGAGATAATAACCAGCCAGGGTACAGCATCGACATTACCGGATTGAAGAGCCTGTTCACCAACTCGTCGTTCGCCGTCCAGTTGATCGCCTCATCGGACTCGATGGAGTATCTGACCAATGCATTCATCATCGACGCGACAGCTAACACGACGCAGTCGGTCGTTTATCCCAGCACGCCTCCGATATCGGACGCGGGTGGTTCGAGCTGGTTGCGTGGAATTGGTGGGGGTTTGAGCACAACCAGTGGTGCTTTCGCGACCGACCACCTCAAAATCATTGGCAACCGGGCAGCCCACGCGGGTAACAAGACCAACGGCTATAACTTTGCCAGCACCATCGCCGGGTTCATCATCACCGATAAGCCGGTTATCACGATGGCGCCTCAGCAGGTGGTGGTATCAGCGGGTGATACCATTACGTGGAGCGGTTATGCCTGTGGCACTCCGCCGCTCTCCTATCAATGGCGAAAGAACGGAGCGCCCATTTCCGGGGCGACTTCTACCTCGTACAGTATCACGAACGTATCCGGGGCGAGCTATGCAAACTTCGACCTCATGGTGTCCAATACTTATGGTATCTCCATCAGCAGCCCGGTAACGGTGGACCGGCTTTCGGCAGTTTTCGGAAACAACTACATCCTGGGCACAAACCCCACAGGCCCGCTGGAGGACGGCTTGGTATTCGGAGCGAAATGGCTGGCCACGAACTCTGACAGTGCCGGGATCACTCGGACCGGCGTGATGAGTTTCACCGCCACAAATTTGGCCCAGATTACTGCCTCGGGAGCGACTAATTTCGACGGTGCCACGGGCAGTCTAATGTTCTGGATGCGTTCTGCCGGATTGAACGATACGAACGGCAATCCAGCCACACTTTTTGACCGGCTTAACGGCAATGGAATGGTAATCGTACAGAATCTCGATGGGACCGTTGAGTTGAAGACTTCACAAAAGGCTCAGGATTTAACCTCGGCCAATGTATCCGATGACAAGTGGCACCAGGTTGCTGTGACTTATGATCAAAGCGCCAGTGGCCAGGTCATTATGTACATTGATGGGCAGTTGGTAACTTCGGGCGGTAATTCCGCCGCCTGGTCCTGGCAACCGGGCCAGGAAATTGAGCTGGGGCTCTCCCACGACACCAACTCCTGGCAGGCTTTCAACGGCCTGCTGGACGAAGTGCGAATCTATAATCGCGTATTGACACAAACTGAGATCACCAGCGCCTTTGGCGGTGCTTTAGTAGACAGCAACGCTCTCATCATGCGTTTAAGCTTCGACACTGCCCCGGCGGCCGGTGTGACGCTGAAGTGGCTGTCCACCGATGCGATACTCCAATCAGCCGATAGTCCTGCCGGGCCTTACACCGACGTGCCCGGCGCGGTTTCACCGCGTCCGATCGGAGTTACGGTCGGTCAGAGAGGGACCGCCAAATTCTACCGTTACCGCGGGCATGTTCCTCAAAAAGTGGTGAGCAATCCCTACCTGATGTAGCCGACATCTTTCTCAGACAAAAATCGTTTGCTCGCGGCCGGGGCCTACGGAGGCAATGGACAACTTGGCGTCCGTCAACTCGGCCAAAGCTTTCAGATACGACCGGGTCTTGGGAGGCAGATGCTTCCATTTTCTCGCTTGATGGGTCGGGGTTCGCCAGCCGGGAAACTCGGCATAAACGGGCTTGCAACGAGACAAGAGATTGATGTCGTTCGGCACGTAGCTGTAGTTCTTATTGGCGTCGCGATAGCCGATGCAAACTTTGATCGTCTCGACCGAATCCAAGCCGTCAATGTTGGTAATGGCCAGTTCATCGATGCCGTTGATCATGCACGCGTGGCGCGTGGCAACCGAGTCGAACCAGCCGCACCGGCGTGGCCGGCCTGTGGTGGCGCCGAACTCACGGCCCATGGCGTGCAGCATGTCCGCGATCTCCGCGTTCTCGGTGGGCAGGGGGCCTTCGCCGACGCGCGTGGAGTACGCTTTCATGACACCCACGACCCGGTCCATGCGATGCGGCGGAATGCCCGAACCAGTGCAAGCGCCGCCCGCAGTAGTATTGGACGAAGTCACAAACGGATAAGTGCCGTGGTCGATATCGAGGAAAGTTCCCTGCGCTCCTTCGAACAGAATATCGTCGCCGCGACGAACCGCTTCATGCACGAGGATGACCGTGTTGGCCACGAACGGCTTTAGATAATCTCCGGCGGCGCGATAATCCTGGAGCACTTTCTTGAAGGAGAGTGGCTTGGCGCCAAACGCCTTCAGGATTTCATTGTTCTCGAGGATCTTGGCCTCGAGTTTTTCCTGAAAACATTCGCGGTTGACTAGATCGATAACCCGCAGGCCCGTCCGGGCGGCTTTGTCGCCATAGGCGGGACCGATGCCGCGTTTGGTGGTGCCGATTTTGTCTTTGCCTTTGAAAATCTCGCGCTGGGCATCCAGCTCGCGGTGGTACGGCAAAACCAGATGGGCCGTCTCGCTGAGGAACAGATTGCCGTCAATCTTGATCCCCAGCTTGCGCAGCCCCTCGATCTCGACGACCAGGCTGACGGGATCGACAACTACACCATTGCCGATGACGCAAATCTTTCGCGGCCGCAGGATGCCGGAGGGAATCAGATGGAGGATATATTTCTGACCTTTGATGTGCACCGTGTGGCCGGCATTGTTGCCGCCCTGCGTGCGAACCACGACGTCCGCCTGTTCGGTCAGCACATCAATGATTTTGCCTTTGCCTTCGTCTCCCCATTGGGCGCCCACCAGTATTGTATTGGCCATAAGTTCAATAAAAATCCCCGAATATGCATTCGGGGAATCGTCATCCGCTTGCCCTGAGAAACTAAGAAGGAGCCTTGGCGGGTGTCAAGGGCGCATCCGGGAGTTGCCAGAAATGAATTGTCGAGGGAGGTAGTTCGCGGCAAGCTCTGCGCCCGATATGCAGCAGGTAAACCTCGGAATGATTGGCGGCGGCACCGTGGGCAGCGGCGTGTTTCATGCCCTGCAGCGGAACGGTGGGCTCATGGCTTCGCGGATCGGCGTGAAGGTCCGGCTGGCCAGGATCGCTGTGAAGGCCTTCGACGAACCCCGGCCCTATGCCATCCCCACCTCGCTGATGACCCTCGATTGGCAATCGGTCGTCAATGATCCCCAGGTGCATGTGGTGGCCGAATTAGTCGGCGGCACCGGGATTGCCCGCACCATGGTTCTGGCAGCACTGCGGTTGGGCAAGCCGGTCATTACTGCCAACAAGGCCCTGCTGTCTGCTCACGGAGAAGAGTTGTTCGCCGCCGCTGAGCAGTATGGAACCAATCTCTATTATGAGGCCAGCGTGTGCGGCGGCATCCCCATTATCAAGGCCTTGCGAGAAGGCTTCGTCGGAAACCAGATTAACCAGCTCTACGGTATCGTCAACGGCACCTGCAATTACATCCTGACCCGGATGAAATTAGAGGGCGCCGAATTCGCCGACGTGCTCAAGGATGCCCAGGCCCAGGGTTACGCGGAAGCCGAACCGTCGTTGGACGTGGATGGGCTGGATGCGCAACACAAAATCGGAATCCTGGCTTCACTGGCGCATGGCTTTTGGGTAAGTCCCAAACAGATTCACGTCGAAGGGATCCGCCATATCACGCGAGCCGATATTCAATTTGCCCGGCAGCTCGGCTACACGATCAAGCTGTTGGGCATCATCAAACAGTTTGATCCGGGCTTGGAGCCGGGCGAGAGCGGGGCGTCGTCGAAGAAAGCAAAAGTGGACAAATCGCGCCGGATCCAGGTCTCCGTCTACCCGACGCTCATCCCCGACGCGCATGTTCTGGCCAGTGTCAATCACGTGTTCAATGCGGTCTATGTGCGCGGCGATATCGTCGGAGACACCTTGTTTTACGGCCGTGGCGCTGGCAAAGACGCGACGGCCAGCGCGGTGTTGAGCGACCTGGCCGACGCGGCGCTGGATCTGAAATTTGGCACCAAGCACCGGGTGCCGCCCTTCGTTCCCCATGAACGGGATGGCGTCGTCCTGCCGATCGATCAGGTGCTCTCCCGCTACTTTGTTCGACTGAATGTGGTCGACGTGCCCGGCACTCTCGCCAGGATCGCCAGGATTTTTGGAGACGCCAGCATCGGCATTTCCTCCGTCATCCAACCCGAAGGCCACGAAGGCGCGAGCGTGCCGCTGATTCTCATGCTTCATGATGCCCCCAATGGAGCGGTGGCACGGGCGCTCAAATCCATCGGCGCCCTGAAGGTGGTCAAAGGCGCACCGGTGATGATCCGAGTGGAAAACTTCGATTGAGCGTTTGCGCATGGCATTAATTGTCCAAAAATACGGCGGCACATCCGTCGGCAACACCGCGCGGATCAAGAACGTTGCCGAGCGCGTTGCCAAGTACCGCGCCGACGGCGACCGCGTGGTGGTAGTGGTCTCGGCGATGAGTGGCGTGACGGACAATCTCATCAAACTGGCCAAGGAGATTATGCCTTTGCCCAACGAGCGCGAAATGGATGTGTTGCTGGCCACGGGCGAGCAAACGACCATCGCTCTTACGGCCATCGCCTTGCATTCATTGGGCGTGCCGGCTGCTTCGCTCACCGGCGCGCAGGCCGGGATTGTCACCGACGTCGTTCATACCAAGGCCAAAATTCAGAATATCACTCCCAAGAAAATCCATGACCTGCTCAACGATGGCCAGGTGGTTATCGTGGCGGGATTCCAAGGCCAAACTTCCGACGGCCAAGTCACCACGCTGGGACGGGGCGGCTCGGATTTGACCGCCATTGCCCTGGCCGCGGCCCTCAAGGCCGACCTTTGCCAGATTTACACCGACGTGGACGGGGTTTATACCGCCGATCCGCGGGTCGTGCCCGGTGCCAGGAAACTCGAGGAGATTTCCTATGACGAGATGCTGGAGCTGGCCAGCCTGGGCGCCAAAGTCATGCAATCGCGTTCGGTGGAATTTGCCAAGAAATTCGGAGTCATCTTTGAAGTCCGCTCAAGCTTAAACGAGAACCCAGGAACGATTGTGAAAGAAGAAACGAAAAACATGGAAGACATTGTCGTGCGCGGCGTGTCGCTGGATAAAAATCAGGCCAAAGTCACGCTGGTGGCGGTGCCGGACAAGCCCGGGATTGCGGCACGGATCTTCAAAGCCATCGGCGATTCCAGTATCAACGTCGACATGATCGTTCAGAACATCAGTCACGGAAGCGGCTCCCCGGCGACAGACCTCTCATTCACCGTGGACAAACCCGACCTGCTCAAGGCTCAAAAGGTGATCGAGAACCTAAAACAGGAAGTCGGGTTCGGTAAAGTAATTGCCACTGAGAACATCGCAAAACTCTCGATCGTCGGAGTCGGCATGAAGAGCCACACCGGCGTGGCGGGTAGGATGTTCGAAACCCTGGCGCGCGAAGGTATTAATATCGACATGATCTCGACCAGCGAAATTAAAATTTCGGTGGTGATTGATCTGGCCAAGGGGGAACAGGCGATGCGCGCCGTTCACGCCGCGTTTTTGGGTGAAGGTGAACTTGCTTGATGCTCTGAAGACCTTCGGATTTAACCAGCAGGTTTGGCAAAGTAATTCTGGACGGGCTTAAGAACTCCGAATTTCACCAAAGCAACAATGACCACGGTATACACCAAGGAAATGCCGACGTCCCTGAGCAGGTCGCGCCGGGAATATTTTCCGGGTTCCTTGAGGAGGGCCTGCTGGGTGCCCTTGTGCAGAAGAATGAAGCCAAGGACATTGGTCAGCCAATAGCCCAGAACGAGCGAACTGGTGAACGCAGGCTTGTAAAAGAGACTCACGACCCACGCGAAAACCAGTGCCAGCGGCACATTCACGAACAGGTCGTTCCACCACGACAGCGGGGAGAGCATATAACCAACCAGGGCTACAACACTCCCCACCACTCTGCGTTTCCAGGCCATCGAAGGACATTATACAGGCTTACGGCAAAGGCAATGTCCGGAAGGTGGGGCGGGTGGAGCGAGGCTCCCGCCGAGCCCTAACTTATTTGATCAGGGCTCGGCGGGAGCCTCGCTCCACCAGGGAGTGGAGGGGTAGGCTGCCTTCAGGCGCGCGCCAAAGCCGGCCGGAGCGGCTCGACCATGATGACTTTCGCCAATTGCTCGCTAATGGCGAGGCGAGCGTCACAAACCTGGCAGATGAAGTTGGCCTGACTGGTAAGCAGCTTAATGATGTGATCCTCACAGAAGCCGAGCTCGCGCAGCCGCTTCTGCATCTCGGGCGAGGCGCAGAGTTGCTTAATCCGGACCGCCACACCCGCCTTTACGCGGCTCAAGGGACATACTTGGCACCGGGATTCATCTCGCGCCGTCTCGGCTGCTTGCATCCAGTTCATAATCATCGCGAGTTAATCTCTCTGCTGCGACCCAATCTCACTACACGTTTCTTGTCATTTCGTTGTCATAATTTGCAGGGTTATCAGCGTTAGCCCCGACCTCATCCGGGTGGCTGAAAGCCCCAAATGTTACAGCTCGGGCTGGAGCAAGCGAAGCGAGCGCAGGCCCGGGTATACTCCCTCCTATTGCTTTCAAGCCCTGCAAGGGTGTCACGTTAGCCCAACCTCTGGCACCGAGCGTCGTTTGTGTATAGGTCTGAGTCTCAACACTCTGTGTGTGCCGGCCTTGCAGGCCTGTATGCTCGTTGGGTTGTCCGTTTCCTGGGCCTCCGCTTCGCTCCAGCCCAGGCTTTAACATTTCGGGCTTTCAGCCCCAACCAGCATTGGTCCCAAACGCGCAGGGCTGCTCTACCTCTGCGGAAAGGCCATCTTCTCGGTGTAGATATCCTCGAAACCAGGCGCCTCGTTTAACGAAACATGCTGAGTCCGTTGAAGAATAGTGGGGTAGGAAATGTCCTCGTGGGGGAGGCTAAAGAGTGCGAGCTTGGCGCCGAGCAGAGCAGTATTTCCGGCAGAAACGATTTTCTCGGGCGGAAACTCGAGCAAGCCGATGCGCCGGGCGTTTGCCTGGTTAATATAGTTGCCGAATGCGCCCGCCAGAAAAACCTGAGCAACGTCCGCATCGCTCACGCCCCATTGCTCGAGCAGTATCCGCACGCCGGCGGCAATCGCTCCCTTGGCCAATTGCAGTTCGCGAATGTCTCGTTGGACCAGCGAGATGGTGGGGGCGAGGTTGAGCTTTTCACCTTTGGCCAGCCGGCCGCTGGGCAGGATCCAACCCAGGTCGAGGCTCACGGCTGCGGCGTCCACCAGCCCGCTGCCGCAAATGCCGCGGGGGGGCGAGTCCCCCAGGACGTGGCAGTGCAATTGGCCGTTTCGGACATGCACCTCCGAGATGGCGCCGGTGGCCGCTCGCATTCCCATGGCAATGCGGGCTCCTTCGAAGGCCGGTCCCGCCGCAGTGCCGGCGCACAGCAGCCGTTCCCGGTTTCCCAGGATGATTTCTCCGTTGGTGCCCAGATCGATCAACAAGCCCAGTGACTCGCGTTCATGAAGCCTGGTGGCAACTACTCCGGCAAGAATGTCACTGCCAACAAAGCCTCCTAGGCACGGCAGAAAATACACCTTCGGATTTCCCGCGATGCCCCAGCCCAAATCGGTTGCGGTAGACAATTGCAAGCCCGGCGCCGACGGGTCGAACGGGTATCGCGACATTGGTTCGACACTGATGCCGCTGAAGAGGTGGTGCATCACCGTATTCCCGACCAACACAACGCTTTCAAGATTCAACTCAGCGGCACGGACCGAGGCAACCAGCTCGCCGATCAGCGTCCCGATTTGGTCGCGAATGAGTTTCTGCAGGATCGGTTGCCCCTGATTCAACAAGGCAAATTCGACCCGGCTCATGATATCCGAGCCGTGCCTTGCTTGGGCGTTCAACGCGGTCCGGACGGACCGGACATGACCGGTCTGCAAGTCCAGCAACTGCGCAACAATGGTGGTGGTTCCCAGGTCAATCGCCACCCCGAAGCCTTTTCTCGGATTGAATGCGAAAGAGGAATCGTCCGTGAGAATCGGAGCTTCCCATTGCGCCAGGTCGATGCGCAGGTTGGTTTCCGCGTGAGCGCGGCAAGCCAAACGCCAGCCTCCGGCCAATTCGCTTGGGCTCAACCGGGCTTGGTCTTCCTCGGTGAAGGGCAGGGAACCGCCGATGACTTTGACTTTGCAACCCTTGCATCGGCCGCGGCCTCCGCAGGGAAATTCCACGCCCGCTCCGAACAGGAAATCCTGAAGCGGCGCGCCGCGTTCGACTTCGAGCACCTGGCCCAGCGGCAGGAGCTCAATCTGAACGAGCGGTTTCAGAACTTATCTCCGGACCCGGTAAAACTGGGCTGGGCCGCTCTTCGGGACAGAGGTTTGAAAAACTCCGGGGCTGACCTGGGTGACTTGGGCATTCGGGACAAGCGCATAAGAGCCGTTCACTACCGGAGCGCTTAGAATGTTGAACGACGACGCGGTGTCACTCGAACTGCCGGAGAATCTCAGCACGATATTGCCACCAGAAACCACTACGTTGGTGAAGGCCGGCTGCGAGGGAGGAGCGGTGCCCTGGCCGGAAATACGGAAATATTGAGTGCCAGGCCCGAGCGGGAATGTTGCATGGAAATGCCCTGGGCTAAGTTCGGTGACGGTCGCGGTGGCAAGCTTGGTGTAAGGGCCGCTCACGGTAGCCGCTCCAAGCACGGTAAACGACGAGGCGGTGTCGTTGGTCCCGGCTGTGAAATCGATGTTGATGTTGCCGCTGCTCACGGTGATCAGGGTGATCTGAATCGTTCCGGACGGCGGAGGCGGCCCGCCGCTGATTTGGATCGTGGCCAACGCCGCGGTGGTGGCCTGGTTCGTGCCGGGGGGTGAAAAGATGTGCCAGCGCTCAAAATAATTGTCGATGTAGTAGACATTGCCGACCGCATCCCACCCGCAATCCGTGTCGTCGTGGTTGGCAAACCCCTGGTTGATTACGCCTAAATCCAGATTCGCGACCAGGGCGCCGTTGGTGGCCCACAGAATCTTTGTATTACCATTGGTGCTGGCGGGCCCGGCAGGTCCTTCGAAAGCGACCGCGACGTACGTTCCGGTTGGATCGACCGCGATACCGCTGGCTCCGGCGTAAGTGTCGTCGCCACCCCCGACGGCCCACGAGGGAGTTCCTTCGGGCATGTTGCTATTGGTGGAAGGATCGTAAGCAGGATAACGAAATACGCGGGGAGCAGGATCCCCGCTGGTTCCCAGCCAGGCGCAACCGTAAATGTTGCCGTTTTTATCCAGGGCTACGTCGAAGAGATTGGATGCGGTGCTCACCACGACAAGGCGCCCGGTGTCGTTGGACGCGCAAACGAAATTGGGAGTCACGGACCACTTTAATACCGTGGCTGTATTGGTATCCACCATCCAGAGCTGTGTGCCGGCACCGGTGCCGGTAATGGCTGGCCCGCTCAGAACCGACCCGTGCGGCTGGTTGTCCTGACGCAGCACATGCAAAATTGAGTTACTTGAAATTGTCGGGTCCCAACGATAAATATCCCCGTTATTGGCCAGGTCATCCACATAAACGTAGTCGTCCGACGAAACCGCCAGTTTCCATGGGCTCATGCTCTGGTCAGACCAGAGGTGCCCGTCCAGCCCGGAACTGGAAATACCCTCTTCGGCGTCGCTGGTGTCGGCATTGAACTTGAGAATGCCCAGGCTGTCGCCGGCGGCGCCCGTCTGACCCGGTGAGCTGTTAGCGACAAAGATCCGGCCGTAATATGCGCTGGCGGGATTCTTATCCACGGCGATGCCCCGCCCGTCGAAGACGTAGGTGTTCAGGTCCGTCGTATCGGAAGTGAGCTCTGTCCAATTGGTGTAACCACTCGAAGCGGCGGTGACGCTCACCGAATACGTGCCGGAGGCCAGGTTGGTGACCTCCCAATTCACGGAATTGAATCCCCGCAAGGTGCCTTCGACTCCCGGCGGAAACTCCAGGGTCTGAACGACCGTCGCGCCCGATTGGATTTGAACGGTGGCGCCCAGTGAGGCCTGCTCGTTGAGGATATAGGTGATGGTGATTGGGTCACCCGGCGCGGAAACGAAGTTGGTGATGCCATCGTTGATCCGGACATTGCTGGCATAAACATTGGCACTGGATCTCGTGCCGAATACGACGGTGATTAAGCCCAGGACCAGCCCTCCCAACGCCGACTTCCACGGCAGTTCTCGATTCAAGTTCATGTTTCTACTTCTGTTTCTGCGCGCTCAGTGTGCCGCAAAATTGGCCCTGACGTTTTATCAGTTGGGCCGAAAGTCACAACATTAATGTGACTGCGAAAAGATCATTGACAAGCCTTGGCGAAAGGCTTAACGGAAGCTCAAGGTTTAGCGCCCAAACCAGAAGAAGACGTATGAAAAAAACTACTCTCTTAGTTTCGGAATTCCTTATCGGCAGTGGCATGCTCCTCGGCGGGACCTCGCCGGCGTTGAGCCAAAGCACCGGCTTTTACGTGAAAGGGGACGTTGGTGGCAACATCACCATGGACGCGGATTTAAAAGAGTTTTTCGGCCCGGTCGCGCCCGGGTCCAAAGTTAAGTTCGATCCGGGATTCCGGGCTGGGCTGACAGGTGGTTACCAGTTCATCGACTGGTTTGCGGGCGAAGTGGAAGTCGGCTATATGGAGAACCGGATAGACTCGATCACCGGCGCCGATCGTGTCCATGATGCCTGGTTCGGCAATGTGCCTTTCCTGGTGAATGGAAAACTCCAGTATCCAAACTCCTCGCCTTTGACGCCCTATATCGGAGCCGGAGTGGGGTTTTCCGAGGCCTTCATCAGCGTCGGGCAGATCGCTATCGGCGGCACTTCCTTGCATGGCGACATGAATGACATCGTCTTTGCCTGGCAGGCGTTTGCGGGCCTGCGTTACAAGCTCAACGACCGGATGGGTTTGAGCTTCGAGTACCGCTACTTCGCAGCCGACGGCGCGAGTTGGCAGGTAGATTTCACGCAAGGAACCGCCAGCGACACGATGCGTCTTGGTCACACCCAGACCCACGCGATCAGTGTGGCGTTCGATTTCCGATTTTGAGGTTCAAATCAGGGCTGCCATACGGCCCGCCAGTATTGCGCGCCGGAACCAACTGGGAGGTTCAAGTCCAGGGTGTT